>Ga0182027_10000337_pt1 | contig 81082 bp, 69 predicted proteins | sample 712E1DmetaG_FD_121300 | JGI IMG/M metagenome (GOLD analysis project Ga0182027, IMG submission 121300) | Permafrost microbial communities from Stordalen Mire, Sweden - 712E1D metaG (Illumina Assembly) | ecosystem: Environmental > Terrestrial > Soil > Wetlands > Permafrost | place: Sweden... | reverse complement strand
TCGGTGAGCCCGCCCATCGAGAGAGTTCCTTTATGAAAATCATCCGCATCGTCGGGGTGATTATCGGGGTATTAATCGTTACTTTCCTCATCCGGGAAGTGGGGTGGGTAAATATTCAACATTCCCTGGGCCTGCTTGGGTGGGGTTACGGGATCGTCCTGGTCTATCCCGTCAGCTGGATCCTGCTGAACACCGCAGGATGGCGGATGGCCCTGCATGAACAATACGGAAAAATTCCACTCCTGAAACTCGCTCAAATCCGCCTGGCCGGTGAAACCTTCAATTCCATGCTCCCCTCCGGGTATATCGGAGGGGAGCCTCTCAAAGCGAAATTGCTTTCCCGGTGGATTCCGATGCATGAATCCGCCTCTTCCGTCCTCATTGCCAAAGCCGCGCAAAGCGTCGGGTTGGTTCTCTTCATTGGACTCGGCCTGACCTTGGGTGGAAATAAAAAGCAGCATTCCATCTGGCACCATCCGGCCACGTTGATCTCGCTCGTTCTTCTGACGACGGGGATCGCGATTTTTACTGTCCTTCTCACGCGGCGCTCGTTCAGCCGTTTCGGCCGATGGCTGCACAATCTCACCGGACATCCCTGGCTGCAGAAACAGGAGGGAAAGCTGGTCGCGCTGGATGATTCGATCGGCGCTTTTTATCGGGAGGGAAAGTCGCGCTTTCTGGGGAGCGTGCTCTGGCACATCGCAGGATGGGTGGCCGGCGCTCTTGAGGTCGCGGTCATCTTTTTCATGATCGGGCACCGGATTCACTGGCGGGAGGCGTGGTTCATCGGCGCGATGGCGCAGCTGGCTTCCGTGATCGGTCTTTTCGCGCCAGCCGGCGTCGGTATGTACGAAGGCGGTCACTACCTGGCCGCCTCGATGCTGGGACTTTCTCCGCTTCTGGGAGTTTCGGTCGCCCTCATCCGCCGCGTGCGGGAAATTTTCTGGAACTGCGTGGGGCTCTGGTTATTTTGGAAACTGTCGAAGGCTATGCCAACGAGACCTGAGGCGTCCCGGGAAACGAAACAGCCACTTCTTTAAACCCTTCCAGGTTGGACTGGTAAGCCGCGGCAGTTAAGGCGAGACACCAACCCGCTTCTCTGAAATTAGCCCCGCGTTTGGAGGGGTTTTTTATTTCTTCGATAAATTGGGGCAGCAGTCTTTGAAACCAATCGGCATGATGTGAACCGGCGGAAAGGGCGGCATCAAATTTAATTTCCTCGCGCCCTCCCGCATGCGTCGTGATAAGGAGGCGATCGTCGTCGATCAGGAGCGTTCCGCTGTGGCCTTGGACGCTGACGCTGTTGCGCCGCATCTTGGCATGCCACGTCAGGTGAACATAGCCATCGGCTTCCGGAAACTGAACCAGGGCCTGCACCGCCTCCTCCAGGCTGTCCGGGTTTTCGCGGTCCTTCAGCATTTTCGCCAGGATCCTCTGCGGCTCGGCCCCGATGAGATTGAGCAGGAGATAAAACGAATGCCAGCCATGGTCGACCAGGATGCCGCCGCCGGCGACGGACGCGTTTTTACGCCAATCTTCCGGAGCCTCACCCTGGGCTACGCTCGTCCCTCTCCCTATGGGAGAGGGCGCCGAAAGACCGGGTGAGGCGGCTCCATCTGTTGTTCCTTTGCAGACGTTATCCCTCAGGGTAAAAATCTCGACGAGCCAGACGGGTCCGATGCGGCCGTCCCGGATGAGTGAAAAGGCTTTCTCAAAGATTGGCGCAAACTTCCAGTTGTGGACGGTAAATAGAGTCCGATCCGCCGCTCCGATGGCTTTGGTGAGTTCCAGGTAATCGGACACCTTCAGCGTGAGGGGTTTTTCGCAGAGGACATGGCACTTCTTTTCCAGCGCTTTCAGGGCCAGTCCCGCGTGGGACGAAGGAGGCGTGCAGATGTCCACAAAGTCCGGTGTTTCATGGAGGAGGAGATCCTCCACGGTCCCGTAGAGATGAAAGCCGGGGTTCAACTGCCTGGCCGCTTCCTGGCGGGCCGGGGACGGATCCATCACAGCAATGATTTCCGCATCGGGCGACGCCGCGTAGCCCGGCCAATGACCGAACTGGGCGATATTGCCGAATCCGATAAACGCCCCTTTGAGTTTCGTCACAGTTTTTCAAACTCCGGCACGAGGGCCGCAAAAGATTCGTCCAGTATGGCGACGGCTTCGCGTGCTTGCGCTTCTGTCAGGATCAAGGGCGGATGGATGCGCACGCGCGGCGAATAGCTCATCAGGATGATCCCGCGCTTCAAGCCCTCGAAGAAAAATTTCTCGCAAAGCGCCTTCGGCAGAAATTCTTTGGTCTTGCGATCCTTGACCAGGTCAATCCCGATCAGCAGGCCGCGTCCGCGGACGTCACCGATGAATTCATACTTGTTCTGAAGGTTCCTGATTCCCTCGAGCAGGGTCTTGCCCACCCGCGCGCTGTTTTCCACCAGCTTGTCTTCCACGATGGTCTGGGCCGTGACGCGCACGGCCTCGCTGGCGAAGGGGTTTCCGCCGTAGCTTGAAGAAGAGGCGCTGGGCAACGACCAGGGCTTGGCCTTGGCGTGTTCGTCGGTCGTAATCACGCCGGAAACCGGGAATCCGTTCCCCATGCCCTTTCCGACCGTCATGATGTCCGGAAGCACGTGATCGTGGTTAACTCCGAACATATGGCCGGTCCGGCCGAAGCCGCAGATCATTTCATCGGAAATGTAGACGGCGCCCTCGTCTTTGGCCATGTCCCGGATGGCCTTGATGTAGCCATCGGGAGGAACAATATTCCCTGCCGTTCCCTGGACAGGTTCCGCGATCACCGCCGCGACGTCGCCTTTGGCCGTGGCGCGGATCTGTTTTCGCAGCATTTCGGCGCAGGCCAGGCCGCACGTCTCGACTTTCAGGTTCAAGGGACAACGGTAGCAGTCCGCGTACATGACCTGTTGATAGCCCGGCATGAGGGGCCCGACGTCAAATTTCCAGTCGACGAGCGAAAGCGGCAGGGTGCCCTGGGTCTTTCCGTGGAAACCGCCCCAGAAGCCAAAGATCTGTTTCTTTTTGGTGATGGACTTGGCGAGTCGAAAAGCCGCTTCAACGGCTTCCGCGCCGCTGGAAAAAAGCTGCAGGCGGCGCAGGCCTTCCGGCGCGATCCCGGCGACCAGCTTGACGAGCGACAGGCGGGCGCGGGTTGTATAGCTCCCGATCGTCACCTTCGCCAGCTGTTCGGAAAGGGCTTTGACAAATTTTGGATGGGTATAACCCAGGCTTGCGACGGAAACGCCGACATTCAAATCGAGATAGGAATTGCCGTCCGAATCGACGACCCGGCACCCTTCGCCTTTTTCGATGGTGAGTTTGGACAGAAGCGCGATGGACTGATTGCCCGGCGCGATGTATTGCTGTTCTTCGTCGAAGAGCGCGACGGATTTGGGTCCGGGCCAGGTGGTCCCCTCACCCGGCCTCCGGCCACCCTCTCCCTCCGGAGGGAGAGGGGCTGGGGGTGAGGGTTTAGCGGCTCGCGATTGTTTCTCGGCTGCTTTGGATGGCATCGTAAGATTCCTTTAGGTATTTGGCGATGGCACTGGCCGCCGCGCCCCGGCAGGGCGCAAAAGAAGGCCAGTCGTTTAGATCGATCAGCGTGATTTTTCCTTCTGCAGAAATAATGGCGTCTCCGCCGTAAATCGAAATATCGAGAGCCTTGGCGGCATGCTCCGCCATCGCCTGAAGCTCCTTCTCATCAAAGGGGTAGCCTTCGGAGTCTTTGGGGTAGTAGGGCCAGAACAGGCGGCCGCCTTTCACGGCATAAAACTTCACCTCATCGCCTTCGCAATGCTTCTGAAGAACGGCCTGCTTGAGGCCTCTCTGACGAAAAGCGGTAAGCGCGTGATTCAAATCCGGCCACCGTTCCAGCTTCACGACATCCCCGGCCTGCGTGGCATGTACGTCCGACCGTTTCAGCCATCCGCCCCTGGACCCGCCGTTAAACCAGGATTGATAGCGTTCCAGTTCCCCGGCATGGATATCCGTTAACAGGAACTCGCTGTGCGGAAAATCCAGATCATGTTCGCGCACGGCCGCGCAGAGATAATCGCGGTAGGTGCGCCGGGACGCTTCAGGATCGTTCAGGATGGAAGCCCCATCCTTTTTCCAGCCGGCCAGCTCCGCGACGGCTTTGGGCCCCTGGCACATGGAAAAGAGCAGATCAGCTTTTTTCCAAAGGCCGCGTGCTTCCTCCAAAGTCGCCAATGTCACCTTGGCGCCGGTGCGCTCGAGGGCCTGTCCGACCAGACGCAGGATTTTCGCGTCGTTCGACATGTGCCGTCCGGGTGAAAATTCCGGTTCCCGATAAATGCCTAAGAACATGTCGTCTCCTGGATGAAGCGTTCCGCGGTTTGAATGTCTTGAGGCCTGTCGACATCCACCACGGCGGGCAAGGGCACACCGTAAAATCGGTACCCATATTTTAGTAGATAGCCGAGGCACTGGCGCAGGGCCGTGAACTTCCTGGACAGGACCATTTCTTTCTCTTTCAAGATTCGCGGGTTGGCGCGGTAGAAACCAGCCGTTACGTACTCGCTGGCGAAGCCGTGGCTGGTCATGGCGACGATTTCGAAGGCTTCGGGGTTGTCTTTTACGCGCTCCGGCATCAGCCCTGTTCCTTCTTCTCCACGCATGGCGACGCGCAGCGGCTTTTCATCATCGACAAACGTGGTCACTCCGAGAGAGACGTCGGCATTCCGGAAGAGGTCCGACGTGGCGATAAAATCAGCATACGCCGATGGAGGGCAGATGGAGTCGACTGTTGTGATGAAAAAGCTTTCTTGCTCACCCTCATCCCCCGACCCCTTCCCGTAACGAACCGGGACTGGCGCGCTATAGGAAATTGAGGAAGCGCCGGTCTCCCTTAAGTATGGAGAAGGGGAGATGATATCCCTCTCCCTACTTAAGGGAGAGGGTGGCCGCAGGCCGGGTGAGGGTGAATTCGCGAGCCGTTCGAGCACAATTAAAAAGCTGTGCATGGAAGAGGGGGTGGTCTGGATGATCCAATCCATCTCAAGTTTCCGGCTGGACTTCGCGACATGTTCGGGAACGGCGCGCGCGGCTTCGTTCACGATGCAGGTGACGCGTTGGATCCCGGCCGCTTCGAAACCGTCCAGCGTGTAGTCGATGAGCGCCTTCCCGGCAACCTGCGTCAACGCCTTGGGGATTTTCTGACCGAGCCGTTCGCCCCAGCCCGCGGCAATGATTCCCGCGCTGTTCATACCGGAGTGTTCGTTCGGAGAGCCTGCAGCGCCTTCGGAAGGTCTTCCAGGCTGAAAATGGTCCTGTCGATTTTGGAAGGGTCGGCGGGAGCGAGGTTCAGCTCGTTCGCCATGAAGATCGTCGTCATGCCCATGGCCTTGGCCGGAACGATGTCGCGGGTAAAGGAATCCCCGACGAAGGCGACCTGATCGCCGGACATCTTCAGCTGGTCGAGTGCCATCTGAAAGATTTCAGGATCAGGCTTTTTCAATCCTACCAGGGCGGAATCGAGGACGACGCTTAAAACAGCCTTCAGACCCGCTTCCTCACAGAGCGTGGGAATATTCCCGTAGAAATTCGATACAACGCCCAATCGGAAGCCGTCATGACGCAAACGCTCCAGGATGCGCCGGTTGCGGTGCAGGACTTTTTCGGATGGCCGGTAAAAGGCCTCCGCCGCTCTTGATTCACGTTTTGGATCAAGTAAGCCGAGTTTTTCAAATTGCAGGTGCGCGTGCCGCTCCATCATGAGCCGGAAGCCGGCCGATCGAATGCCGGAATCGATCTCCAGCTGGGCGTCAGCCCAATAAAAAGCCTCCTTCACTCGTTCTTTGGGGATGTGGGAAAGGCCAATTTTGTCGTAAATTCGATAAAAACGATTCAGCCAGTGCTGGCCGTCCGAATCAAGAGTGCCGCCAAAGTCGAACAAAATTGCTGAAATCATATTGATTTTTAGATGCGGATTGACGAACGGGGAACGGACTTCAACCGTCCGACGGGAATTGTAGATTTTTCCGTCGATATTGTCAATGAAAGGCGTAAATGCTAGGATTTCGCCCGCAGCAGGGTTCCTATTATGAAAGCAAAAAAGTCGGAAATTCTTTTCAAAAAATCCCAGGATGTCTTTGTCGGGGGGGTAAATTCGCCCGTACGCTCCTTTAAAGGGGTAGGCGGTACACCGCGCTTTATCACACGCGGGCAAGGCGCCTACCTCTGGGATGCCGATGGCCAGCGCTACATCGATTTCTGCAACTCCTGGGGCGCTTCCATGCTGGGGCACGCTCCGAACGTCGTAACGTCTGCGGTGGCGCGAACAGCCCGTAGAGGACTATCTTTTGGCGCTCCGACCGAGTTGGAGCTGGAACTGGGGCAGCTCATTCAGAAGGCTTTCCCGTCCATGGGACGCCTGCGGTTGGTAAGCTCCGGCACGGAAGCCGTGATGTCCGCCATCCGGGTCGCGCGCGCCGCGACGCAGCGTGAAGTCATCGTCAAATTCTCCGGCTGCTACCATGGCCATGTGGATTCTCTCCTGGTGAAAGCAGGGTCAGGCGCGCTGACGCTCTCCACGCCGGATTCCGCGGGGATTCCGGCGTCACTGGCCCAAAGGACGCGAGTCCTTCCCTATAACGATATTGAGGCTGCCCGGGATCTCTTCCGCCGCGAAGGACAGTCGATTGCGGCGGTGATTGTCGAGCCTGTCGCCGCGAATATGGGCGTTGTTCCTCCCCGTTCCGGGTTCCTGGAAGAATTGCGCGCGCTCACCACGGCCCATAACGCGCTGCTCATCTTCGATGAAATCATTACCGGTTTCCACCTGACGTTCGGCGGGGCCCAGACCATTTATAAAATCACGCCGGATCTGACTTGTCTCGGGAAAATCGTCGGAGGCGGATTGCCTCTGGCCGCCTACGGCGGTCGGCGGGACATTATGGACTGGGTCGCCCCCCTCGGGCCCGTCTACCAGGCGGGGACGCTGGCCGGAAACCCGGTCGCGGTGTCCGCGGGCATTGCCACGCTCTCCTATTTGAAATCCCGGTCGCCCTACAAAGCGCTGGACCAGCTTACGGCCTGGTTTACGGAAGAAATTGAAGAACTGGCGCGGGATATCGGCCTTTCGGTCCGGGTGAATCGGGCGGGACCCATGTGGACCCTCTTCTTCAACAATGCGCCTGTCGTTGATCTCATCAGCGTCCAGAGATCGAACGCGCCGCTCTACGCGACGTTCTTTCACCACCTCCTGGAGCGCGGCGTCTATTTTCCGCCATCCGCTTTTGAAGCCGCCTTCATCACGACCGCCCATACGAAAGCCATCCTGAAAAAATCGCTTTCCGCCATCGAAAAAACATTTAAAAAGCTTCCGTTAAGCTAAAATAGTAGTCCTATGGTGGAAATCGCTCCCTTTAAAGCGATTCGGTACAACTTAATCAAGTTGCCGAATTTGTCCGACATCGTCTCTCCTCCCTATGATGTGATCAGTGTTCCCGAATATCATCGTCTCCTCGCGCGCCATCCGAAGAATATCGTGCGCATTGAACTGCCGCTGGCCCAGGGCAAGAAGAGCAAATACGAAGTCGCCGGCGAATTCTGGAGTCAATGGCAGAACCAGCGTGTTCTCATCCGTGAAAAAGAACCCTGCTTCTACGGCTATGAGGAACGTTTTTCGGTCAGCGGAGTGCCTTATTTCCGCCGCGGATTCTTTGCGGCACTGCGCGTGGAGACTCCCGGTAAAGGACGCATCCGGCCGCACGAGCGGACATTTCCCAAACACAAGGAAGATCGACTGCATCTCATGCGGGCGACGCATGCCAACGTCAGCCCCATTTTTGGGATTTTTTTCGATCCCCAGGGGATCGCGCAGAAGCTGATCGAGAAGCGTTTGACGGAAAAGCCGCTCACGGTTTGCCGCGACGACAAAGGTGTGACGCACCGGCTCTGGAAATGGTCCGACCCCGAAACCATCAAAATTATGAAGAAAGTGGTGGCCTCGGGAGATGTTCTGATCGCTGACGGCCACCATCGCTATGAGACGGCCTGGAACTACGGGCAGGAGCGATTACGGCAGGACCGCGCGAAATCGAATTCGCAACGGGCCTACCGGTACGTGATGACGTTTCTTTGCCCGCTCTCTGATCCCGGATTGGTCATCCAGCCCACCCATCGCGCGGTCCGCTGGAGCGGGACTTTGCAGGAATGGCAGGCGCGGATCGAACCGTTTTTTACGATGAAACGAATCTCGGGATTGAGCGCCCTCATGACGAGGCTCCGGAAGAAAAATGAGCATTCGGGGCTGGGGTTTGTCCTGGAAGGCGGGTCTCTTTTCTGGCTGACGCCGAAGACGAAAAAAGAGGCGATGCCCGTTGTCTCCCTGCACGATGGCATTTTGAAAGAGATCCCGCTGGAAAACATTTCGTACGGACAGGATGCGCGGGACATGGTTCTCAATCTTCAGCGCGGCGAGAGCAATGCCGTCTTCCTGCTGCCGCCGCCGGACAAGGAAGCGTTCGCGGATATCTGCCGGGCCGGGCGGCTCCTGCCACAGAAATCCACCTACTTCTATCCGAAGGTCTCGACGGGGCTGGTGATGCGGTCTTTGGACGGCGATGTATCCGACCTTTAGTCAGTTCGCACGCTGGGCCGGCCAGTACCGCGTGATCCCGCTCTGGATCGAACCCGAACTCCCCGGCCGTGATAGCCTCGAATGGGTCCATAGTCTGGCCGCCCAGGAACAAAAATTCTTTTTCCTGCACAGCGCTTCATCAGGGGCCTCCGATACCGTCGCAGGGCCGGTAAGCCTTCCTGCCGGCCTGCCTGCGTTCCCCCAATCCTCTCCATCGCGCGGTCCCTCGTCGTCTGCGGGGCAGGCCCGGTATTCCTACCTTTCCCTTGACGCACCGCGGTATCAGCTGGACGCGGTCGGCGATACGCTCACCCTTCGCCACCGGTCGACCGGCGGTGCCCGGCAGGAAGCCATCAAGATCGGCAATCCGTATGACCGCTTTTACGGCTGGTTCAGCGCGCTGACCGGGCCGCGCGTGGAAGCGCTTCCTCCTTTCTGGGGCGGCGCTGTCGGCTATCTCAGCTATGAGAGTGCCGCTCATCTGGAGCCAAAGCTCTCCGAGCTCTTCCGTTCGAAACGGGCGAAAACGACACCGCTGGCGATTGAGAAGTTTCCCGAACTGGAGTTTGGCGTCTTTGACGCCGTGGCCGCCGTGGATCACGCCCGCGGCAGGCTCTGGCTCGTTCATTCCGTTTTTCTGCCGGAAGGCCGGGTCTTGTCTCCGGTCCAGCTGGAGCGCCTCTATCGTCAGGGACAGGATCGCCTCCGGCGTTATGCCGTCTCCTTTCAGAAAGCCGTCCATCGTCGAAAAGCCTGGGGGACCTTTCAGGCGACCGACGTCAAATCCAACCGCTCTCCAGCCGCTTACGAACTGATGGTCCGGCGCGCCAAAGGATTTATCGCTCAGGGCGATGTCTATCAGTGCAATTTAAGCCAGAGCTTCACCGCCAGATGGTCCGGGGACCCCTGGACGTTGTATCGGGATCTTTCCGCGATCAATCCTTCTCCCTATGCCGCGCTCTGGCGATCCGGCACGCGCTGGATGGTCAGCGCCTCTCCGGAGCTTCTGTACCGGCTGGAAGCGGGACGTGTGGAAACACGTCCGATCGCGGGGACCTACCCCCGCCGCGTGAAGCTATCGAATGATAAGTGGCTCGCCCAGGCGCTGGTCCAGGATGCGAAAGAACGCGCCGAACACATCATGCTGGTCGATCTCGAGAGAAACGATCTCGGCCGGGTATGCCTTCCCTCGACGATCCAGGTGTCCGAAGCCTTGACGCAGGAGTTTTACTCCCACGTGATCCATCTGGTCTCCGACGTCCGCGGCATGCTCTCTCCCGGTCGTTCCTGGAGGGACCTTCTGGCGGCGGGCTTTCCGGGGGGGACGATTACGGGATGCCCGAAGCTTCGCGCGATGGAAATCATTCATAAGCTGGAACCGCATAAGCGCGGGCCCTATACGGGATCCCTGGGCTGGATCGGCTTTACCGGCGACGCCTCGTTTAATATCCTGATAGGCACCCTGTTCCTCGATCAGGACAGGCTTTGTTTCCCCGTCGGCGCTGGGATCGTCGCGGATTCCGATCCGCCGCGTGAGTATCAGGAAACACTTCATAAAGCGGAAGCCCTGGTGGAAGCCCTTCAAACGAAGGTCGAACAATGGACCCGCGGCGGATGAGTTGATCGCCGCAGGTCCCGTCGAAGAGGAATAGCGAACGGGAGGACGTCATGAAAAAATCAGCCCTGCTCCTTTGTCTTGTGCCCATGGTTTTCCTGCATGCGGAGCCGGCGATTGTTCCTTCAGATCCCGAAGCGGCAGTCCTGAAAAAGATCCAGCTGCTCAACCAGGTTCCCGAAGATCAGTTGAGTGAAAGGGTCGACCCGGGCTTTTCCCTTCTGCGCTCGCTCTATGATCAGGACGGCCCGGATTTCCTGACCCTGCGCAGGATTCTCGGCAAGGCCTCGGTCCGTTCCTCCCTGAATCCGTCGACCAAATGTCTTCTCGCCGGTGTCATTTCGCCGCGGTGGGACACGTTCACGTTATCCGGCAATCTGTACCTGGCGGGGCTCAAAAGCGCCAATGCGGATCTGCGCGATAAAGCGCGTAAGAAACTCGCGAACTTCATCCAGCCGTCGCACATTCCGGTCCTGATTGCCCTTCTGAAAGTGCCCGGTCCCAACGTCCTGGCCTATGACATTCTGCAGGAAGTGACCGGACAACGGATCGATCCGACGGTCAAGTCCTGGCAGGCCTGGTGGGCCAAAAACGGCAAGAAAGCCGATCTCGTGGGCCAGCTCATCCAGAATACGCGTTCCCAGGTCGTCAGCCGCATCGTGCATCCATTTGATCAGGAACGTTTGTGGTATCTTCCGCCAGGCGTCACCGACACCCTGGTGACGTACGCCCACCGCCCGGCGGCGGAACAAACCAGAATTTCGGACTGGAACGCCTGGGTGAACACGGACGTCAAACATTATATCGACGACTGGGCTGTGAATAAGCCGATCCTGGACCGGATCATCCATCAGCCCGATCCGCGCGTGAATGCCTATCTGGAAACTCTCGTGGCCGATCCCGGGATGGGAGATTACGCGAGCGTGGTCCTTGGCTGGCGTTCCAGCAGCGCTTCGGTGGAGGCGATTCGGTCGGCGTCGCAGGCCGCCCCGACCGTCGGTCGTCTGCTCGCTCGAGGGTCCCTGGGGGACAAAACGGTCCTGGAGGAGCTGCTGCGGATCATCGAAAGGCATCAATCGGAGCCCCTCACCTATAGGATCATGGACGATGATGCCCGCGCGATGCTGACGACTCTTCGGACGGTCGGCGTGATTCCCGCGGAACAGGCTTTTGAGCTCCTCTCGCACATCAATTTTGACTTCGAAACCGCCGCTACGGCCAAGGAAAAGAAAAAGGCGTATAAGAAAGCGAAAACCTGGCTTAAGGATAACGAGGCAAGCCTGATCCTGGATCGCCGGCGCGGTTTCTACACCCTCCCTTCCCCTTCGAAATGAAAATGCAGCTGCAGATTTTTTCCCAGGCTTACGTCCAGAAAGAGCTGTGTTTATAAGTGTTTTGTATAATCGCTGGCATTCAAATCCACAGGTAAAGAGGACTCTGTATGGCTGATGTCAAGAAACTGAAGCTCGGGCTTCCCAAGGGAAGCCTGCAGGAATCGACCATTGAAATTTTCAAGCGTGCAGGGATTCGCGTCCATGCGTCGGAGCGGTCGTACTTCCCCGGGTGTGACGATGAAGAACTTGACATCATGCTCGTCCGTTCCCAGGAGATGGCGCGTTATGTGGCGGACGGTGTTTTTGATGCCGGGCTGACCGGCCATGATTGGGTCATGGAATCCGGCGCCAAAGTCCATGAGGTCTGCGAACTCCTTTATGCGAAGTCCGGTTTCCGTCCCGTGCGCTGGGTCCTGGCGGTCCCGAACGATTCGCCGATCAAGTCGGTGAAAGATCTCGAAGGCAAACGCATCGCCACGGAACTGGTCGGCGTCGTGAAGAAATGGCTGGCCAAACACAATGTGAGAGCCGACGTCGAATTTTCCTGGGGCGCGACGGAAGCCAAAGCGGGGCCCCTGGTCGATGCGATCGTGGAGCTGACAGAAACCGGGAGCTCCTTGCGCGCGAATAAATTGCGCATTGTGGAGGAGCTGCTCACGTCCAGCACGCGGTTTATCGCCAACGAGGGCGCCTGGAAAGACGACTGGAAGCGCGAAAAGATGGAGAACATGGCCATGCTTCTTCAGGGAGCCCTGGCCGCCGAAGGCATGGTGGGTCTTAAAATGAATGTGGCGCAGAAAGATCTGGAGAAGGTCATGAAACTGTTGCCAGCGATGAAACGTCCTACCATTGCGTCTTTGAGCGAACCCGGCTGGTCCGCGCTGGAGGTTGTGATTGAGGAAAAAACCGTGAAGAAATTAATTCCTCAGCTTAAGCGCTCCGGGGCCGAAGGTATTATCGAGTATCCATTGAACAAGGTCATTCCGTAGAGAGGATGGTCCCCCGGTGGCGAGGGGGACGGGGGGTCCATGAAACGTCTCGTCCCATTCATTCTTTTCGTTGTTCTCGTTCTCGCAGGGGCTGTTTCTCTTGTTGTTCTCCTTAATCCCGAACGCCATCGCGCGAAAATTGTCGACCTTCTCTCCAAGCCCCTTAGACGCCCGGTGGTGATTGGCCCCTTGTCCATGGGATATTTCCCTCCGACACTGCGGCTTTCCCAGGTTGCGGTGATGAAAGAGGAAGGAACTCCCTTCCTCGAAATGGATTCCGCGTCCGCTCCTCTCGACCTGGCGTCTCTTTTCCATTTGAAATTCGTTCCCGCCGTCCTGCAGTTCACCCATTGGAAACTCATGATTTCCCGAAAACCGGATGGGCATTGGGATATCGAGGATTGGCTGTCCGGGCCCTCTTCGGGAACGGGAGGACATCCGTCTCCCCCGGTGAGCTGGACGGACGGAGAAATCCATTGGACGGATCCGTATGCGAATCCCGCTCAGGAGGTGGTTCTCGGATCCGTTTCAGGCGCATGGGATCCCGCTAAAAACTCAATGAGCACCAGCGGCGACTTTGTCGGAATCGGGTCTCCTGTACATCTGTCCTTTGCAGCCAACGGGCAGTTTATCTCCACTCCGCAATGGGCCGGGGATCTGCAGCTGTCGGATCGCGGCGATTCCTGCGCGATCCATATCGACAATAAGGCCGGAACCTGGGATGTGAAGGGCGGGTCCGTCCAGTGGCCCCTGGAGAACGCGCTCGCTTTGATCAAGTTCTACGATTGCTCACAGGCGACAACGGCCGGCCAGGCCAAAGGTCTGGAGCTTCATCAGTGGCAATTTCATGCTACCGGGAATTCTTCCCGCGTGGCCTTCGAACATTCCGCCGGAATTTCCGGCGGACTTAGTGAAGCGAAAGGAACTCTTGAAAGCGGAGTCGGAGGATATGCGGCGCGCCTTCAAGGGGCGGTCAAAGATGTTCCCGTCGAGGTTTTCCGGGCGATCGCCGGAGATGATATTTCCTTGAGCGGCCAGGTCACCGGAGTCGCTAAAGACCTCCAGCTCGCTATCTCATCGGGGACTACCGCGCTTCTCAGCGGGCAGGGCTATTGGGAATTGAAGGATGGACGCTACAGCATTCCTCCGGGCTCCATGAAGCGGCTCCTGCGTGCCAGGACCATGGCCTATATCAAGAAAAAATTCCCAGACCTTGAAGTCACCGGATTGCCGGTTTCGCGCCTGAGCGCCCATTGGCAGATTAAAGACGCTCTCGTCACAATTAATGACGGGCTCCTGGTTTCTGAAAACATAAAGGCAGGCTGGGCCGGAAAGATTGATTCTTCGAGGCGGGGCATCGATGCGGCGGTTCGTCTTGAAATTCATGAAAGAGATCCCAAACTGGCAGGTCTCATTCCAACTCCCTATCAAACACAGCCGGCCTATGGCCGTCTGCAGGGCACCTGGCAGGAATGGATTCTCCGCTCAGTTCCCCCGAGCCGGATTTCTTCTATGAATCAGGCCAGGCTTCGCAAAGCCATCAACCAGAAATAAAAAAGTAGGGGCGGGGACAGTGCTCCGCCCCTACAGTTGGACGTTAAAGTATTTGGCTTCGGGGTGGTGCACCACGATAGCGGAGGTGCTTTGTTCCGGCACCAGCTGGAATTCTTCGCTTAAGCTGACTTGAATGCGTGATGGATCGAGAAGCTGGAAAAGCTGCTTCTGGTCTTCCAGGTTCGGGCAGGCGGGGTAGCCGAACGAGTAACGTCCGCCGTGATAGTGCTGGTGGAACCAGTCGCGAATATTCGGAGAATCTTCCCCGGCAATCCCCAGCTCTTCGCGCATGCGACGATGCCAGAGTTCCGCCAGGGCCTCCGCCGTTTCGACGCTCAAACCATGAAGAAAGAGGTAGTCGCTGTACGCATTTTCCTTGAACAGCTTGTGCTCCTTGTCAGAAGCCTGAGTTCCGACGGTGACAATCGAACACCCGAACACATCCATTTTCCCGGATGCTTTTGGCAGGAAAAAGTCCGAGAGGCAGCGCTGAGGCGTATCGCGCTGGCGCGGGAATGAAAACCGCACCCATTCCGTCTTCTGGTCTTCCCGGTAAATTACCAGCTGATCCCCTTCGGACTGGCAGGGAAAATAGCCGTAGACCACCTGAGGGACCAGGAGCTGCTGCTTGAGGCAATAATCTTTCCATTTTTGAAAAAGCGGCTGCACCTTTTCGTCGAGAAGCTTCTGGTATTCCTCGGCGGATGTTTTCCCGCGCGAGAAGCCCCAGCGGACCTTCAAGAGCGCGGTTTCATTGAGGTAGTTGAAGACGTCCTTCAAGGATATTCCGCGCGCCACCCGGCTGCCCCAGAAAGGCGGTCGGGGGATAGAGGGAACGATCGATGGTGCGATAGGCACGGCAGGCTCACTCCTGTTCACTCCTTCCCCCGGTTTCCCGGTTTGCCCTGAGCCCCCGCGGGTTTCGTAAAGCGTGAGTTTTTTCTCCACCGCGGGATTGGTGAGCTCGTCCATAATACGCAGTCCCGAGAAGGCGTCCATGCCGTAGTACACGTAGCCTTCATAAATGCCGCGGAGATCTTCCTCGACAAAACGGCGGGTGAGGGCCGCCCCGCCTAGGATTACGGGAGTTTTCACCCCGCGCCGGTTCATCTCTTCCAGATTTTCCTTCATGACGGCGGTCGATTTGACGAGGAGCCCGGACATCCCGATCGCGTCAGCCTTTTCCTGTTCCGCGGCTTTCAAAATATCAGCGATCGGCATCTTGATCCCGAGATTCACGACCTTGTAGCCGTTGTTGGTCAGGATAATATCGACCAGATTTTTACCGATGTCGTGGACGTCGCCTTTGACGGTGGCCAGCACCATCTTGCCTTTATGTTTTCCGACATCCGCCTTGGGCATGAAGGGTTCGAGATATCGGACCGCCGCCTTCATGGTTTCCGCCGACTGCAGCACAAAGGGCAGCTGCATCTGGCCCGAACCAAAAAGTTCGCCCACCACGCGCATGCCATCCAGGAGGATCGTGTTGATGATGTCCAGGGGCCCGCGTGTTTTCATGGCTTGATCGAGCAGAAGTTCAATCCCCTGTTTGTTTCCATCGATGATGCGTTGTTTGAGCCGGTCTTCCGGATTTTTGGGTTCTTCCTTCTGAGAGCCGCTCGTGATTTCCTTGGCTTCCTGGTAATGGGCCATGAAGGCGTGCAAAGGATCAAAGCCTTCTTTCCGCTCATCGAAAATCAGCTGGCGCGCCAGCTCGCGACCCTTTTCATCCACTTTGTAAAGGGGAAGAATCTTTTTCGCGTTGACGATCGCGCTGTCCAGGCCTGCCTCGATCGCGTAATGCAGAAACACGGAATTCAGGACCTGCCGCGCCTGCGGAGCAAGGCCAAAGGAAATATTGGAGACTCCCAGGGTCGTGAAAACGCCGGGCAGCTCCTTCTTGATCAAACGGATGGCTTCGATCGTCTCAATGCCGGCCTTGCGGAATTCTTCATCTCCGGAGCCCAGCGTGAAGGTGAGGGCATCAAAGAGAAGATCCTGAGGGCGCAGGCCGAATTTCTGAACGGCCAGATCATGGATACGCTTGGCGATGCGCAGTTTGTCCTGCCGGGTCTTTGCCATCCCCTTTTCGTCGATGGTGAGGGCCACGAGGGCGGATCCATAGGTCTTGGCCATGGGGCAGACCTTGGACATGCGCTCTTCACCGTCTTCGAGATTGATCGAATTGATCACGCAGCGCCCGCCGGCGCGCTTCAAGGCCTCCTCGATCACGGGAGCCTCGGTCGAATCGATCACGAGCGGGATCCGAACCTGCAAGGCCATGCGGTTCACGCATTCGGTCATGTCTTTGACCTCGTTGCGACCCACATAGGCGGTGCACAGATCGATCATGTGGGCGCTTTCGTTCACCTCTTCTTTGCCCATCTCGGTCAGCGCGTCGTAATCGTCCTTCGCCAGAAGGTCTCGAAATTTTTTGGAGCCGTTCGCGTTGGTCCTCTCGCCGATGATAAGCGGCTTGGGCTCCTGCGCGAAGGGGACCTGGATATAGAGGCTTGAGGCGGCCGGTGTGGTCGTGACGCGGCGAGGTGCGGGAGACAGTCCTTTCAGGGCCTCGACGACTTTGGCCAGGTGAGCGGGGGTTGTGCCGCAGCAGCCTCCGACGATATTGACGCCGTAGCGGGCGACGAAATCTTTGAGGTGCGCGGCCAGCTGTTCCGGCGTCAGCTTATAGACCGCGCGGCCCCCGACATTTTCGGGCAAGCCGGCGTTCGGAAGAACTGAGATGAAGCGCGGCCACTGCTGGGAAAGCGTCCGCACATGCTCGGACATTTCCTGGGGGCCGGTGGCGCAGTTCATGCCGAGGGAGGCGATCGGGTAAGGCTCCAGCGCCGTGAGCGCGGCGGCCATCTCGGTTCCCAGCAGGAGCGTCCCGGTGGCCTCAACGGTGACCTGGACCATGATCGGGATATCTTTTTTCGCTTTGGCCAGGGCGTCCAGGGACCCCACGATGGCCGCCTTGGTCTGCAGGATGTCCTGGCAGGTCTCGATCAGGAGAATATCGGCTCCTCCCTCAACGAGTCCTCCCGCCTGCTCCGCGTAATTCTCCCGAAGGACGTCAAAGGTCGTATGGCCGAGGGAGGGAAGCTTGGTCCCGGGTCCCATGGAGCCGGCGACAAAGCGCGGGGTCTCCTTCGTGGCGAATTGGCGGGCGACTTTCCTGGCGAGCCGGGCGGCCTTGACGTTCAGTTCGTACGCGCGCTCCGCGATCCCGTATTCCGCCAGGACAATCCGGTTGGCCCCGAAGGAATCCGTCTCCACCACATGACAACCGGCATTAAAAAAGGAGGCATGCAGGTCCTCAATCCATTCCGGATGCGTGTCCAGAAGGATTTCGGTACAGCCTTCTTTCCCGGCGTAATCGTCGACAGTGGGGTTATGGAGCTGAAGGTTCGTCCCGGTCGCGCCGTCAAAAATCAGGACTCTGTCCCGGAGAAACTTTTCGAATTCGAGCCGGGTCATCAGGGTTGCTGGATCTGCTTCAGGGCTTCGCCGGCGATCTGGCTGACGCCCGTGTCGGGATCGGCGAGCAACGTGTGAAGAGTGGGGACGGCGCTGCGTGCGAGCGGACCAAATGAGCCCAGGGCGGCGGCGGCCGCACGTCGCACCTCGACGTCTTTGTCATCAAGCATCGCAATCAGTGTCGGGATCGTGTCCACGGGGGCGGGATGCACCAGCGCCAGGCGCCTGGCCGCCTGGGCCCGCACCCAGGGGTCCGGGTCCTTCAGCGATTGGACGACCGTGGACAGAGGGGTCTTGTAGGAATCCGACTCTGCTTTGAGTTCGGTCGAATCCAGCGTTACCTGCCCTTTTTTCTCCATCTCGATCTGTTCCTTTAGATCGTCATAATTGCTGGATTGCCCCTGGCGCCCCATTCCATCGAGATCAGAGGAAGGGACGGTCCCCCTAACTACCGCGGGACGCATTTTTTCGAGATCCGCCCATTGGCTTGTCCCCGCGGGCTTCTCTGGCGGAGCCGTCATTTCTTTCGGCGTGGCCGGCGCTTCCGTCTCCTTGAGTTTCTTCTCTTCCGACCAATTCTCCGTGGAAGGAGTGCTCGTCGACATCGTTTGCAATTCTTTTTTGGTGTCCGGGATCTGGGCTTCGGTTTTGACCCCCATCACTTTAAGGATGCGGGCCGCGATCTTCCTGACCTGGGGATCCTCATCCGTCAAAGCGACCATAAAATCCGGAACCAGCTTGTACTGTTCCTCCGCCGGCAGTTTGTTAAAGGCTTGTATCGCTTCCGTACGCGTCGCTTCGTCACCGTAGAGCAGCTTCTTCGCTAATTTAGCCACTTTCGTCTTGGCGAACGTCAAAGGAGTTGCGAGGACGACCAGGGCAACCAACGTCATCAGGCGGGAGCGGGTTTTGTCCTGCATGCCGATCATTTTAGCATCCTATGGAATAGAAAACCGACGAAGGAGCGGGCAAGCTTCGCCTCACCCTGGGCTTCGCCGTCCCTCTCCCATCGGGAGAGGGAACAGGTCGCCAGACATGTATTGGCGACCGGAGGGGGAGGCGCAGTTACGCAGTTTCGGCGACAGACTCTGCCGGAGAAAGCCGGCGATAGACATAGGCCGACGCCATCAGGGTGATAGGAATCGTCACGAACAGCCCGACGAAAAGGCAAACCACTCCCAGGATGTTGACCAGTGCCACGACCAGGCTGAAGAGGAAAAGATCCATTTTGTAGCCGTCCGTCAGGACGCGGCTTTCGCCCAGTGCGGCGACGGGGCCCAGCCCACGGTCAATGACCAGGTAGCCGACATACAGAAACATGTAGGCCACGATAATTCCCGGGACGATCAGGAGCACAAGTCCCACCAGAACAATCAGACCATAAAGAATTTTACTGATCAGATAGGAAGGAATTTGTGGAACGATGGTCGCGATTCTGGAGAGATCCGGCTGGCCGGAATCATGAATATCAAGAGAGATCCGGGTGGAGGCCATTCCGAGGATCAGGCCGATTAACCGCAGAAGCACTTTCACTGCGATCAGGCCGACGCTCTTGGGCTCAAAAATCTTTTCCGCGATATAATCCGGGACCACCGTCAACAGACCCATCACCACCATGAATCCGATAAAAAACGGAACATTCGCTTTGAAGGTTTCCCACCCGTAAGCCAGCGCTTCCTTGATCGAAAATTTATCGTTTGCCATGAAAGGCCTCCTCGCTCGAATTGTCGGGGCGCACCCTTGCACCCGTGAGTGAAGTTGTAGCCTATTTGAAGGAAGCTTTCAATGGGTAAATCGCACCGTTTTTTAAATATCTATGGCAATTTTGGGCCTTCTGCGTATATAAATAGGAAGAAGTATGGTTAACGGCAACGGGAAACCGAAAAATATTCTCTTTATTTCCTTCGAAGCATGCGCAGGAGATCTTGCCTACCGCCTGAAACAAGAAGGCTACGCCATCAAGTGGTACGTTCAGTCCAAAGCAGACCGTGTTCTCTACGATGGGTTCCTCGATAAAGTGGACGAGTGGGAACCTCATAAAGACTGGGCGGACCTGATCATCATCGACGATATCGGATTCGGCGCCCTCGCCGACCGGCTCCGCAAGGAAGGCAAAGCGGTGGTGGGCGGCAGCAGCTATACGGACCGTCTTGAACTCGACCGCGATTTCGGCGCCCAGGAGATGAAGGCGGCCGGTCTGATTATTCCGGACTCCTGGGAGTTCGATTCGTTTGAGGAAGCGATCAAATTCGTCCAGAAAACGCCCGCCCGCTACGTGGTCAAACCTTCCGGCAAGGCGCAGAACGACAAGGTCTTGTCCTTCGTCGGTCGCGAAGAGGACGGCAAAGACGTTGTGGCCATTCTGGAACGGTACAAGAAAGGCTGGTCAACCAAGGTTCACCGCCTGCAGGTCCAGAAGCACGTGACCGGGATTGAAGTGGCGGTGGGCGGCTACTTCAATGGCCAGGACTTCGCGATGCCGGTGTGCATTAATTTTGAGCACAAGCGGTTGTTCGCAGGAGAAATCGGTCCCTCCACCGGCGAGATGGGAACGAGCATGTTCTGGACAGGCCCAAGCAAGCTGTACCGCGAGACGCTTGAAAAAATGAAAACGCGCCTGGCGGAGGGCGGGTATGTCGGGTATTTCGATATCAACTGCATCGCGACGCCGCGCGCCGTGTTCCCTCTGGAAATCACGCCCCGGTTCGGCTATCCGACGGTCAGTATCCAGATGGAGGGCGTGCAGAACCCCTGGGGGGAATTCCTCTACGCGCTGGCGACCAAAAAACCGTACACGCTAAAAACACAGCGTGGATTCCAGGTGGGCGTCGTCATCGCTCTTCCGCCCTGGCCGTTTGCCGACCTCGACACCTTCCGGAAATTTTCCGAAGATGCCGTCATCATTTTCACCAAGCCCGGGATGGAAGGAATCCATCTTGGCGATGTGAAGCTGGAAGAAGGCGATTGGAAAATCACAGGGCGTGACGGCTATGCGCTCGTGATTACGGGGTCTGGCCCGACCATGGAAGAAGCCCACAAGGAAGCCTACGCCCGGGTTAAAACGATCATCATCCCCAACATGTTCTACCGCACCGACATCGGCCACCGCTGGCGCCACGAAGGCGATCTCCTGCACACCTGGGGACTGCTGGTCTGAGCAGGACGTGCGCCGCACACCCTGCCCTCTGATACAATAGGCACATGTCCGTCTCAAATCCTGCCATTCGCGTGCGGTTTGCACCCTCGCCGACGGGGTACCTCCACATCGGGGGCGCCCGGACGGCGTTGTTTAACTGGCTTTTTGCCCGTCATCATCAGGGCGCATTTATCCTGCGCATTGAAGACACCGATGAAGTTCGCTCTACCGACGAATCCGTAAACGGGATTCTCGAATCGATGAAGTGGCTGGGGCTGGACTGGGACGAAGGCCCAACCCCTGACGGAAAAAGCACCCTCGGGAATTACGGTCCCTATTTTCAGATGCAGCGGTTGGACAAGTACCAGGCCGCCTGCGATGAACTGATCAAGAAGGGCACGGCGTATCCCTGCTACTGCACGCCGGAAGAAGTGGAGAAAATGCGCGAGCTGGCGCTCCTGGCCAAACGCCCGCCGAAATACGATGGCCGCTGCCGGAATCTGAGCACGGAAGCGCGCCGCGCCCGGGAAGCCGAGGGGCGCAGGAAATCCATCCGGTTTAAAACTCCCCAGGCAGGCAATACGCGTTTTGTCGATTTCGTCCGCGGAGCCATGGATTTCGAAAATGTCCTGCTTGAGGATTTTGTCATTCTGAAAACGTCGGGTGTCCCCACGTACAACTTTGCCTGTGTGGTCGACGATCATCACATGGCGATCAGCCATGTCATCCGCGGCGACGATCATCTGTCCAACACGCCGCGGCAGATTCTGGTTTATGAGGCCCTCGGGTGGAAGCCTCCGGAGTTCGCGCACCTCGCCATGATCCTGGGGTCCGACGGATCCCGGCTGTCAAAGCGCCACGGGGCGACCTCCGTGACCGAATATCGGGATGCGGGCTATCTTCCGGAAGTTCTGCTCAATTACCTGGCGCTTCTCGGATGGGGGACGGAAGACAGCCAGCAGATTTTCACCCAGGCCGAGATGATTGAGAAATTCCTCCTTGAGCGCTGCAGCAGGAGCCCCGCCACCTTTGACCCGGCCAAGCTGATCTGGATGAACGGTGAATACATCCGCAAGAAATCCCCGGAACAGCTCGCGGCCATGTCGAAACCTTTTTTCAAAGAGAAACCGATCGCATCCGTTTCTGAGAAGACTTACCAGGCGGCGGTGGCTCTCGAGCTGGAGAAAGTGAAGCTCCTGACGGATGTGCCGAAACTGACCGATTTCCTGCTCTGGGATGAATACGAGTATCGCGAAGAGGCCGTGACAAAAGTGCTGCGTGCCGAAGGAGCGGCCGGCATTCTGGACGAACTGGCCAAACGCCTCACCGTGTTGAATCCATTTGACCTCGCCGGCATAGAAGCCCTCTGCAAGACGCTGGCGAAGGACAAAGGCGTCAAGAATGGCGCCATCTTCCACCCTCTGCGCGTGGCGGTTTCGGGCCGCACGGAAGGCCCCAGCCTCTGGCATATGGTCGAATTTTTAGGGAAAGAACGCACCCTTGAACGCATCAAGCGTGCGCAGAAACTGTTGGGAGGATTCACCATCGGCACGGTCGCTTGAATAGCGACCGTACTGCCGATGGCCTTCGCAACATAAAAAATAGGAGGCGAAAGTGTCTGAAGAAAAATTTGAACTCTCCGGTGAAGCCGACTATCGCTTTTTGTCCCTGGTGATGTCTCTGGCGACCGCGGCCTGGTCGCAGCTGGGCAAGGTCCCCCACCCCATGTCCCAGAAAATCGAAAAGGACATGGATCAGGCGCGTATCTCCATCGAATTTCTCCGGATGATTCAGGAAAAAACCGAAGGCAATTTAAGCGTCAAAGAGCAGGAACTGATCGACAACACGGTGGCGGATCTTGAGCTAAACTTCGCGGATGAGGTCCGCAAAAGCGAAGCCTCCGGAGAGCCTGCCTCCGCAGGCAAAGGGCCTGATATAATCATCCCCTCCGGCGCCGGCGGCAAGGGCCCGGAGATCATCAAACCCAATTAATGCGTTGTGCTCCGGGATGGTGTAACGGTAGCACGAAGGACTCTGAATCCTTTAGTCTAGGTTCGAATCCTAGTCCCGGAGCTCAGCGCACTTTTCTTTAGTCTCGGTTTCAGCCACACATCGGGCGGACCCGACCGGCATGTGTCGGGCGCCCGTAGTCTGGCGCCCGAATCTATCTCGTCATCCTCACGTATAAACGCCTCGCTCGTCCTACCTGAATGGTTGATGCCCTGCAGCATCAGGCGGCGTGGTCCAAAGGTACCCGCATTCCACTTTCGGACGGGCAGGCGGTTAAAGCGTTGTGCATGAATTTCGCTAACCGCCGCCGGGCCGAACGGACAATATAAGCCATGGCGTCCTTGACGGCGTCGTGGGAGATTTCCAGCTCAACCGCCACGGCCTCATTTTCATAGCCTTGCAACCGCAGAATCATGATGTTTCGCTCCCGTTTTGAAAAAATATCCCAAACCGGTCTTTGGAAATTCATCAGCATCCGTTCAAGAGGCCGCGGCAAACGATGATAATGTTTGATATCGTTCTCGAATTGTCCCAGGAGACGCCGGGCGTGTGAAATGATTTGTTCCTGAGGCACACCCAAAAGCCTGATCAGGTCGGGCTCGTCGGCAGCCGCCTGGCATAGGGCGTATAAATATTTCCTGTCGTCAGGACCAAGGTATTTCCATAAAGCGTCTTTCACCATCCGCGCGCGGGCGAAAAGATCCCAGACAGGATCAGGAGTCGTGGCGGCAATCGCTGGACCCGGCGGGACAGCCGTTCTGTCCAGGATGCTTCGCGATCTTCTTAACACCCCGCTTAGGTCCAGTCGAGAGGTACCGGGAGTCACACCGAATCGCTTCGCAAGGTCAGCATGCGTGAGAAGGCCTTCCAGCACGACCGCTGACAACCAATCCCGCTGTCGATTCGTGAGCTGCGCCAGCCCGGCCTTGCCCAATTGCGTCCATAAGGTCCTGTAATAGGGTTGGTCAATGAGCGCCTGATGGCGGGGCCCAACAGCGGGCAGGTCGGGAGCGGGAAGAACGCCTCGTCGGCGAAGTTCCATTACTTCACGATGGACGACTTTCGCCGATCCAACAGGAGGTTCCAGGGCCTGCTCAACAAACGCAGGGTGAGGCTGACCACCGTGACCCGTCCGCGCGGGACCAATCGATGACGGGGCCACGGAGCCTGCCGTCATACACGCAACCAAGATTGAAGCGATGAAGTGGGTGAAAAGTTTCGGCATAGGGCCCGCACGCGCACGGGTTCGAGTATTGCAATAATTATACGGGGCTTGGTGGTGACGGAGGAATAGACAGAAAGACTATAAATGACGGCCCTAAAGGCTCAGGTGCTTATTGGGTCATACGGGTCTGTCACTTGCCAAATAATACACATGTATTATATTCTGCTTTCATGCTTCGCTGGCTTTTTTTGGATCTGGATAGCCGCGTGCGCTGCCCGGGAATCACGGTGATCGTCGCCCGCCATGACCGGGAAAAGACTCAAATCCTTGGTAGAATCTCTTCAAGAAATGGCCTTTGAAATTCCTATCCACAGAAGGAATAACGTCTGAGGGTCAGGATTCTTCTGATACTGTCTGGAAAATGTTCAAGGGCGACCAATTTCCGACGCAGTGCGTCGGAAATTGCCAGAGACGGGAGGAATCATTATTTATGCCTCCGACAGGGAATCTTGGACGCACAAGGGACAAGAAGGAAAAATTTACAGTAAATGGTGCAGTAAAAGATTTTTGACCAAAAGGCAATTTTTTCAAAACTGTCGATATTCAAACAGATCTCAAATTTTAAATGTCGAAAAACATAAGACCTTATGACTCTGAATCCTTTAGTCTAGGTTCCCCGCCACTACGGCTTAGGCGGGCCCGCCATGACTTAGTGGCGGGGAATCCTAGTCCCGGAGCTCAGCGCATTCTTCGTCTCGGTTTCCTCATCAGTCTTCTTTGCGCTCCTGGCCTCCTCCGTGCAGCCTCCACCGAATGGAAAACCAACCCCAACGGTCAAGTCCGCCTGATTGCAGCGGCTGATCGCGTTCCTCGTCAAGGGAAGGTCCTTCTCGGTTTTCATTTCAAGACGGTTCCCGGCTGGTATGTCTATTGGAAAATTCCCGGAGATACGGGTTATCCACCCAGCATCACGTGGCAAGGTTCAGAGGGCTTGGAGAACCCTCGACTGCTGTTCCCGGCGCCGTCCAAGTTCATTCTCCCGGGCAACATTATCGAATACGGCTATGAAGGGGAGGTCGTCTACCCTGTCGAGGTGACCCTGAAGACGAAAGGGTCAACGGCCAGGGCTCTGGCGACGATTTCATACCTGACCTGCAACACCGCCTGTGTTCCTTACAAATACGAATTCTCCATGGACCTGCCCATCGGAACGTTGGAACCTGACCCGGAACCCGCCAAACGGATCAATCAGTTCCTGGCTCTCGTTCCCTCGGGAAAATCGGATGATCAGATCCAGCGCTCAGCCCCTTCTGTCATTAAAAACCTTTTGCCCGTTTCCGAAGCGCCGGCACCGCCCCGGTCATTTTCCATCACGACGCTTCTCCTCTTTGCCTTCTGCGGCGGGATCATCTTAAACGTGATGCCTTGTGTCCTGCCCGTCCTTTCCATCAAGCTCCTCGGCCTGGTGAAACAATCGGGGCATTCGCATTCCCTGATCGCGCGCAATTCTCTCCTGAGCGCGGCGGGAATCGTGACGTCCTTCCTCGGGCTCGGAGGGATCTCCGTCGCTGCTAAAGAAGGCGGTCGCGCGGTCGGATGGGGAATTCAGTTTCAAAATCCCGTGTTTGTCATGTTTCTCGCCATCGTGTTGATCCTGTTTGCGCTCAACCTCTGGGGACTCTTTGAAATCGGGATGCCACGGATCTTTGGGCATTTTGCGACGACCTATGGACAGAAGGAAACCCCGCTCGCGCACTTCATGTCCGGGCTTTTTGCGACGCTCCTGGCGACTCCCTGCTCGGCGCCCTTTCTGGGTTCTGCCATGGGGTTCGCCCTCACGCAGCCGCCCATCACGATCCTGTCGGCTTTTGCGGCGGCCGGAGCGGGCATGGCCTTCCCTTATTTCGCTCTCGCCGTTTTTCCGATGAGCCTGGGCTGGCTGCCGAGACCGGGGCTTTGGATGGTCCGCCTCAAAATGTTCTTCGGCATCCTCCTGGCGGGAACAGCCGCGTGGCTGGTTTGGGTGTTCCTTCAGCAAGTTCGGTCAACGCCGAAGGAGCCTTTCGACGAGCCGAGAATTCAGACGATTCTGGCCGAAGGACGGCCGGTCCTGGTGGATGTCACCGCCGATTGGTGCGTGACCTGTAAGTACAACGAGCGATTCGTCTTAGGATCAGGAGACGTGAAAGCTGCTCTTCAAACGAAGAACGTGATCACCCTGCGGGCCGACTGGACCAAGCGCGATGAGTCCATCCGGCAATATCTGGCGAAGTTCGGCCGTTCAGGGATTCCCTTTTACGCTTTTTATGAGCCAGGGAAGCCGCCGGTCACCTTGTCCGAGTTCCTTACGAAACAACAGGTTCTGGACGTTCTAAGTAGGTAAGCAACGATTCGGCCGCGCGCTCGCCGGACTCGATGCAGTCGGGAATCCCGATCCCATAACTCCAATTTCCCGCCAGGGACAGCCCCTTGTAGCGCAGGGACCGCTCTTCAATCCGCAGCATGCGCTGCAGATGGCCTACCGCGTACTGCGGCAGCGCCTGTTCATAACGCTGGAGGTGCGTGAAGAGCGGTTCGCCGCTGATCCCCAGCCATTCCTTCAGTTCATCAAGAACTTTATTGATCAGGACGCGATGTTCATCCTGGATCCACGTGTCGCTCCGCACGCCTCCCAGAAAAGCCCTTAAAAGGACGGACCCTTTGGGGGCGCGCCCCTCGAATTTGTTCTGGGCGAATGTGCAGCCAAGGACAAGCCGTTCTTCTTTATGCGGGACCACGAAGCCCACGCCGTTCAGGGGACGGCTCAGGTCCTTCTCGCGAAAAGCGAAATTGAGGGTCGCGGCAGGTGCGTAAGCAATCCCGGAAAGGTCATTCGCCAGATCGGGATCGACCGTGCGCAGAAGGTCTGCCGAAGCGTAAGAAGGAAGCGCCAGGCAAACGGCGTCGGCAGGAAGGATTTCACCTCCGGATGTCACGATCTGCCAAGCGCCTTCTTTCGACCGGACCTCCTTCACATGCGTTCCGGCCCGAATGACACCGGGGCCCAGTTTCGTGACCAACGTATCGGCGAGCGTTTGCATGCCGCCGCGCAGGGTCACAAAAAGGCTGTAGCGCGCGCCGCTCGCCGACCGCGCCGCCCCCCGTTTTTTCCTCAATCCGAAGACAATGCTTCCATAAGTCCGCTCCAGCTCTAAAAACTGGGGGAACGTGGCCCGCAGACTCAGGGATTCCGGGCTGGCTCCGTAGATCCCCGCTACCAGCGGCTGGGCCATCCAATCGAGCATTTCCTGCCCGAAGCGCCGGCGCACAAAGGAAGCCAGGGATTCATCGGTCCGGGGACGGCTCGGCATGAGAGGTTCCATCATGGCTCGGAATTTTCCCGGCCAGCTCAGGAGTCCGCTTTTAAGAAACGGGCGGTAACGGGAGGGCCCCATCAGGTAAAAACCTTCCGGAACGGGATAAAACCGGCCTTCCCTCAGGATAAAACTCCGTCGATAATCCGGACGAGTCCCGATCAATTCGGCTTCGAGTCCCAGCTCCCTGCAAAGCCCGACCCCGCGCGGCTTCTCCGAAATAAAACAATCGGGACCCATTTCGAGAAGAAAGCCGTCTCTCTGGCTGGTCTGCAGGGACCCACCGGGATGGGGGGAGCCTTCGAAAAGCTGGAGATTCAGCGGATGTCCGGATTTTCGGGATGTCTGCTGGATTCGCCAGGCCGCCGCCAGGCCGGAGATGCCGCCTCCGATAACGATGATCCGGCGGGGGGTCACGCGCAGCGCACGGTGGCCGTTTTTTGGATGACGTCCGCCATCATCCGCGCGAACAGCGGATGATCTCCGACGGTCTTGGCGCGAAGAAGGCGGATGCCGGCCGTTTCGGCGGCTTCGTTGGCTTCAATGTCGAGGTCATAGAGCACCTCGACGTGGTCGGCGATAAATCCGATCGGGATAAAAAGGATTTCTTTGGCGCCGCGCCGGGCTTCCTCCCGGATGGCATCGGATACATCGGGCTCAAGCCACGGGTCCTGAGGGCGTCCGCTGCGGCTGGAGTAGGCGAGCCTCCAATCCTGCCGGCCGAAACGCTCGGCCACCAGGGTTGCGGTGCGCTCAAGTTCCTGAACATAGCGGGATTCTTTCGCCATCGGAACTGGGATGCTGTGGGCCGTAAAGTACCAAGATGCGTTGTTGACGTCACCCCGGTGGAAACCGGGGCCCAGGCCATTGGACTGGGTTCCGGCTTTCGCCGGAATGACGTCATTGACCCTGTCACATATCGCATCAATAAAAAGCGGATGGTCAAACCAGGGCCCGACGTAATCCATGGCGGGAGCGGCCGCGCCGATCTTTTTCCGGGCTTCCTCCACGGCGTTGAGATACCGTTCCCAGCTGGCTTGGCAGCGGTGGGCGGCGGCGGGAAATCCGATGGCGCGCTTCACGCCATCCGACGCCATCTGGCGCAGGGTATCCTCTAAAAAGGGATGCCAGTTTCGCTGGCCGATATAAACTCTGAGATCTGAATCTTGAGTCCTGAGTTCGTGCTCGAGCGCGGCGGCCTGCCGGCGGGTGATTTCATTGATCGGGGAAGCGCCGCCGATGGCCTCATAATGGCGGGCGACATCGATCAGGCGCTCACGGGGAATCCCGCGGCCGCGCGTGACGATTTCCAGAAACGGCATAATCTCCTCGGATTTTTCCGGGCCCCCAAAACCGATAAATAAGACCGCGTCGCAAGAATTCACTTCAGGGACCTCCCGCTCATTTCGTGGACTGCGTCCACCAGGGCTTTCACATGGCCGACAGGGGTATTCGGAAGAACGCCATGCCCTAAATTGAAAATATGCCCGGGGCGGCCGCCGGCCTGGTCCAGAATTCTCTTGGCCTGCCGGCGGATTTCCGGCAGATCCGCGAAGAGAACAGCGGGGTCGAGATTCCCCTGCATGGCGACCTCCGGCCCCACGCGTGACCAGGCCTGGTCCAGGTCGATTCGCCAGTCTACGCCAAGGACGTCGCAGCCGGTTTCGGCCATGGACTCCAAAAACATGGCCGTATCCGTTCCGAAATAAATGACCGGCGAGAGAGGCCGGATCGCCTGGACGACTTGCCGCGTATAGGGGAGCACATATTTCCTGTAATCCTGTGGGGACAAACAACCGACCCAACTGTCGAAAAGCTGGACCACCTGGGCGCCGGCGGAGGTCTGCGCGCTCAGATAGCCGATGAGGCTTTGCGTAATTTTTTCCATGAGGCGATGCCAGGCGTCTGGTTCGGTATACATCATGGACTTGGTGTAAATAAAATTACGGGACCCCTGGCCTTCGATCATATAGGAGGCCAGCGTAAAGGGGGCCCCGGCGAACCCGATGAGAGGAATCTGCACGGGAAGGCTCTTGCGCGTCTTCCGGATCGCATCATAAACAAATTCCAGGCCGCTGCCGTCCTTGACGCTGGACAACCGTGAGACATCCGCCGCCAGGCGGATAGGGTTGCGGATAATCGGCCCGTCCCCTTTGGCATATTCAAGGCTCAAGCCCATCGGCTCGACCAGTACGAGGATGTCCGAGAAGATGATCGCGGCGTCGACGCCCAGGCGTTCGACGGCATAGACGGTCACTTCGGTGGCCAGATCGGCATCCTTGCAAAGATCCAGGAAACTGTGCCGATCGCGGATGTCGCGATACTCTTTCATATACCGCCCGGCCTGCCGCATCAGCCAGATGGGGGTATAGGGGGTCGCTTCCCTCCGACAGGCCTTCATCAATGGTGACAATGAGATCAGGGGATCCTTTGTAGGGGCGGGTCTCTGTGCCCGCCCGCAATCGGGATCCAATTGAGCGTCATTGAATTTTATTTCGGGGTACGGAATCCTGCCCCTGCGTTTGCGCTCAAGGAGCGCCGGTCCTTTCCGGCTGGCTTCCTCAACCAGAGTGTCCATGGTTGGGGTCTCCGGCTGAAGATCGACGGGCACGCCATACTCATCAAGGAATTCCGTGCAGACAGGGCCCACGGAAGCCACCACGGTTTGGGAGAGCGCTTCGCGAAATTCCTTCTCCATGCCTTCTTCCTGGGCGAACCGGAGGACCTGCTGGATTTGGTTCGAATTGGTGAACAGGACGATATCCGCCTGCCCGCCGATCACGGCATGAAGCGCATGACGTAAAGGTTCCAGATTCGCGGGAAGGGTCCACCGGTAGACCGGCACGCGGAACACGCGCGCGCCGCGCTCGGCCAGCCCGTCGACAAGCTCTTTGCTGGGCGAGCCAGATTCCAGCACGGCGACCGTTTTTCCCCTCAGAGGCCCGGTGGCGTCCAGGCCGGTCAGCACCTGATGGCCGGTGGCCGGATCATCAATGGCCAGTATTTTCTGGAATCCTCGACCGCGCAGGGCCGCCAGCGGTTTCGGCCCCCTGGCAACGAGGATGGTTTTTGAAAAGGCGTCGGAAAGCTGTTCCTGTGAATACCCGGCGGCAAGAATGCCAAATAGAACGTCGGTGCCCGCGCCGGTTGTAAAAACGACGCCATCGATTTCTCCGGCGATCAATTTCCGACCGAAGAGAAGCGCTTCATGATTGTCGAGCAATGGAACTTCCTGAAGGGAGGGAGCCACCAGCGCCTGCCCGCCGTTTTTTTCGATGAGCCTGGCCATTTCTAAGTTGCGGCGACTCTCAAAAGAGACAATGCGCAAAGGCATGTCCCGATTCTAGCAAAGGGAAGACTTACCGATTACTCGGTGCAGAAGAAATGGTTGATAGTGGACGTGGTGATTTCAATGGGGGTAGCGCCGCCGCTGTATATATCGGCCCCGTCGCAATGGCCTCCTCCGAACGTATTCACGCAGTAGCTCCAGACGGCGACTTCGTCTGAACTCCGACGCAGACTGACGCGCACGACATCCAGGCCGAAAATGGCTCCATTGTCCCAGCTGTAGTAATAATTAAGGCAATTGGGTTTCGGCCACGTCTGTAAAAGTTTTGATCCCATGATGCTGGGCGGTGGTGTCCAGGGATCCGGCGAGACGTCCCAGACTCCCAGATTGTTTGTGTAATCCACGTAGCCGGCGTACCCGATGGCCGTCATGTCGGCCTTGGTCCTGCTGTAGCGCGCCTTGGCCATGAGGGTTTCATAATTGGATACGGCGATGCTCGCGATGACCGATATGAGCATGACAACGATCATCATTTCGACCAAGGTGAAACCGGCGGTGTTCTGCGGCGGTGGCGATATCGTCGTCATAGGGTCGAGTGGAACTTGATGTGCCGGGGGATGCGGTCCGGCCCGATGAGAATGACCTCGTCATTACGGACCTCGGAGGTCACGCCTTTGAGGCGGGTGCGATTGCTTTCAAAAAGGCCCTGGTCGCGGGCGGTATAAAGCATTCCCCCTGTGGAAAGAAGCGCCATCCTCTTTCCAGCCGTCGGTTCGAAAATCCCTTTGAGAACGAGATCCGAAAATGAAGGAAGCGCAGGCTCCTCGAGAATATGGCGGGGTTGTTTCAGTATTTTTGCGTCTTCCTCGGCGTAGACGCTGCGGGTGCTTTTGAACGTGTCGTAGGAATTGATGCCTGAGGTATAGACGGGCGAGGGAGGCGGCGCTCCTGTCGGCGCTTCATTTTTTCGAGAGAGCACCGCGTCCTTCTGATTGTTATGCATGTAGATGCCGGCTCGTCCGACCATTTCCATGACGATTCTCTGAGGTTTCGTTTGAGTAGGAGGTTTGTCCATGACAGGAATGATTTCGGAGATCTCATTCTGCTGATCCGCCGCATCGGTGACCACAAGGTGTTTTCCCTGACCGCCCATGATGCGCTTCCCGGTCGGATTTCGAATGACAATATTGAGCGCCTGGATCATTGTGGTGGCATCGGTTGATTTGAGCCAATATTCCCGCGTAATCATCTCTTCGGCATGAGTCGCGGCGATCCCGCCAAAATAAAAGATTACGAATAAAACGACCCATCGCCGCGGATAGAAAGGTTGCCAGAACATAGCTTTATGTAGCGGATTCGAGCTGTTTTTGCAAGAGGTTTATGATCTCAGGAAATTGATAGAATAATCATCTCATGAACGAATTTTTTGAATGCCGATCCCATTCCGGAATTTTGGCGGACGGTCGTTTTTCCTTCCCCGGCTCTACGCCCCATTACGCCCCGGACCGCACCTTTGACACAAAGCATATTCGTCTCATCGTGTCCCTGGATTTCACGCGAGAAACGCTTAAGGGACAATGCATCGTGAGCTTGACGGCCATTGCGGAGCGTGCGTCCGAAATGGTTTTTGATGCCGTGGATTTCAAGGATTTGAAAGTGTTCAGCCGGGGGAAGGCCCTCAAATTCGATTACACAGGACGGCAGATTAAGATCCACTGGCCACAGCCGCTGTCGAGGGGCTCCTCCGTAGAAGTCACGATCCGGTATCGGGTCACGAAGCCGAAGCTTGGCCTGCATTTCGTCGGACCGGATCGCCATTATCCAGGGAAACCTCTTCAGGCCTGGACGCAGGGGGAAGATGAATATAACCGGTATTGGTTCCCCTGCCATGACGCTCCCCAGGAGCGGGCCACCACGGAGATGATCGTCACGGTGCCGGGAAGGATGACCGCCATATCGAACGGAGCCTTGGTCAAAGTCACACCGCGCCGGCCGGCGCGAACCCGCACTTTTCACTGGAAGCACAATATTCCTCAGCCTGCGTATCTGGTCTCGCTGGCGGTGGGGGAATTCAGCGAAATCAAGGACCGCTGGCAGCGCGTTCCGGTGCTCTACTATTGTCCGCCCGGGAGGGAAGAAGATGCCAGGCGGGCATTCGGCAAAACGCCGAAGATGATTGAATTTTTTTCCAAGAGGCTCGGGGTTCTCTATCCTTACGCGAAATATTCCCAGGTCGCGGCTGTCGATTTTATTTATGGGGGCATGGAAAATACCTCCTGCACGACCCAGACGGCGCTGACCCTCCATGACGCGCGCGCGCATCTCGATTTTTCAAGCGATCCGCTGGTCGCGCATGAGCTGGCGCACCAGTGGTTTGGAGACCTGGTCACCTGCAAAGACTGGTCTCATGCCTGGCTCAACGAGAGTTTTGCCACTTATTTCGAAGCGCTCTTTAAAGAATATGACATGGGCTACGACGAGTTCATGTATGAATTGCGGGGAAACTCCGAAGCCTATTTTGACGAGGACAAGGAACGGTACCGCCGGCCTCTTTCGACGAAGATTTACAAGAATACGAACGATCTCTTCGACCGTCACCTGTATGAAAAGGGATCCTGCATCCTGCACATGATCCGGCACCTCCTGGGCGAAAAGGCCTGGTGGCGCTCGATGAACCTTTATCTGACGCGTCACAAGGCGCAGGGGGTTGAAACGGCTGATCTCATCAACGCCATTCAGGAGGCTACCGGCCGGAATTTGCGGCCGTTTTTTGACCAGTGGGTGTTCAAAGGCGGGCATCCTGAATTCAAAGTACGCACCTGGTGGGATGCGCGGGAGAAAAAGGCGTTTATCCGGGTCCTTCAAGTGCAGGCGGTCAATGATGAGACGCCGCTCTATACCCTGCCCGTGACGATCGATCTTTTGGTCGACGGAAAACCGCGGCGCTTTCAGGAAAAGGTCGACAAGAAAGAGCACCTTTTTTCCTATGCATTGCCCCGCGCGCCCGAACTGGTTCTCTTTGACCCCGAACATACGGTCTTAAAGCGCGTGGATTTCGTCAAACCTGAAACCATGTGGATCGTTCAGCTGTCGGAAGATCCGCATGTTCTCGGCCGGATCGACGCGGCGGCAGCCCTTGGACGCCAGGGGAGTCCCAGCGCCATCCAGGCCCTCCGGCAGGCGCTCTTCCAGGAAAAATTCTGGGGTGTTCAAAGTGAGATTGTGCGGGCATTGGGGCAGACCAATTCGACGGGGGCACTCGAGGCCCTTCTCGACGGGCTCCGGCAGATCGAGCATCCGAAGGTGCGGCGGGCGCTTTACGAAGCGCTGGGAGGTTTCGCCTCGCCGCGCGTCCTGGCGGAAGTCAGATCCCGGTGTGCCTCGGAAAAGAGTTATTCCGCTGAAGCGGAATCGATCCGCACTCTGGGTCGGATGAAAGACCCTTCTCTCCTGGGGCTGTTCAAGGACTATTTAAAGAAAGACTCCTGGAATGATGTCTTGCGCTGCGCGGCCCTGGATGCGATCGGGATGCTTCAGCTTGCCGAGTCCTTTTCCATCCTGAAGGAATACAGCCGGTACGGATATCACCCGAATGTGCGAATGACCGCCATCCGTCGGCTTGGGCTTCTCGGCCGGTTGAGGGGGGATGTCCAGCCTGTCCTGATCGGGCTCTTGAACGATAAGTACCTTCTGGTTCAACTGGCGGTCGCCCGCGCGCTGGGGAGTTTTGCCGATGAGCGCGCCACCGAAGCCCTCATGAAATACACCTCCGGCGATCTGGACGGGCGGTTGAAGCGCGTCGCCGAAGAGGCCATCCGGAAAATCCGCAAAGGCATGGAAGATGAATTCCCGTCGCTGACGTCATCCCGGCGAAAGCCGGGAACCAGGGCATCGACTGGGCCCCGACTTTCGTCGGGGTGACGGTGTGATCAATCCCTCCAAAGAAGACGCCCTACGCCGAAAAATGGATGGTTTAGGGATTTACGAACAGGATATTGAAGAACGTTTCATCCGATCGGGCGGGGCCGGCGGCCAGCATGTCAACAAGACCTCCACCTGCGTCCAATTGCTGCATCGACCCACCGGCATTCTCGTAAAATGCCAGGAAGACCGCTCGCAGGCGGTCAATCGATATCTCGCCCGCCGCATTCTCATGGACCGGTTTCAGGCCAGGGTTCTGCATCAGAAAACAGAAGAACAGCAGCGGCAGGAAAAAATCCGCCGCCAGAAACGCCGCCGCTCCCGCCGCTCGAAAGAAAAAATGCTGCAGGCGAAACATCAGCGGTCAAAGATTCTGCAAAACCGGCGAGTCCATGACGACGAATAAGACCCTCTCCCCCTTGTGGGGAGAGGACGGCCGCAGGCCGAGGTGAGGGGGAAAATGCGCAGGACAATAAAGTTTATTGAATGGCCATGGTTCCGGCCCCCTCTCCCAGTCCGCCAGACGTCTGGCAGACTGCCTCTCCCCGCAAGGGGGAGAGGGGTGTTTTAGAATGAAGACTGTTTTTTTGCTGGTCATCTCCAACACCTTTATGACCTATGCCTGGTACGGCCATCTGAAGCACCAGAGCTGGCCGTTGTGGCTGGCCATTGCGACGAGTTGGGGGATCGCTTTTTTCGAATACTGCTTCATGGTCCCCGCCAACCGAGCCGGCTACGGCCAGTTCACGGTGACCCAGCTCAAAATCATCCAGGAAGTCATCACCTTGATGGTCTTTACGGGATTCGCGCTCCTGTTTCTGCGCGAAACCTGGCGCTGGAGCTACCTCTTGTCCTTCGTCTGCCTCATCGCCGCCGTCTATTTCGCGTTTAAGCGGTGACAGCCTTTTCTACTTGCTGACCCCTTCGATTTCGATGGTCATTTCGACATCGGTTCCGATGGCTCCGGCCAGGGGCCCGCTGGAAGGCCCGATGCCAAAGTCCAGCCGGCTGACGTGCCCGGTCGCTGTGGCTCCGGCCCGGGTTCCCTTGCCCATCGGGTCCTTCACTTCTCCCGCTATTTCGAGATCCAGCACCACCGGCTTGGTCACGCCATGCATCGTCAGGTCGCCGTGAAGCTTGGCTCTATCTCCCTGAACATCGGAAATGCTTGTGCTCTTAAAGGCGAGCGTCGGAAATTTTTGAATGTCAAAGAAGTCTGGCGTGCGAAGATGATTGTCACGTTTTTCGATGTTCGTATTGATGCTCGCGGCATCGATGGTGGCCACCGCGGCCCAGGACTGGGGTTTCCCCGCCTCAAAAGAGAAGTCTCCTGAAAATTTATCGAAGCGCCCGGCCACTTTGCCGATCACATGTTTGATCCGGAAGGAGACGCTGGAGTGGTAAGGATCGATATTGAAATCGGCGGCGCGGCCCACACGTCCCAGAGACAGAATCCCGAATCCGACGATGACAACTTTGCGGCTGAGATGCATAGAGGCCTCCTCGTAGAGTTTTGACGGTTCGTCTATTCAACGATTCGACAGCCGGAAAAGTTCCCGATTTATTGCGCGGCTTCCACCTTGATAATACTTCCGTACGGCGGAGTGATTTTCTGGCCGTTGGCTGAAAGATGCAGCCAGTAATCGCCGGGGGCGACCCCCGGGCTGACGTGAATCGCAGCGGTCATGGTCGAAGCGTCCAGCCGTTGCAGCGGCCCGATCGTGATCCCGGGCTCATCGACGTCAATCCGGAAAGAAGCGGTGAACGCACCGGAAAAATCCCTCCCCAGAACTTTGAGCACGCTCGCGCCGCCGGCCTTCACGGGGGGCGTGACCTGGACTCCTGCGACCCAGTTCGCTGGAACCATCTGAAAAAGATCTTTCTTCTGATAAAGCACCTGGCCGCTTTTATCCATGATCTGGGCGCCATAGGACCCGGGGGGTGTTTTCTTGGGGCTGTTAAAGGTCAAGCGTAGTTGTATCGGGGAAAGATAGGTAAATGACGCCTTCCCGAGGTCAAACTCGGACACTTTCGCGTCCAAGTTCGAAATGTCCTGGGCGGACAGTCCCGTCGCTTGGACATAGATCTGGACTTCATCCCCGGGCCGGTGGAATTTATCCTGGGCGACGAGCCCCTGGATAAAGCCGGTCTGGCCGATGTTCGGGTGGACAATCCGGATCATCCCGATGCGCTTGTATTTTTCTTTTCCACCGATGGAGACGGCCAGGCCGTGTTCGCCCGGAGGAACGCCCGGGCCGATCTGCAGATGCCCGTTGACGACGAAGGGCAGTGAAAATTGGAGATCGGAGATCAGAATCCCCGGCGTACTGGGGTCGACCCGGAACGTGTTGGCCAGCGCATTATCGAGGTTCGTGATGACCCGGAAACTTCCCCCGCGCCCGTTTTCCTCCATGCTGGTGAAGAACACCGCCAGGACTTCTCCTTTGCGGACGTTCGCAAAGGGTTCCGGCGCGCTGAAAACGGGAAGGTTATGAATAAGTACCCTGGGATACACGAAGCCGGTTTTCGCTTCGCCTCCAACCTCCATGTCGCCATGAATCTGGTTGGCGGTCACCAGGTGCAGATTCTTAATAAGGACATGTTCATGACCGGAATCCAATTTAATCATCTTCTCGAATTCGCTCGTGAACCCGGATCCGTTCACGTCAAAACCGAAGGTCGTCCCCGGAGGCACGATGTCCTGGGAATAGTAACAGCGCACGATTTCGATGTTCTTGGGGATCAGCTCTTTATGCAGTTCCAGCTTTGGCGGCTCGGGGCGTCCCGTAGGCGTTGTCGAAACCACAGGCTTGGGGGCCGCCCCCTTTGTTTTTTTGGGACCTGGCGGCGTCTTCGCGGAAGGAGGATGAGACTCTTCTTTCTTCCGGATGATGGAGAAGGGATTTGAAGCGTCGTACACCGGAACTCCCTGGATCAGAACGCGCGGATAGGCCAAACCGGTTTGAGCGTCCTTCCCCACGTCCATGTCGGCGTGAATCTGGTTCGGACCAACCAGGCGAACATTTGTGATGCCGATCTTGTTATTCCCGGCGTCCAGGGCGATCATTTTCAGAAAGTCTGCCGTGAATCCCGAGCCGTAGACATCAACCCCGGATGTTGATCCAGGGAAAACGGTGTCTTTCGTATAGGTGATCCGGTCCATTCGGATCCCTTTGGGGATCAGCTCCGAATGAGCTCCCGAATTGGATGCGAGGGTGGAGGTCGATGTCGACAGGGTCGTCGACGAGGGGATTACAACCGGGACTGGAACCGGAGGAACCGGGATTTCGGATCGGGATCTTCCGCCCGGACCAAAGCGCCAGAAAAGGAGACCCAGAAGAAACAGGAAGACGACAACTGTCAGGATCGCGCGTTCGTTCCGACTCATGAGTAAGGATAAGGATAGTATATAATTCGCCCGGTGATCACCCTACGCAAGGTATCGAAATCGTTCGGAAACCAGGCCCTTCTGGATGAAGTCTCGCTTCAGATTAATGATGGAGAGCGGTTCGCGCTCGTCGGCCCGAATGGGGCAGGCAAGTCGACGCTCTTCAAACTGATCATGGGGGCCGAAGAGCCGGATGACGGCGAGATCAGCCTTCGTTCCGGAATCACGTTCGGGTACCTGCCTCAGGAAACGGCCACCTTTTCCCGTCATCATGTTCTCGAAGAAGTGGTGGGCGAGGCGGCGCAGGAATCGACCCGGATCCCGCGCGCCAAAAAAATCCTCGTCGGTCTCGGGTTTCGTCAGACCGATTTTGAACGACCCATTCAGGAACTCTCCGGCGGCTGGCGGATGCGGGTCGCGATTGCCCGGCTTCTTATCGATGAGCCGGATCTCCTGATGCTGGATGAACCCACCAACCACCTGGATCTCGAGTCCCTCCTCTGGTTCCAGAATTATCTGCAGGCCTACCGCGGGGCCATCTTCCTGATTTCTCACGACCGCGAATTCATTAATGACATTGTGAACCGGATCGTGGAGGTGCGCAACCAGAAGCTGAATGTGTATACGGGCTCTTTCGAAGACTATCTCGCCCAGCGCAAGAGCGAAGAGGAAAACCTGGTTTCCGCCTATCATCGGCAGCAGAAGGAAATCAAGGAACTGGAAGATTTTATCAACAAGTTCAGGGCCAAAGCGTCGACGGCTTCCCGGGCGCAGGCGAAGATCAAGTATCTCGAGAAAATGGAGCGTATCGAGCTCCCGGAAACGCTTGCGACGGTCGGGTTTTCCTTCCCGCAACCCTCGCGGAGCGGCCAGAATGTGCTCATGCTCAAGAACATCCGCCAATCTTACGATGGAAAACACTGGGTGTACGAAGGACTGGACCTGACCCTGGAGCGGGGACAGAAGATCGGCCTCGTCGGTCCGAACGGCGCCGGGAAATCCACCCTGATCAAACTTCTGGCCGGAGCGATTCCTTTCCAGGAAGGGGAACGCAAACTCGGGCACAATACGGACGCCGGCTATTTTTCGCAGCACCGGGCGGAGATGTTCAAGGAAGGCCGGACCGTTCTTCAAGAAGCCCTGGATACCCAGCGCAACCACAGCGAACAGACGGTCCGGACCGTTCTGGGTTCCTTTCTCTTCCGGGGCGACGCGGTGTTCAAAAAAGTCGACGTTTTAAGTGGCGGAGAAAAAAGCCGGCTGGGATTGGCCCGGCTCCTGCTGGATCCTCCAAACCTGCTCCTGCTCGATGAGCCGACAACGCATCTCGATATGGCGAGCGTCGATGTGCTTCTGGAGGCCCTCAAGACCTTCGAGGGGACGATCTGCTTTATCAGCCATGACGTTTACTTCATCCGCCAGCTGGCCGGACACATCATTCATGTCAAAGACGGCAAAGTCACCTGGTATCCCGGGGACTACGACTACTTTCTCCATAAGAAATCCCAGGAGGAAGGTGACGAAGGGGATCTGTTCCGTTCAGAGGAACGAATCGAGGCGGCACATCATGCCTCACCCGGCCTGTCGGCGCCCTCTCCCATCGGGAGAGGGACGGCGTTAGCCCAGGGTGAGGCAACAGTTGTTCCTCCCCGAAAAACCAAAGAACAAAAGCGTCAGGAGGCGGAAGAACGTCAGGCACGCTTCCGCAGAGAACAGGAAGCCAAACGCAAGCAGGACGTCTTAAAGCAACTCAAGGAAGCGGAATCTCTCCTTTTGAGCGAAATGTCCCGTCTGGAAACTCACCAGAACCCGGCCCGCGTGAAAGAACTGAGTCAGCGGCTGGGTGAAATCCAAAAGCAAATCAAAGCGCTCGACTGACGGAGCGCGCGCGAACCTTCCTCGGGGATATTCTATATGAAAACAGTATTGCGTTTATTCAATCTAAATGCAATACTAGTTTCGTGATAAAACGCACGTTCTGGGTGGAGCGTATTGAGAGCGCATGGAAAAAGCGCTCGATCATTTGGCTGGCGGGGGTCCGCCGCGCGGGAAAAACGGTCCTTTGCGAGAGCTTAAGCGATATCGAGTACTTTGACTGCGAAAAGCCTCGAACACGCGACCGCTTGGACGATCCCGAAACATTTTTGGACTCCTTGGGGCCGCGGCGCATCGTTTTGGATGAGATTCATCGTTTGGATAACCCTTCGCAGCTTCTGAAAATCGCCGCCGATCACTATCCGCACCTGCGTATCCTGGCGACAGGTTCTTCCACCCTGGCGAGCTCGACAAAATTTAAAGATACCTTGACCGGCCGCAAGACCAACCTTTGGCTCACGCCTATGAATACCTGGGATTTAAAAGATTTTGGCGGCCATCTTGAAAATCGTCTCCTGAAAGGCGGCCTTCCCGCCTTTTACCTGAGCCCGCATGTCTCCGAGGTTGAGTTCCAGGAATGGATGGATGATTATTGGGCTAAAGACATTCAAGAACTCTTCCGGCTGGAACGACGCGCGTCTTTCCTAAAGTTCGCCCAGCTTCTCTTTCTGCAAAGCGGAGGAATTTTCGAGGCGTCGGCCTTGGCCAAGCCCTGCGAGATCAGCCGGCCCACCATCATGAACTATCTGACCGTTCTGGAAGAAACCTTCGTAGCGCATGTGGTCCGTCCTTTTTCGTCGCATAAGCCTACAGAAATCGTTGCTGCTCCCAAGGTATATGGCTTTGACACCGGTTTTGTGTCCTATTTCCGCGGATGGGAAAGCTTGCGCCCCGATGACAAGGGACCTCTCTGGGAGCATCTCGTTTTGAACGAAATTCACGGCCTCACCCAGGGCAGCGAAGAGATTCGTTACTGGCGGGACAAGCAGGGCCACGAAGTCGACTTTGTCTGGAGTCGTCGCGGCCGTTCGCCGGTCGCCATCGAATGCAAGTGGTCTTCCCGGCACGCGGACACGGAGAACCTTGGCGTTTTTAGAAAACACTACCCGGAAGGGGACAATTGGATCGTGGCCGCGGATGTCCGAACACCGTACCCGCGGCGGTTTGGCGATGTCACAGTTCAAATGATCGGGCTGGAGCACTTGCCTCAAAAATTGGGCACCCTCGCTCGAAGCAACCTATGATTGATCCTGTCTGCGGAATGATCGTCGACCCGGCGACGGCCAAGGGCGGATCCGTCGCGCATGAAGGGGTAACCTACTCCTTCTGTAATTCCCGGTGTCGTGAAAAATTTACGACCAATCCCGGATTCTATCTTGAGGGAAAGCCTGCCATCCCTGCGCTCGGCCGCCCTGACGCCTGGTATTCCTGCCCCATGGATCCGGAAATCCGCCAACAAGGGCCTGGAACCTGCCCGAAATGCGGGATGGCTCTGGAGCCGGAAATGCCAGCTTCCCATGAGGATTCCACGGCTTCCGAACTGACAGTGATGACACGCCGGTTCTGGATCAGCCTCATCCTCTCCGTCCCCGTGGCCATGCTGGCCATGACCTCTGAGCATCCGTCACACTCGACGGCGCTCGCTGAGTTTCTTCTCACCACTCCCGTCATTTTTGGAGGCGGGTGGTCGTTTTTCCAGCGCGCCTGGCGTTCGATCATGAATCGATCGCTCAACATGTTCACCTTGATCGCGCTGGGGACGGGCGCGGCCTATGGCTACAGTTTGACCGCCTTCTTCCGCTCCTCCGCTCTTCCGCTCTACTTCGAATCCGCGGCTGTGATCACGACCTTAGTACTTCTCGGGCAGGTGCTCGAGTTGCGTGCGCGTTCCAAAACATCCAGCGCGCTCAAGGAGCTCCTCGAGCTGGTGCCTCCCACAGCACGCGTCATTCGTGGCGGGCAAGAGATCGATCTTCCAGGAGAAAAGATCCAGATCGGAGACTTGATCCGCGTGCGTCCCGGCGAAAAAGTGGCGGTCGACGGAATCGTCACTGAAGGGGTCAGCGCCATGGATGAATCCATGATCACAGGGGAAGCGCTCCCGTCCGAAAAAACCGTGGGTGACCGCGTGACGGGCGGCACACTCAACGGATCCGGAAGTCTGGTCATCCGGGCGGAGCATGTCGGCGCCGGGACCCTTCTGGCCCAGATCGTTCGCCTCGTGGCCCGTGCGCAGAGAAGCCGTGCGCCTGTTCAACGTTTGACGGATCAGGTATCGTCCTGGTTTGTTCCCTTAGTCATGCTGTCGGCCATTCTGACGTTTGCGGCATGGTCGGCCTGGGGGCCTGCGCCCAGACTTGCGCATGCGCTGACGAACGCTGTTGCCGTTCTGATTATCGCCTGTCCCTGTGCTCTGGGCCTGGCGACGCCCATGGCAATCATGGTCGGCACTGGACGGGCGGCCAAGGCGGGAGTTCTTTTTCGTGATGCCGAAGCCCTCGAAAATCTGGCCAAAATCGATACGCTGGTGATCGATAAGACCGGAACGCTAACCGAGGGAAAACCTCGTGTTCTGGAAGTCCATGCGCTGGCGGGAACCAGCGAAGAAGAACTTCTGCGTCTGGCGGCGGGACTTGAGCTGGCCAGCGAACATCCGCTCGCTTCGGCGGTGATCAAGGCCGCGGTGGAGCGGCATATCGCGCCTGCCGTGGCCTCGGATTTTGAGAACAGGCCCGGGAAAGGTGTTCTGGGGCACGTCGAGAAGCATGAAGTGGCCATCGGCCAACCCCGTTTTCTTAAAGAGCTGGGCGTAGATCCCGAATACATTCGTGGCGCCGGAGAATCCACCGATGGGGTGGTCTTGTCTGTGATTGGAATCCTGGTGGATCGGAAACCGTCCGGCTGGATGACGGTGGCCGATCCCCTCAAGATGTCCGCCGAGACGACGCTGAAGCGTTTGAGAGACGAGGGGCTGCGTGTGATCATGGCGACGGGCGACCGCAAAGCCACGGCGGAATCCGTGGCCGAACGCGTCGGGATTCAGGAGGTTCACTCCACCCTTCTTCCCGCTGGCAAAGCCGAGCTGGTCAAAGCCCTGCAGGCCGAAGGCCGCCATGTCGCCATGGCTGGAGATGGAATTAATGATTCGCCCGCGCTGGCTCAGGCGAATGTGGGCATCGCGATGGGGACGGGGACAGATATCGCCATGGAATCCTCGGGAGTTACGCTGGTCAAGGGGGATCTGGAAGGGATCTTGCGTGCGCGGTCGGTCAGCCGCGTGACTCTTCGGAACATCCGGCAGAATTTGTTTTTCGCTTTCGTCTACAACGCACTGGGGGTGCCGATTGCGGCCGGGGTGTTGTACCCGCGGTTCGGCCTCCTGCTCAGTCCGATGATCGCTTCGGCGGCCATGAGCCTCAGTTCGGTCTGCGTGATTGCCAACGCGCTCCGTCTGAGGAAACTTCCCTTATGAACGGGCGAAGGTTTTAAGGTGGCCAAAGTCCTTCAGGAGTTCTTTGACGTGACCGCTGACTTTCACTCTCGGGTAGATCTTCATGATTTGTCCGTCGGCGATGATGAAGGTGGTGCGTTCAACGCCCATATACTTCTTGCCGTACATGGATTTTTCCTTCCAGACGCCATAGGCCTTGAGGGCCTTCCTCTCCGGGTCGCTGAGGAGAGTGAAGTTTAAGGCGTACTTCGTTTTGAATTTGGTATGGGACTCCGGGGAATCCGCACTCACGCCCACAATGGCGATTCCGCGCGTCCGAAATTCAGCGAATTCATCCCGGAACGCGCAGGCTTCGGCGGTGCATCCGGGAGTGTCATCTTTCGGGTAGAAATAGAGCACGAACTTCCGGCCCGCGAAATCCGCCAGGCTTACGGAATTCCCCTGATCGTCCTTGAGCGTAAAATCCGGCGCTTCTTGACCTTCCTTGGCCATCTCACCCTCCTCGTATCAGCTGACGGCTATTTTAGCTTTTTAGAAGGAGCGGATGCGCCAGACTTTGTCGGGGTTGCGCTCGAAACGGATCTTGGTGACGACGACGGTGCCGGCCTCATTTTTCACGAGGGATTTGCAATGGGCGCTGGCGAAGACGATCTCACAGTCATAGAGTTCCCCGAAACTGGAGAAAACGGACATCAGGCGCGGCAACCCCATCCGGTTGAAGGAGTCGTGGTATTGATCGCGGGTGTCGAGGTAGTCGGAATAATAGGTTAACGCCTGGTCGATGTTTCCATTGAGAACGGCGCTTTTCATCCGGTTCCATTGATCGATGATGGATCCGATGATTTCGTAATCTTCCTGTTTCTTCGATTTCTTGTCTTCCTCTTCTTCCTGCGGTTTGGATGCCGGTTCAGGTTTCTTGACCAGCTCGGGATGTGCGGCGGCGAACTTATCTTCCACGTCTTTGACCACCGCCAGTTCCTGCGTCATCCCGGCGTTGTTGTCTTCCTTGGCATAAATCTTCGCCAGGATTTTATGAGCAGCCAGGTCGTCTTTATCGAGTTCGATTGCTTTTTTCGCGGAGACTTCCGCGGCACTGAAATCACCCAGGAGAAGCCGGGCGTAGGCGAGTTGACGGTGATGCGAGGCATTGGCCGGTTCCAGCTCGATGGCACGCTCCGCGGCCTGCGCCGCTTTGGCCGGTTCGTTCAGATACAGATAAGCCATTCCCATCTGGAAGTAAGCCAGAGGCTGCTCGGACTTGAGTGAAATGCTCTGATCAAAGTGCTCGACGGCCCGTTCGTAATTCTTCTGCTGCATCTGCGCGAGCCCCAGAATGAGGTACGGCTGGGGGAGATCGCGGTTCTTCTGGCGCGCGGCCAGCGCCACCTGGATCGCGTCATCCCATTTTTTCAGTTCCGCCGTGCAAACACGGAACTCGGTCCATCCTGCGTCGTCGGCAGGATTTTTCGCGAGCCGGTCTTTATAGCTGGAGAAATTCTTCCGGCACAGGTCTATGGCCGCCCGATCTGCTGCGAGGCAGACGCTGGTGCACAAGAGGAGGGAAACGATGGCCCACGCTTTCATAGAAACCGGTAGGAGAGTCCGGCGGAGAACACATAGCTGTTATGCGATACGCCGGAAAGATCCCCGTCGCCGCCCAGAAAATGAATGGAATCGTAGCTCGTATGGTCGTACGCGATCCGGAAATCCCAGTAAAGCGGTTTCCACCAGGGAATCATCAGTCCGGCCCCTCCAAAAACCGAGGTCCCTTTCAGTTCATCGCCGCTGTCTTTGGGGGTCAGGCGGCTCCAATGATAACCGGAGGTCAGATAAGGCTCCGCGCGCCAGCGGTCCATCTTAAAGAATGGAAAGAATTTTGCGGAGAATCCGCCATCATAGGCGTAGAAGCTTTTGTAGGCCCGCGTGTTCGTTCCATCCGACACGGCCAGGCCGCCGCCTGTCAACGAAGGGACGAAATTAAACTCGCCCCCGAGCTCCACGGCCGGATGGACCCGGAACCCGCCGCCGAAATACATTCCTGGCGCCGGCGAGAACGAAAAAATAGGGGATGAATAGACCTGCCCGCTGATCCCGGCGTTCACGGAAGCGAATCGTCCTTCCTCGGAAGAAGGTTTTTCCGCAGGCCGCCGCTCGCGCACAATGGTCAGAACATCGCGCAGCTCAATGAACCGGGGTTTTGGATCGATGGGGGGGTTGCTGAGGAGGATCGACCGCCGTGATTCCCCCATGATATGGCCCTCATAGATTTTCCCGTCCTTCATGATGATTTTATCCGCGCGGGCAACGCCGGAAAGCGCGGAAAGAATGGCAAGGATAAGGAGTCGTTTCGTCATACCCTTACAAGTGTAGTGGGGCTAAGGCCTATGTCAATGGGAAGGCATGCCCTGATCCGCCACAGATGAAATACGAACGATGAAATATTCGGTATCGCCAAAGCAGGGGCCGGGAAGGCCTTTGTGCTGCTCGTAAGTCAAGCGGACGCGCTGGCCGACCAGCCGCTCCACCTGACGGGCGACCGCGTCGTCGCGGACGGTAAAGCGGAAGATCTCCGGCATGGCGCCGGGGAGATTGACCATGGCCAATTCGCCTTCCCATGTTTTAAAGAACCAGCCTTTTTGCGATATTTTTTGAACATATCCGGCCCGTTCTCCCCGGGCATAGACGAACTTCAGAGTGACCCAGGCCCAGCCGGAAAAAATGAGCGGCGGCACCACCAGCGCCGTGAGCGCAAGAAGAACAAGCCAGCGTTTCCACTTTGGCATCAGAGCCTCCCCCCCCGGCTATTTGACGGTCGAACGGACGGCCTCAATCTGTTGAAGGAGATTATCATTCGCCTTTTTTTCTTTCGGGTTTGCCGCGCTGTTCGCAGCCAGGCGTTTTCTCATCACTTCGAAGGCCACATGCGGCATGACCGGAGGACTGTCCACTTTCCATAGACCCTGTACTTTATTCAGGTAAAACACAACAGGCTCAGGTGCCGTTCCCGGCGTGAATTTATCCGAGAACCGTCCGAGCGGGTGGTAGGTCACCCGGACCTGGGCGCGCGTATGGCCTTCCATGACGCGGTCGATGTCGTAGCGATCAATCACGACGAAGGTCTCCCATTTAGGGGCTTGAGGAAAATTCGTGTATTGACCGATTTCGGGCCACGTGGCCGGAGACAGGCCCGCCGCCTCGGCGTCAAGTCGCATATACGTCTCAACCAGCGCTCTCGGCGTTGATGGGTAACTGTCTGCGGCGGGCAGGCCGACGGTCCCCATGAATAGACAGGAAATAGAAATGAAAATAACAGGACGTTTCATCGCTTGCCCCCTTTTAATCCCTCTCGTCCTCTTGCCGGCTTTCAGGATACGACCAGAGTACACCTTTTTGTACCATAGTGGCCATGAATCGGCAATCCAGGCGTGGCGCCCTCTTCCTTGTCATGACGCTCTTCGCGGCTTCCTGTATGAAGCTTCCCCCGGAGCAGGAGCATTTTGCTAAAGGGTACAGCGCCTATAACAAAGGCGATTTTACAACGGCCATTCTATATTTGAAACCGCTCGTCGAGGCCGGCAATCCCGCCGCTCAGCTTCTGATGGCCAAGATGTATTCCAACGGGGACGGGGTTCCGGTCAACATCGGAAAAGCGGACCTGTTGAGAAATTTAGCCGCTATCCAGGTTTATAAAAAGCAGAACATCACGCCCGGAGAAAGGGATCCGATGGGAGACTCCCTGGCGTCCATCTCCAAACGCCTGGATTATTATGTGGGTGCGACGGAGGGGAAAGAAGCGCCTGTCAAAGATCTCTCCGAGATCCTGCAAACTCTGGATATCCATGGAGGCGGGGATTCACAAACGCCGGCCTCGGATCAGGAGGAGGGATCCCCCGAACCCGCAGAATCCGTCCACGCTCCGGCGGCTGCTCCTGAGTCGTCCGAATCGCCTGCTCCCGACATGCCGCCCGCAGGGTCCTCGCGCGGAAGCGATCATATTTCCCTGGGCATCCTCCGTCAGGCGGCGGAAAGCGGCGACCCAACGGCAATGGGGTTCTTATCCGCGGCCTATGCGCATGGATTTTATGGATTAGCAGCGAGCCCGGCGCAGGCCGGGCTATGGGCGGAGAAAGCTCAAAAGGCGCGGCAGGGACGCGTGCCTGCGCACGATGATCCTCGGCAAAATATTCCGTCTCTTCAGGTCGCCCTGATTCTGGGAACAGGAATCAGTCTGTTCGGGGCCGGGGCCTGGTTGTGGTGGCGCCATAAGTCAAGGTAGGCGGACGTCGATTTTGTCGTCGAACTGCAAGACGACATCTCCGTCGCTGCTCACCATGGAAGCGCCGACCCGCACGTTTTCCGGCACCGCTTCCAGGCGGGGGATGTGGATTTTTGCCGTTCCCGAATACGTCAACGTGTTCGAGATCACGAATTTTTCCTTCACATTATAAAGCGCCTCTCCGTGCGCCTGCCCGGAAAATCGAATGTCGCGGCTGGCCCCTTTGCTCCAGAACGGCTCCTGAAGCAGCACAGGCTCAATCGATGCTGAATAGGCCAACTGGGCGCAGGGGTCTCCGTAACAGGTATCAAAGTCCTTCAGAACCCATTGAAGATCCGCCCGCCAACCGAGCCTCCAGTCGCTCATCACTTCCGTCCACTCGAGATGTTCTTTCCAGGTACTCCCTGGCCGCACCAGCCCTTTGGGAAATTTAGGAATGAGGAACTGAAGCGCGCGCCCGGTACGCCACGCCGCTCCTTCCCGTCGTTCCAGGAGCGTCCATTGCTTATCAAACAGGAGGGTGGCCGTGGCGATGGAAGGGTGGTTGAGAGGAATGACCTGGTTCGTGAATCCGGACGCGTTTTTAACGCTGCGAATCCACTCCTTCGGTTTCACCTGAACCACATTTTCCGTGGAGGTCCCAGGCAAGCGTTGCACGAGAAGCGTACTGGTCTCATCCATCGTTTCATCGGCCAGCGGGGTGTCCAGATGTTCGGCATGTTCAGTCCAGCTTTTGACGTGCGAGCGCCAGCCCAACAGAAAGTTGGCCGGGCCCGAAGAAGCCACCGGCTCCTCCAGCGTGACGCCATAAAGCCGCAGGCGGGTCATCGGCGACCGATGATAAGCGAGGCCGACCACAATCGTCAAAATCCCGGCGATCATCAACAGGATGGGCAACGCCTTCTTTGTCAATGATTTCATGCGGGAACCCTCATTCGGGAAGATTAATGATTATTAACACCTATTTTTCATTGCTGGCTGCAATATTCGCTTAACAATCGTTTGTTATACATAAATTGAAGACCATGTATGAGATCGAGCCCAAATCGATGGTATTTTCCGGAGGCAAACGCTGCCGCTTTGCCGGGGACATTGCCGAAATTGTGGTTTTTGACGAGGCCCTGGTTGTTCGCCTGGTCGACGAACCGATGACGGTCCTGCGCAACGTCTTCGGCGTCAATTATCAGGGCAGCATTCTCTGGCAGATCCCTCGTCCGGTGTCGTTTACGCTCCTGAGACCTTACGTCAGCGTCACCATGAACTGCGGCCGCATCAACGCACTGAGCTGGGACGGACATGTCTTAACTCTCCATCCGGGATCTGGGATTATTCTGTATGAAAATTACTGCACAGATGAATCCGGTTTTCACGCCCGCCGCTCCGCTCAGCCTCGCCGCTGGCTTTAACGCATCCGTCCTGAGGGCGATCCGTAGCGGTCTTTGATGCAGCGGACAAAAACCTTGTCTCGAAGATGATAGATATATTCGTCACTCCCCTTGGAGAGGGTTTTCACGAGAGGTCCACGGGCCTTATTGGCGGCCGACAATGACAAGCAAAGCCCCGTCCTGGAGCTGGCCGGCGATGGACTCAAGGCTGATCTCCCTCTGGCGAAGATCCAGGTGCGCCTCGGCGAAGGCTCCGGCGAGTTCGTGCAGGCCCGCCAGAGGCTGGTGCATGAGCGCGACTTTCCCCAGGCTGATGCCCTTGAAATCGTTCATGGAAGCCTTATTCAGCGTGACGGTCCAGTCCGCTTTCCGGAGGGCGGTGGCGATCTGGGCGGCGTAGGAAGCGCTCTCTTCCTCGAATGCATACGCGCTCACGATGACGGGAGCGGCGTTCACCCCGCGTAGTTTTTCCACGAGAATGTCGACCTGCGCGGCCGTGAGTTGCCGGGGAGCATGCACCGATTTGAACGTGGACATCTCCCTGTTCGCCTGGCGAAGTTCATCCCGGAGAACCTGGATGGTGTAGTCGCGGTGACTGATGTTATCTTGATAAAAGGCGGTCTGGGTTTCGCTGGAGCGCTCAAGCAGCGTTCTGATTCGGTAGCGCAGGCTCAGAAGGAGGGGGCCTCCGAGGAGGGGAACCACGATCGTGACGATCAGCGTGATAAGTTCAGCCCGGCGCAGAGCGGCCACTGATTGCCAGAACGCCCACAGATCCATATCAGCTCCGTCCCATTCCTTTCAGGTTATTGGAAGGGACTGTCCCCTGTCCGGGGACGGATTTGCTGGACGGAATCAAAAGCAACGCCGTAGAGGATGGTGTTCGGCTTTTTGTGGATCCAGACCACCCGGGCGGAAACCTCCAGGGTCCCCTCCCGTAAGAGCCGCAGCCGCGCGCGCAACCGCTCTCCCGTCTTCAGAGCCTTTGTGGTGGAAAAGCAGACGCCCACCTTCGAAAAATTGACCAGCCGTCCGGTGCCGGTGATGAAATGGCCCCCTTCGTCGTACAGCTCGAGGACGGAGTCATGTTTGCGGCGCGGCGCGCGGCGTTTATCTTGAGGATTCATCCTTACAGGGATATCAGGAGACCGGCTTGTGATCAAGAGATTTATCGGAGTCGATCAGGGCCGCCAGGCGCTCATGAAGTTCTTCGAATTTCGGGGGTTTCGTGATCCCCCCGGCGAAGCCCAGGGCCGTCGCCGCCGAAGGCTCCAGCGGGGATTCGGTGGTGGTCATGACGATCAGCTTGGTTCCTGCCAGGGAGGGGTCCGCGCGCAACATCCGGGCAAAGACGACGCCATCCATATCGGGGAGATGCATGTCCAGGATGACGATAGGATAGGGCCGGCCCGCTTTTTGTTCCCGGCGGAGGAGTTCGAGAGCGGCCTGCCCGTTCGACACCGCTTCACTCGCCAGGGCCCAGGACCGCAGATTCTGCAAGACCAGTTGCCGGACCGTCTCGTTTTCATCGACGACAAGCACGCGGGCGCGCATCCAGGGGACCGGGGCTTCCGGGGGAGCGGTCCCGACCGCGTTCGCTCGATTCAAGGGAACGGTCAGCCAGAAGGTGGACCCTTTCCCCTCCGCGCTTTCAAACCCGATCTCCCCGCCCATCAACTCCAGAATACGCCTGGAAATCGCCAGCCCGAGTCCTGTTCCGCCGAATTTGCGGGTCCGCGAGCCGTCTCCCTGACGGAACGCTTCAAAAAGATGGGGTTGAATGTCTTTGGCGATGCCGATCCCTGTATCCGAAATCTGGATGTGCAGCCAGACCTGGGACTCGGTCCGGCGGGCTTCCGTCACCCGCACGATGATTTCACCGTGCGGGGTAAACTTGACGGCGTTGCCGATCAGCTGGGTGAGGACCTGCCGAATGCGGACCGGATCCCCGCAGAGGACCGGGGGGATATCGCTGTAAATGACGCTGACCAGCTTCACCCCTTTGGTTTTCGCCTGTTCGCCGAGCATCGACACCACGTCTTCGACAATCCGCCGGATATCCATCTCCTGAATATCGAGGGAAAAGGCGCCCGCTTCGATTTTGGAAAAATCCAGGATGCTCCTGGACAGGGTGGACAGGCCGTCGGCGGCACGCTGCACCATGGAAGCAAAGCGCTTCTGGTCCGGAGTGAGAGGCGTATCCAGCAGGAGCTCCGTCATCCCGGAGACGACGCTCAAGGGGGTGCGGATTTCATGGCTCATGTTCCGGATGAATTCGGATTTGAGACGCGCGGATTCCACGGCGGCATCCCGGGAGAGCTCCAGCATTTTCTCCGCCTGTTTCCTCTGGGTAATGTCTTCGGAAATGGTCAGCAGGTAGGCGTGGTTTCCCTCCTCGTCCGGCACGGGAATCTTCTGAGTATGGAGAATGCGGTTCTCCTGTCCCGGCAATACCAGAGGCTCTTCGGCGATATCGGCCGGCTTGCCGTTGCGCAGGACCTCGCGGTCTTTTTCGATGGCGGCCAAAGCGACGTCCTCCGGGCGCCAGTCGAGTTCGTTGCTTTCGAGGAGTTCTTCCCGGGTCCGTCCGAGCCATTCTTCCGCGGCTTTATTGACCAGCGTTAAGCGCAGGTTCGCCGCTTCCTTGACCAGAATCATGTAGGGAATGCGATCGATAATCGAGTGCAGGAACGTTTCCGTACGTTCCGTCGCGCTCTGGGCAAAGCGGCGCTCTCCGGCCACGCGCCGCAGCAGGCTGAAGGCCCAGGCCAGAAGCCCAAGGCTGACCAGGGTCGCAAAGAGAAGGGCCGTCATCGTTCCCCATTCATGCTCGGACACATGGGTGCGGAGAAAATCAAGCTGTGTCCGTTCCTCCTGCTGGACCTCCGATAACAAGTGTTCCATCGCGTCACGCTTGACCTTGTCATCCTGGTCGACGATCCATCGCGCGGCCACGCCGGAACCTCCCGAATGCCGCCGCGAGACCGTATTGGCCAGGTAGGCCAGGTGATTGGACAGGAGGCGATTTAGTTTACGCCAAGGGTCTTTTCGCTGCGGATGACCTGAAAGGAGCCCTTCGATCTGCCTCATCTCGAAGGGAACCACCAGCTTGGCATACCGGTAAGGGTCCAGCTGACCGGCATCGCCGGTGATCACATACCCGCGGACCCCTGATTCGGCCGCTTCCATGAGTACTTCAATATGCTGCAGTTTATCGAGAACCTGCTGGGATTCATGGTCGGATTCAAAGGACCGGACCAGCCGGTGCGTGCTCCATAAGGAAGCGAGACTGACCCATAAAAGGATGACCACCGCGATTCCGAAAAATGCGGCGATCGTGCGGGGTTCGAGCGGCTTTCTCATCAGGCCAAGTCTAGTCGGGGGGAGAACCACCTGCAAGAGATTTCATAAAGGGTGGTTATACCGCATCTTCGGGGGGGCCCACAAAAACCATGGGTCTTTCGTGCCGGTTTTTTTGCTCTTTCGGCCCCTTTTTTCGTCGGTGGATATGGCGCAAAATAAAGTGGAATGAATATCTCTTTTGATCGGCTCTTTCGATGGGTTCAAGCCGGGCTTGTCATGGGTGCGCTGGTCGCCCTGGCGTCGACGCAGCTCCTTGCAAAAGGGCCCGCCGAGCTGACAGGCGGGCGGCCCGATATCTATCTCCGGCTGGCCGATACCCCGGGGAACATCGTGGCGTTAGAGGACCGTACCTTGCAGCTCGAATCCCGGATCGGGCACGGCCTGACTCCGGCGGAACTCGAGCTCTTCTTTACCTATCCGGTTCACCCGGTCCAAGCTGGCGGAAAGTTCGCGCAGACCCCCGGTATTTCTCCCGTTGACGCTATCCCGGTGTCTCCGGGACTTGAGGCCCCCCCGATCACCCCTCCGGGCGATATCTTGAATCATGTCGACGCCGGTCTCCGACAATCTTTCAAAGGTTTTGCGAACCTGAGCATGATGGCGGGTGACGGGACCATTGGTTTGACGACCGAACAGGGATCCCAGGTCAGCTACCAGTTGGACAACCGGTTTTTGACCGATCAGGATGTGGTCCTCTCTCCTACCACGCCGGTCTTGACCGTTACGGTGGGCGGGACAAATGAGGCCGAAAAACAGCAGGCCGAGTCTTATCTCTCCCAAATCCGGCAGTCTCTCCTGACATCTTTGCCGACCGCCATGACCTTCGCGGGGATCCTGATGGCGCTGGGAGTCATGGTTGTTTCGGCCCTGAGAGCCAGGGGGTACCAGGCCCAGTACGAGGTTGTGAACGCCAACATCCCGATGATGACCAATGCATTTACGGTAAGTCAACATGAAAACCAGCACGTTAAGGATTTCTTGAGTATCCAGCGCGGAACAATGCCCATTCAACAAGCCTACCTGCTCCCAACAAGTCCGCTATACGGGGTATCCGATTCTTTGATGGAGGTCCGGGCGGGCTTGGCCGAGTATCTCTCTGGGGGAGAAACCAATTGGCCTTATCTGGCCGTGAATGCCGCCAATCTGCAGAAAGCACTCATCTCGACGCCGATGATGCCGCCCGATCTGTATGCGATGGCTCTTCAGGATCTTCAGTATGCGCAATACGTGCTGCAGGAAAACAACGGCCAGCTGATCAATTTCTAACCGACCGCAAAGACGTTCTCCATCCACTATAATGAGCAAAGATCCGATGAGTAAAAAACTTTTCGTAGGCCGGCTGCCGTTTGACTACACGGATGAGAAACTGGAAGCGCTTTTCGCCGGCGTGGGGACGGTCGCATCGGCCCGGATGATCCCGGATCCCAAGCAAGGACGCACTCGCGGATTTGGTTTCGTTGACATGAAGACGGATGAAGAAGCCGTGGCCGCGATCGCGAAGCTCAATGGTCATACGATCGGCGATCGGCAGATCTGGGTGACCATCGCCCGCCCGAAAAACTCAGACGTTCCCGGCGCCCGCCGGCCCGAACTCCCAATACGCGGAAAACAGGAATGGAAACCCCGCGAAGGAGCCCCAAAACCGCGAACGTTTGGCAACCCTCGCTTCCGATCCCAGAAACCTGGCGGCAGCGGCCGCTTCGGACGCGGCGCACGCCCGGGCCGCGGCTCAAGGCCGTAACGCCGCAGGGACCTTATCGATTGGGGTCTATCGGTGCGAGTTTGTTGAATTTCACCAGCAGCGCCGTTCGTGGAATGACTTTCAAGTGATAAGGGTACACCGTCACGTCGACGGCGAAGGTCCCGGGCGGTGGGAGTTTCTCTTGATAGCTTACCGATAGACTTCCTCCCGGAAGGGACTGAATCTCGACCATGCGGATCGTAAACTGATCGGCCGGGCGAGGGCCGGCGAACACCCCGATCACCATCGACTGAGTAAAATCCACATCCGGAGCCGCTTCGTGGGGATGGTGCTCCGACCAGAATTGAACCCATTGATGATCATTCCGAATCACCACTTCCCCCGGGTGCGTAATGGAGGTATCGTTCCCTTGCCATTCCAGTGGCGCCTCAGGCGGAGGGGCCGGCGGAGGAACGATCGCTTGAGGAATTGGTGTGGCAGGCACCTCCGTCTTGGAAATCGCTGCGGCGGGAACAGATTGGGAAGATGGTTCCTGAGCCGGTTCATATTTAGTTGCGGCTATCTTTCTGGGGACCCGCTTTACTTCGCCGGACATCGGCGAGGGAGGCGGCGTCGCGGGAGATGGCATCGTGGGGCTCGGGGGTTTTTTCCACAGGAGCCACGGGCTCAATGCGACGATCAGGACAATGAGTGCAATCGCGACGCGCCTGAGGGAGGGTGAATTCATGGACACTTCACTCATATTATCTTGATTATAACTCGGCGTTTAGGCCAGGCAACAAAAATGACGGGGGGCCGGCCGGACTCTATTTCGTGGATCTGGATTCAGCGAGAAGGCGTCAGGATCGTGAGGCGGCGTCGGGCTTCGGCCTGCAAGGCGGCGTCATCCGAGAACTCGCGCAATATCTGCTGATAAGCCTGTCCGGCATGGTCGGGATGGCCGGTCCGTTCGAACATCCTGCCCATCGCCAGCAGGGCGCGGCCGCGGATCCGGGGATCGGGATTCCTGTGGTAAATGCGGCGGGCCATGTGCACGGAAGGATCCGCCGGAGCCTGGGGGTCCGATAGAAATTTCTGAACGATGTTTTCGGGATCGGAGGTCCCGTGGTAGCGTAACGGGACCAGGTCTTCATTGGTCAAGGTCAGGACGTCAGATCCTGTGCCGGGGGCGAGGTTCCGTGAGGGAGTGATCGGCCCGGAGTAAACGGTCGGCATCGTTCTTCGTGGCGAAGAGACGGGGATCAAATCCGACATGGTGACCGATTGTTTTTTAAGTTCCGAGGGTCCGGTCCCCGGCGCGCTGGGAGCCGGGCGCGGCAGATCATTCCAACTTCTTTTGATACGGGCGGAGCCCGCGGACAGAATTTCACCTGTTTCAGTGCGGATGAGCCGCGCATTCACTTCGGTTTCATTTTCTTCCAAGTCCACGAGGGTGCCCGTCACGACAGCCGTGACCCCCAGGATCTTTCCAATTTTCTGTGTTGTCCCCGGATCCATCATGCCGGTCGTTCCCAGTCGAATTTCAGCCATCGTTTTGTCGAGTAAAGCGCGTTCAACCACTTCGGCCTCGCCGCGTTCGACCAGGAGAGTCGTGAGGCGTTCGGCCACAAGGGAGGATCCGCTCGACACGTCTCCGTCATGGTAAGGAAAGGAGAGGACCGCGATGCGCTTGGGATTGAGTTGAGCCACGCCTTTGGAAAGATGCCTGGCGACTGAGGCAAGGGAGTCGGCATGCGCCAGGGCCGCCGCAACACCGAAAGCGGCAACGAAGATAAAGAAACGGTTTCCCAGGCGTTTCATGCGCTCCCGAGTATAGCCGCGAAGGAGAGGCTTGCAATCCCTTTCTTGCAAATCGGAAATATACAGGCTACGCTATCGTCCAGGTATGAGGAGCAGCGTTGCTTTCTGCCTTTTGAGTTCGCTTGTGACGGCCGCTGTGGCGCCTGTCTTATCCCCGGAGTCCGCGTATCTATCGACGCAGGATGCGCGCCTGCGGCAGGCCGATGAGCTGGAACAGCAATCACGGTTCGACGAAGCCGCGGTGATTTATGACGATCTGATTAATGAAGGCGCTGGCCGAGACATTCGTTGGACGGCCTACCTGCTGTTTCGCCAGGCCAGCGCTCAGGCTCAGTCAGGCGACCTGGCCAGCGCAGAAGAGTCAGCCGGCGGGGCGGTCAACCTCGACCCGGACGAGCCTCCCTATAAGTCATTTCTGGCGGACCTGCAGGCCAAAACGTCCGGGAGTCTCTCATCGTCCGTCTATCATGCGGAGCGCAATAAAGGCAGTGCCAAGCGCCTGGTCGCCACCAACGGAGTCCTCCATATCTTTGTGCAGGGAAGAAACACGCTGGCCTGGGATGCTGAAGAAGAAGAAAAAACCCGCCACCACATTCAAGTGGCGGACCAATGGCTTCAGGCGCGCGCCGCATCAGCGGACGTCAAGCCTTCGCCGGTATTTTTCCACCGGTACCTGCACGTGACGGAAGAGCCTTTCTGGCGGCGCGCCGATGTGCCGGAAGCCGATATGCCGCCGGATTATCGACAGGCCTGGCTTCAAGAAGTTCTCGAACGTTTCCGGGCGGATTCGTACGCGGACCTGTTTGACCGCACCTTTGACGGGATGGATCTGGATAACCGGAGCATCGTCTTCCATCTCCTGAGGCCCGGCGGCCAGCTGGCGATGATGTTCCCTGCCGTGACGGCGCCGAGCGGCATGGAAAGCGCTTTCGTAGCATCCGAGCGGACGGATTGGGTTAACCTGTACGAACCGGTTTCTTATACCAAAGAATTCCTGCGCCTGTACGGGGCCGATGATTTATCCGGCAAAGTGCAGGATCCTGCCGTTCCTGAGAATGATGTGATGAATTTCGGGGGCGGTTGTTTGGAAGATTGCCAGATTGGCCGTCTCACTCGCTATGCCATCGGCTGGATGGACCAGCCGCCGCCCCTGACGATTTTACGTCTGGCGGCCCTTCCTGTCGGCTACAAACGAAAAAAAGGAGTACACGGATGAATCGAGTGGTCTTGAATGCCAACTTGTGGACAATGGGTCTGAATCTTGCCTATGCGGTGATCGCGATGCTGATCGGGCTGGCCGCGATGAAGTTTGTCGACAAGCTGTTATTTCCGAACATTGATTTTATGGCGGAAATCAAAAAGGGAAATATCGCCTCGGCGATATTCGCCGGGATGGTCCTCTTGTTTTTCGCGCTTGTGCTGTCGAGCGCCGTTCGCTGATTTTGGCGGGTCTCGAGGGCTGCCTTTTTTAATGTTTGGGCGACGTCAGCTGCAGCCGCTCGTCGTGCCGCAGGCGTCGCACTTCAGGCAGGTGCCGTTCCTGACCATCGTGAACTGGCCGCATTCCCTGCAGGGATCCCCTTCGTAACCTTTGAGCTTGGCCTGGCGGGCCTTTTCAGCCGCCGATGGATGCGCCGCATGCGTCTTGAACCCGATCGCCGGGGCTGCCTGCGCCTGCGATGAAGCCTGGGCCGGCGCTTGAGAAGCGGCCGGGGCCTGATTTTTTATCGGGATGGCGTGCGTTTCCGGCGACACGGGCTGAGCATTCGATAAGTGCGATGATTTCGGCACATGGGTCGGCGAGATCTGGGGCATATCTTTGGAATCCAGAACTCTTTCCGAAACCACTTCTTCATCGGAGAAATCCGGCTGCTGCACGCCCGGGTCGCCGATCGTGGAAGACCGCAGATCTTCGAGGGACACCTGCGCCAGGTCCTGGCGGTCAAGGTAGCTGATCGCGAGTTCCCGGAAGATGTAGTCGATGATGGACGTTGTCATCTTGATCTGCGGATTGCCCTGCACCATGCCGTTCGGCTCAAAGCGCGTGAAGACAAACGCCTCCACGAACTCTTCGAGCGGCACTCCGTGTTGAAGGCCGAGGGAGATGGCGATCGAGAAGCAGTTCATGAGGCTTCTGAACGCCGCCCCTTCCTTATGCATGTCGATGAAAATCTCTCCGAGCGCCCCCTCTTCATACTCTCCCGTTCGGAGATAGATCGTATGGCCGCCGATCTTGGCCTTCTGCGTGTACCCGGAACGGCGGTACGGCAGGCGGCGCCTGCGCGCGATGTAGCGGTGGATGATCTTCTCGGCGATCTTGAGCGGGCCTTCCTGGAGATCCGCCATCGTGACGGCGGTGTCCGCCCCGGCATCGGAAGTCGTGTTGAGCGGTTGGCTGAGCTTTGATCCATCGCGGTAGAGCGCGACGGCTTTGAGCATCAGCTGCCAGGATTCAACATACGCTTCGTTGATGTCCCGAAGAGTGGCTTCATGCGGCAGATTGATCGTCTTGGAAATCGCGCCCGAGATGAAGGGCTGTGCCGTCCCCATCATCTTCAAATGCGCCATCGGAGCGATGTAGCGCGTGCCCTTGGAACCGCATTTGTTGGCGCAGTCGAAGACCGGGAGGTGCTCGGCCTTCATGTGCGGAGCGCCTTCGAGCGTCATCGTGCCGCAGACGTATTCGTTGGCGATGGCGATTTCGTCCTGCGAGAAGCCCAGGTGTTTTAAGATCGAGAAATTCCAGTCGTTCAGCTGTTCATCCGAGATCTTCAGCGTTTCCTTGCAGAACGGCTCGCCCAGCGTCCACTGGTTATAGGCAAACCCGATTTCAAACGCCTGAGGGAGCGCGGCTTCCACCTTCGCGATCACCTCATCGGTAAACCCCTTGGCTTTCAGGGTGTCCGGATTGATGTGCGGACAGCCTTTCAAGGTTCCCGCCCCTTTGCAGTAGCGGATGATGTCATCGATCTGGAGGGTCGTGTAGCCGAGCTTCTTGAGCGCGGGGGGTACCGTCCCGTTAATGATCTTGAGATATCCGCCGCCGGCCAGCTTCTTGAATTTCACGAGTGCAAAATCCGGCTCGATGCCCGTCGTATCGCAATCCATGGAGAGGCCGATCGTCCCGGTGGGGGCGATGACCGTCACCTGCGCATTCCGATAGCCATGCCGTTCGCCCATCGTGATGGCGCGGTCCGATTCTTCGCGGGCCGCTTTCAGGAGATCCTCCGGGCAATGTTCCGGCCGGATATGCTGAGGAGCAATGGTCAATCCTTCATACTCTTCACGCTTGGTCGGCCAGGCCGCCCGGCGATGATTGCGGATGACCCGCAGCATCGCTTCCTTATTGGCTTGGTAGCGGGGGAAAGCCCCGATGGCGCCGGCCATCTCCCCCGAGGTCGCATAGGCGCCCATGTGGAGGATGGAGGTCAAGGCGCCGCAGATGGCGCGTCCCTTATCCGAGTCGTAGGGAATTCCCTGCACCATGAGAAGCGCGCCCAGGTTCGCGTAGCCCAGCCCCAGAGTCCTATAAAGGTAGGACTTCTGCGCGATCGGTTCGGAGGGAAACTGGGCCATCGTGACCGAGATCTCGAGCGTGAGGGTCCACAGGCGCGTCGCGTGGCGATAGGATTCGATATCGAAACGCCCGACCCCGGTGTCGTAGAATTTCATCAGGTTGATGGACGCCAGGTTGCAGGCCGTGTCGTCCAGGAACATGTATTCGCTGCAGGGGTTGGAAGCGTTGATGCGGCCGTCCGCCGGGCAGGTGTGCCAGTCGTTGATGATCGTGTCGAACTGAATGCCGGGGTCCGCGCAGGCCCAGGCGGCGTAGCAGATCTGGTCCCAGAGATCCTTGGCTTTGATCGTTTTCCAGGGCTTGGGGTCGCGGTTTTCCTTCGCGGCTCTGGCTTTTTCCGTACGCCAGAAGACCGGCCATTCGCCGTCGGCCAGAAGCGCGTCCATGAACGCGTTCGGCACGCGCACGGAATTGTTGGAATTCTGGCCCGAGACGGTGATATAAGCTTCCGAGGTCCAGTCCGTGTTGTATTCGTCGAATTTGATTTCGGTCACGCCCTGGTTGGCGAGCTCGATCACGCGCTCAATGTAGTTCTGCGGGATCATGGCGACATTCGCCGCCCGGATGGCTGCCGCCAGCCGCGTATTTTTCTTGCGGTCCGCTTTCTCCGCGGCTTCCGTCCAGGAATGGACGGCCTTGATGATCTCATTCAGGTGTTTTTTGCAGAGCTTGGAGCCCGAGACGAGCGCTGCCACCTTCTGCTCTTCCTTCACTTTCCAGTTGATGTACTCTTCGATGTCCGGATGATCGAGATCGAGGGTCACCATCTTGGCCGCGCGGCGCGTGGTTCCGCCCGATTTGATCGCTCCGGCCGCCCGGTCGCCGATCTTCAGGAAAGACATGAGGCCGGAAGACCGCCCGCCGCCTGACAGCGGTTCGCTGGAACCGCGGATGTCGGAAAAGTTGGAACCCGTGCCCGAGCCGTACTTGAAGATGCGGGCTTCGCGGACCCAGAGGTCCATGATGCCGCCCGCGTTCACCAGATCGTCGTTCACCGATTGAATGAAGCAGGCGTGCGGCTGGGGGTGTTCGTAGGCGTTGGTGGACTGCTTCATCTCTCCGGTGGCCGGATCGACGAAGTAGTGGCCCTGCGCCGGGCCTTCGATCCCGTACGACCAGTGGAGCCCTGTGTTGAACCACTGCGGGGAATTGGGCGCCGCCATCTGGCTGGCGAGCATGAAGGCCATGTCGTTGTAGTAATTTTTGGCGTCGGCCTCCGTTTTGAAGTAGCCGTACTTCCAGCCCCAGTAAGTCCAGCAGCCGGCAAGGCGATTGAAAACCTGCTGAGCATCCGTTTCGCTGCCGTAGCGTTTGTCGGCGGGAAGAGCGTTCAAAGCGTCCTGATCGGGTACGGAGCGCTGCAGCCAGCCCGGCACGCCGTTTTCATCGACTTTTTTCGTGCGCATCGGCACGCCGGCTTTACGGAAATATTTTTGCGCGATGATGTCCGTCGCGACCTGGGACCACCCTTTGGGGATCCGGATATTGTTCATTTCAAAAACGACGGAGCCATCGGGGTTGCGAATGACAGAAGAGCGCTGGTCCCACTTCAGGGAGTCAAACGCTTCTCGGCCGTTCGAAACAAACCGACTCTGGACGGAAAGACCCTTATTGTTTTCGCTCATGGATACTGCCCCCTCCGGCTATTTCTTCAGGACCTCAAATTTTCTTGGTTTCGGTACAAGGTATGGTGTCCGTCCGTAATCAAACATCTATATGTAGTGTATGTCAAGTTTGTGACAGCGAGATGAAAAATCGCGGATACCACCGAGCCAACAGCATATAAAAGCGTCTGCGAGACCTGTCAAATTCTCGACGGCAGCCGCGCCGTCATCCCCCGCGGCTGCTGGCGGGGGACCCATGGATCCCCGACAAAGTCACTCGGGGATGATCTGCACAAGAATTAGTTCTTGTGCAGATCAATTTTGTTTTCGAAGCGGATGACAATTTCGCCCGGCGTCTTTTTGACGCGACGGCCCACGCGCAGCTCGCTCGGAATCCGGCCTAAATCCTGGATCGGAATGTGCAGAATCCCGTCGTACGAAAACGTGTTGGACGCCAGGCGCTTGTGTGCGGCGTCAAAGAGCGCGACGCCTTCCGTCGAGATCTGCGGCTCGATATACCGGACCGCCTTGGCCGCCCAGGCGGGTGACGCCCAGAGCTGCGGCTGAATTTCCGCCTGATACGTCAGCCGGACGCAGTTTCCTTCACTGCATGGCGCCACTTCACCGGCGCTCCAATGCAGAACTCCCGCCCAGTGAATTTTCCAATCGTTGTAAATATCGGTCCATTCGACGCGCTCTTTCCAGGACTGCCCGCGACGGATCCGGTGGTCTGGAAAAACTGGAGTCAGAAATGCCGCCGCCTTCCCCGTGCGGATGCTCTGGGACGCCAGGTGGTCCAGCATGTATCCCTTTTTGTCGAGCGCCAGGTGAATGTCCGCCAAAGACGGATGATTCAACGGAATCGTGTGGCTCAGCGGAACGCCGCTGTTGGATGGGCGTCGTGCGTCGTTGATGATCTGGATCCATTCCTTCACGCGCAGGTGAACAGCGGTCTGCGGGTTCCCCGTTCCTTTTTCCGGTTCAAAGAAAACATTCCCAAGCTCTTCCACCTGAACTTCTTCCAGCGGCGTGTCCAGACGCCCGCCGCGCTCCGACCAGCTCCGGATTTTCTCGGTCATGCCGACCATGTACAGGGAAGGTTCGCCGGGTGAAAAGGAGTAGCGCAATTTTTTCCCCATGAGGTGATACCACAGCCCGGGGCTGAACAAAAAACTGATGGTAATCCAGAACGCGATCAGCCCCCCCACGGCCAGAAGTGCCGGCCGCAATTTCCTCAGAAAGGAGAGGAGCCGCTGTCCGAGGCCCATCCAATCCACGTTTTTGAGGGTTTCCATGAACTGGTTAACAGTCTCGCTGACGATGGGAGGGGTCACCGGCGCCTCGGGTTTCTGCTCCTGCTGATGCTCGCGTTTCACGGCGTGCAGATAGGTGTCCGCCGCCGAGCGGTTAAAGACTTCATAACACATACCGCAGTGCGTGGCCCCTGCCGGGTTCGGATATTTGCAGACGGGACAGTCCACCTTCGCCTTCCTTTCTCTTATTGTTGCGATGGCCATCGGTAAAACGGTCGTCCTTCGGACGAACCGTACCGATGGTAACGCATCTATATCATGCCATGCCTCGCATGATGATTCCAGTCATAGTTCCGGCGTTTCGCAATCCGTAAAATAAGACCTATGAAAATGCAAACGGTTCTTCTGTCTGGACTTCTGTTGGGTGCAAGCCTGATCGGAGCGCGCGCCCATGCAACGTCCGATCCGGCGGATCTACGCCTGCAGGCGCTGGAAGAAAAGGTCCGCGCGCTTGAAGATCGCCTCAAAACATTGGATTCCCGGCCAGAGACCGCGGCGCCGCCTGTCGTGACTAAAGCGGGAGAAGAGGGCTTCGGCTTTGCGTCCGCCGACGGCTCCTTCCGAATGAAATTTCGCACCCAGCTGCAGGTCGACGGCCGCTTTTACCTCGATGACAAGACCGTCCCTGCGACGAATACTTTTCTGGTCCGAAAAGCCCGGCCCTGGATTGAGGCCAGCCTCTATCGCTGGTTCTCCGGCAAACTTCAGATGGATTTTGGGCAGGGCTTGGGCGCCAACGGGATCTCGTACCTTCAGGATGCGTACCTGGATGTCCAGCCGCGGCCGGAGTTTGGCCTGCGCGCCGGGAAATTCAAGGAACCGGTCGGCTTAGAGCGGGTGCAGCTGGATCCGTACACGTTATTTGTGGAGAACGCGCTCTCGACGAACTTGACGCCCAATCGGGATATCGGTTACGCGCTGCAGGGAAATATCCGGAATTCGCTCGTCGAATGGCAGGCAGGCGTGTTTAACGGTGTGCCGGATGCCGCCACTGGGGATATCGATACGAATAGCGACAAAACCGTGGCGGCCAAAATTTTTGCGCTCCCTTTTAAAGAAACAACGATCCGTCCGCTTCAGGGGCTGGGGCTCGGTTTCGGCGCCAGCTGGGGCCGTGAATCCGGAGCCGGGACAGTCTCTGGATTGCCGAGCTTTAAGACGGACGGGCAGCAGGTCTTTTTCAGCTATCTGAGCGCCGCGACATCCACGGGGACGGTTCTGGCGGACGGCGAGCATCTGCGTTTCGCGCCCCAGTCTTATTATCACTGGAATAATTTCGGGATGCTTTCGGAATATGAGATCTCCTCTCAGGAGGTCAATAAAGGCGCAACGAAGGCGCGGATCAAAAATACGGGGTGGCAAATCGCCCCCACGTGGGTGATCACCGGTGAAAATGCCAGTTATAGCGGTGTCGTCCCAAAAAATCCTTTTGATCCGGATAAGCATCAGTGGGGCGCGTTCGAACTGGCGGCGCGCTGGAGCGAGCTGCGTGTCGATCAGGATGCCTTTCCGACGTTCTCCAACCTATCCACTTCTGCCACGCGCGCTCAGGCCTGGACGCTCGGGCTCAACTGGTATCTCAACCGGTTCTTCAAAGGCGTGATCGATTTCACCCAGACCCGGTTCACCAATGGCGGATACGGAGGAGCAGACCGCGAAAATGAAAATGTGTTGTTAACACGGCTGCAATTTGTCTACTAGAAAGAAGCCCCGTAAAAATATTCTCGGCATCATTTGGAGAATCAGTAGCATATAGCCTCGTTTCCTTCGGCACGATCGCCTGAATGGCGATCGTTTTGCCGATGGCCATCGCAACCTAAACAAAAAAGTAACACGAAGGTGACTCAGCCGAGCAGCACGCGGAAGTCGCGAAGTAGCCCTTTTTTTGCACAAAGACTTGGCGGTTTTGCCATGCCGCCATACGGAGGAAGTCATGAAGATCCAAATTCTGGGGACTGGTTGCGCGAAATGCAAGAAGTTGACCGAGCAGGCGGAAACGGCTGCCAAAGAGCTGGGTGTGACCTATGAGCTGGAGAAAGTCACGGACATCGAAAAGATCATGGCCTTTGGAGTCATGTCGACGCCGGCCTTGGCTGTCGACGGCCAGGTGAAAGTGTCGGGCCGCGTTCCTCCGGTGGACGAGATTAAGTCGCTTCTGAAAGGAGTCTGATCGTGCTTCAGCGACTCGCAGATGTCATCACCTGGCGCTTCCTCGGCCTCCAGCCTGGAACACATCTCGGAGACGCGCTTCATTTCTTCATCTATGACAGCGTCAAGATCTTCCTGCTCCTGACGGTCATTGTCTTTGTGATCGCTGTGGTCCGGTCCTATTTCTCGCCGGAACGAACACGCCAGATCCTTTCCCATCGGCGCGAATATGTCGGCAACCTCTTAGCCGCCCTTCTTGGCATCTTGACCCCCTTCTGTTCCTGCTCGGCTGTTCCACTTTTTATCGGATTCGTGGAATCCGGCGTCCCTCTAGGGGTCACTTTTTCTTTTCTGGTCTCTTCCCCGATGGTTAACGAAGTCGCCTTGGTCCTTTTGTGGGGGCTATTTGGCTGGAAGATCGCCATGCTCTACATCAGCACCGGGATCTCGGTGGCCATCGTTTCCGGGATTGTCATTGGCCGGCTGAAAATGGAGCGCTATGTCGAAGACTACGTCTATCAAATGAAAGTGGGCTCTTCCGCCATCCATGAGCAGTCCTTCCGTGACCGGATTGTCTGCGCGAACGAGTACACGACGGATTTGTTGAAGAAAATCTGGCCTTACGTGCTGGTCGGTATCGGGATCGGGGGCTTCATCCACGGTTACGCTCCGGCGGACCTTCTGGCGCGCTACGCAGGGAAGGGGAATCCCTTCGCCGTCCCTGTGGCCGTCCTGATCGGGGTCCCGCTCTATTCAAACGCAGCCGGCGTCATCCCGATCGTCCAGGCGCTCATGAGCAAGGGATTGCCGATCGGGACAGTTCTGGCATTCATGATGGCGGTGACGGCCCTGTCGTTTCCGGAAGCGGTGATTTTAAAGAAAGTGCTCAAACTGCAGCTCCTGCTCACCTTCTTCGGCATCGTCGCCCTATCCATCATTGCAGTCGGTTATCTTTTCAACGCTGTCTTATAGACTATTGCCATGGAATCACGCGCCTTCTCCGGTTGCGACCGGGATCCGATCCACGAAGTTCGGATCGAACCTTCGGCCCAGAATCCACTGTCTCTCACGGTGACCATCGAACTGGCCCCCCATGTGGCCTCCTGCTGCGTCAACGCCGACGAGGCTTTTGTCGAATTTCAGGGAAACGGGCACCATGCGAAGTCCGGTTTTGAATTTCGTGAATCCCGCCCTGGACACTTGTTCGTGGCGCAGCTTTCGGTGCCAGCGCCGGGACTCTATACCTACCACATCGTCGCCAGTGTACTGGGACATCCGCTTAACCGTGAAGGGACGTACGAGGTGCCTGTCTCGGGGACTTAAATCGGTTTCTGTGGTCCGTCCAGACCGGCCTTCGCATCGACCGGGAGCGTTTTATACGGGAGCGTTTCTTTCGGCTGCCAGTCGTCTTTCCCGGACAGGAGAGCCAGTTTCGACAAAGCGGCATTCTGATCAGTCTGGACCTGTATCCGCCAGCCCTTCAGGCCTCCGTTGATGGCCTCTGCCACATAATAATCGGAGCCAAAGACGACGCCTTTCTCTTTGAGTTTGCGGGCGTCCGCCACTTCACCATCAGATGCGGCGAGCCGTTCATCGAGGCTTTTCAAAAGGTCCCGGTCCATGATGAGCTGCAGATAAAGCGCGGCGGTCTGAAAGCGGATCTGCTCAGCAGCGCCTTCATAGCCGCTCTGGGCCTCGGACTCCGCCAGCTCGCTCAACCGTGCGGCCGTCGTGATTTCGTAGCCGGTGAAGAGAGGAATCCCCAGATCGAGCCCGCTTTGAATATTGGAAAGATCTCCCGGGTGATTCAGAGCATCGATTGCGAAATTCGCGGGGCCGAAGCGTCCCTGCTCCATGAGCGAACCGAAGACGTAGACCGGCTGGTCTCCACGGGTAAACTGGCTGTGTGCCGAAAGCATCGGGAGCCGCATCGCTTGGACCTCGCTTCGGCCCGCCTGGGCCTGGCGCATCTGCGCCTGGGCCGCTTTCATTCCGGAGCTATGGGCAAGAACCGTATCCACCGCTGCCGCTAATCCGGTGGACTCGGCCGCGACGACCGGTTGGGACATATATAGGAAAAACCCTGCCATCATCAGCTTTCGCATGTCTTGTTCCCTCTATTCTTTGGATGCACAACCTCCCAAAAGGATTCCCAGAAGTACCAGGCACTCCTGAAAGTCAGGAGAGTCAGGAGTGCCTGGTACTTCTGGGGTTGAATTGGCTCAATTTTTCGCGCAAATACAGGCGGCCGCGGTGGAGTCTGGATTTCACGGCGGGAATGCTCAGTTTGAGAATCTTCGAGGTTTCCTCAGCGGACCGTCCCTGGATATCCCGCAGCGTGACGACCAACCGGTAATCAGATGGGAGAGACTCCAGCGCATGGACGACGGCCTTTTGCAGTTCCGTACGAGCGGCCGAGCTGGCGGGGTCCGGAGCGGGATCCGCCAGAAGGTCATCGTCTTCAAGTGGTTGCGTCGCTGAATGGTGTTTGGCGCGCAGGCGCATGAAGCAGAGGTTGGCGGCAATGCGATACAGCCAGGTTCCGAGAGCGGATCGGTTCTCAAACTGCCGGATCTTCTCCAGCGCGGTGACAAACGTTATCCTGATGCACTCCTTCCGCTTCTTGAGGCGCCTGCGCGCAGACTTTCTGCGCCAGCCGGAAAATCCGGTCCTCATACTGCCGCACCAGCTGAGAAAAAGCCTCCCGGTCGCCGGCCCGGCTGAGCTCGATCAATTCCTGTTCGTTCGCCACAGGATTAATGTACCTAATCCCGCGAAATAATATAATCCGACCTGTCCGGAAGATCGATCTTCTGCGAGGGGGGGGCGTTCATGCGAAAACTATTTTTGGCGGCGGCACTGGCGATGGCTTCATCGGCGGTTGCCGGAGCGGCCGCGTTTGAAGGGCTTGTGGATTACGAGATTCATGACTCCCAGCACCGCGTCCTTCCCATGCATTACGAAGTCAAGGGAGACCGCCTGCGCGTGAATATGGATCAGGGGAACGGGAAATCCTCCTCTATCATTTTCGACAGCCCGGCAAAAGTCATGTATATCCTCGCGCCGGACAGCAAAATGGCGATCAAGAGCGCCATCCCACAGCCTGCTGTGAACAAGGAAGCCGCGCCCCCCGCCAAAAAAGTCGACTTTACCCGGACGGGAAAGACGGAAACCATCGCCGGCCATGAATGTGTCGTCTACACGTTTGCGGATGAAACCAGCCAGGGCGATGTCTGCAACGCCGAAGGCATGGGAACATTTCGTTTCGCGGCCGGCGGCCGTCAGGACGCGTCACGCGTTCCCAGCGCGTGGGAGGAGGAAGTCCGGAAAAAAGGTCTGTTTCCGTTACGGATCACGACCAAGAGCGTGAAGAGCGGGAAAATCACGACGATCGTGGCCACGCGCATCGAGAAAAAGTCGCTTCCTGCCTCAGAGTTCGAAGTGCCTCCCGACTATAGGGTCATGGAAGGATTTGGCGGCCTGGCCGGAGCCTTCGGAAAGCCTGCAACCGGCAGCGGCGCTCCCGGCGGTGCGCCCGCCTTCAACAAGGCGGATTTCATGAAAAAGATGATGACCGCGACGCCCGAAGAGCGGCAGAAGATGATCGAGGATATGCGCAAGCCGCAGGCCGGCGGCGCCGGTTCTCAGCAATAAGGGTATCAGGCCTCATCGGGGCAACCCCCTCCGGTCGAATATGACGGTCGTCATAGTGACAATGGGGCGGCGATTTGCTACACTATTGTCCGTTGTTATGAATTCACAGACGACAAACATCGCGACCCGAATGACCATGGCCATGTGTATGTGCATGCCCGGGCGGGGCGCGCTGTCACGCTCTGTGAGTTAGACGCTTAACTTTACAGACCGTTTCACGAGGCCCCGTCACGACATCAGTGATGGGGTTTTTCATTTATAGGCAACACACTAAAGGAGACTGTTATGAGCAAAATCGATGCGCAGCTGAAAGTGGAATCATTGGCCCTTCACGGAGGGCAGGAAGCGGACCCGACAACGGGATCTCGGGCCGTACCCATTTATCAAACGACCTCTTACCAGTTCAAGAACGCGGAGCATGCCGCGAACCTCTTCGGGCTCAAAGAGTTCGGGAACATTTATACGCGGCTGATGAATCCGACCTCCGACGTGCTGGAAAAACGTATCGCCGCGCTGGACGGTGGCATCGGCGCGCTCGCCGTGGCGAGCGGCCAATCGGCCATCACGATTGCTCTGCTCAACATTGCACAGGCGGGCGATGAGATCGTTTCCGCGGATAACCTGTACGGCGGAACCTACAACCTGCTGCACTACACCTTCCCGAAGTTCGGTGTGAAGGTGAATTTCGTTAAATCGAATGATTTAGCGGCGTTGGAGAAGGCGATTACGCCGAAAACCAAGGCGATCTATGGAGAATCGATCGGAAATCCCAAACTGGACGTAGCGGATCTGGAAGGAATTTCGAAGATCGCGCACAAACATGGGATTCCCTACGTGTTGGATAACACGGTTTCGCCCTACCTCCTGCGTCCGTTTGATTACGGGGTGGACATTACCGTCTATTCTGCGACCAAGTTCATCGGCGGTCACGGGACCTCGATCGGAGGCCTGATCGTGGACTCCGGGAAGTTCAATTGGGCAAACGGGAAGTTCCCGCTGATCGCCGGAGCGGACCCCAGCTACCACGGGATCAACTTCGTGGAGGCGCTCAAGCCGATCGGGAACATCGCCTACATCATCAAGGCGCGCGTGACGCTCCTGCGCGACATCGGGCCGGCCATCTCGCCCTTCAACTCGTTCCTGCTGCTTCAGGGATTGGAAACGCTGCACCTGCGCCTGCCGCGTCATGCGGAGAACGCACTGAAGGTGGCTCAGTATCTGGAAAAACATCCAAAAGTCAGCTGGGTGACTTACCCGGGGCTGACGTCGAGTCCGGAAAAAGCGCGCGCGCAGAAGTACCTGCCAAAAGGTGCCGGAGCAATCCTCGGGTTCGGGATCAAGGGAGGGATCGAAGCCGGGAAGAAGTTCATCGACGCGCTCCAGCTGATCTCGCATCTGGCCAACGTAGGGGACGCCAAAAGTCTGGCGATCCATCCCGCCTCGACCACGCACCAGCAGCTCTCTTCGGAGGAGCAGCTTGCCACAGGCGTGACACCGGACTTCATTCGCCTTTCGATCGGCATCGAACATATCGACGATATCATCGCCGACATCGAGCAGGCTCTTAAGAAGGCGGTCAGCTGAGCATGAGCTTGAATGCCGTAAAATCGCTCCCGTACCAGTTCGCCAAGCCCCCCGGCGTTCTGCGCCTGGAATCAGGCCAGACGCTGGGGCCGGTGACGCTGGACTATGAAACGTATGGAATGCTTAATGCCGAGCGCTCCAACGCGATTTTAGTGCTGCATGCTTTGTCCGGCGACGCCCACGCGGCCGGCGCGCATCCGGAGACCGGCGCTCTGGGCTGGTGGGACCCCATGATCGGTCCCGGCAAGGCTTTCGACACAGACCGCTACTTCGTGATTGCGTCGAACGTCCTCGGCGGCTGCAAAGGAAGCACAGGCCCATCCTCCGTGAACCCGGCAACAGGAAAGCCGTATGCTCTGGAGTTTCCTGTCATCACCATCGGCGACATGGTGGAGGCGCAAAGGCATTTGATCGACCACTTGGGCATCCACAAGCTCTTATGCGTCGCCGGCGGTTCGATGGGGGGAATGCAGGTCCTGCAGTGGGTGGCTTCCTATCCGGAGCGTGTGGCCAGCGCCATTCCCATCGCCACGACGCTCAAGCATTCGCCCCAGCAGATCGCTTTTGACGAGGTCGGCCGCCAGGCCATCATGGCCGACCCGGCCTGGAATAACGGCCAGTATTATGCGACGGGACAGCCGGAGAGGGGCCTGGCCGTGGCGCGCATGATCGGCCACATCACCTACATGAGCGATCAGTCCATGCAGGAGAAGTTCTCGCGCAAGCTGAAGAACAGCGACTACAGCTTCAGCTTCACGGCGGATTTTGAAGTAGAAGGCTACTTGAGATACCGGGGGGATAATTTTGTCAAACGCTTCGACGCCAACTCCTATCTCTACATCACCAAGGCCATGGATTATTTCGACCAATCGGGCGACAAATTGATCCCGCCCGGAAAGCGCGTCGACACACGCTTTCTGGTGATCGCTTTCCAGTCAGACTGGCTTTATCCCTCTTATCAATCCCAGGACATCGTCCAGCTCCTGCGCGCGCGGCAGGCCGACTCCACCTATTGCGAAGTCGCCTCCACTTACGGGCATGACGCGTTTCTGCTGGAGATCGATGAACAGACGCATCTGATCGGCCACTTTTTGAGGAAAACCTTTGAGGATATTTCAGCCGGAGGGCTCCGATGAGCATCCCGACCGTCCGCCTCGACAACCGGATTATCGCGCGCCTGATCCCGACGGAGTCTCGAGTCCTGGACCTCGGCTGCGGGGACGGAGAGCTCCTGGCGCTTCTGGCGCGGGAGAAAAAGGCCAAAGTGCAGGGCGTCGAGCTGAACGAACAATCGATCTATCAATGTGTGGCGAAGGGCCTGAGCGTCGTCCACAGCAATCTGGATGACGGGCTGAAAGGCTATCCGGACCATTCCTTCGATTACGTGATCCTGAATCAGAGCCTGCAGGAAGTGCGCAACATCGACCTGCTCTTGCGCGAGGCTTTCCGCGTGGGGCGGCGCGCCATCATCGGATTTCCAAACTTCGGGGCCTGGAGAGCCCGAACGACGCTCTTTTTCAGCGGGAAAGCTCCGGTGACGGAATCTCTTCCTCATCACTGGTACGACACCCCCAATTTGCGGTTTCTGACCATCAAGGATTTCAAGCAATACGCCGCTGAGAATGACCTGGAGATCCTCGAGAGCCACTATCTCTCGAGCGGGGGAGAGATCCGCCTCTGGCCTAATCTTTTCGCCGCGACGGCGATTTTCGTCATATCCCCATTTCGTCACCATGGATAATAAAAGCCCTGACCAGCTCATGTGCCTGTCGATGTGTATGCCAAACGGCATGCCTTGTTGCCCCATGATGTGTAGTGGGGGCGGGGGAGGCGACCCATGAGCGCGCGATAACGGTTTTCTTTAGCGAATCAGGTCCGCCACTTCCGACGAAATCAGGAAGTGGCTTTTTTATGTCTCAACAACACACAAACTCATGGAGGATATGACAATGAATCGACGTTCAAAAGGAATCAAAGCGGTTGTACTTGGAGTCGGACTCGCTGCAGCAGCGGCCCGCGCCGGTTTTGCCGGCGTGCCGCTGAACAATCTGGAAGGCGTTGGAGGGATCGCGTTCAATCCGCTCGCGTATACCGCCGGACAGCCTTTCGGAGAAGGGTCGGAAATCGGGAAATACATCAGCAAGGGACAGTACGGGGCCTGGTATGTGGACCTGAGTCAGCCCAATGCGGTCACGCATAAAACGGTGGACTGGACCAATATCAGCGCGGCATTCACCGTGTTGAAGCGTCTGGAACTTTCTTACGGGTTCCAAGACGTGAACCTCAACGGAGCGGCCAACATCCACAAATCCAACATCGGGGCCAAGGCGGCGCTCATCACGGAAAACCAGTGGGGTTTAAATTACATCCCCGCCGTTTCGGTGGGGGCGATCTACAAGAACACGAACTACGTCGCCACCAACCGGAATCATTCCTGGGATTATTACCTGGTGGCGAGCAAACTCGTCAAACAAACGCCTCTGCCGGTGTTGGTCTCGGCGGGCGCGCTCTCGAGCCAGGGGGTCGTCACGGGTGTTCTGGGGTTTGACAACCAGCGCGACACGACGTTCTTTACGAACGTGGATGTCCTGCCGCTGTCGAACGTGGCCTTGGGCTACGAGTTCAAGCGCGGCGCGTCTTACAGCGACTGGCATGACGCGAATTACTACGACCTGCATGCGGCCTGGTTTGCCACGGCGAACCTGACGCTGGTCGCAGCCTATGTCAACGCGGGGAAAAACACCGACACACCAACGGTCGGATTCGGTCTCGGAAACGGGATCGTGCTCAGCACGCAGTACGCCTTCTGAGTTGTTGAGGCGCTCTTGCCGGGGAGGGTTAAGTCCCCTTTTCCTTCCCCGGCTTTTTGGCAAGAAGGTGTGTTTATTATTTACACTGGACAGTAAGATCTACTAAAGGAGAAGACCATGAGCAGAATCTACAGCGACATCACTAAGACGATTGGAAATACGCCGTTGGTCCGCATTAACCGGTTGACGGGAGGTCTCCAGGCGACGGTCCTGGCGAAGCTGGAATTTTTTAATCCGCTGTCGAGCGTCAAGGACCGAATCGGTGTGGCCATGATCGAGGCGGCGGAAAAAAGCGGCCAGCTCACCAAAGACAAGGTGATCATAGAGCCGACGAGCGGCAACACGGGGATCGCGCTGGCGTTCGTCGCGGCGGCCAAGGGCTACCGCCTGATTCTCACGATGCCGGAAACGATGAGCATTGAACGCCGCCTGCTCCTGAAAGTGCTGGGCGCCGAACTCGTCCTCACTGAAGGAGCGAAAGGGATGAAGGGGGCCATCGCCAAGGCCGATGAGCTGGCGGCCAAGACGCCGAACAGCGTCGTCCTTCAGCAGTTCAATAACCCGGCCAACCCGGAGATCCACCGTCAAACGACGGCGGAAGAAGTCTGGAACGATACGGATGGGAAGGTTGACATTTTCATCGCGGGCGTCGGAACGGGGGGAACGATTACGGGGGTGAGCGAAGTCATCAAAAAGCGCAAGCCCTCCGCGCGCTTTATCGCTGTTGAGCCGGAGGATTCTCCGGTTCTTTCCGGCGGCCAGCCGGGACCGCATAAGATTCAGGGCATCGGCGCGGGCTTTGTCCCCGGAGTATACAGCGCGAAGGCCGTTGATGAAGTCATCCGCGTGAAGACTCCGGATGCGGCGCAGACAGCGCGGCGCTCGGCCAGAGAAGAAGGCATCCTGATCGGCATCTCCGGCGGCGCGGCGCTCTGGGCGGCGCTCGAAGTGGCCAAGCGTCCGGATTCGGCCGGCAAGACGATCGTCGTTATTCTGCCGGACACCGGCGAGCGCTATCTGTCTTCGTGGCTGTTTCAGGACCTTACGGCAGGCGTCGCGACAGCGACAGCGGTCCCGGCGGCTGCCGCAAAATAAGTTGGGTGTCAAGGTCCTGATCCTTCCGGGCATCAACGACTCGGGGCCAAAGCACTGGCAGACGTTCTGGGAAAAGGCGCATCCGGAATACCGTCGAGTGCCCGAACAGGACTGGGACCATCCGCTGTGCCGGGACTGGGTAGAGGCCCTCGAAGCGGCTGTGCGCCAGGCGGGTCCCCGGACGATTCTTGTGGCGCACAGCCTGGCTTGTCTGCAGGTCGCTCACTGGGCGACCAGGACAAAGCTCAAAGTTCAAAGCGCTCTGCTGGTCGCGCCGCCAGATCCGTCGCGGAAAATATTTCCAAAGACGACGAAGGGGTTTGCGCCTGTGCCCAGGAAGCCGCTGGGATTTCCCAGCATCCTTGTGGCCAGCTCGAATGATCCGTATGGCACTTTGGAATTCAGTGAAGGGTTGGCGCGGGCCTGGGGAAGCAAGCTGGTCTCGCTTGGTTCCAAAGGGCATTTGAATTCGGAAAGTAACTTGCGATACTGGCCTCAGGGATACAGGCTGCTGGAGTTGTTAATAAAAAAGGGGATTTAAAAAATGCTGAGAACCATCTTGAAAGATATCCGGGCGGTGAAGGAAAACGACCCGGCGGCTCACAGCTTGATCGAAACGCTTCTTTGTCACACCCCGCTGCATGCCATTATCATTTACCGCGTTGCTCACCAACTGAACCGGCTTGGAATCCCGCTCTTTCCGCGCATGCTATCGACCTTTGCGAAGGTCGGAACAGGCGTCGAAATCCATCCGGCAGCGGAAATCGGCGAAGGATTCTTCATCGATCACGGGGTGGGCGTTGTGATTGGGGAAACGGCGAAGGTCGGTAAGAATTGTGTGATGTTCCACAACGTCACTTTGGGCGGGACCGGCAAGCACGAAGGAAAGCGCCACCCGACGGTGGGAGACAACGTTCTGATCGGGACCAACAGCGTGCTCCTCGGGCCAATTACCATCGGTTCGAATACCCGTATTGGAGCGAACTCTTTTATCATCATGCACGACGTCCCGCCGGACTGCACGGTGGTCCACACCCCGGCGCGCATCGTCAAACAGAACGGAAAACGAGTCGACCTGCCGCTCCCCCGCACTCAGGAACCTGCTATCGGATGATCGCCAGCTTTCCTTTTGTTTTGTTGCCCTGGCTGTCGGTGATGAGGTAGAGGTAGAGCCCGGAAGCGATTTTTTCTCCGGTTTCGTTGGTAAGGTCCCACGACACGCTTCCTCCAGGCGCGCTCAACGTTTTGGCAAGCCGTCCTGACATTGTGAAAATCTTAATCGTGCTGTTGGCGGACATCTGATCAAAAACAATTGACCCATCCCCGCGCGCCGCACGCCAGGGATTGGGGAAGACACGGGCTGTCGACAAATCGGTGCTCACGAGCGTGATCGTGGCGGTGGTCCACTTGGAGACGCTGGAGCCTTTGACGCCCTGAATCCGGACGGTATAGCGCCCGGTGGGAAGCGAAAGGTTCCCCAGGCTCAAGCGCGGGGCTCCTGTTGGAACCGGGAACACGGTTCCAGCGCCCGGGGCCGCGTTGTTGACGCCGCCGAAGGTCGAAGGGGAATTGCCCAGCCAGAGAAATTCCCAGTTAAAACCGCTGGCAGAGCCGTGGTAATCGAACGAAATCGTATCGCGGGTGGTGTAGGTATGCCCGTCGATGGAGGAGATATCCGGGTCGGGAAGACCGACCGGATCGGTGGGCGGCAGCGCATCGACGGTAACGACGACGGTGTTACTGGTCAACGCATGCAGAACCCCGGCGGGGTCCCGGTAGCTGACCGAGGCGGTGTTAATCAGATCCGCCCCGGTCAACCCCGGGATTGCCAGGCACAAAACCCCAACAAGGAGTGCTCGGGCGCACTGCGGTGCGCCCCTACACATCCGATGAAACGTTTGCTTCATTTTTCTCCTAGTTGACTGTCACCTTGAACGTCACGCTTCCGTTGGCTCCGGCGTTGACGCTCGGAATGGTCCAGGTAATGGTCTGGGTTCCGCTCGCGTAGCTGCCTGCGCCCGTGATCGATCCGGTCACCAGGGTCGAGCCGGCCGGAATGACGTCGGTGATGACCACATTCGACGCGGGACCCGCGCCGCTGTTCGAGTAACTGATCGTGAAGGTGACCGTGTTCCCCGAGACCGCATGCGACACGTCGGCTGTCTTGGTCAGCGCGATGCTGGCTGAGCCGCGCACCGTGATGGAGAAGGCCGCCGTTCCGGGCCCGGCGCTATTGGCCGCCGTCAGGGTCACGCTGTAAGAACCGGAGCTTCCCGCCGCCGGCGTCCCGGAGATCAGTCCGGAATTGCTGATGGTGATGCCGCTGGGGAGGTTACTGGCCGTAAACGACGTCGGCGCATTCGTGGCGCTGACTTGCACCGCCGTCATGGCGACGCCGACATCCAGCGTCAGGCTGGCGGGGGCCGTTACCACGGGCGGGGTGACGATGACGACCGGTACGCCGCCGTTACTGGTGCCCGAGTAATTGTTGCTGGCCGCGTCCTGATACGTCACGGACGCGACGTTCGAGATGTTTGCGAAGGAGCCGGTCGGCAGCGCGAGACAAAGCGCCAGGACCAGCGTTCCCTGCAAGAGGACTTGCAGTCGTTTCATGGGAGTCTCCTTGTTGTTGGGTTTTGTGTTTTGTTCATTTAATTCACCTGCACCTGAAAATTAACGTTACCTGTCGTTCCTGCGGCGACGGTCCCGAGGTTCCATTGGATCGTTCCGTTGTTGTTTGTCCCTCCGTTTGAGATGGATCCTGGCACAAGCGTGGTTCCTGCCGGGATGACATCGGCGATGACGGCATTGACGGCGCTGCCGGTTCCCGTGTTCTGGTACTGGATCGTAAAGGTGATCGTGTCCCCGGACTTGGCGGTCGGCACACTGGCCGTCTTGGTGAGGACGAGATTAGGCACAGGCGGCGGTGTGACGGAGATCGATACTGTCGCGATATTGCTGTCGGTCAGGCCGTCATTGGCTTTAAAAGTGAAACTGTCTGTGCCGGTATACCCTGAGTTTGGCGTATAGATCAGAGCCGGCGTATTCCCGGAAAGTGAACCATGGGCCGGGGCCGTCACCGTTGAATAGACCAGAATATCGTTATCAGCGTCGGTGGCAGTTAATGTAACGGGTGTCGAAGAATTCGCATTGACGGTGATGGACGGCTGGTTCTGCGCGACCGGGGCGTGATTGCCGGAGACCAGCATGTTGTGTAAGGCTATCCATTGAGGAGAGTGAGTGGCGTTCGGTCGCACCAGAGCCATTCCCCGAGTGCCCGAATTATCTTCGATCGCCCAGTCATTGACGTAGAGGGCGCCGGCGTCGAGATAGGCCTGGGCGGCCGTTTGAGTATCGGCTCCTGCGTTGGGATCGCCATTCTCGTTAAAGCCATATTCGCCGATAAAGACCGGGCGGTTATTAACGCCGGGATAATTCTGAATGAAGGCGACATCGGTCATGATCGTCTGACGGAGCGTGGCTCCGGTTCCGACCTGGCTTTCATACGAGGAGTACGCGATCAGATCGCTTGAAGCATTCGGCACGACAGCGTTCAGTAGCCCCTGGTAACCTAACCTGATTTTATCGATGAGATTAATCTCAATCGCGTCCTGAACCTTAACACTGCTAACGCTGAGCTCGGACCGAGCTTGCTGAACGCCGGCATACCGGGCATTGTAAAAGTCAATGTTGGCTTGAATTTGGATTGCCGTCGGATTTGAAAAGCGGTTATAGCTGCCATCCTCATTCATCCACCAGTCGCCTTCCCAGTTCATGATGATGAAGGTCTTGCCGGTTCCCTGATACGTCTGCAGGAGGTGTTTGGCCAGGTCATGAATTTCGGCGGTCTCATTGACGGATCGAGCGGTGCCGAGCGCACCGCGGGGGTGACCGCCGTTGGTCCAGCCGTAGTTGGTGAAGGTGTAGGCGGTCAGGATATAGGTCTTAAATGGCATGTTAAACAGCTGGACAAACGGAGGGCTCTTGGCGAGATCTGTGAGATTGTTGATGGGAGATCCCCAGGCGCTGCTCGGGAGATATTCCGTGGAATTGTATCCGGGCGACATGGAAACGGAGATGATCTGGGATCCGAGGCTCTGCACTTGCTGGGCTCCGTCGATGAGAGAGGGGACTGAAGAATTAATCTGGTAGTCCGAATTCCAGTGGTAAACTCCCAGGCCTTGTTTCGCCGGCGTGGCCGTCACAGGATGCGGATTGATGGTGATCGTGACCTGGCTGGGCGCTGACGTCAGCAAGCTGTCGTTGGCAGTGAGCTGCAGAACATAAGTCCCGGGGGAGGAAAAACTCGCGGTGGTGGAGAGAGCGGTGGCATTGCCAAAAGTCACTGGCATCGGGCCTGAAACCATGCTCCATTGGTAGGAAAGTTGTCCCGGGGGATTGGGCAGGCCGTCATCGGTGGCGGTGCCGGTGAGCGTGGCCTGTCCCGGGAGTGTGATCGTCTGGTTTGTGCCGGCGCTGACGGTCGGAGCCTGGTTCACCGGCAGGTAGCGGAAATCGGTCGGCACGTATGAGTGGTTGACCCCGTAGGTCTGGGGTGGCGACCAGGAGCCCCCGTCGGGCTGATAAATCGCGAAGGGGATCGACCCGTCCGGAGACGTCGTCAGCGCGGTGTCCGCGTTGTACCATAGATCGCCATTGGAATCCTCGTGGCTGACGACGTAGTAAGCGGTATTCGCGGACAGGACCACGGGAGCGGAGAGATAGGCGTAATTAAATTCATTGTTGGCGCCGGCGGGGAGCAGCGTGACGAGGCTCCCCGGCACATCCTGGCCGTCCAAGGCCCGCGCGATCTTGACTTGGTGCGGGTGCGTGTTGCCCGCGATGTTGATGCGGCCCACCGCGGTCACCGTCAAAGGCGAAGCTCCCACCTGCAGCTGCATGCCAACCCATCCCTGAAAATTATTGAGCAGCGTGCCCAGTTGTTTGGCGGTGACAAAGGTTCTGTCCGGAGGCGCCTGAGTGGCGGCCGTTTGATAGGTGTAGTCCAGCGGCGCCTGCCAGGAGCTGTTCGCGCAGGTCTGCAGACGCACGTACAGGGTTCTGCCGTCGGTCGGGATGCCGCTCACGAGCTGGGAGGTTCCGGTAAGCGTGACGTTCGTGACGCTTCCTTGCCCCAAAGCGCTCCCAACCGTCAGTCGATATTGGCTCGCCCCAGACGCCGGGGACCATGCGAACGTGACCGAGCCTGAGGGAAGGGTTGTCCCCGGGACCGGGGTTGTGATCACCCCCCGGAAGACGGAATCCAGAGTCCCATGCGCTTCCTGCCCTGTGGCACGGAACTGGCCCCAGGTGATCGAGTTGGGGAAAGGCCACATCCAATGCGCGTCAGTCAGGTTAACCGCATGATAATGATTGTAATCGAGGCTATTAGACAGGTCGGATCCATTACTTCCCGTGAACCCGGTCGCTCCGGAATATGTGATGTCGTTATCGTGGATGGAATTGTTCCGGAGTATCCAGGGTCCATAGACGCCTGAGCCGCGATCCTGCGCGACAAGGCCGATACCGTTGGCACCGCCGGGCGGCACAACCAGGGTATTGCCGGAGACCTCTACATTTTGGGAACTGTAGAGCATGATCTGGCTGCCCCAGCCCCATGATGTGAGGCCGGCATCGCGCTTTTTCCCGTTACCCATCAGCGTGTTATTAATGATGGTGGCTTTATAGCTGATCTCATGCTGGATACCTTCCAAGTCGTTGTTCAAGATCACATTGTTGGCGTATAGCGTGTTGATATTGTCGGTGTCGGTCCAGAGGCCTGGGCCCAAATTATCATGAACGTTGTTATTGCGGACGACCAAATCGGTGGTAGCCCAAAATTTGCCGCCGCCGCATTCCCAGCCACAGTCATAACCGGCATAGTTGTTGTAGGAGATTTCATTGTTTGCAAGCAGGACACCCCCCCCTCCGATCCCAAATCCCTCCATGCCGTTGTGATGGATGAAGTTCCCCAGGACCTGCGAGTCCGATAAGAGTGCAACCCCGGAGCCGTGATTAAGACGGATTTCACAATTCTGAATGGTCCAATTCACTGGGTTTGACCCGCCCCACTGATTGCCGCCGATGGCGCCGGTTTGGGCGACATTCGCGTATTTCTCGATGGTCAGGTTCTGGATGGTGACCCCGGTCCCGGGTCCGTAGAAGGCATAGGACGTCGCGCCCACCTCGATTTTATGGCCCGTGGGATTATCCGCGATATACATGGTTCCGTTGTACGTATCAAAAAAGTACTTTCCGGAAGTCACAGCGCCCACTGAGCCGGCGTTGATAAGAGGCGAATCGTCGATATAAACATCCTGCGGATGCACACAAGCCGGGTGAGCGGAATCACAGATCCCTGTGCGTGCATCATCGGGAACCACCGGAAGCCCTGTGGCGGTCCAAAGCGATCCTGACGTCGAAAACGAAGTCACGAGCTGGGAGCCATTGAGCAGTGCGCCGGGGGCTCCGGTGAGGGTGTCTCCATTCAAGGGACTTACCGACTGCATCCGGTAGGTCCCGGCAGTGAGGGTAAATGCGGTCCCGGCAGGACAGGCCTGGACGGCAGCGTTCAGGTCATTTCCTGGCTGCAACGTGGTGACGCACGCCGCGCTTGCCATGCGCGTCAAGTCCGCTAGAAGTAAAATAGTCGCGAGAAAGACCCATCGCTTAGCCATCTTCTTCATTGCCCCACCCCGATCATCGGCGCCAGGGCGGAGCGCTCCGGTTCATCGCTCAAGAGCTGCATCAGTTGCTGGTATTCGGGTTCGCCATACTGGATGACTGCGTCCTCATGGCCCGGGCGGGTCTTGCGGATGGCCTGATACTGGATAAGATTGCGGTGTTTTTCGTCCTGGGCTCCGAACTTGATCAGCATGGAGAAATACTGGGTGTCGCCGAGGTCTCCGTAGGGCAGCCAGGCATAGGCGAACTCCTGGCCGAAAACGCGGATGCCCATCCCCGCCGTAAGTCCAGCAAGGGGGGTAAGGCCTTTGGTGGTTTCTGTTTTATATCCCGCTCGGAGCGAAATCATGTTCATCGGCGTCCATTCGATACCTGTGCGGCCGGAAAGAAGGCCTGTCTTGCTGTATACCCCCTCTACTGTCGATTTCAAGCTATTTTGCAGATGAAAAGCGGCCCCGAGGTGGTACGCGGTCGGGAGGGAATCGCCCTGACTGGTGAAGGTGAGTTTGGATCCCAGATTGTTGGCGGTGGCTGAGAAAGTTACTTTCTCACCGGCCTGATACATGGCCCCCGCATCGCCGGCATAGGCTTTGGCGGAGGTGTCGGCGATTTTCGCGTCAATCAGTTTGCCGGTCACACCCAGAGCCAGGTTCTCGGTCACTTTCTGACCGTAGGCAAGGGAATAGGCGGCATAATGGACCGAGAAATCGCCGATCGCTTCGCCGGAGGTGCCGGTGCCGGCGATATCGCCGGAGCCGAGGTACTGCACGGAAGCCCCGAGTGCCGAGCTCCGAGTGCCGAGCGGAAACACGAAGCTACCGAATTCGTAATGAATGGATTCGAGGTAGGACAGGTGCTGGCCGGCGATTTCGGGGTGGGCGACAAATCCTAAGCCGGCGGGATTATAGAT
>Ga0182027_10000336_pt1 | contig 81224 bp, 69 predicted proteins | sample 712E1DmetaG_FD_121300 | JGI IMG/M metagenome (GOLD analysis project Ga0182027, IMG submission 121300) | Permafrost microbial communities from Stordalen Mire, Sweden - 712E1D metaG (Illumina Assembly) | ecosystem: Environmental > Terrestrial > Soil > Wetlands > Permafrost | place: Sweden... | reverse complement strand
GGTCTCTGCGTTCAAATCGTTTGCGCCGTTGGCATCCGCGACCACCGTGAACTGGTTGGGGATGACGTATTTTTCGGCAGCGGTTTGCGCGTCGACGAAGGCTTTCTTGAGTTCGTCGAGTTTTTGCTGGTCGCGTCCCACCGGCTTCAGGTACTCGGCTTCGTAGGCGTCATTGGCCGCCTCCACTTTTTCGAGGGCTACTTTTTCCGCCGCATAGTCGGTTGTGCCGATCTGGCTTGTGCCTTTGAAAGCGAGGTGCTCGAACATGTGCGCAAGGCCGCTCTCTCCGGAAGGGTCGTCCACGTCGCCCGCGTCGATGAATGTTGTATAGCTGAAGACCGGCGCCTCAGGCCGCTGGCAAATAACGATCGTGAGCCCGTTGGGGAGGACCTTCACGGTGATGCGCTGCTCGAAGCTCTTGAGATCCTGGGCTTGCGCCGCGCTCCCTGCGGCGATGGCCATCGCTATCCCCAAGAAGCCGATCCAAAATCGGGGAGAAAAGTTGTGCTGCATCCACCCTCCTACTTCCAGACAGCCCGATTGACGATTGTTCACTCTCTTCCAAGCTATTGCCCGCAGCCGGGGGCGTCAATCTGAAAGCGGCACGTCGCTGCCGGCCGAGGCCGAAGTGTTGATGCTGTGCATGTTCTGAGCGGCTCAGAATCGTGGCCACGCAGGCGTGCTTTGCGAAGTCGCTATAATGGGTCCGCGACTGGCCAGGGGAGAACCGCAATGCACAAGTGGGCGCACCGGTGGGCTTACCTGCTTCTGATGGCCGCGTTCACGCCGGCCGTAGCAGCCCCTCCGGCTGCGACGAGTCTGACAGTCGATGAGTTGGATCGGCTGCTTGCTCAAATGCATGAGCGAGGCGATGGAAAAACAGCCCGTCAGCTTGCGGGCCTCAAGCTCACCGAACGCGCGAGCGCGGCTCAGCTCGCCCGGTGGGAGGCCGGTCTTCCCGGCAGTCATGCCCGCGAGGCCCTCATTGCCCTGGCCGATGCTTCCGCATTTCTTCATCCTCCCGCGTCGGAGCTTCTCTCCTCCCCTCCGCCGGATGCTGCGGCCGCGAAGCAGATCGTTGCCCACATGATCGAGTTCGTGAAGGGGACGCTTCCGAAGCTGCCGAACTTCTACGCGCTGCGAAGCACCACAGCCTTTGAACTTACAACGGAGGACCAACTGCGCTCACAGCAGATCGTGTCCGACGTCCTGAGGCCGCAGCATCTGAAGCGGTCGAGCTACCATAAACTGGGTCCCGCGAAATCAAGTGGATCGCCCGACATGCAGCTGTTCTGGACCGGATCGTCCGCTCAGGTGGTTACCTATCGGGGAGGCTCTGAGGTAGCGGATTCCTTCGCGGGAGGCGCCAACAGGGCGCCACCTACGTTGTTCACCTTGACAACATCGGGCGAGTTCGGATCCATTCTGCGAATGGTCCTCGAGGATGCTTCTCCGGACAAGACTGTCTGGGACCATTGGGAGGAGGGCTCGAGCGGCCCTCTGGCAGTCTTCCGGTACTCCGTGCCCAGCGAAAGATCGCATTTTGCAGTCGAAATCACCACAGACAATCAGCCGGAATTTCCCGCCTATCATGGCGAGCTCGCAGTCGACCCGGCCAGCGGCGCCATTTTCCGCATCACGATTGTGGCGAATGGGAGCGGCTCCGGTTTCTTTGACGAATCGTCCATCCTGGTCGAATTTGGTCCCGTGCCGATCGGCGGAATGACGTATATCCGCCCGGTTCGCACGGTTGCGATTGCGAAGTTCTTCGACTCGAATGCCGACCTGGATGCACAGCCGCCGCCGGTTCCATTTCGGACTTCGATCAACGACGTTTCTTTTACGAACTACCATGTCTTCCGCACAAACGCGCGCATCGTTCCTGGAACAGAGAAGCCATGAGCATGACCGTAGTGCGGGCGCGGCGATCGTGCGTCGAACGGGATAGCGATAGAGCACAGGCGCTCGCGCGGACGAGCGATCCGGCGCGGCGGCAAGCGGCAAAAACGGTCAACGGTATAATTGGAGGCATGGCGGCGAGCACGCAAACGAAGATTCCGGAAGCTGGGGCGGAGCAACGCGTGGATGCTGTCGCCCCGGATGCGGCGGCAAAGCTGAGCGTGCTGGAGGCGCGGCTGAAGCAGTTGGGAAGCCTGATGGTGGCGTACTCGGGCGGCGTGGACTCGGCATTTCTGGCGGCCACGGCGCATCGCGTGCTCGGCTCGCGCATGCTGGCGGTGCTGGCCGACTCGGCTTCGCTGGCCCGGCGCGACATGGAGCAGGCCTGCGCCTTTGCCCTTTCGCAGGGGATGCCGCTGCAGGTGGTTGCCACGGAAGAACTGGACCGGCCGGAGTACGCGCGTAACGACGCCAACCGCTGCTTCCATTGCAAGGACGAGTTGTTTGCGGTGATGGAGAAGTTGGGCGCGAAGCTGGCTTTCAAGCACATCGCGTATGGGATGAATGCCGACGACACTCGGGATTTTCGCCCCGGCCAGCGCGCGGCGGAGGAGCACGAAGTGCTGGCGCCGCTTGCCGCAGCCGGGCTGACCAAGCTGGAGGTGCGCGCGCTGGCCAAGGCGGCTGGATACCCGGTGTGGGACCGCCCAGCGGCTCCTTGCCTGTCATCGCGCGTGGAGTACGGCCGCACCGTGACGCGCGAGGTTCTTGAGCAAGTGGAGCGAGGCGAGGAGAGCCTGCGGCAGTTGGGCTTTCGCGAGCTGCGCGTGCGCCATCACGGCGAGCTGGCACGCGTGGAGATTGCGCGCGATGAGCTGCCCCGCGCGCTGACGATGGAGATGCTGGACGCAATCACCGCGGCGCTGAAGCAGGCCGGGTTCCAGTACGTCACGCTGGACTGCTCGGGCTTCCGGTCCGGTTCCTTGAACGCGGTTCTGCCCGCCGATGTGCTGGCGCGGCGGGGCGCATAAGGCGTTCTCACTTCCCTGCACAGGCCTCTGGCAATTTAGAATCACAGAGCGATGCGAATCGGCTATCTGGAGTGCTTTTCCGGGATCAGCGGCGACATGTTGCTGGGTGCGCTGGTGGATGCGGGCGTTCCTTTCAAGGTGCTCACCGACACCGCGGCGGCCCTGAATGTGGGCGCGCGCCTGGAGATGCGCAAGGTGAGCCGCGGCGGGCTGGCGGCGGTGAAAGTAGACGTACTCACCGAGGGAACAGGGATCAGGGAACAGGGGACCAAGGGGACGAGCACTCCGGGAGCTGATGCTGGCCGCAAGGACCTGGACGGCACCGGCGAGCATGCACATTTGCATCCTCACCAACATCCCGCGCATGAACATAAGCACGAAAGTGAGCACGCTCCGCATCGATCGCTGTCGATGATCCTTGGGATTATCCAGGATGCGCCACTCGCAGATGCAGTGAAACAGCGTTCCGCTCGCGCCTTTCAATTATTGGGCGAAGCGGAGGCCGCGATTCATTCGATCCCGGTTGAGCAGGTGCACTTTCATGAAGTCGGCGCGGTAGACACAATCGTGGACATTGTGTGCGCGGCGGCTGGATGCGAGGCGCTTGGTCTTGACCGCTGGATGGCGTCGCCCTTGAATGTAGGAAGCGGAACGGTAAAGTGCCAGCACGGCACGCTGCCCGTGCCGGCTCCGGCCACATTGGCGCTGCTCGGCGACGCGCCGGTGTATGCGGCCGGCTCGCCGATGGAGCGCGTGACGCCAACCGGCGCAGCAATGCTCCGCATGCTGGATGTGAGCTACGGGACACTGCCGGCGATGCGCATGGAAGCCCGCGGCTACGGAGCCGGAGGCCGCGACACACCTGGCGAGCCGAACCTGCTGCGGCTCCTTGTGGGTGAAGCACAAGCGGAAGCGGCGGGCGCCGAACCGATTGCCGTGATTGAGACCGTGATCGACGACGCGACTCCGCAGTTGCTGGCTTACGTGAGCGAGCTGCTGCTGGAGGCGGGCGCGTGGGATGTCTACAGGGCGGCAGTGCAGATGAAGAAAGGGCGCACTGGCGTGCAGATGACTGTGCTTTCGAGTCCTGACCAGCTGCCCGGGCTGCGCGATTTGCTTTTACGAGAAACCACGAGTATTGGCTTGCGCTGGCGCCTCGAAAACAAGGTGGCGCTGGCGCGTGAGTTCGCGGAGGTCGAGACCGAATGGGGCAAGGTGCAGATCAAGATTGCGCGCTGGCCCTCCGGCGAGGTGGCGAACGCATCGCCGGAGTACGAGGTTTGCCGCAACCTCGCCCGCCAGCACGCGGTTCCGCTGAAGCAGGTGATACAGGAGGCGATGCGGGCCTTCGGCGAGCACGAGCGCGCGTCGACAAAGAAGGGACGTTGATGGACCGCGCAACGATCGAAACGCTTTTGAACGAGGTCCGGGAGGGCCGCACCGGCGTGGCCGAAGCGCTGGAGAAGCTACGCAAGCTGCCTTTTGAGGACCTCGGTTTCGCCAAGGTGGATCATCATCGCTCGCTACGCACCGGCATGCCAGAGGTGATTTTTGCCGAGAGCAAGACACCGGCACAGGTGGCGACGATCTTTGCACACATGGCCAAAGCCGGCGGCAACGTGCTGGCGACGCGTGCTTCGCGCGACGTGTACGAGGCAGTGCACGGCGCGGAGCCGCGCGCGGAGTTTCACGAAACAGCGCGGGCGATCACGCTGATGCAACTTGAGCCGGCCGCCGGCAAGGGAACTGTGGGCGTGATCTGCGCCGGGACCAGCGACCTGCCCGTGGCCGAGGAGGCCGCGGTGACGGCGCGGTTGATGGGCAACAGGGTGGAGCTGGTGGCCGACGTTGGTGTGGCCGGCCTTCATCGCCTGCTGGCGCAGCAGAACACGCTTCAATCCGCCCGCGTGCTCATCGTCTTTGCCGGCATGGAGGGCGCGCTGCCGACGGTGGTCGGTGGCCTGGTGAACGCGCCGGTGATCGCCGTTCCTACAAGCGTGGGGTATGGCGCTTCGCTGGGCGGCGTGGCCGCGCTGCTGGGCATGTTGAACACCTGCGCGCCCAATGTCTCTGTGGTCAATATCGACAACGGATTCGGCGCGGCGTGCATCGCTTCGCTCATCAACCATCTGTGACAAATGGACTGTGCTTCGCACTTTTTGCGCGCTGTTGAACCGCGTCGCTGCGGTCCGCTTCCTTAAAACGTGATCTGGGTCACTGTTGGGACCTCGCCTTGGCGTTGATGATCGTTGTTTATGGCTTGAGTTCCGAGGAATGCCTGCGCTGATCCGCGCGGGCGGAGGAATCGAGTGACCGGGTCCCGATGGCAGCGATGGCGCAGGATTTCGCAGATCTTTTTTCTGCTCCTGTTCCTTGCGCTCCTGGTCTTCACATCGCAGCGCGGCGTACCAGGCGCCACCAGCGACATCAACCTGCTCGCACCAGTGCGGCTGTTCTTCGAATGGGACCCGCTGGTTGCCGTGGCGAACGCTTTCGCCAGCCACGCGCTCTACCGCGGGCTGGCGTGGAGCTTGATAATCCTGTTGCCCACGCTGTTTCTGGGGCGCTTCTTCTGCGGCTGGATTTGCCCCATGGGCACACTGCAGCACCTTGTGGGCAACCTGCCTTCCGAGTCGAAGCGCGGCAAGCAACGCATCGAATCGAATCGATACAAACGCTGGCAGACGATCAAGTATGTCGTGCTGATCGCGGGATTGGTCGCCGCGGCGTTCGGGTCGATGGCGATTGGGTGGCTCGATCCCTTCAGCCTGCTGGTGCGGTCAATTGGTCTGGCGATTCTGCCGGCGTTCAATTTCGCGGCGCGTGCCGTGCTGGAGCCGCTTGAGCACAGCCACGTGGGCGCAATCGCAACGACAAGCAAAGTGATTCACGCGGTCCTGGCCGCCCTTGTCCTCGACTCCCGCCAGTCGCACTTTGCGCAGGGACTTGTGCTGGGCATTTTGTTTGTCGTAATTCTCTTCGCCAGCCTGCGCGTCACGCGGCTGTGGTGCCGCGCGATTTGTCCGCTGGGCGCGATGCTGGGCGCGGTGTCGCGCTGGTCGGTGCTGGGCCTGCACAAGGACCCCGAAAGCTGCAACAACTGCAACCGCTGTTTGCTGAACTGCCAGGGTGGCGACGACCCGATCGGCGGCGCGCCGTGGCGCAAGTCAGAGTGCGTGATGTGCATGAACTGCGTGGACAGTTGCCCTGAGCACGGTTTGAGTTTTCGCTTCTTCAGGAAGGAAAAAGAGGTTGCGTCGCCCGACCTGGGCAGGCGCCGGACGATCACGGGCTTGGCGGCTGGAGCGGCGGTGGTGCCGCTGATGCGCGCCAACACCGGCATGGGCAAGAGCCGCCACGATCGGCTGCTGCGGCCACCCGGCGCGCTCGATGAGGCGGATTTTCTGGCGCGCTGCATCCGCTGCGGCGAGTGCATGAAGGTGTGCCCCAACAATGCGCTGCATCCCACGCTCTACGAGGCGGGCCTGGAAGGATTGTGGTCGCCGACGCTGGTGCCGCGGATCGGCTATTGCGAGCCGAGTTGCGTGCTTTGCTCGGAGGCGTGTCCGACGGGGGCGATCTGGCAGATTACTGCGAAAGAAAAGGGATGGGTGGTGGACGTGGGCGCCGCGCAGAGCCAGCCGGTGCGGCTGGGCACGGCGTTTTATGACCGTGGGCGCTGCTTGCCCTGGGCGATGGCGACCGAATGCATCGTTTGCGAAGAGTGGTGCCCGGTCTCGCCCAAAGCGATCTACGTCGAGGAGGCACAGGTGGTGGATTCTGCGGGCCACACGAAGACGCTGAAACAGCCGCGCGTGGATCCCAGCCGCTGCGTGGGCTGCGGCGCATGCGAATTTGCATGCCCGCTGCAGGAGCGCCCTGCCATTTACGTGACAAGCATCGGCGAAAGCCGCTCCCCCAGCAGCCAAATATTGCTAACTCGCAAGTAAAGGAGACTCTCTTGAGAAGGTTTGGGCCAGCAAGATGGAACGTAGCCATTGTGGCGCTCACGATTGCGGCCGTGACCGCAAGCGTTGGATGCAAGAAGAAGGCCGTCGATCCGTTCCCGGCGTCGGGCGCGGTGGCGGGATGGGAGAAGACGGGCGACACGCGCGTCTTTGATGCCAAAGATCTCTGGCGGTACATCGACGGCGACGCCGAGCAGTATCTCAAGGCCGGCGTGGTTTCAACGTCGACGTCGGACTACAAGTATCAGGGCACGTTGGAGGCACTCGTCGACGTTTACACCATGGGTGATTCGGCAGGCGCGCGCAAGATTCTGGAGACCGGGCAAACGAGCGATGCCAAGAACGTGCAGGTAGGCGATGCGGGCATCGCGTACGAGCAAAGCGTGATCTTTCGCAAGGGACCGTACCTGGTGCGCATCGTTGCCTATGAGGCCACGCCCGACACGCAACAGGCACTCATTGCGCTGGCGCACGGCGTGGAGGCGAAGCTCTAAGGGACGCGGCCGCGGAACCGGCTGCAAGACAAAAGCGAGGCGGAATGAAGAGCCGTAGGGAGTTCTTGAAAGAGGCAGTCACGGGAGCCGTGCTGGCAGGGTCGGCGGCGGCAGCAGACAAACTGGCGCTAGCGGGAGTTGTGGTCCAGCACGCAGCGACGGGGAAGTCAAGGGTGGTGATCGCGCGCGATGCATCGCTGCATGGGGCGGGCGCCCAGCTTGATGAACAGCGCGTGCTGAATCTGCTGGACAAGGCCATGGCTGCGTACACCGGACTGGACAAGCCGGTGGAGGCGTGGAAGAGCGTGATTCCGGCGAAGATTCTTGCCGGCGGAGTAATCGGTCTCAAGGTGAACGGTCTGGGTGGACGCGGAATCTCGACACACGCGGCGCTGACTCTGGCTGTTGCCGAGCGCTTGCAGCAGGCCGGCGTGCGCGCGGGAAACATTCTGGTGTGGGAACGCGACGCGCGCAGCCTCAACGCATGCGGCATGACCGTCAACACCGATCCCAGCCACGTACGCTGCTACGGCAACGACGTGGGCGGATACGAAGACGAGCAGGTTTCGTGGGGATCGGCGCGCATCCGGCTGGCGAAGATCCTGACGCGCGAGTGCGCGATGGTCATCAATCTGCCCATCCTGAAAGATCACGAGATGGCCGGCGTCACGTTCTCGATGAAAAACATGTACGGAGTGGTCGATCGGCCGTATGAGTTGCACGGGAACAACTGCAATCCCGCCGTGGCCGATGTGAACTGTATCCCGGCGGTGCGTGAGAAGGTGTGGTTCACCATCGGCGACGCGATTACGTCGGTGTATGACGGGGGCCCGGGCTTCCGTCCGGAGCGGCTCTGGTATCCCAATGCGCTGGTGGTGGGCGAGGACCGTGTGGCGCTCGATCAAACTGCGTGGCAGATGATCGAGCGCAAGCGTGCCGAGGCCGGAATGCCCACGCTCGAGGCTGTGGGCCGCGCGCCAAAGTACATCGCTACGGCCGCCGACGCCACGCATCGGCTGGGCACGAACGATCCGCAGCGCATCAGGCTCGTGGAAGTGTGACGGGGAGAATGGCCATGGCCGGCAAGGATGAGGGAACGACAAACCCGAATGCAAGTGCGGCGCAGCCCGCAGCCGGCATGACACGGCGCGAGGCAATGCTGCAACTGCTGCGCGTGGGCGGCGTGGCGGCAGGCGCGGCAGGCGCAGGCATTTGGCTGAGCGAGCAGAGCCGCCGTCCTATTCCCGCGCAGGCCGCGCAGGCGCGGCGCGATCATCGCGTGGCTGCCGACGCGCAGTGGCCGCAGATCACGGTAGTGCAAAACGGCGAACCGCGGGCGCTGGTTGCGCAGGCGCTCGAAAATCTCGGCGGAATGAGCCGCTTTGTCGGCAAGCAGGACGTTGTGGTCCTGAAGCCGAATATTGCGTGGGACCGTACGCCGGAACAGGCGGCGAACACCAACCCCGAGCTTGTGGCAGAAGTTGTGCGGCAGTGCTGGCAGGCGGGCGCGAAGCGCGTGATTGTGACTGACGTGAGTTGTAACGAGCCACGACGGTGCTTTCAGCGATCGGGCATTCAGGCCGCAGCGCGAGCCGAGGGCGCGGAGGTGATTTTGCCCGATGCCGACCATTTCCGCGAAGTCGACATGGGCGGGGTGGTGCTCAAGAGCTGGCCCGTCTTTACTCCGTTTCTTGAAGCCGACAAGGTGATCAATCTGCCCATCGCCAAGCACCATATGCTGACCGGGGCCACGCTCGGAATGAAGAATTGGTATGGGATTCTGGGCGGAGAGCGCAACCGCCTGCACCAGCAGATTCACCAGAGCCTGGTGGATCTGGCCAGTTTTATGCTGCCCACGCTCACGTTGATGGACTGCTATCGCGTGCTCATGCGCAACGGGCCGACGGGTGGAAATCCCGAAGACGTGTCGATGAAGAAGACGCTCGTGGCGGGCACCGATCCGGTGGCGATCGACGCGTATGTGGCGAAAGCATACTGGAACCTTGACCCCGAGAACCTGTCATATCTCGCGATGGCCGCCGCGCGGGGATTGGGGACCACGGACTACGCTTCACTCAACGTGAAGGTGAGCCAATTGGGTCTGTGACCGCATGAATTCGTCTCTTGAGATCGCGCTTTCCCAGGTCTCAAAAGCGAGACCTGGGGCACCCACAATGGTACAAAAACAAACGGTCACAGGCATAGACGATGTGGACGTGCGCTCCGTTCTCATGGCCTATCGTAAAAGCGGAAGAACAGCGACGGCTTGGCTACCGGCTCAGCCCGGGCCACCATCGCAGCTGCCTGTACGTCGCTCAGCGGCGTAAACTCGTGGGCGAGCTTTACGTTCTCTTCGAGCTGCGCAATGGAGTCGCAACCGATGATGATGGTGCTCACCGGGCGCGAGAGCGTGTAGTACATGGCCTCGCGCATGGTAAGCGTGCCGGAGGTGGGCGCCGGAACCATACCTTCCCACATGTGCGCCTGCACCGAGAGCGGCGGCGGCGTCCAACTGGAGAGCAGGCGGCCCCGGGCGGGCACCTTCATTCCGATGATGCCCATCTGGCGCTCGACGGCCAGCGGCAAGAGCGCCGAGTTGAAGCTGTAGTGGTGCGGGTCGGCGGCGTTCATGGCCATCAGAATCGTGTCGAACGGATAGCGCTGGATGCCTTCCATGAGCGCGTCGGGGCGGTAATGGCCGGTAAGGCCCAGGAAGCGTACGACCTTCTGCTCCTTCATCTCCAGCAGCGCCTCCATGGCGCCACCCTTGGCGAAGACCTCGTTTACGTCGGTCAGGGTGCCGATGTCGTGCAACTGCCACAGGTCCACGTGATCGGTGTGGAGCAGCTCGAGCGACTTCTCAATCATGCGCAGGGAGCCGTCCCGCGTGCGCTCCTTGGTCTTGGTAGCCAGGAAGGCCATGTTGCGCCGATGAGCCATCACCTTGCCCACGTACTGCTCGCTCCAGCGCTCCGGGCCGCCGTAGATTGACGAGGTGTCGATGTAGTTGACGCCCAGGTCGAGGGCGCGCTCGACGATGGGCACGGCGGCGTCGAAGTTGTTCGCCTGCTCGAGGGCGGCCTGGCCACCGAGCGAAAAGATCCCCACCTTATAGCCGGTTTTGCCCAGGTTGCGCGTGGGCAACCGCAAGGGCGTGACGGGGTTCGACGGAAGAGCGGGAAGGGTCTTTGGCGTCTCTGCCATCGCGGTCCGCGCAAGCAATGCGGCGGTCATTGCGCCGCCGGCTTTCAGAAACTCGCGACGCCCCTGGCCGCTTGCGGAAGTCTTCTTCTGATCGCTCATCCTCGCCTCCTGGTTGAACCTGGTGAAGACATCATACCCCCTGGGCACGCGGTGGAGGAAACCGGGTTTGAACGGAACCCAACCCATTGGCGGACGGTACGGAGAGTTCGGGAGCAATCGTGGGTCAAACTATAATGGACACGAGCTTCGCGGCTCATTCCGATGCCCCGCCATCCTTGATCGATCTTCAGGGCCGCCCAACGGCCCACAGTTGGACTGGCGATTGCGATTGCCTGATTTGCGAAATTCAAACTTCTTGGTCTTGGTAAAGTTTCATTTCTCAATCGACGAAACTTTCTTTGAAGAGGAGCCAGATGATGAAATTGTTGCAAAGAGTTCATGGAGCCGGGCGGGGATCGCGGATGCGGAATAAGGCAGCGATTGCTCTTGCGGCAGCGGGGATTCTATTGGGTGTTCCCGCTCTTTGGGCACACCATGGCCTGGCAGAGTTCGACACAACGCATACCGTCAGGATGGAAGGAGTGGTTACGGATTTTCAGTGGATCAATCCGCATGCGTTTATCTTTGCAAACATCAAGGACGACAAAGGCAAGGTTTCGAACTGGAAGCTCGAGTTAGGCAGCCTGGGGATGCTGTCGAAGTACGGTGGCTGGACACCGGCGACCGTGAAGCGCGGCGACCATATCACTGTGCAGGGATTCAAGGCGAAGGACGGCTCGCCGTATTTTTCCGTGGGAAGGATCTGGCTGCCTGACGGACGGTCGCTGGAAGGCAAGCCCTGAAGTACCTCTTCTTTTTGTATTGGCCGAAGTCGGCGCGGTGTGCCGGCAATTCAATGCTTCCTGAGGCACGTCTTTCACTCTGCATTTGCACTCCTTTGGCATGACGCTGAGGGACGGGCCTGAAACGAGCGAACTATGGATGCGCACGGCATAATGGCGTTTTGCAAGTGGCTGGAGGAGACGCCGGTCGGCGCCAGCGTGCGGGAGTCGCTGTGGCTGTTTCCGATTATTGAAACCGTACACCTGCTGGGGATGGCGGCACTTGTGGGAACTATTTCCGCATTCGATCTTCGGCTGCTTGGATGGGCTTTGCGGGGGACGCGCGTTTCAGAACTTGCAAAGCGGCTCATCCCCTGGGCCTGGGCGGGATTTGCCGTGCAGGTGATTACGGGAGGAATGCTGTTCTCGTCGGAAGCGACCAAAATGTATGGCAATCCCGCGTTTCGAGTGAAGATGCTCCTGATCTTTCTCGCCGGCTTGCACGCTCTCATCTTTCATTTCGCCGTCCGTCGCAATGTCGCCGCTTGGGATGACAGCCGCCGCCTGCCCCTCGGCGCAAAGGTTGCAGGCGCCGTTTCAATCCTGATATGGGCCGGCGTGGTTGCGGCCGGGCGCTTCATTGGCTTTGTGTGACATTCGAGAGGCGGTGAGCCTTCCTCGGCCTCAGTTTCAAAATCTCCGCCCCGTGAACTAAGGCCTGTTCCATTACTCAGTGAGCGGCCCAGGGAGCACCCGGTGCTCGCCAGGGGCCCCGTGTTCGTTGAGGCCCCAAGACCTGAGCATCCGCTGGACTCAATCCTTGCCCTTATGCCTGGGGTTGAGCCTGGGGCTGAGCCTGGTGATTGTGTTGGTGAGCGCGGCGCTGGGCAAGGATCTGCTCAAACTGCTGCTTCTGCGTATCATTCAGGACCGATTCGATCTTGCCGTTCGTGTCCTGCATGATGGCATGAGCCTTGGTGTGGCGATCCTGCTCAGTGAGCGAGGTATCGGCGCGCAGGGCCTGCATCTGCTGCTGGCGAGCCGTGAGGAAGGGCGTGATCTGCGCCACCTGATCGCTGCTCAAGCCCAGCTGTTGGCCGAGATGCGCGGCGAATTGGTTGGGGTCCATGTGGTGGAAGTTGCCCGGTTGCGCGGGCGCGGCTTGCGGCGCGTTGGCAGCGGGGGCCTGGTTCGAGTTAGGCGCCTGCGCGAACATCACACTCGCGGAAAGCAGCGCGCCCAGAACGATGGTTGCTTTGGTTGCGTTCATACGTTGGTTTCTCCCTTGCGGCCTTGACGGTGCTGAGCGGCCGATGGGTATGTAGACACGTTTGCGCGAGGAAAAGTTGCAGTGCGTAGGCGCGGGAATGATAGCGCAGAAGAAGGTTTAAAACTGCTGAAAAAATCATGCGTCTGCGTGCGGGGCGCGTACGTCTAATGCCGGACAGTTTCGTCGCTCATTCAATAAATGAGCTTCAGCGAGAATTGGATCTGGCGCGAGTTGCCGGCGGTTTTGCTGATTTCGCCAAACCCGGACCCGGCTATGATATTCGCGGGCAAACCCATATCGACAATGTTGAAGAGGTTGAAGAACTCCGAGCGGAATTGGAGATCGACCAACTCGACTCCGCTCTTGCGCGCGCCGAAGGGCGTGTCCTTGATTAGCGCACCATCGTAGTCGTAAAACGCAGGTCCGCGGAAGGTGTTGCGCCCGAGCGTACCGAACCGCCCCTGGTTTGGCCCGGTGCCGCCGGCAACGTGAATCGGGATCGAGAAATAGTCCGCCGCGTTGTTCGCGCCTTCGCCGAAGTAATCCTCGCGTACCTTCCGCGCAGTTGATAGATGCGGCGTGGCAATCTGATCGGGCCGGTCGACGGCATTGGAACCGGCGCCGGTTTGCTGGATGCCGGAGTAAACGGTGAAGGGCGAACCGGAGCTGAGCGAGAGGATGCTCAAAAGCTCCCACCCGTTAGTGAGCTTCCGTCCGGCGAAGCGGAGGAATCCCGCGCGGTCGAGGTGGAGATCCTGGGCAGCACTAATGCTGAAAGAAGTTGCGGCGTCGAAGGTGGACGGGCCGCGCTCGGGATGGTAGTCGAAGGGGTTCTGGGGACCGGGAGCGGTGATGACACCGCTTGTGTCATCGATGGACTTGCTCCAAGTGAAGCCGGCCTGGATTCCCGGCCCTCCGTTAGGCACGGTACCGAAGAGAGATACCTGAAACGCGTGATAGCAGGAGTGTGCTTCGGCCGTGAGGTCGCTCTCGTAGCCGAAGCCCCCGCTGACATTTCCCGAGGCGTCGAAAGTGGTGTAGCGCGCGAAGGCAGGCGTGCCGCCGGAGTAGGCGTTAGGGAAGGTCATGGAGGGAAGTTTTTCGGCGGTTGTGCCGACATAGGTGGCATCGGCGGTGAGGCCGCCTAATTTGCGCTCCAAACCGGCGGTCCAAGTGTAGAGCGTGCCGTTGCCGAAGGAAGGATCGATGCCGCTCAGGGTCAAATCGCTTACAGATCCTCCGGGGATAAGGGTGGAAAGAGCCTGTTCGTAGCGATCTAGATCCATGACCGTGTTCGCAGGAACATCACGAGATTCTTGCGAAGGAAAGATATTTGCACCGGAAGCGGAGTACACAGGCGGCAGCTCGGCCGGTGTGATCTGAAAGCCGTAGTGAATGGGCGCGGCGGAGGTGGAGAGCAGGCGAGGATACACGGCGAATGGCGTCGAGCCGGTGAGGAGATTGTCCTGCCAGATGTTGGGCTGAATGGTCATGATGCTGGCGCCGGCGCGCACGAGGAGATTGCGTGTTGCCTGCCAGGAGATTTGCAAGCGCGGCTGCCATTCGTTCCATTGCTCTTTGTAGCCGGGCTGGGGGTTGATGACGTATTGCTGCGCGCCATTGGCCGTGACGATCGTGGATGTGCGGCGTGCCCGCTCGGCGATAGGCGAGTAGTAGTCCCAGCGCACACCGTAGTCGAGAGTAAGCTTGCTGTTTAGCTTGAAGGTGTCCTGCAGGTAGAACCCGAAGCAATTGCGGTTGATGGCCGCCGGACCTATGTGGTCGCCATTGGAGAAATAGGAAGGTGCGACGCCGCGCCAATAGATGAAGGGACTGCCGGAAAGGAAGCTCGAGAGGGTATCGGGCAACACGTCGCCGGGGTGAATATCGTGGGCACCGCTCGCCGACGGGATGAGTTCTGTAGCGTAGGCGGCGCCGCCGCCGAAGTCGTATTCCCCGTTGGGGCTAATTCCAAAATATGTTGTGTCGCGGTTGAGGCGCGTTTCGAATCCGGCTTTGAAAGCATGGCGTCCCGCAGTGACATTGACGGTCTCACGGCCCTGGAACAAGTTGCCATAGGCCTGCATCACCGAACCGCCATCGGAATTGAACGGCTCGAAGAGTCCATCAATGAACTTGACGGCCGGATCGGTGTAGTTGGCGGTGGGGAAGCCCGGCGTGGAGCGCTCGATGCTGATGGATGAGACCAGGGTGAGACGAGGCGATGCGGTATGGGTCCAAGTGCCGACGAGGTTGCGCTGCCGATCGATGTAGGCCTCGCCGAAGGATGGATCGATGGCCGTCTGATCGGGATTGGTGGTTGGGCCGGTCAGATTGTCGATTGTTACCCGGGCGAAGAACCGATCTTTGGCGCTGAAGTTGTGGTCGAGACGCAGAGAGAACTGATTGGCGTTTGTGACGACGGTGGAGGGCGTGGCGTAGGTGTGAACGCCGTAGGAACCCGAAGTGTAGTTAGGCAGAGGATAGCGCTTGAGGATGGTCGCGATTCCGGGATCGACGGGGACCTGAAGCGTATCGCCGGGGAACGCGGTAGTGTCGAGGCCCTTGCGTTCATCGGGGGTGGGGACGGGCATGACCTGCGTGGTGCCGAGCGCCTGGCGGAAGCCCTGGTATTCCGTGAAGTAGAAGGTCCGCTTGCGGCCGTCGTAGAGATGAGGGAGGATGACGGCGCGGCCGTTGGTCAATCCGAACTCGTTGCGGTGGAAGGGCGGGATGCGGCCGGGATAGACGGGGGTGGCGTGGTCGAAATAGTTGCGCGCGTCGAGAGCGGAGTTGCGGAGGAACTCGAAGAACGACCCGTGAAAGCCGCTGGCCCCGGAACGCGTAACGATGTTGGTGAAGCCGGAAGCGCCACGGCCAATTTCGGCAGGCATCCATCCGGAACTGGATTGAATTTCCTCGACGGCGTCCACGTTGAAGTTGCTGAAGGTCGATCCGCCCATCTCCGGATCACTGATGTCTGCGCCGTCCATGGCAAAGGTGGCTTCAACCCCGCGCTGGCCGTTGATGGCGAACTGTTGAGTGAAATTGGTGGCGCCGTTGGCGTCGGTCATGGTGCCGGCAGCCAGCAGCAGCAACTGGCTGAAGTCGCGCTTGTTCAGCGGCAGTTCGCTCACGGCCTGGCTGGAGAGCTGTTCGCCTCCAGTGGCGCTGCTCTGCTGCTGGCCGCCAACTGAGAGCTCACCGCGCGCTGAGAGCCAGAGCGTTGCGGGAGCGGCGGCCGAAGTGAGCTCGATGGGCAGCGCATACTCGGCCTTGCGGCCGCCGGCCTCAACGGTCAGCATGTATTGCCCCGGTTGCAAGGCCGCGAACCGGAAGCGGCCGTCAGCGCCGGTAACCGCTTCCGCCGCGGCTCCATTACCCGCCAGCCGGATCGTGGCTTGGGCGATGGGCTCACCCGCGGCATCGCGCAAGGTTCCCTGCCAGGCCGTCGTAGCCAGCGGCTGTTGTGGCCGCGCCGCCGCGAGAACAAACAGCGCCGTCAAGGTCAATCCCCACAGGCAGCGATGCAAACGGGCGAATCGTAAATGGTCCAGCCAATACCCCAGCAAAAAGCGACGGAAAAACAGGGTCGGGACAGCTTTCGCAAGAGACGAGCCAAGCTGCGTTGCACGTTGCGGGGGGTAGATCAGGAGTGTGGCGAGTCGCCCAAGTAGTTTTGAGACACATGAGACGAAAGGTTCGGCCACACCGACGCGAACTCCGGCTCGGCAGCTCCCCTCATTTTCAGGGTTCATACTCTCATCGTATTCGATGCGGCGTCGGGAATTCTTAGAATGCGGGGGCTGCGCAGGGACCAAGAAACGCAAAGCCCCTCCCGCCGAGGGCGAAAAGGGCCGCGTAAATTGGGCTTTCCCGGGAGACGCCTCTCCTAAGCTCCAAATTCGAGGCCCACGGAGAAGAATGAAGTTTTCTTACCCGGCTTTTTCGAGCAGGCAGAGGGAGAGGTCGCGGCGCTCGACCATATCTTTGGTGATTTCGATGTCGCGGACGCGCTTGTTCGACGGCAGGTGGTACATGAGGTCGAGCATGAGCTCCTCGAGGATCATGCGCAGGCCGCGGGCGCCCACTTTGCGCGCCATGGCCTCGCGAGCGATGGCGCAGGCAGCTTCGTGGGTGAAGTGCAGGCGAACATTCTCGTATTCGAAGAGGCGCTGGTACTGCTTGATGATGGCGTTGCGTGGCTTGGTGAGAATCTCAATGAGCGCGGGTTCATCGAGCTCGTCGAGAACGCCCATGACAGGCAAGCGGCCGACAAACTCGGGAATCAGGCCGTACTTGATGAGGTCCTGCGGCTCGGTCTGGCGCAACAGTTCGGTGTCGCGATGGGAGCGTGTGGTGGCCTGATCGGCATCGGCATCGATGGCGCGGAAGCCGAGGGCCTTCTTGCCTACGCGTCGGCCTACGACGCGCTCCAGGCCGACGAAAGCTCCACCGCAGATGAAGAGGATGTTGGTAGTGTCGACGGCGGTGAATTCCTGGTGCGGATGCTTGCGGCCGCCCTGAGGAGGAACATTGGCCACGGTGCCCTCGAGGATCTTGAGCAGTGCCTGCTGCACGCCCTCGCCGGAGACATCGCGGGTGATGGAGGGGTTCTCGTCCTTGCGGCCAATCTTGTCGATCTCGTCGATGTAGATGATGCCCTGCTGGGCGCGAGTGACGTCGCCATCAGCAGCCTGAAGGAGCTTGAGGATGATGTTCTCGACATCCTCGCCGACATAGCCTGCCTCAGTGAGCGTGGTGGCGTCAACGATGGCGAAGGGCACGTCGAGCATTTTGGCCAGGGTGTGGGCGAGGAGGGTTTTGCCGGAGCCGGTGGGGCCGATGAGCAGGATGTTGGACTTGGCCAGCTCAACTTCGTTGTTGCGGGCCTTGTTCATCTGGATCCGCTTGTAGTGGTTGTAGACCGCGACGGCGAGCTTCTTCTTGGTCTGGTCCTGGCCGATGACGTAGTCGTCAAGGAAGCCCTTGACCTCAGCGGGCTTAGGGAGATGGCCCGCGGTGGTGGCGGGGGCCTCGCCGCTGCGATCGTCTTCGAGGATGGAGTTGCAAACAGCCACGCACTCATCGCAGATATAGGCGCGAGGGTAGTCGCTGGGCGACGAGATCAACTTGGCTACGGCGTCCTGCGACTTATGGCAGAACGAGCAGCGTAGCGCTTCTTCAGGCCCCGTGCGCGTCTTCATTGTGATCGCTCCCCCAGAACGAGTTTAGTCCAAATCCACATATCCGGCTACGTGTGGAGCCGATCGATAATCTCGTCCACTATCCCATATTCCTTGGATTGCTGTGCGTTCATGATGAAGTCCCGCTCGACATCGCGCTCGATCCGTTCGAGGGGCTGCCCGGTATGACGGGCGATGAGGTTGTTGGTGATTTCGCGGATACGCAGGATTTCGCGCGCGTGAATGTCGATGTCGCTGGCTTGGCCGCTGAGGCCGCCCATCGACGGCTGATGAATGAGTATACGCGAATTCGGCAATGCAAAACGCTTGCCCTTGGTTCCGGCCAGAAGAAGAAACGCGCCCATGCTGGCGGCCTGGCCGATGCAATAGGTGACGACGTTGTTCTTGATGAACTGCATGGTGTCGTAGATAGCGAGGCCGGCGGTGATGGAGCCGCCCGGGGAATTGATGTAGAGAGAGACGTCTTTCTCGGGATCCTCGCCCTGGAGGAAAAGCATCTGGGCAACGATAAGATTGGCCACCTGATCGTCAATAGGGGTACCAAGAAAGATAATGTTGTCGCGCAACAGACGGGAGTAGATGTCGTAGGCGCGCTCGCCCCGGCTCGTCTGCTCAACCACCATGGGAATTAATGCCATTACCTTGTCTGCTCCTAGCTTTTAGCTTCTAGCTGCTAGCTTTCTTGTGCCCGTGCTGGCTGTGTTTTCAAAGGTTCCAGCATCGGAGCCCTGAGTGCTTGCCCCGTTTACACGGGCAGGCGTTCGTACAAAATCGATGCCGTCTTGTCTTGTCTCAATTGTTCCCTGAGCCTAGCAAGCCCGCCGTCCTTGGTCAATCGCACCTTCAGGGCATCCAGGGGCTCGCGGGACTGCAGGGCCGCGAGTTGCAATTCCTGGTCCATTTCCTCGTCGGTCACCGTGATATTTTCCTCTCCGGCGATGCGGTCGAGGAGGATTTGAGTTTTAACTTCGGCCAGAGCGCCGTCACGCTGGGCGGCGCGCAGGCGGGTGAAGTCGAGCTTGCGCATTTGATCGGGCTGCATTCCCTGTACCGCGAGGGCGCGCAGGCCGCGCTCGAGGCGCGTGTCGACCTGGTCCTGCACAAGCGATTCGGGAACCGGGAAGGTGAAGCGGGCAGCGAGCTCGGCGAAGAGCCGGTCTTTGGTTTCGGCCTCGACGTTGCGCCGCTTGCGGTTGGCCAGATACTCGCGGACGCGGGATTCGAGATCGGCATAACTTTCGTAATGGCCGAGTTCTTTGGCGAAGTCGTCGTTGAGCTCGGGCAGCGTGCGCCTTTTGATGGCCTTGACTGCGACGTCGTAGGCAACGGTTTTGCCGGCGAGTTTGGTCTCAGAATAGTCGGCGGGATAGATGACTTCGAGCTTCAACTCCTGACCGGGCTTGGCGCCGCGAAGAGCGTTGGTGAAGGCCTCGACCGTGTCTTTGCCGCCGATCTCAACCAAGGTGTCTTCGCCCGCGACCGGTTGCTGTTCTGCCGGAGCTTCGGGTTCCGGCGCGGGTGCGGCCGGGTCATTCTGGATTTGGCCTTTGTAACTGATCTGTGCCCAGTCGCCTTCCTGAAGGGCTCGGTCTTCCTCCACCGGCTCGATGGTGGCACGTGACTCGCGGAGGCGCCCGATTTCGCTCTGGAATTCCTCTTCAGTGAGTTCTAGGGAGGGCTTATCAACCTTGACGCTTTGATAGCCGTCGATGGAAAACGCGGGGATGTATTCGAAAACGGCCCTGACGTGAAGCGGAGAGCCTTCTTCGACGGTGAGCTCGGTGACCTGGGGCTGGCCGACGGGACGTATGCTCAGTTCGTTGACCGCTTTGTTGAAGCGCTCGGGGAGCAGAGTATCGATGACGTCCTTGCGAATTTCAGCGGCAAAGCGGCGGCGGATGACGGTTTCAGGCACCTTGCCGGTGCGGAAGCCGGGGATTTTGGCGTATTTACGATAGTTGGCGGCGACGTTGCGCCATGTCCTGGAGACGTCGTCGGCGGGGACATCGATGACCACCTCACGGGTGCATTCGGGATTGAGAACCGGACCGTGCGGGTGCTCGTGGGTTTCTTCGGCGTGATCGTGTTCGTGCCCGGAGTCAGCCGTTTCGGGTTTCGTTTCAAGTGTGCTGGAACTCAACGTTGTACCTTCCGGGCGCGCGCGCCGATCCGACTGCGGCCACGGGCTGCCCTTCGAGGCAACACAGCGCCGTTTGGCCGAGGAAATACCTGGTCTTATGGTACGGGTGTTTGCAGTCAGGGGTCAAACCGGCGGGACCGTCGCGGAAACGACGGGCATCGCAAAAGGCACGTTACTGTTCTGCGGGCCGGGGCTTACGAACGTAAGAGAGAAATCGGGGATGGGCTGCGCCACACTCGGTAAAGTGCTGGCGGGCTTCCTTGAGGCTGAGCTGGCCGTTGACGGTGAGACGGACTTCGGAGGCGTCATCGTCTTCCTGGCCGTCGTCTTCCCACCAGCAGACCGGGCACAATTGCAGGGTGCCGGGTGCTTCCAGGGTTCTGTATCCGCAGCAGGGACAACGATAGCGAGTTGCAGCCGTCTTCGTTTCCACAGGGGTTGGACGCGGAAGGGCGCCGACGAGATTACACGATAGGACAGCTTTGGGCCACCAGGTGATAGACGTGGAGGTTTGAGGCCGGTGATTAGCCACACCTCCTCAGAATCGGAAGACGATGACGGCTCAACGAGTTCGGTTGCCTGTACTTGAAAAGCAGATTCAAGCCCGGCCAGCGAACTCCCTGGTCTCGGTGTAGACCTTGACCTTCTCGCCCTCTTGAACGAAAAGAGGAACCTTGATCTCCAGGCCAGTCTCCAGCCTTGCATGTTTGGTGACGTCGCCTGATGTGTTGCCGCGCGCTCCGGGCTCAGTGTAAGCAACTTTGAGCTCAACCTGGGCAGGCAACTGCAGGCCTATGGGGTTGCCGTTGAACTTGTGCAACTGAATTAGCGAACCTTCGACCAGGAAACTCAACGCGTCTCCGACCATGCTTGGGGAGAGCGTGTGCGTATCGAAGCTCTCCTGATCAAGAAAATGCGAACCTTCTCCATCGCTGTAGAGGTAGGAGGCCTCGACAAGCTCCAGGTCCGGCTCCTTGAATTTTTCGCCGGCTTTGAAGGTCTTGTCGAAGACCGCGCGCGTGAGCAGGTTTCGCATCTTCAGGCGGACAAGGGTCTGGCCGCCGCGAGCCGTGGGCGTTGAAACTTCGGCATCAAGGCAGTAATATGGCGTGCCTTCAAACTCAAAAACCATCTTGCGTTTTACAGTGATTGCTTCAATCAGTGCAGCCATGAATTCCTTAGCCTTCTTCCGCTTCGCGGAGCTTGGCAATAACTGTGAAGTCCTCAAGCTTGGTGACGTCGCCCTTGAAATCGCCGTGCGAATGCGAGCAGTCCTTTGTTGATCGCGTCGCAGTCAGGCGAAAAATGGGCTTCTCTGTGGCAATTAGGACAAAGCGCAACGCAGTTGTGCACCCTATCGCTCACATCCGCGCCGAGGATATGGTGAACGTCAAAGAATCCGGGGAAACTCCGCAACATATTGCAGTCATGTCGCTCGCACCTTCCATTCGCCCGGCGAAGCACTTCCCTCCGCACTCTTTGATCGCGCTTCACCATCGAACGAACAATAGGAACTCTCGGCGCGCCGTCGCTTCCCAGCAAGGACGGGTCTAGGCCGGGTAAATCATCAAATGTGTCATCTGTTGCTGCCTCCGGGCTCGAATTGCCAAGAACAACCTTCATCCTAACCAGGTCGCTAACACCACGATGCGTCCAGAGCGCTTCGAGGACCTCTGGAGCCTCGTCGTCCTTGATATAGAGCGTGGGACTTGAGCCGTTCTCGGCGGGATTGCTCTTTCGTCTGCCTAGCTTTCCATTCTTTATCAGCGCGTGGTATGTCGTTCGCTGCCTCTGCCAAATGGGTACGAGCTCAGAAATTGGAATGAGAGCTGCATTGGTGATCTCGGCTCCCTCGCGCGCGATAAACACAAGATGGGTAATGTCGTCGCGACGTGCGCCCTCAACATACCTTTTTATCGACCCTTCCCAGTCGCCGTTCTTTATCTTTGCAATCAACTGGGAAGCGTATCCGACGCTCTTGCCAGGTGCCGTCTTGCGTGAGGGCCAGCAAAGTTTCACACGGACGCGAACCGATCGCCCCGTTGGGTCCGCTGCTTGAATAGTCTGAGTCTGGTTCTTCTTCGCGGGGTCATAACTGTTGGCTGCGACTGCAAAGCCTCTAGCCTCTATAAACGGACTCACCATCTTTCGCGTTATGTGCTCTGCTTCGTAGCTTTCCGGGGAGCGAAATGGCCTCTTTCCCATTACAATCTCACTTTCCTTCCGTGTCCCTAGCTGCAACGCTGGCTTAGCCTTCTTCGGCTTCGCGCAGTTTGGCGATAACGGTGAAATCTTCGAGGGTGGTGACGTCGCCCTTGATTTCGCCGTGCGTGGCGAGATCGCGAAGGAGGCGGCGCATGATTTTGCCGCTGCGCGTTTTGGGCAGAGCCTCAGTGAAACGAATATCATCAGGCCGCGCGAGCGAGCCGATCTCCTTCGACACCCATTTGCGCAGCTCGTCTTTGAGTTCTCCAGAGGGCTGGTGGCCGGATTCGAGGGTGACGAAGGCGGCGATGGCCTGACCCTTGAGATCGTCGGGGCGCCCGACGACGGCGGCTTCAGCAACCTTAGGATGTGCAACGAGCGCGGACTCGACTTCCATGGTGCCAAGGCGATGACCGCTGACGTTGATCACGTCGTCGACGCGGCCCATGAGCCAGAAGTAGCCGTCGGCGTCCTGGCGCGCGCCGTCGCCGGTGAAGTAGCAGCCGGGAACGTCGGACCAGTAGGTCTTCTGGTAGCGTTCGGGATCGCCGTAGATGGTGCGGGCCATCGAGGGCCAGGGCTTCCTGATCACAAGAAGACCGCCGCTGCCGGCGGGAACGGACTCGAAGTAGCCATTGGCGTCGGGCTTGGTGACGACTTCAGGCTGGATGCCGAAGAATGGGCGCGTGGCCGAGCCGGGCTTGGTGGGGACCGCGCCGGGGATCGGGGAGATCATGATGGCGCCGGTTTCGGTCTGCCACCAGGTGTCGACGATGGGGCAGCGGTTGCGGCCGATCTTCTCGCGGTACCACATCCACGCTTCGGGGTTGATGGGCTCGCCGACGGTGCCGAGGAGGCGCAGCGAGTCGAGCTTGAATTTGTCGACGAATTCACTGCCCCACTTAATGAAGGCGCGGATGGCGGTGGGCGCGGTGTAGAAAACGGTAACGCGATGGTCGTCGACGATCTTCCAGAAACGCGAAAAGTCGGGCCAGTTCGGAGCGCCCTCGTACATGAGGACGGTGGCGCCGTTCTGCAGCGGCCCATACACAACATAGGAGTGGCCTGTGACCCAGCCGATGTCGGCCGTGCACCAGTAGATGTCGTCGTCGCGGAGATCGAATACGTATTTGGTGGTGAGGTAAGTTTGCACGGCGTAGCCACCGGTTGTGTGGAGCAGGCCTTTGGGCTTGCCTGTCGATCCTGAGGTGTAGAGGATGTAGAGCGGATCTTCGGAGTCCATGGGCTCGGCAGGGCAGGTGGGCGCGGCTTTGGCGACGAGATCGTGCCACCAGTGGTCGCGGCCGGGGAACATGTTGACCGGTGAGCCGGTGCGCCGAAAAACCACGACGTGCTTGACGGTGTGGCAGGCAGGCATAGCTTCGTCGACGGTCTGCTTCAGTTTGATTTCGTTGCCGCGGCGGTAGCTCGAGTCCTGGGTGAGAATGGCGACGCAACCGGAGTCAGCAACGCGATCGGCGATGGCGTTGGCGGCGAATCCGCCGAAGATGACAGAGTGGACGGCGCCGATGCGGGCGCAGGCGAGTAGAGCGATGGCGAGCTCGGGCGTCATGCCCATGTAGACGGCGACACGATCGCCTTTTTGAATGCCGAGAGCTTTGAGCGCGTTGGCGAAGCGCTGGACTTCGGCGTGCAATTCGGTGTAGGTGAGGCGGCGAATCTCGCCGGGTTCGCCCTCCCAGATGAGAGCGGTCTTCAGGGCGCGCCCGCCGCCGGTTTGGGGATCAACGTGGCGGTCGAGGCAGTTGTAGCTCAAATTCATTTTGCCGCCGACGAACCACTTGGCCCAAGGCAGGTTCCACTCGAGGACCTTGTCCCAGGGCTTGAACCAGTGCAGCTCGCGGGCCACGCCGGCCCAGAACTTTTCGGGGTTTTGGATAGATTCCTGGTAGAGCGATTCATATTCGGCGAGGCTCTTGATGTGTGCCTTGGCGCTGAACTCCGCGGGCGGAGGAAAGACACGGTTCTCGCGCAGAGTGGAGTCGATATCCCGGTTGCCGACGGAAACAGGCGTGGAAGACATGCAGGATCCTTTAGGGAAGCGGTTGGATATGGCCCGCGGAGCGCTCTGAGGCGGCGCTCGCGCAGGAGAAGCCTCGGCTCAAACTTTATCGGGCGAGAGGGGGGAGAAGCAAGTCAGTGAGTCAGCAAGTTAGCGCGTTAGCGGGTTGGCGCTCTCGATCTTTGGGCCGAATACTGGCGCTACTCTCGCGGACTGGCTGCGGCACAGGCATCAGTGATATAGTCGCTTGTCTATCCCAGACATCTGGAGCGGCGCGTGAACCTTGTGGCAGCTCAACCGCGCGAGTAAGGAGACCCATGCAAAATCGAATTGTAAGAAGACTCACGCTGGTTGCCCTGGCTGTGGCGGCGCTGTCGCCGCTGAGCCGCGCGCAATCGCAGCTCGTTGGAGAATGGCTGGGCACGGCGAAAGTTGGGGACACGCAATTGCGTGTTGCCTGGCACGTCACCACTGCCAAGGACGGCAGCATCACCTCTACGATTGACAACCTCGACCAACGAATCTACGCCATTCCGGTCAGTTCAATGACGCTCAAGGACAATGCGCTGACTCTGACCCTCGATACCGTTCGTGCGCTTGATGGAGACACCATTAACATCCGCGGCACTTTTACTGGCACCATCAACGCGGATGCGACGGAGCTCCACGGAAGCTGGGTCCAAGGCCAGACTCTCGAACTGGATTTGAAGCGCGTGTCCTTGCAGGCGGCGTTGAATGCGGAGGCGCAATCGCAACTGGCCGGGGACTGGCAGGGAACCCTGAACGCCGGGGGTGTCGAACTCCGCCTCGTCCTGCACGTGGCTGCGGCCAAGGACGGAAGCCTGACGGCCACCCTGGACAGCCTGGATCAGAACGTCTACGACATTCCGGTGACCACTGTCGCACTCAAAGACTCCACGCTTAACCTCGCCGTCGATGCCGTTCACGGAACCTACGAGGGTAAGGTCAACAAGGATGCTACAGAGATTGATGGTACCTGGAACCAGGGCCAGGCGCTCGAACTCAACTTCAAGCGCGTACCCGCAACGCCTGCGCCGGCAGCGGCAAAGCCGGCGCCGCCGTCAGATATCGACGGTTCCTGGACGGGCATCTTAAACGCCGGCTCGACGGAGCTGCATATCACCTTCAAGATCGTCAACACGCAGGACGGTCTGACGTCCCGAATGCAAAGTCCTGACCAGAGCCCGGTCTGGATTGCGGCATCCTCGGTGACCCGCAACAGCGGTGCGCTGACCATCACCTTGCAGGGGGTTGGAATCACGTTCGAGGGCAAGATCAGCGCGGACCTTGAATCTATCGACGGCACCTTCACGCAAGGCGCGGCCAAACTTCCGCTGCTGCTGAAGCGGGGCAAGAATTAAGTCGAGCGAGCCGGGAGCCTGAAGGCCAAAGGCTCAGGAACTTCCCGGAAAACAGACCGGCTGCGTTTCGCGGGACAAGCTTAGGCTGACACCTTGGCGGACGGGAGGCGGGGACGGCAAGCGCCGGCTGATGCGCGCGATTCGAATTTTCTTCTTGACAAGGAATCTGAGTCGCATTATAGTTAGGCGATCGTCTAATTAGGAAATGGTCTAATAACGCTATGAGCAGCAACGAAGCATTCAAGGCTCTGGCCGATCCCACCCGGAGGGAAATTCTCGCCCTACTGCGCCGGGGAGAGATGACAGCCGGGGACCTGGCGGAACGGTTCGACATGACCAAGCCCTCCATGTCGCATCATTTTGCCGTTCTCAAGGAAGCCGATCTGATCACCAGCAGACGCGAGGGCCAGCAGATCTGGTACGGGCTGAACACGACGGTCGTGCAGGACCTGATGGCATGGACAATGGACCTGCTCAAGGACGGAAATCACTCGAAAGGGAAACGGTTATGACGCGCAAACTTCTCATCTTCGAATTGCTAATGATTGCGGTGGCCATCATCGCGACGGTTCTGCTTTATCCGCACCTGCCGGTGCGCGTGGCCACGCATTGGGGCGTGAACGGCCAGCCCAACGGCTTTTCGCCCAAGGGCGCACTGTGGATCTTCGGCCCAGGATTCCTGGCTCTCATCCTGGTTCTAAGCGCGGTGCTGCCTTGGCTCTCGCCACGCCGCTTTGACGTGGATACGTTCCGGTCCACCTACAACTTCATCATGCTTGCCGTCTTCCTCATGATGGCCTACTGCTACGCGATCATTCTCTGGGCCGGCGTGGGACTGCACATCGACATCATGCGCTTCGTGCTCGGCGGCGTGTGTCTGTTCATCGCGGCGATCGGCAACGTGCTGAGCAAGGTGCGCCGCAATTTCTACATCGGCGTACGCACGCCGTGGACGCTGGCCAACGAACGGGTGTGGCACGCGACGCATCGGTTTGCCGCCAAGTGCTTTGTAATCTCGGGGCTCGTGGGGCTGGTGCTGGCGCTGGCGGGCGTGCCCTTCGTCCCGATCGCCGCGATCCTGGCGGGCGCGCTGGCGCCGGTTATCTATTCGCTGGCTTTCTACAAGCAGCTCGAACACCGCGGAGAGTTGTGAATCGCGGTCCGCGTGTGCGCCAATGAAGAAGCCCTGCTCCAGGAGCAGGGCTTTTCCGTGAAGCGGATCGAACGATCCCGGTTTAGTGCGTTTTGGTGACTTCGGCGGCGGAGGCCATTTTGGCTTCGGCTTCGGAGATGACGCGGAGGGCGTCGGTGTAGGCGTCTTCGCTTTCGCCGGCTTCGTTCCACATCTTCTGGCCGCGTTCGCGCTGTTGCTCGGCGCGCGGCACATCAATCTCCTCAGGCTTGAGCGCGTCAGAAGCGAGGATAGTGACGCGGTTGGGCAGAACTTCAACGAATCCCCAACTGACGTTGTAGCGGGATTCGCCCGCTGGACCGCACTTATCCACGTCCGAGTTGCTCTCCGGCGCGCAGTGCACGATTACGTCGCCTGCGCCCAGCTCGGCGACGAGCGGAGCGTGGCCATAGAGCACTTCCATGTAGCCGTTCTTCGCGGGGAGTTCGACGGCGTCGGCCGCATGCTCGAAGAGAGTGCGCTCGGGAGTGACGAGACGGACGCGAAGTTGGTTGCTTTCGTCAGCCATTCTTGACTCCTAGCTCCTAGCTCCTAGCTTCTAGCTTCTAGCTCATGTTGCGAGAGTTGAGGGCGTCAACTTCGCATAGAAAAGGCTAGAAGCTAGTGGCTAGCAGCTAGAAGCTGCTTTACACCGTCGCCTTCAGTTTCTCGGCGGTTTCGAGGACTTCCTCAATGCCGCCCTTGAGGTAGAAGGCCTGCTCGGGAACGTCATCGTGCTTGCCTTCGATAATCTCCTTGAAAGCGCGCACCGTGTCGGCAACCTTCACGTATTCGCCCGGAATGCCGGTGAACTGCTCGGCCACGTGGAAGGGTTGCGAGAGAAACTTCTGCACCTTGCGCGCGCGGGCCACGGTGAGCTTGTCGTCTTCAGAGAGTTCGTCGATGCCAAGAATGGCGATGATGTCCTGCAGGTCCTTGTAGCGCTGCAAAATGCGCTTCACTCCCTGGGCCACATCGTAGTGATCCTGGCCCACAATGCGCGCGGAGAGGATGCGCGAGGTGGAGGCCAGCGGATCGACAGCCGGGTAGATGCCCAGCTCGGAAAGTGGACGGCTGAGCACGGTGGTGGCGTCGAGGTGAGCAAAGGTGGTGGCCGGCGCGGGGTCGGTGAGGTCGTCAGCCGGCACGTAGACTGCCTGCACGCTGGTGACCGAGCCCTTGCTGGTGGAGGTAATGCGCTCCTGCAGCTCGCCCATCTCGGTGGCGAGGTTTGGCTGGTAGCCCACGGCCGAAGGCATACGGCCGAGCAGCGTTGAAACCTCAGAGCCGGCCTGGGTGAAGCGGAAGATATTGTCGATGAAGAGAAGCGTGTCGGCGCCTTCGACGTCGCGGAAGTACTCGGCGACGGTGAGCGCGCTCAATGCCACGCGCAGGCGGGCGCCGGGCGGCTCGGTCATCTGGCCGTAAACCAGCGCGCACTTCGAGTTGGCCCAGTCGCCGGGCTTGATGACGCCGGAATCGGTCATCTCGCGCCACAGGTCGTTGCCCTCGCGGGTGCGCTCGCCCACGCCGCCAAACACCGAGAAGCCGCCGTGGTTCTTGGCCACATTGTTGATGAGCTCCATGATGACGACGGTCTTGCCCACGCCGGCGCCGCCGAAGAGGCCGATCTTGCCGCCCTTGAGGAAGGGCTGGATGAGGTCGATGACCTTGATGCCGGTCTCGAACATCTCCTCGTGCGTGGTTTGCTCGTCGAAGAGGGGCGCGGGCCGGTGGATGGGCATGCGCATTTTCTCGCCGACGGGACCGAGCTCGTCGACCGGCTCGCCGATGACGTTGAGGATGCGGCCCAGCGTCTCCTTTCCCACCGGCATGCGGATGGGGCCGCCGAGGTCGATGGCCTTCATGCCGCGGACCATGCCGTCGGTGGCTTCCATCGCCACGGTGCGCACGCGGCCCTCGCCCAGATGCTGCTCCACCTCGAGAATCACGTTGATGGGCGTGGGGACGGTGAAGCCGTCGCTGACGACGCGCAGCGATTGATAGATGGGCGGCATGGTGGCTTCTTCGAATTGAACGTCTACGGCGGGGCCGGAGACCTGGATGACTTTGCCGATGTTTTCTGCCATGTGTGTTCTGCCTTTTCAATCAAAAACTGTTGCTAATCCAATTCTTTGTGCAACGCCGAACGAAGCCGCTTCCTCTCCTCGATGTTTGACTGTCGATGCTCGATTTCCGACCTCCGATTCGCGTCTATTTCGGAGGCAGAAATTGCGAATTCGAGTTCATAACGAGCCTCATCCCAACGGTACGTGGTCAGAATAAAGTAGGTCGATAGAGCAGCCCCTACTTCCATGTCCCGATATGTCCGCTGCGCATCCCTTACGGCCTGAAATCTCTGCTGCGCCTTCTTTTCCGCGAGATCGAATTCCTCACCGTTCATCGTCTCTGCATTCTGTAGTGCATCGATCTCGACTAGAGCTGCCTTGGCTGCACTGCGTTCACCCGGCGTGAGCCAGTGCACTTCAACTTCATACCAAGCGAAGAGCCCTAATGCCGATACGGCTAAAACAATGCCAGAAACCACAAGAATCTTCCGTGAGGTTTGTTTGCTCCAAAACACGATATGCAAAAGCTCACGGATGTTCATTGCGGACTCATCAAGTTTCTGTCGCCCCTACGGGGCTAAGGGATCTTATTAGGCCCCTTTCCCAGGACTGCGCCCTCGACTTCGCTCGGGCTTGTCCTGGGCTAACATCTTGCGCTCCCTCCGGGAGCTTGCCGGGGCGAATGCCCCGGTTTGTCTTTTCGCTTTCTTCGGCGCGACTGAAGTCGTGCCCCGATACAAAACTCAAAACGTTCAATTGCAGGCACCTTGTAACCTTGTTCCCTTGTTCTCGGGCTACAAAGCCGCTGCTCCGCTCACAATCTCGATAATCTCCTTGGTGATGGCGGCCTGGCGCACGCGGTTCATGTGCAGCGTGAGGTCGTCGATCATGTCGGAGGCGTTGTTGGTTGCCGAATCCATGGCTGTCATGCGTGCCGCGTGCTCGGCGGCGACCGACTCGGTCATGGCGTGGAAGAGCACGGAAAAAATGTACTGCGGGAGCAGACCGGCGAAGAGCTCCTCGGCGGGCTGCTCGTAAATGTAGTCGACGTCGGCGGTGCCGAACTTCTTGGCTTCTTCTTCGGCCTCGGCGGTGTCGGCAGCCTCGATGTCGATGCCCGCGGAGAGGGCCGCCTCGGCGATGCGCTCCTTCTCTTCGGCGGAGGGCTCGACGGCGCCGGTAATCTGCGGGTTCTCAAGATCGATGAGCGGCAGCAGGCGCTCGACGACGAGGCGCTGCGCGATCACCGACTTGAACTCGTTGTAGACGATGTAGGCGGCGTCGATCTCCTCGTGGGTGTAGCGGGAGATGATGCTGTGCGCGAGATCGAGGACGCGTGACATTTCGAGCTTGACCAACAGGCCGGGGTGGTCGCCGGTGACTTCGACTTTGCTCTGGCGCGGGCTGCGGACCTTGCGCGTCTGGCCGTTCTCGTCGGTCTGATCGGTATAGGCAGCCGTCGGATAGCGGCGGCGCAACTGATCGCGGCCCTTGCGGCCGACGGCCTCGATGTCGATTTCCCTGTCGGGGTTGCCGTTGATGAACTGGTACGCGGTCTTGAGGATGTTGGCGTTGAATGCACCGGCAAAACCCTTGTCGCCCGAGATGACGATGAGCAGGACGCGCTTCTCCGGTCTCGTCAAAAACAGCGCATTACAAAGATTCCCAGTTTTCTCGTCGTAGAGATCGACGCGGCGGCGGAGGGACTCAAGGACGCTGACGATCATGCGGGCGTAGGGCCGGGCAGCGAGGGCACGCTCCTGCGCGCGGCGCAGCTTGGCCGCGGAGACCATCTTCATGGCCTTGGTGATCTGCCGCGTGTTTTTCACGCTGCGGATGCGGCGGCGGAGATCGAGGACGTTTGCCATAAATTCAGTTCTCAGTTCTCAGTTGTCAGTTCTCAGTTATCTGTGCATCGTCCGTGCGTTGCCGACAACTGATAACTGACAACTGAAAACTCGTTCTATGCCTTTGCCGCGGCTAACTCCGCCTTGAAGTCTGCCGAGTACTCCTTTATGGCCGCGTGCAGGCGGTTGCGAAGGTCGTCATCCAGAGCCTTCTTCTCGGTCAGGTCGGCGATCAGCGCCTGCTGCGATTCGTCGAGATACTTGTAGAGGCCATCCTCAAAGGCGCGAATGTCCGAGACCTGGAGATCGTCGAGATAGCCCTGCGTGCCGGCGAAGAGAACCACCGCCTGCTGCTGCCAGGTGAGCGGATGAAACTGCGGCTGCTTGAGCAGCTCGGTGAGGCGGGCGCCGCGAGCCAACTGTTTTTGCGTGAGCGGATCGAGGTCGGAGCCGAATTGCGCGAAGGCGGCGAGCTCGCGGTACTGCGCCAGATCGAGCTTGAGCGTGGAACCGATCTGCTTGACGGCCTTGATGGCCGCCGAGAAGCCGACGCGCGAGACCGAGAGGCCGACGTTGACGGCGGGACGGACGCCGGAGTTGAACAAGTCCGTTTCCAAAAAGATCTGGCCGTCGGTGATGGAGATGACGTTGGTGGGAATGTAGGCCGAGACGTCGCCGGCCTGGGTTTCGATGACGGGCAGCGCGGTAAGCGAGCCGCCGCCTTTTTTGTCGCTCAGCTTGGAGGCGCGCTCGAGCAGGCGCGAGTGGAGATAAAAGACGTCGCCGGGATAAGCTTCGCGGCCGGGCGGGCGGCGGAGCAGGAGCGAAATCTCGCGATAGGCCATGGCGTGCTTGGAGAGATCGTCGTACATGACCAGGGCGTGCCGTTTGTTGTCGCGGAAGTACTCGCCCATGGCGCAGGCCGCGTAGGGCGCGAGATAGAGCAAGGGTGCGGGCTCGGAGGCGGATGCGGCAACGATGATGGTGTGGCCCATGGCGCCGGCATCGGTGAGCGTTTGCACCACCTGGGCGATGGAAGAGCGCTTTTGACCGATGGCGCAGTAGATGCAAATCAGGTCGTTCTTGGCATTGTTGATGATGGTGTCGAGCAGGATGGCGGTTTTGCCGGTCTGGCGGTCGCCGATGATCAGCTCGCGCTGGCCGCGGCCGATGGGGATCATGGCGTCAATGGCCTTGAGGCCGGTGGCCATCGGCTCGCGCACGGGCTGGCGGTCGACGATGCCGGGAGCGAGGCGCTCGACGGGCAGCGATTCGGTGGTGGCGATGGGGCCCTTATCGTCGATGGGCTGGCCGAGTGCATTCACGACGCGGCCGATCACGGCTTCACCGACAGGGACGGAGAGAATCCTGCCGGTGCGCTTGACCTCTTCGCCCTCCTTCAGCTCGGTGTAATCGCCGAGGATGACGCAGCCGACCTGATCCTCTTCGAGCGAGAGCGCGAGGCCGGCGATGTCGTGCGGGAAGCTGAGCAATTCGCCTGCCATGACCTTGTCGAGGCCGTGGAGGCGGGCGATGCCGTCGCCGAGCGAAGTGATGGTACCGACCTCGTCGACCTGGACCTTGGAGTCGTAGTTCGCGATCTGCTCGCGAAGAAGTTGTGTAATCTCGTCTGCGTTGATTTGAGCCATTTGCTTTCCTATCCGTATCGCTTAGTACACAATCGCTAGCCTCTAGCTTCTAGCTCCTAGCTTCTAGCTTCTAGCTGGTCTGTTCTCCTGCGCGGTTGCTTCAGCCGGGCCAAACAGGCTAGCGGCTAGAAGCTAGCAGCTAGGAGTTGGTTAAAGCCTCTTTCAAGCGGTCAAGGCGGCCGCGGACGCTGCCGTCGTAGACCGTGGATCCGATGCGCACCACGGCGCCGCCGAGAATGGATTTGTCGAGTTTGAAGCTGGCGTCAACTTTGGCGCCAGCCAGCTTGGCCACTTCGGCCGCCAGCGCATCGCGCTCGTCCTTATCGAGCTCGCGCGCAGTAACGATTTCGGCTGGGCGGATTCCCAACTGTTCCTGCAAAATGCGGCGCCAGGCTGCCGCGACCTCGGCGACGTGGCCGATGCGATCGTTGGAGATGAGCACGGCGAGCAGATTGCGCAGCTCCTTTTCGAGGCCGAGTTTGGCGTTCAGCTTGTCGAGAATCGAGATCTTCTGCGCAGCGGGGATGGCTGGATTGACGAAGAATGCGCGCAGCTCGGGGCTCGAGTCCCAGGTAGCGAGAAAATCGGTGAATTGCCGGTCGATGGCAGCCGTGTCGAGTTTCGCGTCGGTCACGACATCGGCAAAGGCGCTGGCGTAGCGGACGACAAAGGCAGGCATTTAGCTTGCTCCTTCCTTGCCCTTGCCGTCAGGGGCCACGCCGGCAATGAATTCGGCGATGAGGGCGCGGTCGGTTTCCAGCGTGAGCGTCACTTGCTTGGCCGCCTGCTCGATGGCGAGATCGGCGGCGAAGTTGCGCAGGCCGCGCCGGGCTTGGGCAGCGGCCACACCAATCTCCTGCTCGGCTGAGGCCACGATTCGGGCGCTCTCCTCACCGAGGGCGGCTTTGATGCGCTTTTCGTCTTCCAGGCTCTCCTGCTCGGCCTGTGCGCGGAGCTTCTGCATCTCCTCATCCAGCCCCGCCAGCTTGGCCTCGACGGCGTTGAGGCGGGCCTGGGAATCTGTGGTGGCTTGGCGCGCGGTTTGGAGACTGTCGCTCAGGGTCTGGGAGCGCTTGCGGACGATGCGCGGCATGAGCCGGCCGAGCGGGATAGCAACGAGCAGGAAGATGATGGCGAAGTTGATGCCGAGCAGGATGTCGACGGTGGTGTCGACGCTGAGGTGCAGCACGCGGGCAACCGATTGCACGATGGGCGCATGCAGGAAGGTCTTTTCCTGATCTTCTTCGGATGCGGGAGCTTCTGACGCGGCAGAGCCGGGAGGCGGCGCGGTTGCGGCGGCGGGCGACGCGCCAGGAGCGGGGGTTCGAGCCTGCGCGGCGGCGCGGAAGGGCGCGGTGAACAAAGCGGCGGCGAGCGTTGCAACCAGGAAGGAATGGAAGAGAAGGGCGAGAAGGGGCATCTTCGGGAGGGAGTGTTTCAACGGGAACCCCCCGCAGCGAGCGGCAGGACGGCGCGGACGGCCTGGCCGGCGAGATCGGCGGCGGCGGCCTGGATCGCCCTGCGCGCGGAGGCGGCTTCGGCGTCAAATTCGGCTTTGGCCTGGCGCACTTTCTCGCCGGCTGCTTTGCGGGCGGCATCCAGGGCGGCGTCACGCTCGGTGCTCCACTGCTTGACGCGCTGCTCGCGAAGTTTGTAGGCGTCGGCGCGGGCCAGGCGGAGGCGCTCGGCATACTCGGCGGTCTTGGCTTCGACCTGGGAGATCGCCTTACGAGCGTCTTCCATGGCGCCTTCAGTGAGCGCGCGGCGCCTTTCGAGCACCGCCGTCAGCGGGCCCTGCACCAGAAACTGGTAGGCGAAGACCAGCACAATGAATAGGAGAGCCGTGGGGATGGCGCCAACCAGAAGCTCTCCGAGTTGTTGAAGGATGTCTTGCATGGAGGTACTGGGCCGCTGCGCCTGTCAGAACAAGAATTTTAGCAAGTAAACACTTTTTTGTATCAGGGGCAGCCCGCCAAGTCAACGCGGAGAAGGCCGGTGAAACAGCATTTTTCGACACCAGTCACGAAGTGGGAATTTCATCCAAAAAAGGGCTTGCAATTGCCCAAAACAAGCCTAGACTTAAATTACCACCTAGACCCGGACCAGGGTCCAGCGGGCAGCCGGTTTCGGGAAGTCCTTCCACTCCCGAAGCCGGGGGCCCGCTTCTTAGTTTCTAGCCTCTAGCTCCTAGCAACTCGTCTCCTGCCCAGAGAACATCCAACCATCCTTCGCCTTCCGAGGCGCGGGAAGAGGCCTGCTCATCTGGGATATGCCTTGAACGACCGAGAGGACCGAACGAGATGAAAGCTAGAAGCTAGCGGCTAGGAGCTAGAAGCTGCGTTTCTACGGCTTGGCGCCGATGGCGGATTTGTCGACCGTCAGCAGACCCTGGGCACGGAGCCAGTTCTCCAGCAGGCCGGGCCACTGGTCGAGCACGGGATCGCCTTTGCCCAGGCCGCTGCCGTGCCGGCCGTTGGCGAAGATGTGCATCTCAGAGGGAACGCCCGCCTTGACCAGCGCGTTATAGAAACGCAGGCTCTGCTCGACGGGGACGGCTTCATCCGTGAAGGTGAGGTAGAGGAAGGAGGGCGGCGTGTCTTTGGTGACGAATAAGTCAGGAGAGTAAGCCACGCGTAACGCTTCGCACTCGTCCATCAGGTTGAAGATTTTGCAATAGCTGATGTGCGAGGTGTCACTGGAGATGGCGCCGATCCAGGGGTATCCGAGGACGAGGAAGTCGGGACGGCTGGAGGCGCGGTCGATGGGATCTTCGGCGTCGGGCTTGCCGGGAACGAATTGGGTTCCGGTAAGGGCGGCGAGGTGGCCGCCAGCAGAGAACCCGATCACCACGATCCGATTCGGGTTGATGTGATAGTCGAGGGCGCGGGCGCGAACGGTTTGGATGGCACGGCGCGCGTCGAGGAGCGGAACGGGCAGGAAGTAGCCGTTCGAGGCGAGCCGGTAGCTGAGGATGAAGGCGCGGAAGCCGCGGGCAGTGAACCAGTCGGCGATCTCACGGCCCTCGAGATCGCCGGCCAGTTGGACGTAGGCGCCGCCGGGAAGGATGATGACGGCGGAGCCGGTTTCGCTGCCCTGGCGCGATTCGAAGATGGTGAGCGCCGGGATGTCGTCGCAGGCAGCTCCTTTGGCTTCAGGAGCCTTTCCGGGCCAGAGTCGGATGGTCTGGATGCCGAGGAAGGCGTTGTCGGCGCCAGGCGTGGCGCAAGAGGCAGTTTGTGCGTGGGCGGCGGGGATGGCCGCCAATGCCAGGATGGGGGCCGCGATGAGGAAGGCGAAAAGCTGCTTCATGGGAGCCTCGACGTGGTTCGGGAGGATTATACGTCGGCAATCGAGTGTCGAGGACTACAGCCAGAGGGCTGTGTGGCCGGGGCAAAGGCTCGCGGCTTGCGCGCATAGGGTTTCGGCGAGGATCGCCGCACTTCTGCCACATCGCGCTACAATCGCTCCATCGCATTTCCGGACCCTGCTTCGCAAGGGAGGACTCCCGGCCATGAATGGGAAGCTCTGGCGTTTCGCGGCTGCGCTTTTGTCCATCTGCTTCCTCTCTGCGCAGGAACCCAGTCCGCAAACCACACAGCAGCCAAATCAAGGCCCGCAGCAGCCGAATCAGAGCATTCAGCCGGTGAATCCTCGACATTTCCCCCCGCCAAGCCCCGATGTTCTGCGTCGTATGGCCGAGTTGCGGCAGCGCGACCGTGAGCACGCGATCGCTATCGACGACCTCGCCAGCAATATCCAGTCGCTCGACGACGCGCGCAAGCTGGTTGACCTGGTCGCCACGGAGTTCTCGGATGAGCTTCCGCCCAAATGGGCCACCCGCTCCTTCCGCGAACGCATTGCCCGCGCCGAGTACGAGTCGGCCGCCGATCCCGGCTCGCTCATCCCCGAGCAGCATATCGCCGACGTGTGGGACGATTTCGTCGAAAAAATCGGTGCTCCCCAGGAAACCATGCTGACCGCAGCCGAGATCCACTACCTGCGCGACGCGCAATATGTCAGCGCTCGCCTCGGTTGGAGCGAGGGTGAACAGCAAATTTGGACGATTCCCGGCATCTTCGCCCTCGGGCCGGACGGCAAAGTCGCCAACGGTTCGCGCGCCTTGGAAGCGATCAGGCTACTCTGGAATCTCGGCAACCTCACCGACGACTTTGCCGGCATTCACGAGCAGGTGCAGAAGGGAGTTTTGCTCTCTGACCTCTTCCCGCATCCGGAAAAGCCGTGGAAACGGGCAGGGGGCTACATGGCCGCTCGGGTTGTGTCATATCCCGTCCAGCAGGCGGCCATCCGATATATGCACGATCACGGCGCCCGCGCGCTCGACCACGCCATCGAAGGCCTGCTCAAGGGCCTCCTCGCCGACTAGCCGCGAACGGCGTCGAGCCTTGACGTCACTGTCCTTTCACAGCCAGAGGGCGGTGTGTCCGGGACAGAGGCTCGCCGCCTGCTCGCACAAAGCCTCGGCGAGCGAGAGGCCGAAGCGGGAGAAGTAGTAGGCCGCGCCGTGGACGCGCTCTTGCAGCACGCCGCCGGGATAGAGCGCGTTGAAAATGGCGTTGGCATGGCGCGTGAGCGTGGTCTCGCGTTGGAGCTGGAAGTTGGCCGCGAGGGTACGCAGGCGGTTCATCTGGTAGCGCATCTTTCCGGCCGCCGTGTCGGCCGACTGGCCGAGGCCCTTGTCCTGCGACTGCAGCCACACGACGAGCGCGTCGAGCTCGGCGTCGAGCGCGTTGCCGGCGGCGGCTAATCTCTGTTTGGTTTCGATGGGCATGGAGCGGGCGGCGAGGCGCTGGGCGAGCGTGGAGGCGTTTTCCTCGGCGAAGACCTGCTCGAGTGTGAGCTCGTGGCGGCGAAGCAGCTCGGCGACTGAGGGCTCAATGAGCGTGGCGGAGAAGCGCGCGATGGGAGGCGTTTGGCGGCCGAGGATGCGCTCGAAGAGGACTGTGGACTGCGCCAGGTAGGCGATCTCGGCAGGGCCTCCGACCTGGACTGAGGTTGAGAACAAGAAGTCCTGAAAGACGGGGCGAAGAAGCGCCGAGGGGGAGATGCGCTCGGGCTCGGCGTCAAGAATGCCGAGGAGATCCGAAGTGGAGAGGGTCTGCTGATCGGCGTGCCAAAGACCATTCGGCTCTGCGGGCGTGGGCGCGATGCGGCGAAGCGCCATGCGGGCGCCGGTCTTGCCATCGATGAGGAAGAGCAGGCTGGATTGCGGAGCTACTGCGACCTGAGCGTGATAGCCGGCGGCTTCGAGGGCCTGGCCGCGCTCGGTGAGAGCCAGGTGGAACTCGTCGGCGCGCTCGATGGCGGCGCGCAGGACGGGCGCGCCAAGGCGATGGAAGTCGCGGCTGGCGGCGTCGACGATGAGGAGCCCTTGGGCGGCGAAGATGGCGGAGTAGAGATCGCCGAAGGCTTGCGCGAAGGTGCGGCCGGGCTTGTAAGCTGCGGCGAGAGCGTCGGTGGCGTCGGAGGGACCGAGCAGCTCGGCGGCGCGCTCGACGAGGGGCGTGATCGAGTCGTCGAGGACGATGCGGCCGGCGGGCAGCGCGGATTCGGGCGCTTTGCCGTAGGCAAGCTGAGCCAGTTCGCGGCCGGCGGGAAACGTGACGTGATCGACCTCGGCGAAGTCGTGATCCTCGCTGGCGAGCCAGAAAATGGCGGCGTGGGGATGACCTGCAACGGTGGCTTTGCGCGCGCGAGCGATTGCCGTGGCGGCTTTGAAGGGCGAGAAGAGCGGACCGCCGAAAAGTCCGACCTGCTGGCCGGTAAGAACGGTTCCGGCGCCCTCGGCGAGTGCAGCCAGCGAGTCTTCGGCGTCGGGGGATGGGTTCTGCACGGCGAGGAGGTGGACCAGCTCCGGCCAGTGCGCCGGGAGAGGCGGGCGTTCCTGTTTCAGGCTATGCGACGGAAGAAAGGAGCCGAGCGTGCCGGCGCAAAAATCCACAAAGAGACGGCTCTGCCCCGGCGCCACGCTTACGGGATAACATTCTGCGGTCAATAATTCGTTCACTAGCCACTCGTTTCGTCGGGAAGGGAATCCATGCTCTGGCACGAATTCCGGCTGTGTTAAGGATGCCACGGCGGGGCGGATCGATGCAGGACCGGCGTGGAAATACAACCGCCATGCGTATACTCGTGTTGAATCGCGCCCGACGAGCGCTCGGGTGAAAGAAGAGGTCGAAATGTCTAAGAAAACAATGCGGAAAGCCGGGAAGGTGAAGGCGGGGAACGTGAAGGCGGCGAAGGTGAAGAGGGCGAAGAAGGCACTGAAGACCGGCGGTGCAATGGAGACGGCCACGGTGCTCAGCTCACAGGTTGTTTTCGATGGGCCGTTGTTTCGCGTGCTGCGCGACGATCTGATTGAACCGGGTGGCCAACGGAACCAGCGCGACGTGATTCGCCACAACGGGAGCGTGGTGGTTCTGGCTTTGGACAACTCGAAGAGCAAGAGAGATCCATGGATTGTGATGGAGCGGCAGTACCGGCACGCCGCCAAACAGTATCTGTGGGAGCTGCCTGCTGGGAAGCTTGAAAGCGGCGAGGAGCCGCTGGCCGGGGCCAAGCGCGAGCTGGCCGAGGAGACCGGATACCGGTCGAAGAAATGGCGGCCACTGGTGGAGTACTACGCCAGCCCCGGCTTTCTGGGTGAATCGATGATGGTGTTTGTGGCCGAGGGGCTGAAGGCGGGCGATGCCCAGCCCGAGGAAGACGAAGAGATCGAACTCCGGCTGGTGAAACTGTCGGAGGTGTTGAAGATGATCAAAAGAGGGGCCATTCACGACGGCAAAACGCTCACAAGCGTGCTGCTGTACACGTGGTTGAAGGGCGGGCGGCGGAGAAGTTAGCGGCAAGCGGCGCAGATTTTTCCCCAGGAGCAACGAGAGTCTGCTTGGGAGCAATCGAAAACGTGCGGGTTTTCTTCCCGAATTGTCGATTGTTTGATCAACCTTTCGCAGATCTTTTGCGTCATATCAAACATCGGTGGGCGATTCCCCTCCATGCTCACCGTACCCAGTGCCAACACAAGGGGACAGCACGGGCAAAAGGAAGGCAGGAACCTGTGGCTCAGTTCAAGGGAAAGGTTAAGTGGTTTAACAACGCCAAGGGCTACGGATTCATCGGACGCGAAGATGGGCCAGATGTATTCGTCCACTACTCAGCAATCCAACTGGACGGGTACAAAACGCTCAAAGAAGGCGATGACGTCGAGTTCGATATTGTTGAGGGCCAGAAAGGCCCGCAGGCGGATGCCGTAGTCCGCAATCGGGATACTGCCAGTGCCCACACCGCCGCATAGGCGCGCGTAGGTCCGGGCGTTCCCGTAAGACCGCCGCCCGGCGGTTGAGGCGGAGTGCGCCCGTTGAGATCTCAGATGTCACATTCCAAGATCATGCGTCCGCGGCTGTGCTGCGCCGGGACCGTCCGCAAGGCGCCTTCCGACTCGAAATGAGCCGATTGGCCTGAATGACCGAAGATGTTCGATACTGCGGGGAGAGGGCCATCCAATGGACAACAAGACCATGGCCCGCCTGCTGGCGGAGACGGCCGATCTGCTGGAGATCGACGGCGCCGATGGCTTTCGCATCCGCAGTTACCGGCGCGCGGCTGAGGCGGCGGAACAAACCACCGCGGACCTGACGGAGGCTGCGAGCGATACCGCGCGGCTGATGGAGATCGACGGGATCGGCAAGGGGATGGCCGCCCACCTGCAGGCCATTGCGGCGACGGGATCGCTGCCTCAGCGGGATGAGTTGCTGGCCAAATACGGGGCAGGGGTGCTGGAGCTGCTGAAGCTGCCTGGCATGGGACCAAAGACGGTGGCGCTGGTGTGGGATGCGGCCAAGATCGGCAGCATTGACCAGCTTGCCGAGGCGATTGAGGCGGGGCGGCTGAAAGGTCTGCCGCGGATGGGCGCCAAACAGATTGAAAAGCTGCGCAAGGGAATCGAAGACTACCGGCGGAGTGCGGGGCGGTTCCGCATTGACGTGGCCGAGGAAGAAGCGCAGCGAATTGTTGCCTATCTCCTTAACTTTGAAGGGATTGAGAAGGTAACACCGGCGGGCTCGCTGCGTCGGGGGCGGGAAACTGTGGGCGACCTGGACCTGCTGGCGACGGGGCCAGCCTGCGCGCCTGAACAGACGCAGGCCGCCGTGGAATACGTGGCTGCGTACCCCGGTATCCGCAACGTGATCGCCAAGGGCGAGAACAAGGTGAGCTTCAACGTTGAGCAGGGCATGCAGGTGGATGTGCGGCTGCTGCCTTCGGCCTCCTATGGCGCTGCGCTGCAATACTTTACCGGCTCTAAGGCGCACAACGTGACGCTACGGCAGCGAGCCCTGAAGATGGGCTACACCCTGAGTGAGTGGGCGCTGGCGCGGCTGGATGACGGCTCAACCGTCGCAGCGGCCACGGAGGAAGAGATCTATGCCGCGCTGGGGATGGACTGGATGCCGCCGGAGATGCGGGAGAATCTGGGCGAGATCGATGCGGCGGCGCAGCATGAGCTGCCTCGTGTTGTCGGGCCGGGCGACGTGCGCGGGGATCTGCACATGCACACAACGGCCAGCGACGGCCGGAACTCAATCCGCGAGATGGCCGGGGCGGCGCTGGCTTGCGGGTACAAATACATTGCGATCACCGACCACTCCAAGAACCTGGCCATGACGAACGGGTTGGACGAGAAGCGGGCGCTTGAGCAGATCAAGCAGGTGCGCGCGGTGGACAAGCGGATGGAGGGAAAAATTCGCGTGTTCACCGGCATCGAAGTGGACATTCTGGCCGATGGCGCGCTCGATTTGGACGACGAAGTGCTTGCTCAGATGGATGTGGTAATTGCCAGCGTGCATACGCGCTTTGAGCAGAGCCGCGAGGAGATGACGGAGCGCGTGCTAAAGGCGATTGAGAATCCGAATGTGCGCATCCTGGGGCACCCGACGGGCCGCCTGCTGCTGCGCCGGGAGCCGTTCGCGCTGGATTTGGCTGTGGTGCTGAAGCGCGCCGCGGAACTGGGCGTGGCGATGGAGCACAACGCCGCGCCGGAGAGGCTGGACTTGAACGATCACGACCTGCGGCTGGCCAAGGAGCTGGGCTGCCGGATTGTGATGTCTTCGGACTCGCACGATAGCCGCAACCTGGGCAAGATGGGGTACGGCTTGAAGCAGTTGCGGCGAGCCTGGCTAACAGACGAGGACGTGCTGAACACGCGAGAGGCGAAGGGGTTTCTGGCGGGGCTACGGGTGAGGAAATAACGCCCAATGGCTAACCTGCTCCCCCTTTGCTACGCTCTATCAGAAGAAGTGGGGGTTTGAATCGCGGTGTTTCCAATCCCAAATCAAGCGTGGCCGGGAAAACTTTACGTCTCGTCGCGTCCCCGTGGCAGCGATTGGCTGAGCGATGAAACGGTGAGGTGGCGTCAGAGCGGCATTCAAACCGTGCTTTCGCTCTTGACCAAGGAGGAGGAATCTGAACTCGCTATTCAGGACGAATCCGATGAGGTCGTGAAACAAGGAATGAGATTCATCTCCTTTCCGATTCCCGACAGAGGCATTCCCGCTTCAAGCATCGCGGCGGTCGAAATGCTCGACGACGTTCACGATGAACTGCAACGCGGGAAAAACGTTCTGGTTCACTGCCGACAGGGGATCGGTCGAGCCGGAATGGTCGCAGCTTCCCTGCTGGTGCTCGACGGATCAGAGCCTCTCGCCGCGATCAAAGAGGTGAGCAATGCCCGCGGGGTCCCCGTTCCGGAAACTCCCGACCAGGAGCAGTGGATTTCTCGTCTTCCAGCGAGGGTTAGATGATTCCGCTCAAATCTCTCCGCCCCGATACTAGCTTGATCCAGAGTAAGCTCGATTCATTCCATAGGATTCCGAGCGACGAATTGAAGAAAGGTCTCGCTCCCGGACAACCGCATTGCCTCAAGGCGCGGCCCGACGGAACCATGTTGGACGGCCACCATCGGGTTTACGTTCTTCGATCTCGTGGTGAAGACGTGGACAGTCTGCCCAGAGAAGTCGTCACCAAAGAAATTGAGAGTTGAGGGCGAGGCCGAAAGCGCCGGCCGCGGCCATCTGGGCCTCCGGCCCCATCCCCCAAAGGTCACCACCTGCGAGCACAAAGGGATTGCGGCGCGACAGAGGAACCCTTGGCTTGTTGTGCTCGATTGGGGATAAGATTAGGGCCAAGATAGTGAGGCCGCAAAGAGGGTGAGGTCCCCATGAGCTTACTTCAGCAGGAAGAGCGGGAATTGGACGACGCCGCGCTGGGCGAGGAACTGACCAAAGGGACCAGTCATGTGGTGTGGGCGGCCATTACCGCGACCCTTTTGGTGAGCATCGCTATTGCGATCTACGTGATCGCGGAGCAAAAGCCGCCCATCGCGACGGGAGAGATCGTTGCCGTGTGGGCGCACCCTCAGCACACCGAGACCTCAGGTTTCGACGCCAGTGGGGCGCCGACGGCCAAGCAAGAGGTGGACCAAGTGATGGTCTTTACCCAGGTGAGGCTGCACAACCAAAGCGATCACCCGCTGTTTCTATCGAACGTGCTCACCAACGTGACGATCAACGACGGCATCCACTCCAGCTATGCGGCCAACAAGGCCGACTACGACCGGATTTTTGTCGCCTATCCGAACATTCCTGTGCCGCACAACACGCCGATCTCGCCGCTGGACGCGACGCTTGACCCCGGTCAGACGGTCGAGGGGACGTTTGTTTCCGCTTTCAGGATGACCAAACAGGAATGGGACGCGCGCAAAAAGCTGGACTATACCTTCTCCTTCAGGTACCAGCCCAACCTGGTGCTCGCGCCCCAGGTGGCCATTATTGAGCAGTAGGTGGAGCAGGCGAGTTCTTGGGCGTGGAAAGATAGCCCGTAATCTGATTCTTCGAGTTGATGCTGTTGACCACAATCTCGTAGAGGGCCGGTTCCTTGCCGCTGTAGAACTGCAAGGGCTCGTTCACGTTTCGGTCTTTCTTCTCATACACCTTGTCGTCGGCAAGGATGTCGAGGGTGAAGCGGTTCCGCCTCTGATCGGTCCTCTTTAATTCGAGGCTGACCGTGCCCACGGGCTTTTTCTGGCCCTTGTCGAGGCTGAACTCATAATAGCTGCGGTCGCCCTTGTGCTCTAGCAGAACCAGCTCATCGTGATTGCGGGCAATGACGCTGTCGGTATTGCTCAGGTCTCCCTTCATGCTCTGGAGTTGGCTGACGGCGGTGGCCAGGTCGCTCTGCGTCTTGGTCAGATCGGTTTTTACGCCGCCAACATCGCTCTGCACGGTGGAAACCTGGCTGGAAACCGCGCTCACTTGCTGCGCGGTCTGCTTTTGGGCGTTCTCAAGGCGCTGGTTCTCGGCTTCCTCGCGTTGAATAATCGCCTGAGCGCGCTGCTCCAATTCCTTCTGCGTGAGGCCAACGGACTTGCCCAGCTCGTCGGTAGCGACCTTCAAGCGGGCATCGGTTTCGCGCAGCTCTGCAGCAATTTGGGTGTTCTGCTGCTTGGCGTCGGCCAACTCGGCTTGCGCGGTGGTTAGCCGGCTGCCGAGCGTGAAGCACCAGATGAGGCTGCCGATGGCGGCCAGCAGAGCAACGGCGATTGCGGCCAACAGGGCGCCGGAGTAAGTTCGGGGTGCATCTTCAATTTCACTCATTCGTTACCTTTCCTTGACAGGCCGGTTCTTTCGAGCCAACCGCGCCTGGCGCAATGACGGCGTCCTGTCCGGATAGACGCCGCACTGGGTGGAAATTGTCTCAATCGTTCCGGAAACCCCCACCACTCACAATCTTACCGAGGGAAGTGCCTCCGAAGAAAGCACCGGGACCTTCCTCCATACACCAGCGCTACCTACAGAATAAATCGGACGACGCGGATCGTGCAGCCTTTCCACCGTTTCTCGGCCCGGGAGGCCAGCCTTCGTTGCCGTTTGTTCCATCTTCCGTGACAATCACGGAATGGCTAAGCTATAAAGGTCTTTACTACATTTTTCGGCGCCGAGCCTCTTTTCGGGGCCCGGAAGTCTACCGCAACGGCCAAACAGCTATCGAAATCAAGGAGAGGCGCGAAGTCTATGCCGACTGCCGTGGCAGGAAAGGGCCTGGAAGGGGTTGTTGCCGCGAACTCCGGTATCTGCTGGATCGATGGAGAAGCGGGGATCCTCTCCTACCGAGGCATCGACATTCACGAGCTGGCCGAGCACTCGACCTTCGAGGAAACCACGTACCTGCTGTGGAACGGGATGCTGCCCAATGAGCTGGCGCTGCGCGAGTTTCAGTCGCAACTGGCCCTGGCGCGGTCGCTGGATCAGCGCGTGATCGAGCTGCTGCGCAGCTTTCCCAAGTCGGCCACTCCGATGGAGGTGTTGCGCACAGCGGTTTCGGCGTTGAGCTTTTACGACGCCGATGAGAAGGACAACTCCCACGACGCGAATGTGCGCAAGTCCTACAACCTGACCGCGCAGATTGCGATGATTGTGGCTATCTACGACCGTCTGCGCAAGGGCAAGGAAATTGTGCCGCCCGACCGGTCGCTTTCGCACGCAGGGAACTTTCTCTGGATGCTGAACGGCGAAATGCCTTCGCAGACGGCCACGCAAACTTTGGATATCGCTCTTATTCTTCATGCCGACCACGAATTGAACGCCTCCACCTTCGCCGCCCGCGTCATCGCCGCAACACTCTCCGACATCCATTCCGCGATTACCGGCGCCATTGGCGCGTTGAAGGGACCGCTGCACGGCGGAGCCAACGAAGGCGTGATGCGGTTGCTGCTGACAATCGACAAGCTGGGCGCCGATCCGGTGGAGTACGTGAAGAATATGCTGGCGGCAAAGCAGAAGATCTCCGGCTTCGGCCATCGCGTGTACAAGACCGAGGATCCGCGGGCCACGCACCTGCGCAAGATGAGCGAGCAACTGGGCAGGGACTCGGGCCAGCCCAAGTGGTTCGAGATGTCGCGGGCGATTGAGCTCTACATTAATCAAGACAAGAAGCTGAACGCCAATGTCGATTTCTATTCGGCTTCGACCTATGCGACCCTGGGTGTCGATATCGATCTCTATACGCCGATCTTCGCGGTGAGCCGCATTTCGGGCTGGGCCGCGCACGTGATCGAGCAGTTGGACGACAACCGGCTGATCCGCCCGCGCGCCGAGTACATCGGGCCGGTGTATCCGTCGCCGTGGATTCCGGTGGACGAGCGGCTGTAAGCAGCTGCCCGAATGGCCGGTTCCGATCTGCCGTGCCACTTGTCGCGGATCGATGTACTATAAGATTGAGATGACGCGCCCTGTGATCATTTCGACGCCGATGCCGACCCTTGGCGAGATTGGGAAGGAGCTTGGCCTCTCGAAGGCCGAACAGAGCTCCCTGATTCGCCTCGTGAATGGAAAAGCCTCACGGCGACCGCCGAACAATGCCTTCGAGACAAAGAGATCCCTTCGCAAGCGGACCAGGAGGAGAACGTCTGGCCGAAGGTGAAAGACAGAGAACCGTGCCCACGCGAGCGCCTGACGTCTCCGAAAAGTCCGTTTTCCTGAACATTCCCTACGACGAGAAATTTCGCCGCCTTTACCTCGCCTACATTTCAGGATTGGCTCATTTCGGCTTGCGCCCTCGTGCGGCCCTCGAGGTCCCGGGCGGCCAGAACCGCATGGACAAGATTTTCGATCTCATCCGAAGCTGTCCGTATTCAATCCATGACCTCTCCCTGGTCCAATTGGATCGCACCCCGCCCGCCACACCTCGGTTCAATATGCCGTTCGAGATCGGCTTGGCGGTCGCATGCGCCAAGATCGATCATCTACCTCGCTACTGGTTCGTTTTCGAGTCGATGCCCCGGAGGCTATCGAAATCGCTTAGCGATCTGAGCGGAATCGACCCTTACATTCACCGGGGAACAGTCGAAGGAGTGATGCGAGAGCTGTGTAATTGTTTCTCGCGTCAAACTCCCAGCGAACGAACCTCGGTGTCCGAGATGCTGAAAACCTATAGAGTGGTATCGCACCGAAGCGAGGAGGTTCGACGCAAGACAAGAGCGCGGAGCCTCTTCGAGGCCAGCGTTTTTGAGCGTCTCTGCTTTGTAGCATCAACCGCTGCCGGATTACCCGTGACTCGCTGATTGGAGCTGTTCCCAGGCAATGCGACCGATCAACCAATCGATAGCGGCCTTCTCGTTTTCGATCTCGATGCGGAGCTGGACTGTCTTGAGCGGGAGTAATGCGGGGAGGGTTGCGGCGAACGCGCCGAGGCGGATGCGATCCTTTTCTGTGGTAAGCAGGACAGTGGCTCCGGCGGCGCGAGCTGCGGATGTGAGGCAGGCGAGATCGGAAGCGGTGTAGTTGTGGTGGTCGGTGAACGCAGTCTGGGCGGCGAGCTTCACGCCTGCGGACTCGAGGCCCTGAAAGAAGTGGTCAGGACGCGCGATGCCGCAGAAGGCTAAAACGGGACCGTCGAGGTGCGGAATTCCCATTCGCCGGCGCAGGCGCCATACCTGAGCCTTCCAACCGCGCGCCTTTATTTCAGCTTCCATATCGGCCTCGTCGGCGGGAATCGCGATCACGTGCGCGCGCTTCGCCGCGAGCAACGGCTCGCGCAGATTCCCGGCGGGAAGAAGGTGATCGACCAGGTCGCGGCGGCTCAGGAGCAGAATGTCGAGGTCGCGGGCGAGATGGCGATGTTGAAAGCCATCATCCAGCAGATGTACGCCGACCTGCGCCCTCGCTCCCGACCGGGGCGGCTCGCTCACTTGCTCACTCGCTCCCTTTGTCGCTCCCGCCTCCGCCATCAGCCCCGCCTTATACCGTTCTGCGGCAACGTAGACGGGAACATTGGCCTCGCGCGCGATGAGCAGCGGCTCGTCGCCGAATTCCTGCGCCGTCCCGCCGGGATCAACCAAAAGTGGAAGCGCGGAGCGCCGCCGGCCGTAGCCTCGTGAAAGCACATCGACGTGTACGCCGCGCATCGTGAGCGCTTTGGCGAGGGCGATGGTAAGCGGAGTTTTTCCCGAGCCGCCCGTGGAGAGGTTGCCGATGCTGACGACAGGCCACTTGAGTCGTCGAACGGGCTTGAGGCCCGAGCGCAATTGCAGATCGCGGAGCGCGAGGCCGAGGCGATAGACGGGCACCAGAGGCCAAAGCAGCGGGCGTGCGGCGTGCGTGGGCGTCATAGTGCAGGCTCCGTGCTGGAACCGGCCGCGAGCAGCTCGCGGATGGCCTCGACGCAGCGATCGGTGGCTCCGGCCTGGCGATCGAAGACCTCTTTGGCGCGCGCTCCCATGGCCTCGGCGGCGGGACGATCGCGAAGAAGTTCGATGAGAGTCGCAGCTAATTTATCCTTTGCGGCGATGCGCAGCGCGTCGCGGCTTCGCAGGCTGTCGGTAATGGCGCTGAAGTTGGCGTAGTGCGGGCCCATGACGATGGGGACGCCGAATTGAGCGGGCTCGAGCGGATTGTGGCCCCCGGCCGGAATGAGGCTGCCGCCCACGAAAGCGACGGAGGCGAGCGAGTAGACGGATGCCAGCTCGCCTATGGTGTCGAGGAGGACGATCTCGCCGGGACGAAGGGAGCGAGCGCTTTCAGGGGCTAAAACCCCTCCTTCTTTTGCGGCCTTTTCGGCACGACTAAAGTCATGCCCTGACACGTTTCGAGCGCTTCCCGCAAAATTCGCATTCCACTCCGACCGCTTGCACCAAGGAACGCCGGATTTTTCGAGGAGCGCCGCGACGGCGTTGAATCGCTCGGGATGGCGAGGAGCCAGCACCATTGCCAGCATAGGGTCCGCCGCGAGCAACTGTGGCCATGCCTCAAGGAGCACGAGTTCCTCGCCTTCGAGCGTGCTGCCGGCCACGATCAGCCGCAAGCCGTCGGAAAGCGACTTCAACTGGCGAGTGGCATCGGCCTCCTGCGCGGCCCGCACATCGAATTTGAGATTGCCGGCGACCGAGACGCGCTCCGCTTTGCAGCCGATCGCTTGCAAACGCTCGGCGTCGGTTTCGCTTTGGGCCAGCACGCGGCTGAGGCGAGCGAGCAGCGGCCGCCACAGACGGCGCAGCCTAAGGTAGCGCGGCCAGGAACGGTCAGAGATGCGGGCGTTGACCACGGCAACTGCGATTTCGCGGCGGAAGCAGGCGCTGAGCAGGTTGGGCCAGAGCTCGGTCTCGGCCAGAACCAGCAGCCGGGGCTTGAGCGCGTTCAAATAGGCGCGGACGGCCCAGGGCAGGTCGAGCGGGCAGTAGAAGACGCGATTGGCTCCGAATCGCTCGCGGGCCAGTGCCTGGCCTGTGCGGGTGGTGGTGGAGATTACAACGAGGGAATCGGGCAGAGCGGATTCAAGGGACCGGACCAGGCGTGTCACTGCCAAGACCTCTCCGACCGAGACGGCATGGAGCCAAATCAGCGGGCGTGCGCCAGCCGGAGCGGGGCCCCGGACCAACTTCGGTGGAACGTGGCCCAGGCGTTCGAGTAGCCCCTCGCGGTACTTGTGCGTGGTGGCCATGCGCCAGAGCCAAAAGGGCGCGCCGCCAACCAGAGCCGCAATCAACGCCACATTGTAGAAAAAAAGGATCATGCGCAACCGAATCTGTTTTCCGACGGTCTAATCCTAGGGTTTCGAATCCGCTTCAGATTAGATGGCAGACCCTAGAATGATACAGTCGCAGACGATGAGAATATTGCGGGGAGTTCCGCTGTATTTGTTTTGCCTTGTCCTGCCGGCGACGGCAAACGACCACACGGCGCCACCGGTGCAGCCGGCCACGTCGTACCCGGCCGTCGAAATCCATTCTGACGAACACGTGGCGATCGCTGTCGAGCCCTACGACACCAGGGAAAAGGCGTCCATCTTCCGCGTGGATTATCTGGGCCACGACGTGATGCCGGTGCGGCTGATCGTGACCAACCTGGGCGACCGGCCGATCTCGCTGAGCGATGCGCGGATTCTGTTTGAGACAGCAGACGGCGAGCGGATTCGGGCGGCTGAACCGGAAGATGTGGAACGGATGATGACGCGCAAGGAGCGGGAGGGGTCGAAGATTCCGATGCCGGGGCCGCTGCCTTCGATCCACGTGAAGCCAAAGGGAAGCATCAAGGAGATCGAGGACGACTTTAACACCTTCGAGTACTCTGCCCTGGCGGTTGAGCCGCACACGACGCGCGCCGGATTTCTGTTCTACGACGTCTCTGGGTTGACCCATCCGCTGGTGGGCGCCAAGCTGTATCTGCACAAGCTGCGCGACGCCGACGGCAAGGAGCTCTTCTACTTCGAGGTTCCCTTCAACAAGTATCTGCAGTCGAAATCGAGTCAAATGAACTGAGCGGCGGCCTTGCGTTGCGAGCTACCGCAGCGCATGACGGCGTGCAAGCGCTCGCCGAGTGATATTGCATGTGATATGATCGGGTCGTGCGAGCGGTCCTGGATACGTCGGTGCTTGTGGCGGCGATTCGAAGCGCGAGGGGCGCTTCGCGTGAGCTTTTGAGGATGGTAATCAATGAGGAGCTCAAGCCGCTTGTCTCCGTGCCTCTCGTTCTGGAGTACGAGGCCGTCCTGACACGACCGGAACATCTGATGGAATCTGCCTTCAATAAGAAGACGGTGATCTCGATTGTGAAGGCTTTTTGCACAATCGGCGAGCCGGTGCACATCGCGAGCCGGTTGCGGCCGCAATTGGTAGATCCGAACGACGAATTCGTTCTCGAGACTGCATACCACGGAAAGGCGGAAGCGATCGTCACGCTAAATACGCGAGATTTCCTGGCCGCAGCAATACGGTTCGGGATCGTAGTATTGAGTCCTGGCGAGGCTTTGGAAAGGATGAAACAACTGTGAGAACCAGCAACTTTGCCCTGCGGCTCCAGCCCACGCTGATGGAGGAAGCCAAGGCCTTGGCCAAGGCGGAAGGCGTCGCGCTCAATCAGCTGATCAACGTCGCCGTGGCCGAGAAACTGGCCGTCACGCGCACGCTCGAGTTCTTTGCGAACTACACGCGGGACGCGGACGTTGCTGGTGCCCGCAAGCTGCTTGCCAGGGCGCGGCCGGACAACCCTCCCCTGAAGGGCGACGAGTTGCCGGAGTCGTGGAAGAAGCGCAGCACTGCGAGCAGGCGCGGGCGGCGAGCGCCGGCGGCTACTCGTAATAGGTAGCCGTGGTTGTGTCGGTCTCCCAGATGATGCAGTCTTTGACGCGGACTCGGCCCGCAGTCATGCCGGCGAGCTGCTGGTTGGTTTGGTCGTAGAAGAATTTAGCCAAGTTTTCGGCCGAGGGGTTCAGCACGGTGAACGGCTCGAGGTCGTTGAGCATCTGGTGGTCGAGGCGGTCGATGACGGGGCGCAGCACATGCTTGAGCAGCTTGAAGTCGAGGAGCAGACCGGCCTCGTCGAGCTCGGCGCCGGCCAGCGTGACGCGGACCTTGTAGTTGTGGCCGTGCGGGTTCTCGCACTTGCCTTTGTAGTTGCGGAGATAGTGGCAGGAGGAAAAATACGCCTCCACGGTAACTTCATACATTGGCGTCTGCTCGATCCTGTGCGGGAAAGGCCCTCGTCTCATTTTAGTTCCTTTCGCCTCGGCGCTTTCACCCCGCAGACGAAGAACTATCCGCGGGGACCCCGGTTCTTGCGCCGCGCCGCACGTCGCGCCTCTTCGCTGCGCCGATCTACCTGCTCAAACAGGTTGCTTAGGACGCCGACGAGGGCCGAAGCGAGGGCGGCAAGCAGAAGAAGCAGCGCTACCGTGCGCCAGAGTGTGCCGTTGGCGGGCAGGCCCGGCTGAAAGCTCGAAGGCACCAGCGTCATGCACGCGGAGATGAGGGCGAAGAACCCCAGGGTGGCAGCGAGGATGTAGAAGTTGCGGGACATGCGCGTGGATACGACGGGCAGTTCGTTCTGCTGAAGCGATTCTACGGCGCACGTGTTCAGACGGAAAGCTCAGCCGAGTCAAGAATGGCGACTCCTGCTTTGGCGAACTCGGCTTCGATGGCGCCGACGGAGCCGTTGAGGTCAATGGCGCGGCAGGCGTCGCGCAGGACGAAGGCTGACAGGCCGAGGCGGCGCGCGTCGAGAGCGGAATAGGCCACGCAGTAGTCGTAGGCGAGGCCGGCGAGAAAGACGCGGGTAAGGTTGCGCTCGCGCAGATAGCCGGCCAGGCCTGTAGGTGTGGTGCGGTCATTCTCAAAGAATGCCGAATAAGAATCAACGTGCGCCCGAAAGCCCTTGCGCAGGATGAGTTCAGCTTGCGGAAGGTGCAGCGAGGGGTGGAATTCCGCGCCGTGGCTGCCCTGAACGCAATGAGCCGGCCAGAGTGTCTGCGTGCCATAGCCAAGCTCGATCGACTCGAAGGGCTGCTTGCCGGGGTGGGATGCGGCAAAGGAACAATGGTTGGCCGGATGCCAGTCCTGAGTGAGGACGATGTGCGCGAACCGCGGCGCGACGCGATGAATGGGCGCGATCACCTCGTCGCCACGGGGAACGGCGAGCGTGCCGCCGGGACAGAAATCATTCTGCACGTCGATGACGATAAGAACGTCGTGCGGCTCGATTTGCATCGGGACTCCTTGCGGCAGATCCGATTATGCCAGGAGGACTTCAATGCCGTTGTCGCGGAGCAATGTAATGAACTCGGAGCCGAGCTCCGCGTCGGAAACGACGATGTGCGCGGAGTTGAGCGGAGCGACGGGAATCATGCCGCCGCGGCCGAACTTGGTGTGGTCGGCCACGATGATGACGCGGCGGGCGACTGCGATCATTTTCTGCTCCGAGCCGACGACAAGCGTGTTGTTGTTGCTGAATCCAGTCTCGGTGATGCCGCCGCTGCCCATGATGACGGTGTCGGCGCGGATGGCGCCGAGCATCTGTTCACAAAAGGGCCCGAGCATGACGCGAAGACGCGGATCGAGATAGCCCCCGGTGAGCGTCAGCTCGATGTTGCGCAGGGATTCGAGGCCCTCTGCGATCGGCAACGAGTTGGTGACGATGTGAAGGGATTTGGAAGCCAGCTCGCGAGCCACGGCGGCCACGGTTGAGCCGCCGTCGAGGATGACGGTCTGGCCATCTTCAATCAGGCCGGCGGCTAGCTTGCCGATGCGGCTTTTCTCATCGCTCAGGCGGACGCTTTCGACCGCGTAGTCAAAGGAGCGATTGGGAGGCGACTGCACGGAAACCGCGCCACCATAGACTCGTTTGAGCGCGCCCTCCTGTTCCAGGATGTCGAGATCGCGGCGAATGCTGGATTCAGAGGCATCGAGTTCACGGCAGAGAGTCTCCGAGTCGATGAAGTCCCGGGACTCGAGCATTTGGCGGATTCTCAGTTGCCGTTCAGCAGCCTTCATCGTGTGTCCGCGTTGCACCTCGAGATTCTGCCGCATGAGGTTTGAACCAACCGCGCGATTCGCGCGTCGAGCGGGGTGCGGTTACTTTACGGCGATTGCCTCCATCACCGCATCCGTCACTGACTTCACCAGCGATTCCAGATCGAGCCCGCTGCCGTTGCCGCTATTGCCGTCGCACGGGGTTGGCGTGAGCGCTATCGAACTCGGCACCTCGAGATCGGAGAGCTGGCACTCTTTCATGCGTGACGTGTCGAAGCGAATGTCGGGCAAGCCGAGTTTCTTCTTGATCGCCAGCAGATCGGAGCCTTGCTCTTCAGAGATGCGGGAGATGGGAACGCCAAGCTGCGCTGCGAGCATCAACGTCCAGCAGTAGGTCTCGAGCACCTCGGCGTACCACTCGGCGTGGGTGACCGTGTCGGCCCAGCAGAGAACGCCGTGGTTGGATAGAAGCACGGTGTTGTGCTGCTTCACGTAGGGCAGAACGGTTTCCGCGAATGCCTTCGTGCCCGGCGTTTCGTAGGGCGAGATAGCAACCTTACCCACAAACACCTCGAACTCCGGAATGACCATGTTGGGAGGCACGCGGCCGGTGATGGCGTAGGCCGTGGCATGAGGCGGATGACAGTGGAGAACGGCCTTTGCCTCGGGCACCTCCTTGTAGACTTCAAGATGCAGGAGGAGTTCGCTGGTGCGCGGTTTCGATCCTGCGATTTGATTGCCTTCGAGATCGACCAGGCAAATATCCTCGGGCGCGAGGTCGAACTTGCTGACCAGGGTTGGGGTGCAGAGGACCTCGTTGGGGCCGATGCGATAAGAGATGTTGCCGCCGTTGCCGTCGACAAACTGGCGCATCCACAGCTTGCGGCCCACGGCGCAGATTTCTTTCTTGATGGCTTCGGCTTCCGGCGTGGTGAAGAGGCGGCGATTCACGGGGGCTTGGCTCGAGGTTGCTGCGGCCGCTGAAGAGGAATCCGGCGGCGCGGATGGGCTGGAGTTGCTCGCCGCTGAGCCTGTGACCAGCTCGATGCCGTGCTGTTGCAGGAAGTCGCGGGCCGAGGGCGTGACGACGCAGTTTGCGGCGGTGAGGATGCTGGTGGCGCCCGCCGCCAGAGCGTCCTGCGCGTCGCGCATCGCGATCAGCCTGCGGGCGCCAAGGTCGATGCTCTTCTTTTCGTTCTTCACTTCCGCACCTCAGATCCCACAAAACTCCCTACGGCGCAACATCGACTGTGTCGACAATCAGCGCCAAATACGCGTCGACGGGCACCGGCTTGGGCCAAAAGGGATTCGACGCCTCGCGGCCCTCGGTAAACGCAACCATCTGGCCCGTGGCCGCGCCCAGTTCGTCGATGGCGATCAGAGCCTTGCCCCCGCCCTGGCCGTTTTTCGCACGCAGGTTCTGCATTGTGACCGGCTCCAGGATGGCGAGCGTTCTGGAGTGAAAGGACTCGATAGCCGGAGTGAGCGTGAGGTGCCCGCGAACGATCCCGAGTCTCATGCCTTGCTCCTTTGCGCGGCGGGTTCCTGCACTGCATCGACAATTCCCACGACAACCATCCGCGCCGGCGTGTTGTTGCCCAGTCTCTCTCGCGCAATGTCGCCGTCGGTAGAGACCATCACGGTGGATCCGCGCGCTGCGCCCAACCAATCCACCACCACGTTTGGCTCGTCTGCAGCGGTACCGTCGGCTTCGAGCCGCCGCGCGACCAGAAATCGGCACCCATCCAGCGTGGGATGCTTGGCTGTTGCAACGACGGTGCCTTCAATGCGCGCAAGAAACATAGCTAGATAATCCGCAAAGCGTCGCCGACGACCATCTGGCGTTCGCGCGTGAACGTGAGCGGCGTGGTGATTCCCTCGCCGGTAGGGGTTGCAATCGTGTGACTGAAATAGCCCGGTCCGCCCACGCCCAATGACGCGGGCGAGCCTGCGTTATGAATGAAGAGCGTAGTGTTCATCGCGCGCGCCATTTGCGTCGCTGTCTCTACATTGTTGGTGTGGATGATGGCGGTGTGCCGGTAGCCATGCTCGGCCTTGACGGCGGCGGCGATGGCCGCGTCAGCGTCCTTGACGCGAACCACGGGAATAAAGGGCATCATCTGCTCCTCGACGACGAATGGATGGTTCTCGCCGGTCTCACCAAAGAGGAGATCGGTGTTTGGCGGAACGTGCACGCCGGCCGCGGCGGCGAGCACCGCGACATCCTTGCCGACGAGATCCTTTTTCAAGTGCGCACGGGCACAGCCACCTCCGCCCTCGAAGGTAAACGCAGCCTTGGTAAGGCGATCGATGGCTGCGGCGTCGAGCTGATAGGCGCCGGCGCGGCGCATGGATGCAATAAAGGCGTCGGCGACCGAGGCCACAACAAAGACCTCTTTTTCGCCGATGCAGAGCAGGTTGTTGTCGAAGGCTGCGCCCTCAATGATGCATCGCGCAGCACGATCGAGATCGGCGGTTTCATCGACGACGACCGGAGGGTTGCCGGGACCGCCAGCGATGACGCGTTTGCCGGATTGTGCTGCGGCTTTCGCAACAGCGGAGCCGCCGGTGACGCAGATCAGAGCGACTTTGGGGTGGTTGAAGATCTGATCGGCGGCCTCGATGCTTGGTTCGCTGACGGTGGTGACCACGTTGGTGACGCCAAGCTCGCGCTCAAATTCGCGATTCCAGAGTTGCAGCGCGCATTGCGCCACCTTTGCGCCTGAAGGATGCGGCCCGAAAACCGCGGTATTGCCCGCCGCGATGATGTTGATGGCGTTCGAAGCCATGGTGGGCACGGAGTGCGTGACGGGCAACATCATGCCGATGACGCCCCAGGGAGCGCGCTCGATGATGCAGAGGCCGGTCGAGTCACTGCGGGCGTCGCTGCGCATGGCCTCGACGCCAAGCACGAAGCGCATGTTGGTTAGCTTGAGAATCTTGTGATCGAGGCGGCCGACCTTTGTCTCCTCGAGCTCCATGCGGCCCAGTTCTTCGCGGCGATCGTTGCAGATGCGGCGGATGATATCCACCAGGCGCCCGCGATCCCCGAGACTCATCGCGCCAACCTTCTTTTGCGCCTCATAGGCTGCGTCAACGGCCTCGTCCACCGTGGCGAAGACGCCATCGCGCGAAGCGGCGGCCCTCGTTGCCCACCCCTGCGATGAAGACCTGTCGCCGCGGACCCCAGTCGTTGGCGCTGGCGCGGCCGGCGCAGGTTGCATCTGGATGCGAAGGCGCGCAACGACTTCTTTGGCAATCTCCGCAATGACCTGTGGCGACACTTGCTGTTGCGTTTGCATGGCCAGCTACTCCCTGTTTACGGCTTGGCTACTACCGCACCGCCGACCTCGATGGTGTCGACGATGCCGACGATCACGGCGTCGACGGGCGCATCTTTTGTTGCCGGTGTAAGGCGCGCGGAGCTGCCTTGCGTAAACAACACGCACTCTCCCTCGCCGGCTCCAACGCCGTCGACCGCGACCACGGAGCTTCCGGAGATCTGCAGCACCCCATCCCTGCTGATGTAGGGCTGGATCAGCAGCAGCTTCATTCCGCGAAACTTCGCGATCTTCTGCGTGGCGACAACATTACCGATGACTCTCGCTATGAACATGCCGGCTCACCTCGTGCGCCGCGGCGCTCAAATGCATGCGCCGCGCGCGGTTACTTCGGCACTATAGTGCCGAGCGAGTCGTGCGGGCGCGCGATCACGTGTACGCTCATTACCTCGCCGGCCGCGCGGCCCGCGCTGGCGCCCGCGTCCACCGCGGCGCGGACCGAGCCCACGTCGCCGGTGACATAGACCGAGCAGAGGCCGCTGCCGACCTTGGCCCAGCCTACAAACTTGACACTGGCTGCTTTGAGCATCGCGTCCGTTGCCTGCACCAGAGCTACAAGGCCCTTGGTCTCAATCATTCCAATCGCTTCATTCGCCATGTGCGTTCTCCCCGTTCCTCGCTACTTCAACATGTTGTCGACAAGCGCATCGTGGGGCCGGGGAATCACATGCGATGACACCAGCTCTCCCACTACCTTGGCCGCGGCTGCGCCCGCGTCTACCGCGGCGCGCACGCTGCCCACATCGCCGCGCACGATCGTGGTGACGTAGCCGCCGCCGATCTGCACCGTCTTGACGAGCTCTACGCTGGCGGCTTTCACCATCGCATCGCTCGCTTCCACCATCCCCACCATGCCTCTGGTTTCGATCAATCCGATTGCTTGACTCATCTTGTCTCCTCTTAAGAGCAGCTTCTAGCCACTAGCTGCTAGCTTCTAGCCCGTTCATTCAGTTCCTGGCTATTTGTCATTTCACTAATCGTTCGGGTGACGTCTATTCAGCTCGCCGTCCCGCCTCAAAGCTAGTAGCTAGAAGCTAGGGGCTAGAAGCTAAGCTTTTTTCGCCGCCGCTTTGTTCTGTTGAACGAAAGATGGCAGCTCGTCGTGAGGCCGTGAGATGACTTGCACGCTCACCACCTCGCCGATCCGGGATGCCGCTTCCGCGCCCGCGTCCGTAGCGGCCTTGACGGCCGCCACGTCCCCTTCAACGAAGGCGGTGACCAGACCAGCTCCTACGGTCTGCCAGCCGGCGAAGGTCACGTTTGCTGATTTGAGCATGGCGTCGATCGCCTCAAACAGCGCGACCAGGCCTTTGGTCTCAATCATTCCAAGCGCTTGTTTCATCGCTTCCTCTCTTGTTACGTAGCGTTACTTCAATTCCTGTTGCGTTACTTAAAAAGCTCGACGTCGCTGGTCAGGTGCAGGCCGCAGGCGTTCGCCTCATCGGTGTCCATGTGGATGTTGAGGCGGGATGTGGGATCGATGCGCACGTGAACGTTGTTGAAGATGACGCCGGACGGACCGCCGACTCGCAGCTTCATCCGATCGCCTGGCTTGACGCCGAAGTAGGCTGCTTCCTGGGGATTCATGTGCACGTGGATGGCAGCGCGAAGGACGCCTTCCTTCATCTCGACGACACCCTTGGGCCCGATGATGACGGCGCCGGGCGTCCCCGCGATATTGCCGGAGAGACGAACAGGAAGATCGTTGAAGCCGAGCATAATGGCGTCAGTGAATGCGAGCTCGACCTGCGACTGCTTGCGCATGGGTCCAAGAATGCGCAGATTGGAGATGAGGCGGCTGCGCGGGCCGACGATGGTGACCGTCTCCTTGGCGGCGAAGTTGCCTTCCTGGAAGAGCGGACGATCGAAGGTCAGCTCCGAGCCGGGACCGAAGAGCACGTCCATATCCGCGCGGCAGACGTGCATGTGGCGCGAGGACGTCTGCACGGTGAGGACTGGCGCGGAGCCGCTCTTGTCGCGGCCCAGGTATTCGAGCGCAACCTGCCGGACGATGCGCTCGACCGTGACTCTGTCGATGGAGACCGGGTTTGCTGCGCTTGCCATAATCGATCCTGTTGGTGTCTCTCTTACCGTGCCCATCCTTTTCGCATCTGTGCGAGAAGCGTGGGAAACCCCAAATCTCAGCTCGTCACCAAAGACTGATCCCTAATCTCTGATCCCTGATCCCTGTTTCTCTTGACTACGGCCATGGTTTCGCGCGCGACGATGGATTCTTCGTTGGCGGGAATGACCAGAACCTTGACTGCCGAGCGAAGCGTGGAGATGGCCCCCTCACCCTGAATGGATGCATTCGTTTCTTCGTCGAGCTCGACGCCGAAGGCCGCGAGGCCCTTGAGAACCGCAGCACGGATTCCCGGGCTGTTTTCGCCGATGCCGCCGGAGAACGTGATCGCGTCGATGCCGCCTAATTCCAAAAGAAATGCACCGACATAATGACGGATGGCGCGGATAAAGACATCGAGCGCGAGGCGGGCGCGCTTGTCGCCCTTCGCAGCGGCCTCTTCCAAATCGCGCAGGTCACCGCTGGCGCCGCTAATCCCCTTGAGGCCCGACTGGCTGCCGAGCAGCGCCGCCATCTCGTCCGGCCCCAGGCCCAGCTTCTTCATCATGTGCAGCACGGCGAAGACATCGATGTCGCCGACGCGGTTGTTCTGTGGCAGGCCGGACTGAGGCGAGGCGCCCATGCTGACGTCGATGGCCACGCCCTTGCGAAAGGCCGCGACGCTGGAGCTGCCGCCCAGATGGCAGGAGATGTGGCGTAGATCGTTGCGGCCGAGGAAGGCCTGGGTCCGTTCGCTAGCTGAGCGATGGCTGGCCCCGTGAAATCCGTACCGGCGGATGCCGAATTCTGTCCGCCACGCGTAGGGAACGGCGTAGGTGGTCGATGCCTCGTCCATGAACCGGTAAGGGAAGGGCTCCATGACCGCAACCAGCGGAATGCCGGGCATCTCATGCCGGAAGGCCCGGATGGCGGCGATGTAGGGGGGGTTGTGTGCGGGGGCAAGAAAGGAGAACGCCTCCATGACGGCCAGAAATGCGTCGTCGATAATCTGCGGCTCGTTGAGCGGGCCGGTATGAACCGCCTTGAACCCGACGGCCCCGATTTCCGCCAGGCTCTTCACCGCCTTGCCGGGGCCGGCGATTTCGGCGATGCACTTGCGAATGGCGCCGGAGCAATCGGAGCACTCGCCGCCGGGCTGGCCGATGCGTTCAACCCGGCCCTGGGCGAGAACCGTCTCCGCCGGGCTGGGCGCATCTGGGAGGGCAGTTTCCTGGATCTCAAGCAGTCGGAACTTGAACGAGGTGCTGCCGATATTTGGTATAAGAACTTTCATTGTTGAAAGATCTTGATTGATTGTGGATAATACTATATATTCTTTGCCATAGTCAATCGTCAATTTTTGCGGATTCTGAGGTAAAACAGAAATATGACGCCAAAAACCGGCATTTCGGGCCTGGGGCACGACGGAAACGCCCCCTCCCCCTCCATCGAACGCGCCTCGATCGACCGAATCGACGAGCTCGGCATCATTGGGGCGGGCGGGGGTGGATTTCCCACCGCGGTCAAGCTGCGCACCCAGGTTTCGCTGCTGATTGCCAATGCGGCCGAGTGCGAGCCTCTGCTGCACAAGGACAAGGAGTTGCTCCACCGCTATGCCGAGCCGTTCCTGCGCGGCATGCAGATGGCCATGCAACTGGTGGGCGCGCGCGAAGGTGTGGTCGGGGTCAAGGAGAAGTATCACGACATCATTGCCGCGCTGGAGAGCGAGGCGCCGGAGGGGGTGCGCGTGGTGCCGCTGCCGGACGTTTATCCGGCGGGCGATGAGTTCATCCTGGTGCACCTGGTCACAGGCCGCGTGATTCCGCCGGGCGGGTTGCCGAAGGACGTGGACGCCGTCGTCGCGAACGTCGAGACGCTGATGAACATCGGCCTCGACCGGCCGGCGACGCACAAATACCTGACCGTGGCGGGCGCGGTGGCGGAGCCGGTGACGCTGCGGGTTCCGGTGGGCATCGCGATCGGCGAGGCGATCGATGCGGCGGGCGGGCCTACGGTGGCGAACTTCGGCGTGCTGCTGGGCGGAGTGATGATGGCCAAGCCGGCGCCGGATCTGGACGTTCCGGTGACGAAGACACTCGGCGGCATCATCGTGCTGCCGGCCGAGCACGTGCTGATCCGCCGGCACAACGCGCCGTGGATGCATGTGGCGAAGATCGGGCGCTCGGCGTGCGACCAGTGCCGGTTCTGCACGGAGTTCTGCCCGCGGTATCTGCTCGGGCATCCCATTGAGCCGCACCGCGCCATGCAGTCGCTGGGATTCGCCGAGAGCGCGAACTCGATGGTGGCGGGAACGCTCTACTGCTGCGAGTGCAACCTGTGCACCATGTTCGCGTGCCCTGAGGACCTGGATCCGAAGACGGTGTGCGTGCAGTCAAAGCCGGTGGCGCGCGAGCGCGGGCTCACATGGAAGGGAACGCCGGAATCGGTCGAGCCGCATCCGATGGGCGAGTACCGGCGCGTGCCGATGCGCAGGCTGATGGCCAAGCTGGGGCTGGGCGAGTTCCGCAACGAAGGTCCGCTGAAGGAACAACGCTTCGCGCCGCGAAAGGTGACCCTGCCACTCAAGCAGCATGCGGGCGTGCCTGCGGTCGCGGTGGTGAAGAGCGGCGACCGCGTGCGCGAGGGCGATCTCGTGGCCGCGCCGGAGCCGGGCAAGCTGGGCGCGCGCATTCACGCGAGCATCGACGGACGCGTGACGGTGATCGAAGACGCGGTGGTGATTGAGGCGTGAACGACAGGGATCAGGGCGTGTAAGACGGCAAGAGCGCGCGGCGCTGGGCGCGTAAGACATGTTGGACGCGCGATTGACGCTGTAAGACACGAATCGCGGGCACGTTAGACGGCGTAAGACAACGCCGGAAGGAGCCAAGGTGGCGACGGAGATCAATTCGATTGGATTGCTTGAGCTGTCAAGCGTGGCGACGGGAATTGTGGCGGAGGATCTGATGCTGAAGGCGGGCTCGGTTCAGCTTTTGCTGGCGCGCAGCATCTGCTCGGGAAAATTCTTGATTGTGGTGGCGGGGGATGTGGCCAGCGTGCAGTCGGCGCTGGCGGCAGGCGCAACGGCGGCCGGGGCTTCGCTGATCGAGCGGCGGCAGATCGCGCGGGTGCATCCAACGGTGTTGCAGGCCATCTCGCAGACGGTGGACGTTGAGCCGAGCCAGTTGAAGTCGATCGGCGTGATTGAGACGTTTTCCGCGGCCAGCATCATCGAGGTTGCCGACGCGGCGGTGAAATCGGCCAACGTGACGCTCTTGCGCGTGCACCTGGCCATGGCGCTGGGCGGCAAGGGCTTCGCGCTGATGGCCGGCGATGTGTCCAGCGTGCAGGCAGCGGTGGCCGCCGGATGCAAGGCCGCCGCGGACGATGGAATGCTCGTGGGTAAAGGCGTGATTCCGGCGCCGTCGCCAGAGCTGTTTAAGGAATACATCTGAAAGCAGCGAATAGCCACCTCAACGAGCAACGATCGCTCGTCGGGGCCATCGGCAGGGAGTAGGAAGTAGAGAATAGAGAAGCAAATCTAACTACCAGCCTTCAGCTCTGAGTTATCAGCTGGCAGCTAGTTAGTGGCAGTTAGTAACTTTGAGCTGGCGGCTAGTAACTACAGCGTGTTTCAAAATCCCGTCTTGTAAAAGGGCACGACTTCAATCGTTCCGAAAAGCCCAAGAAAAAATCAGGGGGTTTTAATCCCTGAGGGATTGCGCCCATAATGCGGCCGTCGTTCTTGAAACACGCTATAGTAACTTTAAGCTATTGACTCGTAACTACAGCGTGTTTCATAAACATTTTTGCAGCGTGATCCGGAAGCAAGCGAGATAGAAGAAGGCCCGGTAGATGGTGAGGAGATGTTCGTGACGGACCAGCGAGCGGCGGAATTGCCCTATGCAAGCGTTGGCGCGTTCGATGATCCTGCGGCGTTTCGCACTCTCCCACAGCTCCGGCCGCGGGCTGGATTTACAGAATGACCTATGCGGAATCCAGGGACAGGTCAATTCCCCGGATGATCGCCGCCGAACCGTTCCTTTGAATCTGAATGGACCATCTTCGCCAAAAGATATTCGAATTCAGTTCCGAACTCCGCTTGCAGCGAATTGTGAGCTTTGCGGAGTAGTGACCAGGAGAGCCACGGGATTTGCAACTCGTTGGCGATGGGCCTCAAACGGCGTGCAGTAATATTGATCGGATTGACGGGAGTCCCAGATCGAGACACAAGAACAAAGTCGTCGGGCCCGATGTAGTTTGGCCGGGCTCTCAGCCTTAGAAGAATTGGCAGTAACAGCTCTGGAATGGCCAGATTCCTGATTCGACACTCCCGTACTTCGGCACATTCTCCGCGATACAACTGATTCTTGATGGCTATGCTAATCGGAGGAATTGCGTCTCCATCGTCGCCCGAACCCGCCCCGGTCAAGTTCACGCATTTCCATCGGAGTCCGCAAATCTCAGTGACATTCATGCCAGTGAGGATCGCGATGAGCATCATCTCTCTTTCTGGATAGCGCATAAGTCCAAACACATCCCTAACCTGGTTGAGCGTAAGCGTCGGCATGCTGCGGCGAGTCCGTTCCGGTAGCTTCACCAGCCTGGCGGGATTGTCTCCGGCGTAATAATCCGTCTTCTTGGCATGGGTGAAGATTGCACCGATTACATTGCGGATGTGCACGACCGTTTGTATCGAGTATCCTTGATTCACGGCCGCCAAGATGAGCCGCTGCAAATTGTCGGGATGGACCTCATGGAGCGGCAGATTGTTCAAGTATGGCCAGTCTGAATCGGCCTGAAGTTTGCTCGTTGAGCAAACACCGTTTATTTGGAAGGCTCGCTCTACCTCGTCGGGCGTGATGATATGCTTCAGCATCGCCGCGTAATGCATGCGGCCCGCCTTCTTCTTGAATGCCACGTGTTCCGGGACAAATTTCTCTTTCACAAAATCCGCAAATGTCAGTTTGGGGAATCGTTGATCGGTGTCGAGCTGAATCGAGGTCGTGGCGTTCTTCCTCAGAATCTTCAGAGCTCCCTGATTTGTTATGTGTTTCGAGCCTGTGGCGCGACCGATCCGCGCTTGCTTTTGCTGCCGCGCCCATTCGAGACCATCCGCATCCGCCAGGCCACCAGGCAATTGAGGCGTGCAGGAGCTATCTTCCTCCAACAGGTCAATGTTATTGAGAACTCTCTCCCGATTCATGAAACCTCCATTTGACTCAGCTTGCGAGCAACCGGGCCCCCAAAGATTGCCTGTCACTTTCATGAAAAGTCGATCGCGCGATCCCACCGATGCTGGGATGTGTTCGGTGTATGCCATCGACCGCTAACTGGAGCCAAATATCTAAGAAGTGCGAATTTGTTATGTTGATTTAGCGCAAAAGGCATAGCAGCAGTTGCGTACTATAGTCGCACGATGAATGCTTGCTTTGCAAGAAGCGATAGATTGACAGAATGCTCGGATTGGTTGCTTCCTGCTCTACTAAAATTTTATAACTCGTTACATATGAGCTAGTTTGTGTCCACTAGTGTTCACGCAGATTCGAAAAGGTCGAGTGGTTGCTGAAAAAATGCCGATCGGAGATGATATTTTGCGAATCGAGTTCCGAAAGGGGAAAAACATTTGCAAGCTCCTATTTTTGAATGAAATCTCAACGTTGAATTGCCATGGCCACAGATTTAGCCGCTTCTGCAGAGGCCCGACCCCGGCAAGCCGGATTCTAAGAAATCCCGCCATCTATACGCTGATTCTCGATGCACCGGCTGTAACAGGCCCTTAGGCAGCTCCTGGAAAGGGTGGGGATAGCGAGTTTGCCGATGCGCGCCATCGTCAAAACGGGGATTGCAAACAATTTTTTCTATAGCATTGCCGCGAATCTCAAAATATCATTGCCGACTGCAACAGCGTACAAAGCTCTGTTATAGATCTAGCTGAAACTTGATCCCAAATGCAACAAGATCCCTCTGTTTAAGCAGAGGTCGCCCGGTCTTGCGAGAAAGGGAAGCCATAAATTCTCATTGGGGGTCGAGGTCGAGTTTCGTCAAATCAATCATTCAAAGCGTTGCAACAGGTCATACATCCCTTCAGGGGGTTTTTGCGCTGCATCAAAATCACGCATATCCATTCTTCGGATACTCACTCGAGTGAAGCGCTCGTGTCCAGCATCGGCGGAACGCACGAGGCTTAAAAGCCGACAAACAGAATCTGGACATCGCCGCTGCATGGCATTCTTTCCCCCCTCCATTGCGCGGCAAGTTCGCTTTAGCAGAGATCTGAGATAGCTCGCGGGGCCCGGGCCGGGCTCCAAAGGGCGGCAGTACCCCAGATGCACGCCAGGCAATCGAACGAGGCGGGCTGGAGATTGTAAGTGCGATAGGGACCTATTCACCGCAGAGATGCGGCACAGCCGGGACGATCCGGTTGCGTGTTTAGTTGAGTGAGCACGAGTGCTCTTTCGACGAAAGGTGCTCCTGCAACCAGAGCCGGTCGCCGGCACTGTTTGCGGGTCAAGGCGAGGAGGCTGCACACCCATGAGAAAGTCGTACCAGGTTTGGATCACCGTACTCATCGTCGCTCTTGCGACGGCCGCGGCAAGCGCCCAGTCATTCCGAGTGCAATGCCCAACCTCCACGATTACGCACCCGATCACCTCGGGCACTTGCGGCGCCAACCCTACCGGGCCGGGGTGCAACAACTCAGAGCCTAACTACAACGGGCCAACCCAATTCAAAGCCGCGACCGCCGGTATACCGAGCGGGACAACCGGAGACTTTGTCACGCCGACGGCCAACGTGAACGGCGCCATCAAGTGCCAGCAAATCTCCGGTGGTGACGGCTATTCGACAATGGGCGATGGCAATCAGATCTTCATGTTCTCGTTCGGGCCGCTCTCCGGTCTGGCGGACATCGCGGCCGGCCATCCCGGCACCCAGTTCCCATATATCTTCAACCAGCCGTATAGCGCCGTTAGTCCCACCACCCCGCTGGTGCGCGGTGACCCGGCGACGACCGACGGGGCGACCAGCGGCGCCTCGCCATGGACAGGCGGGCCAGCGTTGCCGGTCTTTACTGCGTTTACGTGGAACGGTGCGGTTGGCTTGGCGCCCGACATTACGAGCCTCGTGAGCGTCAGCAATCTCGTCGAGGGACCTGTTACTGCTGCTCTTTACCCAGGCGCCACGGTCCCCGGTTGCCCCACGACGGGCGCTTCCGCAAACACAGTAACGGCCTGGACCGACGCTCCCCTGGGCATTCCTGTTACCGCACAGGTCCTGATCGCCAGCGCCACCGCTGAAGGTGGCATCGCAACTCCGCCTGGCTATGCAGGCACCTGGCAAATTACCTGCGTGGCTACCGGAGCCGCCGTTACTCCCGACGGGTTCAACGAATTTGCCTTCCAGTACACCGACACGAATACAGGGCTGGTGGCAGATACCGGGAATGACCTTGCAGCCACCGCCGCTTCGCCCGCAACAATCGACGGGCATGTGGATCCCCGCCCCATCATGGATGTCGGGGTGATGAACGGCAATATCCCGGCGCCCATGATCGCCTTTGATGAGGACGATGAGTTCTTTCTCACCCTGACCAACGTGGGCATGATCATGCGCCCGGACCTGTTCGAGCAGCACACGGTCCACTTCCACGGCTACCCCAACGCTTCGTCGTTCTATGACGGCGTGCCCGACGCATCCGTCGCCATCAACATCGGCGCCAGCTTCACCTATTACTATCTCGCTCCCGATGCGGGGACTTATTTCTGGCACTGCCACATCACCCCGCCCGAGCATTTGCAGATGGGCATGGTGGGACAGCTCTATGTGCGGCCGCGGCAGGATCGAGTGCCTCAAGGAGACAGCCTCTACACGTATCTCGGATACCAGAATGGCATCGGCCTGCCGACTGGAACGATCGCGGACGGGCGCACGATTTGCAATCCTGCGAACGACATCCTGTGCAGCGCTACCATGCCGGCCATCAACATTACAGCCGCCACCAGGCCGGCGGCCAATACCCTCTGCAGCGGTGCTTCGGTCGTCTCAGGAACAGAGGGGACAACGCCTGAATATGTCTACAACGATGGCGATGGCTCGACCTGCTACGACGTCACTTACCCAATCCAGATGCACGGCTTCGATCCGAACTTCCACTTCGTCGGCATGACCTTCAATCCGGAGTTGTTTGCGGACATGAATGACAAGTACTTCCTGCTGAACGGTCGAAGCTATCCCGACACGGTCGCGCCCGGTCCACAGGCCACAGTTTCGAGCGATGGCCAGATGCACTACTCGCAGCCGCTGCCCGCCATCATCAACATTCCGCAAGGCGGAAAGGCTTCCCTGCGCCTCGTCAACCTGTCGGTTGCGGAATACTTCACTTTGCAAAGCCTGGGCGTTCCCATGCATGAGATCGGATTCAACGCCAAGTTGTTGCGGGACCAGGATGGCAACAACATCGAGTTCTACACAAACTCGATCACGCTTGGCGGCGGCGAATCTCTGGACGTGATTCTGGACGCCAGTGACGATGGCTGCAGCGCCTACCTGGGCTCCGGATGCGCTGCGAAGTTGTATCCAGCGGGCAGCAAGTTCTATGTCTACACCTCAAATCTCGAAATGCTGTCGAATGACGCCGAGAACTTCGGCGGGATGATGACCGAGGTCAACATCTGCAACAGCGTGTCGAGCGACACCTTTGGGAATACCTGCAACTAGGAGAGCAGCGATGAGGCAGATGAACATGAAAAATGCGACGTCAATGACACAACTGCTCCTGGCGCTGTTGGTGGCCGTAACTCTGTCGCTTGCGCCGGCCGCCTTCGCTGCTGCTCCAGGAATGACCAGCACGGGGGGTACAACTGGGACATTCAATTTGACGGCCCAGGATGCCTACCTGAATCAGCCGGACGGGGCGGCAATTTACTCGTGGGGATACGGCTGCGTCACCGGCTCGGCACCGACTTTCGTCCCCAAGGCTACCTTCGCCTTCCCGGCCAATTGCAACACCATGCAGGTTCCCGGCCCCACCATGGTCGTTACAGAAGGGGCCACGGTCACGATTAATCTGACCAATAATCTGCCTACGGCCGCCGGCAACACCTCGCTCCTGTTTCCGGGCTTCAACGTAACGACCACTTGTACTGGAGCAGGTCAGCAGCAGGGCCTGTTGACATGCGAAGCGGCTCCGGGTGGCACGGTGACCTACTCGTTCACCGCCTCAGCGCCGGGCACGCACGCTTATTACAGCGGAACGCAGAGTGACCTCCAGATCGAGATGGGGCTCTACGGCGCCGTCATTGTGTTGCCGAGCAACCCTGGGGCTGGCACCTGCGACACCAACAACGTAACAAATCTGTACGGAAAGACGGATTACGGGACATCGCACGGCATCGTTGGATTTCCTGAGCAGGACTTCCGCCTGGCTCACGCAGCCTATGACCACGAAAAGAGCTGCTACGACCGGGAATACCTGTTCCAGTGGGCCGAAATGGATTCCAGGATTCACAAACAGGCAGAGGCGCAGGTTCAAGCCAAGACGGGCTGCACGGCTAACACGATGGGATGCAGCCTCGACGTACAGACCGAGCCCTACCATCCCCAATATTTCCTGATCAACGGACGCTCCATGCCTGACCTCATGGATCCGAACTACGCATCCGAATATCCGCACCAGCCTTACAACGGCAACCCGCACATGCATCCGGGCGAGCTCACACTCATACGAACCATCGGACAGGGTAGATGGCAACATCCGTTCCACGAGCACGCCAATCACGTGCGCATCCTGGCTCGTGACGGGGATCTGATTCTCAGCCCGACCAATCCGACCACAAGTCTCGCGGGAAGTCTGATGTTCAACACCGATACCACTCCGGGCGAGGCGTTCGACGGGATCTTCTACTTCAGCGGCAGGGGATTGAACTGGGACCCGTATGGTCACCACCCAGCGGGTACCGGCTCTTCGTTCTCTAAATTTACGATCACCGCCATCAGCGAGAGTGGGAACACAGTCACCGTAACGTTGACCGGCACGCAATACCCTGATGCAGGTGGGCAGGTGGTGATTGCGGGCGTCAATAAGGCCGGCTTCAACGGGACGTTCACGGTTGCTTCCTCCAGCGGTGGCACCTCGACAAGCACATTCACGTACAACGACCCAACAGCGGGTCTGGCCTCCGGGTCCGGCGGGACGGCGACTGTGAGCATCGGGGCCAACAGCTCTCCGAACGATCCCCTCGCGTCGTTGCCGTGTACTCCTGACGCAAACGGCTACAACACGGGGAATCCCGCTGCCCTGAACTACTACGAGTGGTGCCAGGATCATAACAAGCCGGTACAGGTGGATCCGTTCGGCGACGTGGCATCGGGCGGTCCCGCAACGTTGCCTGATCCGAATGTGTTAACCAACGGCCAGTGGTACGGCGGCACTCCGTACCTCGGTCCGGATGCCAGTCTGCGCGCGACAATGGCCGCCTGCGATACCACCACCAACGCCAATTGCACAACCCTACTGCCTTCGAACACTGAGGCCAACCCGGCCATCGAGCGCGGTTGGGCGTTTATGTGGCACTCGCACAACGAGCGGGAGATCACGACAAACAACGTCTTCCCCGGCGGAATGCTGATGATGATGCTGGTGGATTCACGGGAATTTGCGATTGACGAATCGGAATAGGAACAGTCAGATTGGCTGTTTTCGAAGACATTTGGTTTGAGCGTCCCCCGGGCAGCCGGGGGACAGCGGAAAAGATCCAGGTTTTCTTTCCATGACGCAAGGCGAGCGAAAGGCGAAAACAATGATCCGGATGAGCAATTCCATGTCGAAGACTCCATTGAAGGCCGCATCTCTGGTAAGTGCGTTCCTTCTCTTTGCAGCCGCGGCATTCAGCCAGCAGGTGAACCTGACGGCGGGGCCGACAACGACAACCATGCCGGATGGCACGGTGATCCCCATGTGGGGTTACACCTGCGGAGCCGCAGTTTCTGGTTCGGCCGCGACCTGCGCGCCCTTAAGCGGATCCAGCACCGGTGCTTCCACTGGGGCGCTTGGCGGAATCTACGTGCTCAATGGCGGATCGGGCTATACGTCAGCGCCCACCGTCACCATTACTCCTGCCCCTGGGACCACGCCGACGACGGCGGCGGTAGCGACCGCGATCGTTACCGATGGCCAGGTGGTTGGCTTCAATGTGACCAATCACGGAGCTGGCTATACAGCCGCTCCTACGGTCACGCTCTCAAGTGGCGGCGGCTCCGGTGCCACTGCCGCGGCAGCGCCGGCCTGGTCCCCAGTTGTGATCACGGTTCCCTTTGTTACCCACGGGGCAAGCCTGACCATCAACCTGAACAACCAGCTCGGCTTTGGCCCCTCGGGAACCGCGCCGGGGAATTTCATCCCCACATCGATCGTGATCATTGGTCAAGTTGGCGGCGGTCTCGGCGATCAGACGGTGACAACCTACTTGCCGAGTCCCGACCACTCCAACGCACAAGGATGCCCGACGTGGTTTATCGCCGCCAACCCGCCGGGTACTGCATGCACAAGCACCAACAACGCAGGTTTGGCCACACCTCCGGCCCAGGCGCAAGGGCGCGTGTGGTCAATGGCCGGGGAAGTGGAGGCGAATCCGCCGGGAACATTCGCCTCTTTGCCACTCACGTGGGGCAGCCTGCGGCCGGGGACATATCTGCTCGAATCCGGCACCCATCCTTCGATTCAGGTGCCCATGGGCTTGATCGGCATGCTTGTCGTCACTAACGCCCCCTCGGGCGCTACAGCCGGCATAGCTTACCCTGCGGTGGCCGCTAGCACTACAACTGCGGCGGTTCAGGCGAAGGTTCCGGTTGTGAATTACAACGCAGAGCTCCCACTCGAGTTCAGTGAAATCGACCCGGTGCAGAACAAAGCGGTCGACGTGGCTGTCCGGAACGTCAACTTTAGCGAACTTAAGGTGTGGTCCGGATTGCCGACCGACCCGCAGGGTACTCCCGGCTGCGGCAACCCGGCGTCAGGCGCTTTTTACCAATCGTGCTATCCCCCGGCGGTGAATTACACGCCATTCTATTACCTCATCAACGGCCTCGCGTTCAACAAGACCAATCCGGCTGCGTCGCTGTTCGCGGCTACGGCTGGTGTGTCTGGCACGCCTCCCAAGCCAGTCACGACCGGAATTTCCGCGACTGGCACGGTTCTGCTGCGCATGGTGAATGCAGGCCTGCGCATGCACGTACCGGCGATCGTTGGGTCGCAAACGCAAGGATTTACCGGCGCAGGGGTGCTCACTACCTCGACCAATCCAGTGGGTGGATTCACTCTGATCGCAGAGGATGGCAACCCGATCCCGAACTTGACCGCGCCCCGTGTAAAGACGGAACTGTTTATGGCAGCGGGCAAGACGTACGACGTGAAGATTAATGTGCCGACGGCGTCGCTACCGATCTATGACCGCGAGCTTAGCCTGTCGGCCAATTCCTCGGTGCGTGACGCCGGAATGCTGGCGTACATCGGCGTGAACGGTTCAGTGCTCCCGGCTGTCACGGCGGGGGGATTCGGAACCGGAACCGGGGTAGCCAACCCGGATACCTACGCTTCCATCAGCCCCTGTCCGTCCTCAGCCACCTGCACTCCCTTCGTCATCACCGACCCATCCAAGGGCGTGATCGCCAACGACATCAATGTGTATGGCGTCGAGCTGTCGACTCCTCCCACCAAAGGCTCGCTGACTTGCAGCGCGGTGCCGGGGAGCCCGGTCGCCGGAATTTGTGCCAACGGCACCTTTACCTATACTCCCACTCCGGGCTGGAGCGCCGACTCCTTCAAGTATTGCGCCAACGGTGCGGCTGCGGGCACAGCCAACCTGTGCACAACAGTGGCACTGAACCCGTCGACACTTACCGGGACCCCTGTGGCGAGCAACATCACCTACACGTCCACGATGGCCACATTCATAAAGATTCCATCGCCTGGCGTCCTCTCGGTAGACAGTGACCCGAACGAGTTACCTCTTACCGTTGTTGTTTCCGGGGCGAACGCGCCGAAGTTGACGAACGCAACGCTGGTTATGGACCCGCAAGGCGGGTTCACGGCGTCCGTCACCGGAGCGGGGACTACAACCTGCCCCGGCACCGCGCCAGCCAGTTCCGAGTGTTTCAGTTTTAACTACCGCGCGCAAAACTCCCAGGGAACAGTGAGTACACCGGCGACGGTGACCCTCGTCTTCCCGCCGGCCAGCAACTTGAAGGTCAATGTACTGGATGCCCAGGCGTATAACAACTGCAACGGGAACAGCGCCTGCATCAGTGCATTGAAGCCATTTGGCGACTATCGCTGGATCATTGAAGAAGATAAGACTTTCTGGATCGACCCCAACTGCACAACCAACGCCAGCATTACTACGCCGGGCTGCCCAGCCGTTGTGGGCCCGGCGGGTCAAAGCACGATTCCGACGTTTGGCGTGAATTTCCATACCAGCACCATGGACTTTGTTGCCCAGGGCTGCACCGGGCCGCTCTCCTGCGAAGGCGGCCAGACCATGCTCGACCCCACCACCGGAATTCACGTGAATGCGGTGTGCGACCTTGGCAACGGCGCCTGCCGGCCCGATCCGACGGGAAATGGATCTACCCCGGTGGATCCCAAGCAGGTCCATCTCGATCCTTCCAAGCGCTATTACATCTCGGTGCTGCCGGGTGACGCGGCAAATCCGTTTCCTGCGAACGCGAGCCCTCCGGTTTGCAATGGCCAGGAGGCAACATCTATAAGTACTGATCCAACTCAAACGCAATGCGGCCACACCATGAGCGGCGCTTCCATCCCACCGGCATGCAACATCCTCGGCGGGCCCAATGCGTGTACCGCCTCTTCTGCCTTTACTCAACCTGTCCAGGTGCTGGCGCTGCCGACACCTCTTCCCACGGGTAAACTTTCGGTGCTCGTGTTTGAAGACGACTACCCGCTCAACGGCGAGCAGGATGGCGGCGGCGGAGCCGGCGGCGCAATTGCGCCCGTTGAGCCCGGTCTGGGCGGCTTCAACATAGTCCTGTGGGACACCTATGGCGGCCTCGGTGATGTGACCGGGCAGAATTCCAACGACATGTTCAATCAGCCTTTGTCGAACGGCCTGGCGGGAACTGTAGATCCCACCACGGGACTCGACGCGTGCCCGGTTTCGGCCACTCCGACCGTGTCTACGGGCGCTGTAGCTGGGCCAGGAGGAACTTCAACAGGAGGGACCATAACTGGGAACGGGGCGGGTCCGGGGCAGACGACAGCCATGACGGGCATGATCGTGACTTGCCCGAAATATGAGGCAGACGGGACAACTCTATCTCCCCTTGCCGGGCAGGCGGTCATTGCCAACCTGATGCCGGAGAAATTCAGCGTCCAGGCCTACCCCGGGGCCGACCGCATTGCCCGCGGGGAAGAGTGGATCCAGACCAACACGCTGGATGGGCAGCATCCCCACGATGCGTTCATCGAAATCGGCGACCCGAGCTACTTCCAGGAGTACGGGCCGGCGGGATACCACGTAATGATCGGCTTTGCCAACCCGGCGATCATCAACTCACGCCTCAATACTGTTTGCCAAGGCTTCGGTACCCCCGGTTCGGTTGGACCGTGCACCAACACCGTCAAGGGACAAGTGAACGTGGAACGCCTGAGCCGGATACCGGATGAGAGGCTCTACACCAGCGAATCCCGCGATGCTCTCACCTGGACCCAGTGCTGGGTCAGCCTGGGTGACCCCGATGGCGAGGACTTCGAGTTCACAAAGTGCGACGCCAACGGGAACTTCAGCTTCAGCAACGTTCCCAGTGGAGACTGGAGATTGACCATCGGCGACCAATGGAATGACCAGATCATCGATGGTTTGTCGACGGCGGCGAACGTCGGGTGCACCACTTATAGCTCCGGCGGAAACACCAGTTGCACTGGCGGCCAGACCCTCGACCTGGGACATATCGGAGTCCAGCAGTGGCAGTCGAACATCTACACACGCACCTACATTGACGACAACAGGGATGGAATCTGGGAATCCAACGAGATTGGGATTCCGCTCATCTATACGATGATCCACTACCGGGATGGGCACAATGCCAACGCTCTGGCGACGGACTTCAACGGCATCGCCAACTTCAACGAGACCTTCCCGCTGTTTAACTGGTACGTAGTGGAAGCGGATTCGACCCGCTACAAGACGACGGGCATCCACACCGTCTACGACGCAGGCGGCCCTGCCGATGGCACGACCGATTGCGGGCCCGGGAATGGCGCCCGGCCGTGCGGAACTTCAACCGCCTACAAATACTTTTCGAATACCTACGAGTCGGTTCCCTTACCTACCGATCTGTCGGTGCCCGGCGCCGTCTATTGCACGACAGCGGATTGCACGGCGGAGGCTGTTTCGTTCGCGGCCGGCACGGCCATCCCCAGTACGGGACTGGCAACGTCCTCTTCCACCGGTCGCATCGATCCACCCTGGGTATGGGCGGAGGGCTGGTCGGGCTTAACCGGCCATAGCAACTGGATTGATATCGGCAAAGCGCCGTATGCATCCTGCCCGCCGGCCTGCGCAAGCGTCATTCCTACTGCTGTCGCCAGTGCCAGCGTGACGTCGGGGGGCACCGGCTACGCGGTCGGGAATACCATCAGTTTGACTGGTGGTGGCGGCACTGGTGCGGTTGCGACCGTCGCCTCAATTAGCGCAGGTGGTAAGATCCTCACCGTCACCTTGTCGAGTGGTGGCTCAGGCTACGAATCAGCTCCGACAGTCGATGCGACTTTAACCGGAACAGGAACCGGTGCCGTCCTTGCCGCAACATTGGCCACTGCCCCCACCACGTCGCAGTTCGGTGAGAACGGCGGCATCTATGGACAGGTCGACTATGCCTCGACGCGTCCTTTTGATGATGCGTCGCAAATGATACAGCAGCCCTGGGAGCCCAATGTTCCGAACGTCACCGTCAACCTCTACCAGGAAGGCTTTGCAGCGGATGGCGTAACGCCAACCCTGACCCTGGTGGACACGACCACAACCAGCAGTTGGGATGCCTGGGCGCAAGGGTTTTACCCGGGCAGCAGTGCAGGCACGGGCGCTGGCGCCGGCCAAAAGCCGAACTTGAGCTGCCCTGGCCAGGACGTAGCGGCCAACGACCTCTTTTACTTCACGCTGTTTGACCAGCCGAATTACCTTGACTGGTACAACAATCTGCACAACGGCGCCACACTGCACACGCTCCCGTATAACTCCCAGTTCAAGTGCTATGACGCGATGAAGATCAATAACCAGCTTCAGCCGGCGCCTTACGACGGCAAATACTTCTTCCCCAGTTCGCTTGGCATCGACCCGACTACCGGGAAGCTGCTCGCCACGAAGGGATCCACGAATGGCGTTGCGTCGTCTATGAATGGGACCAACTGCACGATCTGCGTGCCCAACCCCACCACCGCGGTTCAACCTCCTCCCGGCAGTGACATGACTGGCTACGACCCGTATCGCGCCGGTAATCCCATGCTGCCGCCCGGCAAGTACGTGGTGGAAACGATTATGCCTCCGGGCTATGAAGTTTATAAGGAGGAAGACAAGAACCTCCTGATCGGCGACAACTTCGTCGCTCCGGTCACGCAGCAATTCGGCGGACTGGGTGGGGACGTCTTCATCTTGCCCGATCAGGCCTCTGTGGCTTCCATGTACGACGAGAGCGGCGCAGGCTATAACCCCACCAACTACCAGAACTCGACTACCGGCACGGGGTTGGCGGACGAACTCTCAGGCGTTCCAGGCTTCCCCGGCTACACCGCTCCTGTGTGGCCGTGCGTGGGCGAGATGCGCATTGTGCCCGACTATCTGAGTGAGTTCCCGCAGAATCTGGAAACGGCGCCCTTTGCCGGAGCGACCCGGCCTCTGTGCGACCGCAAGGAAGTGACGCTGAACAGCCAGATGGCGGTGAACGCGAGGTTCTTCATTTTCACCTCGACCCACATCGCCGCGAAGTACACCGGCGTGATCACCGACGACTTCACGTCGGAATTCGATCCGTTCTCCCCGCAGTTCGGCGAGAAGTTTGCGCCGCCCAACATGCCGATCTCCACAAAGGATTATCTCGGGAACGAACTCTCCCGCGTGTGGTCCGATCACTGGGGAATCTATGACGGATTGACTTTCTCCAGTTGGAACGTGAATCCGCCCAACATCACCGGATATTCACCGGCGATGATGACGCAGTGCATGAACGACCCGGGTCCGATCCTCGACACCAACCCGAGCTCGCCGACCTACGGGAAGATGATCACCGATCCTCTGTACAACCCGGCGTACAGCGATTTCTGCTACATCGATCCGTACATGCCGGGCTTGACTGCCTATCTCGACACTCCTGTTGTGCCCACGGAAGGGTTCGTCGGTGCGGGTTACAACAACGTCGATTGCAGCTACCCTGACGCCACGCCGGCAGTCTCGGAGGTGGACGGCGACGGTATCGGTCCCTACGTGAGCGGGGCCGGTAAAACCCTCACCATTACTGCACTGGGCGATCAGCAGGTGAATAACAACGCCTACTCGGGACCCTCTGCCAACATTGCTCCGTTCAGTTCGAAAACCATTACCCGCCACTATGGCTTTGGCAGTCGGTGCACAAGCCCCACAACGGGTAGCACGACTTGCAATACGTTGTCCTCGGTGACGATCGGCACAGTGGCGGCCACGATCACGGGCTGGTCAGACTTGCAGATCACGGTAACGGTGCCGTCCGGTGTTGCTAACTGCACGATACAGCAACAGACGCAGTACGGTGGGTCGACTGCGAAGTGCGGCCAATTGGTCATCACTGCTGGTAACGGCAAGGAGTCAATCGACACGGTCACGGTGACGATTGGCGGCAAAGCGCCCGCCCACGTTAGCGCCAGCCAAACCATCCAGGGCGCAATCGATGCAGCCGCCCCAGGCGACCTGATCATCGTCGACCCGACTTGCACCACGAGTACTTCCGCGACCACGGGAGGTGCGTGCGAGGGAACCGGCGTCGGAACAATCACGGGTAAGGCTCAAGCTGCCCACGTCGAAGCGGTGCTGATGTGGAAGCCTGTGCGGCTGCAGGGTGTAGGCGCTGCCACATCGATCATCGATTCGAATGCATTTCCGGCGGGCAGGCTGCTCGAGCCCTGGCGCCGGCATGTCAACTGCCTGTTCGGCCTGACGCTCACCGGTGTGCCGCTCGGGTCGTCTGCACCTTATGATCCAAACTCCGTTTACAACTGCCCTGATGCGGGTTGGAGGTACTACGGAAACGACTTGACAGGCACGGGCGCGGGCACGCCGAACTACCTTGTTCCCCAGGTTGACCGGATTCCGCTGGAGGCAGTTTTGGGCTGGGACGCTACGCTCAATGGCAACCTCGCCGAACAACTGCAAGAGCCCTCGCTCATGGGCGCGTATGAAGGAGCCGGGATTACGGTTCTGGCGAAGGGCGTGTTGACGCCATCGGGAACGCCTCCCTTCGGCGTGGAAGGCGCGTTCCCGGCAGGTTCCCTGCTTCTCCAAAATGTACCAGCAGCGCTTGACGAGACTGGGGCGGTCATTCCGGCGTCGACTAACCACTGCACGGTCACCCCGAACCCCTACCCAAGCAACTTCGAGTGCAACCCGTCCTCGATTGATGGCCTCACCATCCGGGACAGCTCCCAGGGCGGTGGCGGCATCTACGTGCACGGCTGGAACCACAACCTGCAAATCGCCAACAACCGGATCAACAACAACGGCGGTACGCTCTCCGGCGGAATCACCCTCGGACAGGGCGAGTTCCCAGATCCGATCACGGTCTCTGGCGTCGTAGGCGGGGTGGGCGAGGAGACCGCTCTCGATGTGCTCCCCTCCTGCCAGGACAGCAACGTGGTCGGCACGCACTTGCCGAATTGCCTGGACCTCAACGTCTACATGCATAACAACGCCATAACCGGCAACTCCTCTCTCGGCGATGAATTGTTCTCCGGCACCCTCGCGGGAGGCGGCGGCGCCAGCTTCTGCACCGGCTCCGACTACTACAAGTTCGACTACAACTGGGTATGCGGAAACGTCAGCTCGGCCGAAGGCGGAGGCATCACTCACCTCGGATTCAATTACGACGGCGACATCGAGCACAACACGATCGCTCTCAACGAAAGCAACAACCCCACCATTGCAACCAACGGTGGCGGAATCATGGTGATGGGTACGCCCGATACCGATCCGGTTTGCACGACCATCCCCGACGCGGATTGCCCGCCGGGCCTGAGCGACGGCACAGGTCCGAACCTGGTGATCAACGCCAACCTGATCCAGGCCAACGCGGCTGACAGCGGCGCCGGCGGCGGCATCCGTCTGCAGCAAGTCAACGGGACCGATGTTTCCACCTTCTACAGTCGGCCGACTCTCTGGAACAAGGTCACCATCACCAACAACATCATCGTGAACAACGTCGCTGGCTGGGATGGCGCGGGAATCTCGCTGCAGGATTCGTTGAACGTGTCCATCATCAACAACACCATCTCGAGCAACGATACCCTTGCCTCCTCGGGCGTGCTTACCCAGAGCATCGGCACGCCCGTGGCCAGCGCACCGGCAGGCGACTGCACGCAACCCGGTCCAACCGGTCCGACCACGGCGTCGTGCCCGCAGCCGTCCGGCGTGAGCAGCACGACGAACTCCTCGGTGCTGACCACGACCTTCGTCGCGCCTGCCAACCACATTACATGCCCGTCTGGAATTACCAACTGCCAGGCAATTTCGAGTCCGTTACTGCAGAACAACGTGATCTGGCAGAACCGCTCGTTCTACATCGGGGTGCACGGACTGGGAACAGGGGGCCTGAACCAGCAGAACCTCATTTCGCAGTTTGACGCCTTCACCGGGACTGCCGTGCCGAACCAGACCGCCTTCGGCCAGTGCGTCGCGGGCGTCAGCTACTGGGACGTCGGCGTCCGCAACGACAGGACAGTTAACGGCCGCGAATCGGGATTCCAGCTCAACCCGACCTACTCGGTACTTGACCCCGATGCAACAATCTACGCTTCAACGAACCTGACAGTGAGTCCCGACATTGTCAGCCAGTATTGCAACGGTGCGCGGGTGCCTCCAACCTGCAGTGTGACGGATGGCTGCGGCGGACCGAGTGGATATGGCCTGCCTCCGGGCATTGTTGACGCATCGGCCCCGAATCCGGTCTTCAGCCTCACTCCATCGGCGACGGTGGACGAGGGCAACAACTGGATCAACGTCAGTTGGGGTCCGCTCGCGCTGAGCGACGATTCGCTGACGGGTGGGGCGAGTGGGAACTACGGTGGCGGGGCCGCGTTTGGCAACTACATCCTGGCAGCGGGTTCACCGGCCATCGACTATATCCCAGTGAATTCAACAACTTTTCCCACAACCGTGGATCCGACTCTGACCACGGACTTCTTCGGCAATAAGCGGCCGGACGTTGCAGCGACCAATTTCGATGTAGGTGCGGTCGAATACCAGGCGCCGACGATTGCAGTCCTCAGTGTGACCGGCGGACCGTTAGCATTTGGGAACGTCAACGTCGGAACCACAAGTGCTGCGCAGACTCTTACGCTGCACAACACCGGGACGGCCGGCGCAACCACAATCGCCGTTGTCGTGACTGCACCGTTCGCGAGAGCGGGCGGTACATGCACCGCGACGCTGGCGGCAGGGACCACTTGCACGATCACCGTGACCTTTACGCCGACGGTCGCTGGACCCGCGACGGGAACGGCCACAATCACCGCGAACGTTGCAGTAGCCGGCTCGCCGGTAGCTCTGACCGGAACAGGTGTGGTTGCTGCTACGCTGACGTCGATATCTCCGATAACGGGCACTCGTGGCGCCTCAAACATTCCGATGACTCTGACCGGTACCAACCTGGCAACCGCAACATCGATCACGGTCACCGGGGGCGGCATCACCTGCTCCATCACCACACCCGCGCCGACGGCGACCACCGTCCACGCGCTGTGCTCGATCACTCTCTCGGCTGCGCTCGGAACTCATACCGTCGCAGTTGTAACGTCTGCGAACGGAACCACAAACACCGAAAACTTCTCGGTGACCAGACCAGTGGTCGCCTTCGGCGCACCGACTCCGGCGATGACCACGGGTACGGGTAACACGACCGTCAAGAACGCCACCATCACCGTAACTAACTCGGCCAGCGCACCAAACGCCGGACCGCTTACGCTGACGGCAAATCCGACGCTTGGTGCCAAGACCGGCACCGGAACAGGAACGTTCTCGATCACTGGCGGTACCTGTGTCAACGGGGCAGTCATCAATGCAGGAAGCTCTTGCACGATCCTCGTTCGGTACACACCGTTGACCTCGGGGGCGAACGACACGGCAACTGCCACCACAACTGCAACAATCACTGACCTGGGAGCGTCAACGTCAAACGGCGGAGCGACAACGACAACTCAGACGTCGGCGAGCTTCAACGCCAACTAACCTCCAGCCTGGGGCGACCGCAAACCGGCGGCCGCCCCGGGCGAAGAGATCTCTACGGGCTCAGATCAACGTTCGTGGCGGAAGTTTCAACGCTGCGAATTCACATGTGGAGTACGTGAACGGAGAGTTTCTCCCATGAAATCCAGCAAGCCGTCTTACCTATTTGTGATTTCGGCATTATTTCTTGCGGGCTGGCTTGGAGGGGTATCGGCAGAGCCAGCCAATTCAGCACAATCTGCGAACGGCAAGGGCTCCCAGTCCACTGCCACGACAAATTCTGGCACGCCAGCTAAACCTGTGACTTCCGCTCAGCCGAGTGCACCGGCCGCGCGGCCGGCACCGGTTTGGGCAGGCTCTCAGGTAAATCGCCTTTCGCGCCGAGCGGACGTGTATTACCAGGGGGCTTGGGGCGTTGGCGAACTCCACGTAAAGGTGGCAGAGTCGGGCGAACTCATTCGATTTAACTATCGGGTGTTGGACCCAGCGAAGGCCGCGGCCCTCAACGACAAGAAGGTTGAGCCGAAGTTGTACGACCCGCAGGCCGGAGTCGTCCTCACGGTCCCCCAGTTGGAAAAGGTCGGAGCACTGCGCCAGAGCAGCACGCCGAAGGCGGGCATGAATTACTGGATGGCTTTCGCGAACCCGACGCTGGTGGTGAAACGCGGCCACCGGGTGGATGTGGTCATCGGCTCATTCCGGGCAACCAACCTCGTCGTGGAATAACAAATACCGTCGGCCTGCTTACTGGGTAACCGGTGCTGTCAAGCTCTTGGCTGGCTTCTTGCTTCCTCATTGGGCCAAGGTTTGCTTGGCAAGCCAAGCGCTCACCCTCGACCGTGAATTGCGGTCTGCGTATCCTTCGTCGCGCCCTGAACCTTACCGAGAGTGGATGTGACGCTTTCACGCTGGCGCGGATCGCGAGGCACAATTCCATCCCCATCGCTCAAAACAGTGCTGCCACCCTCAAGCCGATGCCATCGAAAGGGCATTCGGTAATCTCTCAGGTGAGCACAGAATTGGGCACACCCCAGAATTGCCCGCAAAAAAAAGCGAAAGCGGCACCGAGATCGCAAGGGATTGTCAGCCTGTGGGTTAAGTGGTGCGCCCGGAGAGATTCGAACTCCCGGCCTACTGATTCGTAGTTCTCGACGAACGCGGAATCAATGACTTAGCGCAACTTAGTGAAACTTAGATTCGCCTGTATTCATGCGGGTGTTCTTCACTTTCCCGCCCGGTGATATAAGCGCGAATAAGCAGAGGGTGGGCACAAAACTGGGCACAGTGGTAGGCACAGCGCCCGCCAGTTGTCCGACCCCTTTGGGTGTGGCCGAGGTGGCTACGGCTTTCACCGGTTTGCCTTGCAACAGCCCCGAAAATTAAGGCGCAGAATTTGGTGAAATCAAAGCGCAGGAATTGTGCCGTTTTGCCGCTGCCCTTGAACTTGTCTGAGTGGACGGCGCTGCAAACCGTCCTTGACTTGGACTGGTTCCGAAAACAGGGCGCAGTTCTTGCAAAGCCGAGGCAAGCGATGTTTAGAGCATTTCTCCTGATGGTGTATAGTATTGATGGCGATGGTCCGCGCACATGCAATGGCGCGACCCTATTCGGATGATTTGCGACGGAAGCTGCTGGTGGCCTACGACCAGGGCAAGGG
>Ga0182027_10000335_pt1 | contig 81524 bp, 67 predicted proteins | sample 712E1DmetaG_FD_121300 | JGI IMG/M metagenome (GOLD analysis project Ga0182027, IMG submission 121300) | Permafrost microbial communities from Stordalen Mire, Sweden - 712E1D metaG (Illumina Assembly) | ecosystem: Environmental > Terrestrial > Soil > Wetlands > Permafrost | place: Sweden... | reverse complement strand
GTAGGAGGCGGTCAGCACATAGGTGACCCCCCCTTTGAAATAGACCGTGTCGCCCGCGGCCAACGCTGTTGCCGCCGTCGCACCCGTGGCCGAGGGATCGCCCGGACAATGTTGCCAGGGACTATTGGTGCTGGTGCCATGGCTTGAATCTGCGCCGCCTGCGTAATCAACATAGTAGCTGACCGCGAACGCGTTGAGGAACGTCAACAAGAAAGCCGCCAAACAACTGCAAACCAGAATGGTGGAAATGCCAGAGCGACCATACACTCTTGCTCTGGCAAGCATTGGGCCTTCAGTTCGATGTTGGTGTCGCATCGGTGAATCGGTCGGTCTATCCAAAGCCGCATTTGACGGGGCGGCAACGGACGAAGTCATTTGGCTTCCGAATCTTGATTGTTGGGCCTCTGCTCCGGCTTCCCCGGACGCCGATTCCAGAGGTCCCGGGCGGCCCGAGCTGCTTGGCGCAACCGATCGTGGCGGGTTACAAAACCATGCAGACGATTGGGGAAGACCGACAGCACCCATCCTCGGCATCCTCGCCAAGCCACGGAGCGCACGACCTGATGGGTTCGGTTCATCCAAAACCGCTTGTAGGGGCTCTCACCGAAAAGGAAATCAAAATGCTGGTCGCCGCGGGCAAGCAGCCGTTCCAAGACCAGGCCCGCCATGACCTTTCCTGGCGAAAAGCGCTCCCAGTTATTGTCGAAACCAATCATGTTGCAGAAGTTTTTGCCATGGGCTGTGTAATTCCACATGTAGGCGACATCTTGGGAGCCAACCGTCAGAAGATAAATCTCACTCAGACCCTCTTGCGACATCGGCAGAACAACATCCATAAGCCTTCGTTCGGTCAAAAGGGGTTGGCCGTACCGAGAAAGGCGACTCCGCTGCTGCAACAACGCCACCCGCTGTAGTATCTCAGCCGTCACCTTCGGCCCGGCATACAGTTCCAGGTTGATCGGTCCGACGTCTTCCAGGACGCGCCGTTCTCGTTTCAGATTGTACCGCGCCTTGCTCGATTTTGATGCCAGATAGTCTGCATAACCTCCCTGGTACTCCAGAAAGTGGGAGACATTTCTCACCCAGGTGGCGCTGGCCCATCCCCGCGTACTCAACGCATACAACATCGATATCACGTCCTGCTGCGAGCTGGTGTGATAGGGGACGTGAATCACGCCGGTGCGATAGTGGGAGACCAAACATTGAGCGATGATCTGGGAAACGTCGCTTCGCTGCCGTTCGATGATCAAACCGAAATAGGCGTAATCGCGTGAGCCGATGGGTTCCAGCACGTTTACACCCAACTTTCGATTGCACGTGAATGGAGCGATGCCTACCAGACGCCCGCCCTCACGCACGGTGCAGATGGCCGGCACATCTTTTCCTCCGTCGGCTTTCCAGGAGGCCATGTTCCAGCAAAAACTTTGGTAGGGAGTGACATGGGGACAGCGGTTGAACAGGTCTGTCCATTCATCCTCCAACTTCTGAAAACGATCCGGTTCGTTCACGATCTCGACAGTCAAATGCTCGACGAGCACGCGCAGTCGCTGAGTGGTAAACACGGGTTTCATTGGCGCGGTTCGGTGTCCTGGATCCTACATCATCTACGGGCGGCGATTGCCGGGGACGCCGATCTATACTTGCTCGGTGAGCATGCGGGGGTAAAAGCAGAGGCCAAACTCGACCTGCTTGAGCACGCGCAAACAACCCAGAGCGCATCTTCCCAAAAAAGCGTCCGCACGCCTTGGTCGATTCGACAGGCGCTGAGCCAGGATTTGCCACTTGAGCGTCCGCAGGCGCCGACGTGCCAAAACCGGTGGCAAAAGCGGGCCCCAGTGGGACGAACTACGGATTTCCTGGAGGATTTCAAATGCGCGCCCGCTGATCTCAAGCTGGCTGTGCGTTCGGGAAAGATTGTCTCCCGGCTCTTCATACCACACGACCAGCGGATCGGCGATGAAAGCCCATGGGCCAAGCAATGAAAGTCGCAACGCAAGATCATAGTCTTCCATGATTCCCCGGCGGAAACACCCGACTCGTTCGAGTGCCTCTCGACGGACCGCCACCACTTGGTTAAAGAAAACATAACGGGTCACCAACACCTCGGCGGGGTTGGTCCAAATCCCCTCTCGCAAAGCCGGATGCAACTCTGCCGTTGCGAACGAAGTCACCGTTCCCGTTGCGAACTCCATCCTGGCATTGCACACACAACACTGGATTCCAGCCGACTCCGTTGCCTGAAGCAGTCTCACCTGGCGTTCCATCTTCTCGGGCAACCACGAGTCGTCAGAGTCCAAAAAGGAGATGATCTCTCCTTTGGCTGCCTGGATCCCTGTGTTTCTAGCGGCGCTTGGACCCTGGTTCTCCTGGCGGATCAATCGTATTTTGTCGCCATAGGCTGCCAAAATGTCAGTCGTTCGATCGGCGGAGCCATCATCAACAACGATGATCTCGATGGGCTCCCAAGATTGCCCCAGCACACTATTAACCGCGCGCTCGATGGTTCGCGCGCGATTGAAAGTGGGTATGATGACGCTAACCAGCATGGCGCAACGAATACGGACGTTTGCCTCTCATTCGACGGGGTCCGAGTGGGATTCCAAGCACCGTTTACGGCAACGGGTTCTCATAACCGAGTTCGGTCTCAATCAGATCCACATCTTCAGGATGACCAGCAGCTTCCTGCGTCTCTATGGCCGAGCCGGCCTTCACGCAGATCTCCGACAAGCTGGAAATTGCTGCCAATTGGAGGAACCAGACTACGTAGAATTGGTCAAAGTACGTGATTCCCAGCCAGCTTATGACGTGCACGGCTAGCATCACTCCCAGGCCCCAAAGCACAAATTCGGTTTCGCTGGATTCGGCTGCATTGGAACGAACGTTTGCCAATGCTTCTCCAAGACCACTGAAGCCACGCACCAGCAGAAGAATCGATAGAGCGACGGCTCCCAGACCCGCACTGAGGCCGAAAGCGATAAACTCATTGGTAATGTCCGCTCCCCCCGTTGCCGCAATCGTGTAAGGAAACCAGTCGCTGGTTGCCTCAATCCGCATCCCACACAACCACCACTTGTCGAGATGCTGGAACGCCATATCCATCAGATAAGCCCGATGCCAGCCGGTGCCTCCGGCGATGAGACTGAGACGCGCGATGAGATACCAGACCGGGGCTTTCATTACCATCGCCGTCAAGGCGATCGCCGCCGCCATCCCCCAACGCATCGCCCGCATCCTCGTTCGCATCCTCCAGAAAAGCCAGCCAACCGCGGCTACCACGGTGGCACACACAGGTCCGCCGGAGTTTGAGGCCCATACAATCACCAGGCACAGGACCACACCGATCAACGCCAGCGCACGGCCCAGCCGTATCCGAGCCAGTCCGACATAAAGAGGCAGAAAGCACGCGCCGAATGTGCCCAACAAATCCGGGTGCCGGAAGCTGCCCACACAACGGAATCGCTCGTCTCGGACCCAATTGTACGCTCCCCCCATAAAAGAAAACAGATTGTGATGGGTCAGAGATTCAACGAGAATCAGCGAGACATAAGGTAGTAGGAGCACAACAAGAGAACGCAAGAACCACTGAAACTCAGGCATGTCTGCAATCAGCCCCCGGAAAGCGAAGTAGCACAAGAGCGCGTCCGCAGTCCTGCCCATTACATTCGCTTGCTCCTCAGAAGCGCGAAGCCAATAGACAATCGCCGTATACAGGTATAGCCATACCACAGCTTGATCTATCTTGGTCCATCGTGTCAGAGGAAACTCGCGTCGAGCCAGGACGCGGACAAACGCGGCCAGTTCCAGGAATCTGACTGCAAACATATTGAACCCTGCCAGATCAATTGCCTCCGATTGTGTGAGGTACAATACACCGGCCATCATTCCCAGCATTGCCCATCGTCGTGGCGCACCAAGCACCACTAGGACCAACACCGAAGTAAGCAGGGCTCCGAACAGGTTCATACTGTTATCGTCTTTCGAACGGGAACGTTCGCCGCAGGGTCAGTCGACTCACTGCGGTTCCACATCCAGCTATTGTTCCAGATGCTTCCGTGCCCGCGTGCGCCATAGACGTTTGAGTCTTTCCTCCAATCGCAATCGTTTCAGAACAATCTGGGTAACGCGGGTTGATGCCAGAAGAGGCGTTCGCACCAGATTGATGCTCACCCCTCGGAAGGATGAGGCAAACAGGTACAGACTTACCTCCTGCCACTTGTCCGTGCCAAACAGACTCTTATACCGGGCATCCCCCAATCCAAAATCAACCCTGGCAACGTCTTGTTTGCGTTTCACAAGATCTTCAATCACGTTCACCAGAAGGATCGTACCGACCTCATACTTGTGGAATTGAGGATCAAAAGCAGTAGACCACAGAAACCCTACGCCGTTGTAGAGTTGGGCGGACCAGAACGCACACGGCTTGTCCATGACGTACAGAATATAGCCAACGAAGCCCCCTTGTCGGGCAGATAACTTGACTGTCTCTTGCGACTCTTCATTATTCACGAACCCAACTCCCAAGGCTCGGAGATACGACCGGCTGGCGACTTGCTCCGCTTCGGAACAGAACCGAACTGCGTCTTCAGTCGATTCAAAGCATTGGATGCGAACCTGGCCAGGGTAATCCTTTTCCAATACCTTCGGCAGCCGCCTCAATTCGGACCGGCGTTTTGACTTCAAGTTCGAGAACAAACGATCGACTGACTCCGGCAGAACGAGTTCGTAATGCGCTTGTTCACGCGGCACATAATCCCTGCAAATCAACGGGTGGTATCTCTTGGATAGTTCGAAGAGGAGCGAATCCGATCTGATGTGCCACAGGGAGAGCACGTCCGCGATCTTCTCTCTCAGAGCTTTTGTCAGCCCCTCGAACATCAAAGAGGCTATCGCAGGGGAAATGTTGCCCATCACCCCTCCGTGGATCAGCATCAATTCCTTTACCTTCGGTGCATAGAGGGTCCGGTAACCAATGGCGCACCTGTGTCTGGCATCCACAAGCCGCGCGGCAGCAATGGCGACGACCTCCTCACCCTGCAAAATAACCACGACATAGGGTTCTTGCTTTCGAAGGGTATTGATCAGGAGGAAGAAATCGACGTCTGCATTCGGATGCCATTGCAGTCGTTCCCAAGCGGACCGGAAGCGCTCCACCGCCTCTGCATTTCTCAAGATCCGCAACGACAATTGACCCGGTGCAACCGTCTGGAAATATTCTCTCGTTTGGGTTGCCGTATTCATTCTCGAGGGTTCAAAACCTTACTTCCAGCCATCACGGCTGCGGGAACACGCTGCGCGATCTGGTCCGTCGGAACGGTAGCACTCGCGCCAATTGCTCTTCGTGGATGAAACGCACGATGTCGGGCGCCAGGATCACTTTCCGCGCTTGCAGCATGCAGGTCAAATAGGCGATGAGCCTGACGGCCGCTCCCAAAACGGGGGGCGACTCCACAATGCGAGAAAAACATTTTGCGACCTCAAATAGCGGCAGGCTGGCCAGAGCATAATCGCGAACGCCCATTTGCCATTTTCGAAGAATCGGATGGCCATAGGCTGAATTGCGGGGCTTCAAATGCTCCATTACCAAATTGGCAAACGTCCGCGTCCTGTAACCCTTCATCCGCGCGCAAACGCATGTAATGGCATCCCACCCCCCTTCGGGGATCGCGATCAAACCTCCGATTGACTCAAAGCAGCAGCGACGGAAAAACTGCGTCGCACCTGCGACCTCATTGAGATTCTGCCATTCATTCCGGACCTTGCCGTTCACCATATCGCCAACCCAGCCACCGGCGAGTCCAAGGCTCGGATCTTCGACGAATTTTTGGGCCAATCGCTCGTAGTAATCAGAGGGAAAACGAACATCGGCGTCAAGCAGGCCGATGTAATCGTAATCTGTCGACCGAAGGGCCTTGTAACCGGTCTCGGTTGCAACCACCACCGAGGCGAAGCTTGGGGCATGCTTGTGCTCCAAGCGCACCAGATGCAAGAATCCGTGTTGAGCCGCATAGCTGCGGACGATTTCCTCGGTCTGATCGGTGGAGCCATCACTGACGATTACCCATTCGTTGGGCAAAACTGTCTGACGGATCACCGACTCGATGGTGGATTGAATCGTCGCCTGTGCGTTCCACGCGGGCGTGATAATCACATAACTGGCAGCCTTCATACCCGGGCGGTCAGCGCAAAGGACCTGGGTTTTTGACCGGAGCCAAGGAACCAACGTTTGGAGTTCTTCACCACCGCCTGAGGAAATGCCAACCAATCGTAACCGCCCTCCAGTTTGGCTTGAAGGAATGCGGCATCATCGAGCGAATTTGCGGGCAGCCGTTTCAGACGGTACGGGTCATCCCCTATTCTCACGCGACCGAGTTCGGTGGTGGCACAACAGGCGTAGCCCGCTTCGGCCACCATGTCCCTGAACGCGGTCACGAACGAGCGGTCAGCGCTGGGGAAGGCGTAAGGATAGGCGAACGAGCCGATCGGTTCACCCAGTTCATCTTCAATGGCAGCCTTGGATTGTTCGAGCTCGGAGCGGACCTGCGAAAAGTCGAGTTCATGAAGTGTGGGATGGTGGACGGTATGGGAACCAAACTCGATCCCGGCCCGATGCAACTCCCACACCTCGCTCCAGGTCATGCATTCCCGCGCCTTGAATTGGAGCGGCTCTTGTCCGATGAAAGCCGTCGGCAGGAAGACCGTGGCCGAAAACCCGTGCTCCCGCAGGATGGGAAAAGCCATGGTATGAAAATCTCGAAACCCATCGTCAAAGGTCAACACGACAGGTTTTCCCTGACCGGTCCTCTCGCGGCGGAGCATCTCCAGCCCGACCTTCAAACTGACCGCTTCACAGCCCAGCGCCCGCAATAGCGCCATGTGTTGGGCGAAGACCCGCGGGCTGGTGGCCGTTCGGTAGTAAGAGGAGACTCCCGCCTCCGGTTCTTCGGAGATGCTGTGGTACATCAGAATCGGCAGGCGAAATTCCCCGGCACCCGACGTTGCCCGGTGCAGCGGGTGAAAAACGCAAAGGGTCGCCAGGCGGTCTAAACGAAGCGCGGACATCGGAGAGTTCAGGCAGGGTCGGGAAATGGCCTTTGCCGCTTCCCTCAGCCCCTTTTGCGACCTGCGGAACAGAGGGAATCAACGAGTTCCAGGTAATCTGCCTTGCGAACCTGCCAACTGTTTCGGGCAACATACTCGAAGGCGCGAGTCACCATGCACTGGCGCAATTCCCGGTTGCGGAGCACCTCCAACATGGCCTCGGCAAGAGCCTCAGCGTTCCCCGATTCGAAGAACCGCACGATGGAGTCATCAAAGTAGTAGCGGTCGATCTTGGTGTTCGATACCACAACGGGAACACCGAGCGACATGAATTCCATGATCTTGGTGCTGTACGCTTCGTTACCGAAAGAGTCAGCACGCTTGGGTACAACTCCCAGATCCGCGATCGACATGACCCGGGCGATCTGAGCCACCGGCAGCGGATCAAAGAAGCGAACCTTCCCCGTCAGTCCCAGGTCCCTCGTCAAGGCCACGAGGTCGCCCTTCATGTTGCCATCACCGTAAATGTGAAACTCGGCGTCGGGAAGTTTCGTTGTCACGGTGGCGAAAGCTCGAATGGCGATATCCAAGCCCTGGTGCCATTGCAGCCCTCCGGGGAACATAATGATTTTCCCATTCTTGACGGGGGTATCGTATCGGTGAAACACCTTCTGATCCACCCGGTTGACGAATACCGAGCATTTGTTCTCCGGAGCCGACCGGGACACGAACGTCTTGTGCCATAGATGATTGGAAACGATCACATGATCGGCAAACCACGCGGAGGCCTTCTCGACCTGACGGAGAGTCCTGACACCAAAGGAATCCGCTCCCAGACGGAACTTGCTCGCGTAGAACTCGGGAACGATATCGTGAATATCGAGGACGACCTTTGCCCCGGTCAGCTTGGGCAGCCACGCCGCGAATACCAGGAAGTCAGGGACATTGTGGACGTGAATCAGATCATAACGGTGCCGAAGGTGTCGACGGGTCAGCCAGATCGAGGACACGAGCCAGAATCTCAGGAGCGGCAGGAGATAGGCTTCCTTCGTTTGCTGATCTTTTCTCGATCTGTGCTGCAGGCGATGGACGTGTACCTGCCCCACCTTGTCGGAATCCGGTTGGCGGACGTCGCGCTTCAGGCACACCACGTCCACGGCATCCCCCCGCTCCGCCAAAGCTTCCGCATAGCGAATGACCCGATTGTCGGTCTCGTAGGCGGAATGGGAGAGCATGCACACCCTTCGGCGCGCCATCTTACGTCTGGCGGGCCGGATCGACGCGCAAAACTCCGCAACCTCGCGCGGCAACGCGTGCCAATAAAGACCTGAATACCGGGTGCGAACATGCTCCAGAAACTCCAGATATCTTGCGCAAGGAAAATGCCGGTGAATGTCGGCGGAACCGTTAAAATTCATGTAATCGGGATGTGTGTCGAGCAACACCATGCCGCCGTGCTCGACAATCCAATCGAGCTTCCGTTTCCAAATGTCCGTCGATGGCTCCCGGAGAAGGAGGAATATTGTGGAGTCTTGCGGCAGTGTGTAAGGGAGTTCGATATAGCCGTCGCCATTCTTCCCCGGCACCCAAAAGGGAAAAATGGTGTTGACCCCGTCAGGTTGGGGTTCAAACGGGTCGGTATCAAATGTGGAGGCGTCGTATTGGATTTGCAGCTCATGCAACCAATCGAGATTGTGATGCATGAACCCGGACCGAAATCCGCTGACCCCCCATTCCTTCAGGTAATGGTTGATTCGTTCGGCCTTCTCGACGAATTCGCGATGCGTCCGATACAGTTTGCCATCGTGTTTGAGGTCGTGCACACCGACCTCGAAGTTGTTTCGAGTCAGCTCTTCGCGTAGTTCGCGAGAGACGGCATAATCGCCTTCGGGAATGAAGTTGAACGAGGAGCGGAATCCAAGTTCCTTTTCAAGCCGCATGAGGTCGCCGCACTTGGCCACGCCTTCGGAACCTTCGACATCGTGGGTGAGCACAAACGCGAATTTTTTTCCGTGCGGCCAACCGGTCCAGCCTTCCGGCGGCCGGCCAGCCCCTTCGTCGATGGGCCAAACGTCTCCGCATCCACGCCTCGTACGCAGCGCCAGCATCCGGCGCAATGCCATCCGCAACCGCCTGGGAAAATACGGCTTTAACTCGTAATAAAGGATGCTTCTCAACATAAGAATTGAATCGTGAAGCGAACCGGGTGAGAGATTGCGTTCTGCGTGAAGACGCCGCCGCCAGAACTCAACTACCAGACCGGAATTGGCCGCGACGGAAAAAGGGGTTCTGGCGCCCGGGCAAACCCCAAACGCGAACCCCCGTGGTCACCTCATACGTCGCTCAGATACTCCTGATGCAACCGAGCCGGAACATAAGTTCGGGTCTTGTTCAGGACAGCGGACACGTTGGCTTTTGACTCCGCCAGCAATTCACTCGCCTGCTGAATAATCTCCCGATCGGTTTTTTCCGATTCGATGACGAGTAAAACCATATCCATAAAGGATGCCAGGCGCGGGGTGATGCTGGTCTGACTGATCGGAGGCATGTCGAGGATAATATAATCGTAGTCGCTGGCCTTGAGTTTCGGCACCAGACGGGTAAATCGCTTGGGTAACAGCCGGGGGAGTTTGTCACCGTTCGACCCCTCGGTGGCCATATACAGGTTGTCCTGGATCAGGGCGCTGTCCTTTGTATCCAAAGCCTCGTCCAGCCCGCACGCGGCTCTACCCTGGTAGAACTGTTGCGCCGCTCCGTGTTCAAGATTCATGTCAACCAGAAGCACATTTCCGTCTCCCGTCTCGGAAAGACACGCCGCAAGACCAGCGGCGATGGTGCTCACTCCGGAACCCCTGCCGGCACTCGTGACAGCAACGAGCTTCGGTTTGTGAGTCAGATTCCTGACCTCGAAGGACACGATCAACCGGTCCCGCAGGGCTTCAAAAAACGTGCGCATGGGATGATGAGTGTCCCAGGGTGCGATCTCCAAACCGACGGCTGTCTTATCGGATCCATTGGCGACGGATGTAGAGGCGGCGCCCTCTGAATTCTTCAAATGTGAGGGCTCCTTCTCCGCCGCTGCAGCAAGACGACGACGGTGCCCGTTCCGGCTCATGTCCGGGATGGAAAGGAACAGCGGCAGCCCCAGTTTCGTCTGGACTTCGATGGGGCGCTTCACGGAATGATCCAGATACAACTCGATCAGGAACGCCCAGGCGAGTCCGACCAAAATCCCCCCCAGCGCCAGCATCGCCAACATCTTGGGAGATTTCGGTGGCGCCCTGAACGGAGGGGAAGGCGACTGAATCCTGCTGATGTTGGACACCCTTCCGGCGCCCAGGGCTTCGTCGATCCGGGATTGTTCCAAGCTGGCGGAAAAATACCTATAATTGGCCTCCTCCAGCTGCTTCTTCCTCTGCAATTCCAGGATGGATACTTCCATTTCGTCGACACTGGACGCTTCGCTTCGAATCTGGTCCAGTTGCGAATTCAGGACCTTGATTCTGGATTCGAGCGCCATCGTGCGGGCGGCTTCCGTCGGCAGATCAAAGGAGAGCCCGGCGCGTTGGTCCGACGACTTTGTCTGGGAAATGGCCAGGCGCGTCAACTCCGGATGTTCCTTCTCGATCTTGTGCTTGAGCACTTGCGCTTCGGCAATCTGCTCGCGAACCTCCTTGACCAGCGTGCTCTGCTCCGTGAACTGGACCAGCAGTTCCTGCTCTCTTTTTCGCAACAAATCGAGGCGCGCACAGAGGTTCTTGTAATTGTCGAATTGGTCCGCGAGAATTTCCGGCAGGGCGGCAATGGGCGCCTCCGTCGCTCCCGGCAAAAGTTTCGCGATTCCATTTAACGCCGCCTGGCGTTCTGCCAACTGCGCCTCGGCGTCAAAAATCTCCTGGCGGATCTTCGCAATCTGCTCTGTATAAGCCTTCCTTGAATCGTCCAGGGAAATCACGCCGGCCTTGTTTTTGGCCTTCCGGAGTTCCTGTTCCGTCTGGGCGAGCTTCGATCGCAACTGGTCGGTCTCCTGAGTCAGGAAGTCGTCCGAAGTCCCGGCCGCTCGGTGAATCTCGGCGTGTTTCTTGAAATAATCGTCGATCACCTCGTTGAGCACGGGTTGAACCACTTCAGGATCCGGATGCTGAAAGACAATGCGAATCACACTGCTCTTGTAGGGCACCTCAACGGACAGACCTTCTTTTACGAGAGTGGCCGCCTGGTTGCGGTCCTTGCCCCCTCCGGCTTTCGCCAGAATCTTTTCCGCGCCGATCGTATCGACCACCTGTTGCGCCAGGTCCAGGCTTGTCAGAATCTCGATCTCGGAATTGATGATGTTCGCGCCGGTATCCGTCGATTTGATCCTCGAATCCATGAAATCCGGAGTCGGCGACTTGCTTTCCAGAATGTAACGAATAAACAACTTGGCCTCGGATTGGTAGAGCGGACGATTCACCACAAGCGCAGCGACAGCCGCCAGGATGCCCGCGGCGGCGGAGAGAATGATTTTCCACTTGTGCCGAAACAGGACGAAATAGATGTCACCCAAGGTGATCCCCGGGCCCTGGGTTGTGGTCGGTCGATGTTGTGTGTGCTTCATTTTACCTCCTGCCCGGACCACGCCGCGAGAGAACAGTCTCCCAACGGCGGGCGGGATTGCTCGTCCATAAATCTTTCGTATCTAGGCCACATGCTTGTACAGCACGGCCCCAATCTGACGGGAGAGGAAGCCCGGCATCGCACGGAACAGACCATTGTGCCATCCCGATGACTCATCGTTCACCGTCACGAAGCGGCCCCGTCGCCGGTCGTATTTGACATACTCGATTCGGTGCTCTTCAGCGCCCCACCCGAGCTTGAACCTGCGCAGCCCTTCGTTCGCAAGCGAGGTTCGGCCAAAATGCAGTTGCTCGAAGCCATGGTGGGCATACCAGCGGATCGCTTCCCACATCACGAGGTTGTTGGCTCGCAGTTGCTGAAATCGTTCGTCGGAAGCTCCGTACTTGAACAGGGCCTTCTTTCCCCAATGGAAGAAAATAGCGGCCGCCACGGGCACGTTCTGGTGCGTAGCCAGAACCACAAAACCCTGGTTCGGCGACAGGATGTGACGGTGGATGTTTTGGAAAAATCGAAATGGCTGAGGTGGCAGGCCATGTTTTTTTCGCGTCTTGCATTGCAGATCGTAGTAGATCCGAACTGCGTCCATACTCTGGGAGAACTCGACCCGGACGCCGTTCTTTTCAGCCTTTCGAATGGCCCGCCTCACGGAAGCTTCGATGCTTGCGTAAAGCGCGCCCTCGTCGTCGGCCAGCCGGAGTCGGTGCCCGTAGAAGGAAGTCGAAGCCGTCACACCATTGAAAAACTCTCGACCACCCCTGCCTTCGAAGTAGTTCCAATTCCGGGCCTTCCCGTACTCCATCGCCTCCTGGAAAACACAACCGAACGAAGTGGCATCAGAACACAACGGCTCGCAATAGTCGGTAAAAGGAAGCGAAATCCCCCGTCTGCCTGTCAACCAACTATCCACCTCCATGATCGGCAGCAAGGATTGAAGACGGCCGGATTCCATACAGGTGAAATAGACGGGAGTGTATCCGTACGTACTCTGTAGGACCTTGGCCCACGCTGCACCGTGGAAAAAAGAGGCGGACGGGCACGTCATCAGGCTGGCATCCCAACCCGCCTCTTCCAGCGGATTGACCCTTTGCACGACGCCGCGGCCCACGCGTGCTTCGACTGCTGGAGGCGTGTCCGCAGCAACCGAGCGATATTTAGCCAACACAGGCATGGCGGTTCTCAACGGCGGACAGCAGGACTTTGACCGCTCCCGCCACAGTCTCGATCTGGCCCACTGTCAGCTCCGGGAACATGGGCAGCGAAAGGAATTCATCGGCGCAATGCTCGGCGACCGGAAATGAGCCGCGCCCCAGCCCCAGGCTGTGGTAGGCCTTTTGGAGGTGAACCGGAATCGGGTAATGAATCCCGCAAGAGATTCCACGATCTGTCAAAGCCCGCAAGAGCCGGTCCCGGTCCTGCACCCGCACGGCGTACACGTGATAGACATGCCGAGCGTATTCGGCTTCTCTCGGCGCGATCAAGTCCTGGCAACCACCCAAATGCTCGCCATAAAGTTGGGCGTGATTACGCCGCGCAGCGTTGCCACGATCCAGCGTCCTGAGCTTCACCCGCAACACCGCCGCCTGGATCCCATCCATACGCGCGTTCCAGCCGATGCAGGAATGATGGTACTTTGTTTCCTGACCATGATCCCGCAACATCTGGATTCTCTCCAAGAGGGATCGATCATTCGTGACCACCGCCCCGGCCTCGCCAAAGGCTCCCAGGTTTTTTCCCGGATAAAAACTGAAGCAGCCCGCATCCCCGATCGATCCGGCTTTCCGGCCCTTGTATTCGGCGCCGTGCGCCTGACAGGCGTCTTCAATGACACGCAGGTCGTGTCGTCGCGCGATCTCCAGGATCGGATCCATGTCGGCGATCTGGCCGAACAAATGCACGGGGATGATCGCCCGGGTTCGTGGAGTGATTGCACGCTCCAGCAGATTCGGATCCAAGGTGTAGGTTTGCGCATCGACATCAACGAACACGGGCCGGGCACCGGCAAGACTGATCGCCTCGGCTGTAGCCATGAAGGTGCTGGGCACCGTAATCACCTCATCGCCAGGACCGATGCCAAAGCCCAATAACGACAGCCAAAGCGCCTCCGTCCCGCTTCCGAGTCCGGCGGCGAAGCGCGTTTGACAATACGCGGCAAAATCCTCTTCGAATTTGGTCACGAAGGGTCCCCCGGCAAACGCGCCGCTGTCGATGACTTCTTGAATGGCCGCCTGAAGCTCGGCCTGCAGAGGTTCGTGATGGGCCTGGAGATTGAGAAAGGGCACGCGCATGCGCCTATTTCCTCGCTGCTGATTTTATAACCTTGGCCGGGTTCCCTGCCACCACCGTGCCGGGAGGCACATCCTTCGTCACCACGCTGCCGGCGCCCACCAGGGCGTTTTCACCAACCGTAATCCCGCAGAGCAGGGTCGCGCCGGATCCGATCGATGCGCCGCGCTTGACCCGTGTCGGAACGCATGGCCAGTCGGCTTCGGTCTGCAATCCACCTTGCGCATTCGTGGCGCGGGGATAGCGATCGTTGATGAAGGTGACGTTGTGGCCGATAAAAACCTCGTCCTCCAGGACCACGCCCTCACAGATGAAAGTATGACTGGAGATCTTACAGCGGTCGCCGATCTTGACTCCTTTTTGAATCTCCACAAAGGTCCCGATCTTCACTTCGTTTCCAATTTCACAGCCATACAGGTTGGTGAAACCGAAAATACGAACGTCCCTGCCCAGCTTCACGTCCGGCGCGATCTGCTGATACGGTTGTTGTGAGAAACTCATCGGCCGACCAAGGGTCACATCACGCGGGCTTGAGGTCTTCGACCGGCTTGGAGCGGCTGTCTGTTCTTCGCGAAACGCCCATCGGCAGGATCTGCCCGCCGTTGCCGCCGTTTCTGAAAGGCGCAACCCCCTCCCCGTTGTGGTGCGGCACAAGAGTCACGGGTGCGCCGCTGTGTTTCAAGGATTCGGACGAGGCTTCCAGGATCCGCACAAGCTCCAGCCCCTGCTGACCGCTGGTGAGCGGAGTCGTTCCCTGGCGGATACATTCCAGGAAATGTTGACATTCCAGCTTCAGGGGCTCCTCTTGTTTGATGTACGGGACATACATGTCTCCGTAATGGTAGGCGTAATGGAATTCGGCAAACGTGTCATAGTGCGGTGGCCGCTCGACGCGCGCGTCGAAGATCTTGATCTTTTCCTGCTGGGCAACATCATCATAAACGATCATTCGCTTGCTGCCGACGATGGTCATCTCCCGAATCTTCCGCGGATCCAGCCAACTGCTCTGGATGATGGCCGATCGTTCCTTCCGAAAATGCAGACACATCGTAGTCACGTCCTCGATTCCCGGTGTGATGTGGGCATTCCCCCGACAGTTCACGCTCACGGGCTGTTCGTCCATGATGTACAGAATGATCGCCAGATCGTGCGGAGCCAGGTCCCACGTCACGTTGATGTCCTTTTGGAAGAGCCCCAGACTCAGACGGCGGGCGGAGATATAGCGGATTTCGCCAATGTCACCCCAGTCCACGATCTCTTTCAATTTTCGCACGGCAGGGGAGTACAAGAAAGTGTGTCCGACCATCAGCACCAATCCCTTTTCTTGCGCAATCTCGATCAATTCTTCGCACTCCTCGGAGGAGCACGCCATGGGCTTCTCGATCAGGGTGTGCTTGCCCGCCAACAGGCTCGCCTTCGCCATCCGGTAATGCAAATGGACCGCCGTGGAGATGACGACGGCATCCAGATTGGCGCCGTTTAGCAGGTGTTCGTAATTTGTCTCTCCCTCGACTTCAGGATAGAGCGACCTGAGATGCTCCAGGCGTTCCTCGCTGATGTCGCACATCATTTTCAAGTTACATTCCGGGAGGGACCTGAAGTTTCGCACCAGATTCGGTCCCCAGTATCCACATCCCACAACTCCGACTTTGATTTGTTTGCTCATTTACGCTCCTCCATTGACGATTTCACCAATTGGTTGGACAACGATTCGGAAAGATCATCCGCGAAAAGGGTCGACTGCTGCTTGCGAGCGAGAGGATCGCTGACGACCTCGCGGGTTGCCAGCGCGCATTTTCTCTCGCGACGCGTATCCAGGAGTTGGACGATCAGGGCTGGAACGGTCCGGAAAATGATATTCAAATCCAACCACAACGATTTGCTTCGAACGTAATGGATGTCCAAACGGATCATCTCATCGAACGTGGTCCTGTTCTTCCCGCTCACCTGCCATAGACCCGTGAGCCCCGGCAGGGTATTGAATCGTTCTCGCTGCCATGGAAGGTACCTGTCGTACTCGTACCGCAGACAGGGGCGGGGTCCGACCAGGCTCATTTGACCGTGTAACACATTGAAGATTTGCGGCAACTCGTCGAGCCCGGAGGTGCGAAGCAGCAAGCCTAAGGGAATCAGCCGCGCGTCGCCGTGCGAATCCATCTTCATCATCGGCTGGCTGGAGTCCATCAGGCCACTGGCGTACTTCTGATGGATGGCAGTGTCCGCACCGACCGCCATGGTTCGAAACTTGAGACAAACGAACGAACGACCAAGGTAGCCAATGCGCTCCTGCCGGAACAAGACCGGACCCCCCGAAACAAACTTGACCACAAGCGCGATCAGCAGCATCAGCGGAACCAGCAACGGAAGCGCCAGGAGAATGCAGACGACGTCTAGAACCCGCTTCCAGAATGGCACCCCAACAGACCCGTCGGGGGACATTTCGTTCAGCCAGGGTCTTTCTTGAGAAAGGTTCATGCGCAAATGGATACAGAAACCGCCAAGGGGGCGAGTCGGTGGTTGACTTCAAGGCGACCGATCAAAGCCTGAAGCTTCAATCTCTGCCTGCAGATGCCAATCCGAAAGGATCGGCAGAGACGACCTTCGTTCGATAGATAAAACCGTGTGTTGTTCACCAATATTTCCCTATAGCCCTGAGCAGCGACAGTCTGCCCTTCGCCTGTCTGCCGACAACCAACCGGAGCCGGAATTCAGGACAGGCTCCGCACTTGTTGGCGCGCCCTATTGCCCGCCAAACCGACCTACACGCTCCGGCAACGACACCCGGAGCATTATTTCCTGCCGCGATCTCAACTTAGACCAGCAACATCTCTCGATGCGACGCTGCCAACAACGGGACCCGGTCTGCCAGGCCATCCTTCTCCAAAACAACCGAACTCCGGGAGACCTCCACAGGCGTGGGACGTCCCAAAATGTCGAGTAAAACCTGAACCCGCTGTCTCGCGGGCAAGACCCGGAGGACAAGCGTGCGCATCCCAACGAAAGCTCCATCGGCAAAAACTACTTCGGCTCCGGGCGAGATACGGTCTTCAACCGTCATCGGCTCTTCTGCGTCGAAACACTCCTGCAACTCCTCGATCACCAGGTCCGATACCTGGGGGATCTTGTCCCCGAAATGCACCAGCGTGCTGATTCCGGTCGTGTGCCGGATTTCATTCAGACAATCTCCCAACTCGCAGCGGACAAAGATGTAACAGGGAAACAGAGGTTCGATCACACGGACAACGCCCCGCCGTGTCGCCCGCTCGACGCGCAGCCGGGGATGGAACACTTCCAATCCCAAATTCTTGCGGACATTCGCTGCGGCAATGTGCTCATGTTTGGGCTTTGTCCGCGCGCAGTACCAAGCCAGACTAACACCCTGCAGTGTTGAAATCAGAGACATACAAGTTCCTTCAGAAAATACCCGGTCAAGGGTGATTCAGGCTGTGAATCGATGGACTGTTGGCGAATACGATGAGCGGCACGCGGGCCGGACATGGAACCCTCGCCACCGGTTGTGTCGATTAGACGACCACATGGCACTCGCACATTCCACCAACCACACACATTGCCTTTCATCTCACCCCAATGGCTCTCACACCTGTGTTTCTTTGGAAGAGGCGACCAAGCCCTTCCCGCCCACCCCTCGCGGGTCTGAGCTCTCGCAAGTCTGTAACCTATATCCGAACAGGGCTGAACTGACAATCGCGGCTGGAATGAATCTGGGGTAGCAGATTCCGCTAGTGGATTCTGTTACACTTCTGAAGTGGAATCCGTTATACTCCTGAACCAGCGAACCCGGCCCGACTCGCCGAAAGTTCCAGTCACTGATCGTTGTGTCGGCGAGGCACTAAGCGGACAGGAATCCGCCGAGGCAATTTGCTGTTGACCCTGACCGGGAGACGGGTTGACTGTGTAAGCTAGAAGGAGGGCGCACCTATGAACAAGCGAGCATTGACCAGACACACGCAACAGGTGCGCGTTCGGAACACAGAGCAGGATCGTGTCTTGTTGGAAGCCATTCCAATGCCGGTCTGGAGTCACCAGGGCAATGGAGAGTTGCTGGACTGCAACAGCCACTGGCGCGAATACACGGGTCAGACAGCAGCAGCAGCGGCGGGGCGCGGATGGCTCAAGGCTCTGCATCCGGACGATTTGGCGGAGATAACCGGTCGGCGGCAAGACGCGTCGGAAACGGGCCTGCCCTACGAGGTCGAGTGCCGGCTGCGGCGCGCCTCCGATGGCAGTTATCGATGGCACAAGGCACGAACCATCCCGATGAGGAACAAGCAGGGACGGATCAGGCACTGGCTGGTCTGCGCGGCCGACATCGAAGACCAGAAGCGGGCTGAAGAAACGCTCTCCACGGGCCGGGACCACGTGGAATCGCAGGTGCAGGGGCGAACGGCAGAACTGCTAAAAATCAACGATGCATTGACGAGTGAAATCACCGAGCGCCGTCTGGCGGAAGAGAATGCACGAAAAGCCGAAGCCAAGTACCGCACCCTCCTCGAACAAATTCCGGCGGTTATCTACACCACTCCGCTGGATGACTCCCGTTCGTCAACCTTCATCAGCCCACAGATTGAGACGCTTCTGGGCCTCACGCCCGCGGCTTGGCAGAACGACCCTGATTCCTGGCAGAAGCATCTCCATCCCGACGACTACGCGCGGGTCATGGATGAACTGGTCTCTTCTTTCCGTCGCAACGAGCCATTCGAATCCGAGTATCGCATGTTGCGAACCGACAAAGGAATTGTCTGGTTCAGAGACAGGGCCGAGGTGGTCTGCGATGAAACTGGGAATCCCCTTTTTCTGCAAGGGGTGATGCTCGACATCACCGAGCGGAAAGAATTGGAGCGGGCTATCGTCGAGGTCAGCAGCCGCGAACAGACGAGGATCGGACTGGATCTGCACGACAGTCTCTGCCAGCGACTTGCCGGAATCGCGTTCATGTGGAAGACGGTCGCGGACAAAGTGGCCGCCCGTCAACTTCCCGAGAACAATCAGGTTGGGGAGATTGGCCAGTTGATCACCGCAGCGATCGACGAGGCGCGCGGCCTCGCGCAGGGACTGTGTCCGGTGGAATTGGAGAATAACGATCTCGGCATGGCACTGAAGGAACTCGGCTCGTCCGTGGAGCGATTGTTTGCTGTCTCTTGTACCGTACGGTGCCAACGGGCGGTGCGGTTGGCGGACAAAGCGGTTGCATTGCACTTGTATCGGATTGCCCAAGAAGCCGTTAGCAATGCGATCCGGCACGGGAAAGCCACGCACGTGCGGATCGATTTCGTCCTGAAGAAACGAAAACACACGCTCTGGATCCGAGATAATGGGGTGGGGTTTCCCGGGGAAGAACACTGCAAGCGCGGCACAGGGATACGCAGCATGAGGTACCGAGCACAGATTATCGGAGCCATGCTGACCATCGAGCGGGAGGCCGGTGGCGGAACCAGAGTCACGTGCGTCTGCAGCCGAGGAAAGACAAGCACTTGACGCTCAATACGCTTTTTGTTAAAAAAAGGCCAAGTGGCACTGATGAAGCTCGTGTAGGCCATAGGATGAAAAAACCAACGAACGGACCGCAAGCGAAACATCGGGTCTTTGTTGTGGATGATCACCCAATCGTCCGCAACGGGATTGCCCAGTTGATCAATCGCGAGATGGACCTGGTGGTTTGTGGGGAAGCGGAGGATGAGCCGCAGGCGCTGGCGGCCATCGCCAAAGTGTCACCGGATGTCGTTCTTGTAGATCTCATGCTGCAACGAGGCGACGGAATCTCCCTGATCAAGCAACTGAGCGAGATCCATCCCAAGTTGCCAATCCTGGTCCTTTCGATGCATTCGGAAGCTCTCTACGCAGCACGAGTGCTGCGGGCCGGGGCAAAAGGCTACTTGATGAAACGGGAGGCGGTCGAAAAGGTCCTGATCGCCATTCGCCGCGTCCTCGCAGGCCAGTACTACCTGAGCGATCAGATGCAATCCATTTTGTTGCAGGCCCAGGGGAAACGCGACGAGAACGCCGTTGGTTCACCTTTTGAAAAACTGAGCAATCGAGAACTGGAAGTTTTCCGTCTTTTGGGAGAAGGAGCGGGAAGCAGCAAGATCGCGAGACAGTTGAACTTGAGCATCAACACAGTGGCGTCGCATCGCGCCAGCATCAAGAAAAGATTGGGCCTCAAGGATAGCACCGAATTGCTCCAGCACGCCATCCGCTGGGTGCAAACCCAGAGTTCCGGTTAGTCTGGATGCTGCCAGAGTCCCCGAGATCGTAGCGCGCTGCCGTGACCAAGCTGCAAACGAGTGCCGCTAGCCCTTGTCGTCGGAGGTTCTTGCGTTCGGGAGGCGAGCTTGTCTTTTCTACTCTTCCGCAGTGTCTCCATCGCACGGAGCAGTTGCATGCTTGCCATCAGCCGGCTCTTGATTCCAGACTGCAGGTTGCAGACTCGAAAATGCTCGTGCCCGTTGCGTTCCAAAATGATGTAGCGCCAGGACGGTTCCATGGCGCCTTGCGCAGTGGCTCCGATGATACTGCGCGCTTCATCCGCCCACCAAGCCACCGGTGTGCCCACAAGACTTTCCAGAAAGATATGGTCTGGAAGGACCTGATTGAACTCCCAACGAGATATGCTCTTGATCGCCACAACTGTCTTCTGCAAACAGAGCGGCAGCTCAAACCCTATTGATCCCTCATGCACTACCGCATCTCCTTCATTCTCCGCTCCAGCAGGCGCTTGCCATCATGAAAAACGACTTTCACCCTTGAGCCCGCCGGATTGGTTAACTCCACTTCAAGGTTTCGTTAATCCAAAGCAACAAACGTTCCACAGGCACATGAATTCAAAAACAAGCCAGCATTGAATCTCCTAACCAGCTCGTGGTCAAATAGTTGAGACAGATAATATCTTCTCTAAAAAGTAACCTGTCCGGCATCGATCGATGTAGGAACGTAAGTTTTGCCGACATTCGAGAAGGATGCCACAGAGTGTAATCCCTTCTCTGTGTAATGCTTTTGAGTGAATCGTCAGGAGAAATCCGAACGTCTGGATTTCGTAACACTTCCGTCAAATGGGGGCGGGCGGCGCGGGGACCAAATCCACGTCGGTTCTGAATACCATTCGCGAACCGACCCGTGTTGCCTCGCCAGTCTACTGCCGACTGACGAGGCAACCCGGGCGAACGCTATTACGAGCAGCCGCAGGTGTTGTCAGCGGTCGTCTTGTCGGTGACTGTACAGTGCCTTAGGCGCTGGCTGCGTTTCTGCGGCCCGGAACAAAGCCACAGCGGGGGCATCGTCGAGCTTTTAGTTTTGCGGACTCCAAATCTCAAGCCAATTCCCCGGAACGATTGGCTGAGTTTCCACGCTTGATTCCGCCATCGTTCGATGAGTACTATTCCGGCCAAATCAAAGGTGCTCCCAAACCTGAATCTTTCAACCAGATGCCGCCGGAGCGAACTCAAGGAGATCGAATATGACAGGGACAACGCCCAATGAATGGCGTCTCTTGCTGCGTCGAAGTGTCTGCCTGCTGGCGCTGGCCCTGACTCTTCTGGCGCCACCGAGTCGGGCAGCAGTCTTGTCGAATGAGGCGGAAACCAATCGCTCCGCGACGGTTTTCGAACGCCGGGTGGCTCTATCGAAGGAACTGGGCGCGACCCACGTGGTCATCACGGAAGACATTCCTCCAGCGCTGTGGCAGTTTGAACCTCCCGACGATCCCTACCCGGCCTGGTATGTGTATCGCCCCAGCCTCTTGAAAATCTTTCCACCCAGAGAAGTGCAACCCCATGTCAATACGCAGTACGCCGATAGGATTGCCAGGATCTTCGAAGAGCGGTGCAAGATCCTGCGGAAGTACGGACTGAAAGCCCAATGGAATTCCAACGAACCTCAGGTGATGCCCGAGGTGTTCTTCGCGGCCTATCCGCAACTCCGCGGCCCGCGCGTCGATCAACCCAATCGGTCGCGGGTCCCCTGTTTCGCGCCGTGCGTCGACCAGCCGGAGACGCTTCGCCTGTATCGGGAAGCGATAAAGGAACTCCTCCGTCGCTGCCCGGAAATCGAAAGCTTCAATTTTCTGACGACGGATTCCGGCTCCGGCTTTTGTTGGGTGCCGGGGCTTTACCCCGGTATCAACGGCAACAGCAACTGCAAGAACCGGCCCATGGAAGACCGGGTCTCCTCGTTCCTGAGGAACCTGCAGGACGCCGCCAAAGAAGCGGAACATGATATCATCGTCAACGTCACCCCGATCGCTCCCCGGCAGTGGATGATCCCTTCCTTCTCACCGCAAGTGCTGAACGCCATCGTGGCCAAACTACCACGCGGCCTGGCGGTGAGCGGACGCGAAGGCCCGGACGGACAACCCCTCCCCGTCGGACGAGCCGGGTTCACCAGCGGTGATCCGTTTTATCCCGTGGTGGGCATTGTCGTGCCCAACATGGCAGGAGCCGGTCGTGGACGCGGCGGCGACGGCGGACCGGCCGGTGACGCCGGCGTGGAAGGGACGACGAGTCAGGGAAGCGTTCGCAACGGTGGCGCAGAGAGCCGTGCTCGCATGCTCTTGGTAAGTTTGGGCGATGAGACGACGATGGATTTCAACTTTCGCCTCCTCAAAGCCCCACGCGGCGTCCCCGCTCGGAACATGATTGAGCGTCTCCAGAACTTGCGCGCGTTCGCGGTAGCGGAAGTCGGCGAAGAACAAGCCGACAACTTGATGGAAGTCTGGAGTTCGCTGAGCGAAGTCCAGCGAGGGCTGAGCGCGCTCGACTTCGGCGGAATGCTACGGTTCGGCCATGTCCTGAATCGCTGGGTCGTGCGTCCGATGGTGCCCTTCCCGGAGGAACTGGCTCCCGACCAGAAAGCGTACTATCGCCGTTTTCTCTTCCAGGCCAAAGGTGAAGAGCAGGCCGATGACCTTGTCGATATCCAGGCGATGCGGATGTACGAGGGCTGGGGGGCAAAGATGTTGTTCCAGCGCGTGATCGAAATCAATGTCCCGCTCGTCCGCAACGCCCGGAACCGCATCGAGCGCATCCGGGCCGCGGCGAAAGACGACGCCGCACGCCATCCGTGGGAGCTGATGAGGAAACGACTGGAAGCCTTGATCTGTCTGATGGAGTCCGCCGACAACATGGTCGCGTATCAGGCGCACCTGGATCGGATCAGGAACCTCGGGATCAAACCTGAACCCAACCCGGTGCTGGGCACGGGATCCGATTGGGCCCGCGCCGACATGATGGAGACCGCCCGCAAGGAGATCGACAACGTTATGCGATTGAGAGAACTGGTTCAGAGCACCAGCGAGCCCCTCCTCGACACCGCGTCCACGCAGCAAGAAGAAACGATCATGCGGCTCGGCCCGGACGTCGCGGCCCAGATCAAGCAAAAGATCGACATCATGAACGACCACTGGAAAGATTACGACCGGATCTTCACCGCACCCAATCCGTAGCGCGGGAGGATTTGTTGTTGTGGGAGCGGTTTGCAAACGCGACCGGCGTGCCCCGCACTGTAGCGGCGGTCTGTGACCGCCGAACGTCGTTGGTCAGCGTGTTCGGAATATCATTTGTAGGGGCAGACCTACGTGTCTGCCCCTTCGCATATGGCAGCCAAGTTGGGCGGACACGCAGGTCCGCCCCTACCCTATCTGTCATCCTTGGGAAACTTGTTTGACTTGGACAACGCGGGCGATAACATCGGGATCGCACAACAGTCCGTCGGAAGGAATCAGATTATGAACCGTAGAGTCTCGGTGTCGTTGTATCTCACCCTTGTTATCTCTCTCCTGATCGCCTCGCCTCCATGGGTGAGTGCTGCGCCTTCCTCAGTCACCGTGCGGGAACAGAACATCGTCATCCCCACGTACCTTGCCGGCGAACCGGAGCCGAATCCGATGTTCTATTTCGGCCGCGCGTCGCAGGGGGCGCAGAGCCACATTTAGCCCTATCCGTTTTACGACACGCTCACCGGCAAGAAGGTGGATAAGATCTACAAAACCATTTACCTGGAGAACGAATACGTTCGGATCGGCGTCCTGCCGGAGATCGGAGGGCGCATTTTCGAAGCGGTGGATAAATCCAACAACTACGATTTCTTCTACCACCAGCATGTCATCAAACCGGTGTTGATCGGTCTCATCGGCGCGTGGATTCGCGGCCAGCAGAACATCGCAGCCAAACGATACAAGGAGGCGCTCGAAGACTTCACAACCGCCCTCGTCATACCCGCCACCATGCCGTCGGCGCAAGGAGGTGGTGGTGGAGGTGGCGGCGGCCGTAACGCGGAGGCGAGGTGAGAGTTTTCTCTTCTTTGATCCTGTTCACGGCGATACTCCAAGCCACACTCGGGCCTGCCTCGGCCCAATCTCCGTCGTCGAACGCGGTACCGGCGGGCAAGGTGGCGGCCAAACCGTTGTTTCGCGATCCCGTATTCGATGGCGCGGCGGACGCCGTGGTCATCTGGAACCGGCAGGAGAACAAATGGTTCATGTTCTACACCAATCGCCGGGCCAATCTGCCGGACGATCAGATCACGCAGGTCACCTGGGTCCATGGCACCAAGATCGGCATCGCGGAGTCGAGCGACGGCGGAGCGACGTGGAAATACCGGGGCACGGCGGACATCGATTACGGGGAAAAGGATTGCACCCAGTGGGCGCCCGAGGTGATCGAGAACAACGGCGTCTACCACATGTTTCTCACCATCGTGCCGGGGATCTTCAATGATTGGCAGCACCCGCGCGATATCATTCACCTGACCAGCTCCGATCTTCTGAAATGGAAATACGAGTCCACCCTCAAGCTCGGGTCCGATCGCGTGATCGATCCGTGCGTGTACCGCCTGCCGAACGGCGGTTGGCGTATGTGGTACAACAACGAGCGTGACGGCAAATCGATCTACTACGCTGACAGCCCCGACCTGTTCACATGGGAGGACAAGGGTAAAGTCACCGGAGTGGGCGAACGGCCCGGCGAAGGACCGTACGTGTTCCGCTGGAAAAACCGGTACTGGATGCTCGTCGATGTCTGGCGCGGGCTGGGAGTTTATTCGTCCGATGATTTGACTACTTGGAAGGTTCAGCCGACAAACATTCTCGGGGTGCCGGGGAAAGGCCCGGACGACACCGCGAACGGAGGGCATCCCGGAGTGGTGGTCAGCGGCGACCGTGCGTACTGCTTTTATTTCACCCACCCCGGCCGCATGGGCACACTGAGCGTCACGAACACGGGTGGGTACGCGCGGCGGCGAAGTTCGATCCAGGTGGTCGAACTTGAATTCAAGGACGGCCAGATCACCTGCGACCGGGACAAACCGACGTACATCGATCTGCAGCCGCCACGGGCCGGCCTGCAGGCGGGTGCGTTTGGCAACGACCCGTTGCGCGTTCACGATCCTTCCACAATCATCAAGTGCAAAGACGAGTACTGGGTCTTCAGCACCGGCAGAGGCGTCTTGTCGTGGCATTCGAAGGATCTCGCTCACTGGGAGCGCGGACCGGCGGTGTTCTCCAGCCCTCCCGCGTGGGTCACCAACGTGGTCGCCAACCAACGAGGATCCTTCTGGGCGCCGGACGTCATTCAACACGACGGCCGTTACCTGCTGTATTACTCCGTTTCTGCGTTCGGAAAACGGACCTCTGCCATCGCGCTGGCGTCGAACCCGACGCTGGATCCCTCCGACCCGAACTACCATTGGACTGATCAAGGCATCGTGATCCAGACGGATGAAAGCAATGACTATAACGCGATCGATCCTTGCGTCGTGTCGGGGGAAAACGGCGCGCTGTGGCTTTCTTTCGGCTCGTTCTGGAGCGGCATCAAATTGCTCCAGCTCGATCCGGCCACGGGGAAACAGATGGCTCCGGACTCGCGGATCTATCCGGTGGCGCACCGGAAAGACATTGAGGCCTCGGCGATCTACCGCCATGACGGCAACTATTACCTGTTCGTCGATTGGGGCTACTGCTGTCGCGGCACGAACAGCACTTATAATATCCGGGTCGGGCGCAGTCGCGACATCACCGGTCCGTACGTGGACAAAGACGGTGTCGATCTCATGCAGGGCGGAGGGTCCCTGGTGCTGGATACCGAAGGTCCGTTCATCGGCCCCGGACACGCCGGCATCCTCAAAGACGGCGATCGCTACTGGATGAGCTTTCATTTCTATGACGGAACACAGAACGGCCGTGCCCGACTGGCTGTCCGCCCGCTGCAATGGGCCGGTGACGGCTGGCCTCAGGTGCTTTCGGGTCAGGCCCACCTGCTAGAACGACAACAACAACCTTCCAAGGAGAAGCCATGAAACGAGTCCTTCCATTCCTTTGCGTCGTTTTGCTCGCCGGTAGCGTTTGGGCAGGCGAGCCGATCAAGATCGACGCGGGAAAAACCCAACAACCGATCTCGCCATACATCTACGGGCAATTCATCGAGCACCTCGGGCGCTGCATCTATGGCGGGCTGTGGGCGGAGATGATCGAGGATCGAAAATTCTACTATCCGATCAAGGACGACTTCGATCCCTGGGGCACGGCCAGCGACCGGCAATGGAATGCCGGACCGTTTCAATACCTGAAGGCTTCTCCGTGGAGGGTTATCGGACCGGTGGGTACCGTCACGATGGATACGGCACACGCCTACACCGGCGCACATTCACCCTCGATCAAACTGCCCGGCGACGGATCGTCGGCCGGCATCGCCCAGGACGGATTGGCCTTCGTAAAGGGCAAGGAATACGTCGGCCACATCGTTCTTGCCGGCGACCGCGAAGCCGCACCGGTGATTGTGCGGCTGGTCCTGGGTGATGGCTCGGTGTTCGACCACGCCATCGACAAACTCACGGACGGCTATCAATCCTATCCGTTGAGCTTCACGGCGCCGAGTAGTTCCGACAACGTCCGTGTCGTCATCCTCAGCAAAGGCAAAGGGTCGTTCCGGGTCGGCACGTTGTCCTGGATGCCGTCCGACAATATCAAAGGCTGGCGCAGTGATACGGTGGCGTTGCTCAAAGTACTTAATGCGCCCATCTACAGGTGGCCCGGCGGCAATTTCGTCAGCGGTTACAACTGGCGCGACGGGATCGGGGATCGCGACAAACGGCCGCCACGCAAGAATCCGGCCTGGAGAGGCGTCGAAGCCAACGACGTCGGCATCCACGAGTATATGGAATTGATGGACATGATCCACTCCGAACCGTACGTGTCGGTCAACACCGGCCTCGGCACGGTTGAGGAAGTGGCGCAGGAGATCGAATACTTCAACGGCCCGACCGGTACGCCGATGGGCAAACTCCGCGCCCAAAACGGTCATCCCGAACCGTATCATGTCGTCTGGTGGGCGGTCGGCAACGAGATGTTTGGCAACTGGCAGTTGGGGCACATGCCGCTGGAAGAATACGTCAAGAAACACAATCGAGTGGCCGAGGCGATGTGGAAGGTGGACTTGACGGCCAAACTGGTTGGTGTGGGCAATGTCGGCCCCTGGGACGAGGCGATGCTCAAAGAGTGCGCGGGTTCCATGAACCTGTTGAGCGAACACATCTACGTCAAAGAGAAGACGAACGTCGTGGCCCACGTGAGACAGTTGGCTGACGAGATCAAACGCGTGGCCGACGCCCACCGAAAATACCGCAAGGACATCGACGCGTTGGCAGGCAAAGACATCCGCATCTCCATGGATGAATGGAATTACTGGTACGGCGATTATCTGTTTGGCGAACTCGGCTGCCGGTATCATCTCAAGGACGCGCTGGGCGTCGCGAAAGGGTTCCACGAGTATTTCCGCAACAGCGACCTCTTTTACATGGCGAACTACGCGCAAACGGTCAATGTCATCGGCGCCATCAAGACCACGCCCACCGCCTCGAGCCTCGAGACGACCGGGCTGGCGCTGGAACTCTACCGGAACCATTTCGGGTCGATCCCGATCGAAGTCCCCCAACAACCCGGGGATCTGGACGTATCGGCAGCGTGGACGGCTGACAAGAAAGCGATCACGGTCGCCATCGTCAATCCGTTGCCGGACGCCAGCCAGGTCGCCATTGACTGGGCGAACGTCGCCTTCAAGCCGGGCGCCAAACAATGGGTGATCACCGGCGACAATCCCAACACCTTCAACGACCCCGGCAAAACGCCCAACGTGACCATCCAGGAAAAAGAGGCTACGATTGAAGGCAACACGCTGTCGGCACCGCCATACTCGGTTGTGATGTATCGGTTGGAAGTGCGCTGACGCAGCGACACCCTGGTCCGCCGGGAGGCTCGCCCTCCACGAGAATTGGCTGCCCGCTGGCTGATATTGCTGACGGCTTCTCTTTCCTCTTGATTTGCGTCTTGTCGGGAAGGCTCTCGCCGGTTAAAAGTGGTGGCACGGACGGGAAGAAGCGAGAGAACGCGACTTTCATTCGAAGGAACCAACCGACAACCGAGAGACAGACATGGGACACTATTTCGAAGATCATCAGAGCATGTTTGCATGGGCCGGCCCGCAGGTGGAACGAACCCTCGACGGGATTGCCAGACGATACGTCGGAAACAATCCGCCGCATCCCCCCACCTTCCGCGCCTACAGCAAACGAGGGATCCTGAGAGACAAGGACTACCGCTACTTCGCGGATTTCAACAAGTTCTTTCCCAACGCCAAGCCCGAGCAACTCGTCTATGCGTGGGCCAAATACTGGGCCGACGCACCGGCGTCGTTGATGTTCGACGTCTCGTGTTTCGGTCCGTTGATCGTTTACTGCAACGGACAAATCGTTTTTCAATCCAACATCTTCTCCGAGCGCTACAGCGACGAACGGCATCGCGTTTTCCTTCCGGTGCAATCGGGCTGGAATCACCTGGTCGTCCGTTTCAAAAAGACCCGCGCCGGGTTCGGCGGGATCTTCGGGACGTGGCTGGGAAAACTGCCCTACTACTTCCTGATGCCCACCATCGAACGCGACGGACAGGAAGGTTGGATTTTCACCGAGCCGATGGACCAGGAGCTTCCCGTGTTGCCCGGCATGGTGTTGAGTGAAAAGGACACCGGACTCAAGTGGCTCCCCGAACTGGCCTGGGACAAGACCGAGTCGAAGAAGGGCCAACTCCATCGCATCTACGGACTCGTGCCGAAAGCCTTTGCGGTCGGCTGGGCCAAAGCGTTTTTCAGTCAACCCGGGACGGCGAAGTACGCCCTCAAAGGCAGTCATCACGGACCGATTGCGATTTACATCGGCGATCAGGAAGTATTTACCGCCCCGTCCTCCGGCAAGATCAACGCGAGCGTCAGCGTCCCGTTCGGCAATCACGACGTGATGGTCCGGTGCGGCTGCGAAGGATCCGACTGGGGGTTTGAACTGACCCTCCAGGACGGAAACGAAGTCGTGCCGTTCACCAGTCCGTGCAACATCGCCGGCAGTTCGCAGGGCTGGGTCTACATCGGCCCGTTCAAACAATCGGCGAAACTCGACCTGAACGAGCTGCGGGATCTGAACAAGATCCACCGGGCGATCAAAGGCGACACCTTCTGGCGGCTCGACCAGCCGGACACGTGGGTCCGACCGTACAACGACAATCCGCTCTACGGCCGCTGGAATTACCCGCTCGGCGTGACGATCTACGGCCTGCTCCACAGCGCGAAGGCGATCGGTTCCGCCGAAGTCCAGCAATACGTCGCCAACCACGTCCAGTTCTGTTGCGACACGTTCCACTACGCCTTGTGGGACAAGGACCAATACGGCGGCGCGACCGTTGTCCATCACCTGTTGACCAGCATCGACAGCCTCGACGACTGCGGGTCGTTCGGCTCGTGCATGTTGGAAGTGGCCAAACACTGCGAGATCAAAGGGTCCAAGGAGATCGCCGACTACGTGGCCGATTACATCACCAACAAACAGGCGCGGCTGCCTGACGGCACGTTCTACCGGAAGATTCTCATGCACATCTTCCACAAAGACACCATGTGGGCGGACGACCTGTACATGAGCGTGCCTTTCCTCTGCCGGTATTATCAGTTGACCGGCGACCGCAAGTACATCGACGACGCGGCGCGTCAGGTCCTCGGTTTCAAGAAGCGCCTGTTCATTCCCGAACTGAAAGTCATGTCGCACGTGTACGATTTCAAACGCGGGATGGCCACGGGCGTGCCGTGGGGACGTGCCAACGGTTGGACGATCTTTTCGTTGTCCGAACTGCTGGCGGTGCTGCCGGTCAAACATCCCAGGCGGCCGGCGGTATTGGAAATGTTCCGCCAACTGTGCGAAGGCTATCTCGCGTTGCAGGACCCGACCGGCATGTGGCATCAGGTGCTCACCCATCCCGATGCGTATCCCGAAACTTCCTGCACATCGATGTTCACGTATGCGTTTGCCCGGGGCGTCCAATATGGCTGGCTCGAAAAACCGGAGCCGTACATCAAAGCCGTCTTCAAGGCGTGGGAGGCACTCAACAAGACCTCCATCGACAAAGGCGGCAACGTCTATGGCGTCTGCCGTGGTTCCGAATTCTCCTTCACGCCCGAGTACTATAAGAAGGAATTATCCTGGAACCTCAACGACACCCACGGCATCGGCATCGTGCTGCTGGCCGGCGTCGAAGTGCTTAAACTGAAGAGATATCTGCAATCCCAGCCAAAGGAGAAGGCGAAGTAATGCGGATCGGCGTTCGCGCCCACGATTTCGGGAAACTGCCGGCCGACGACCTGGCCCGTCGGATCGCCGCCAAGGGGCTCACCTGCGTTCAACTGGCCGTCTCCAAAGCCATCGAAGGACTCGATCTCAAACCCGGCGACATGAATCCTGGTCTTGCGTGGCACGTGGGCCAGGCTTTCCAACGGCACGGCGTCCAGATCGCCGTACTGGGTTGTTACATCAACCCGATTCATCCCGATCCGCAGAAGCGAGCCGAGTTGCTGGGCGTGTTCAAAGAGCATATCCGATTCGCGCGCGACTTCGGTTGCAGCATCGTCGGACTGGAGACCGGCTCGGTCAACGCCGATGGTTCCCCACACCCCAACAACCACGGCGAGCTGGCCTTTCACCAGATGATCACCAGCATCGCCACGCTGGTCGAAGAGGCTGAGAAGTTTGGGGTCATCGTCTGCATCGAAGGCGTCACGTCGCACACGGTTTCCACCCCGGCCAAAATGCGGCAGGTACTGGACACGATCAAGTCCAACAATCTCCAGGTCATCTTCGACCCGGTCAATCTGCTGTCGATCGACAACTACAAGGACCAAGACCGCGTGATGAAGGAGTCCTTCGACCTGTTCGGCGACCGGATCGCCATCATTCACGCCAAGGATTTCAAAGTCGAAGGCAGCACCTTGAGGCAGATCCGCACCGGCCAGGGCGATCTCAACTACAAGCTGCTGCTGGGATGGATCAAAGCGCGGAAACCTGAGATCAGCATCCTGCTGGAAGAAGCCAGCGAAAGCACCGCCGAAGGGTGCATCCGGTTTATCAGCGGCGTGGCCGTGTGAGAGACAACCATGAATTATCAGCAACATGAACATGCCCCGACACGGACCAAGGAAGCATCAACCCGCAAACCCACTACGTGGCGATCGTCACGTTGGTACCTGCCAATCGGCGGCGCCCTCGCGCTGGCTTGGTTCCTGATTCGGGTAATCCCGAAACCGATTCGGGCAACCTATCCTTGCCAACGAGCGGCCTTCCCGGTTGCGACGGGCTTCATCGTGTGGCTTCTGAGTGGCTGGAGTTCCCTGCTCGCTTTCCGCAAGGCCCGTCTGCATGTGCATCAGGCGCGTTGGATCACGGCGGCGTTCTGCATCCTGGCCACAACTATTGCGGCGACGGCTTTCTTCCTGAATCAACCGACACCGTCGCTCTTCGGCCAGAACGCGCCGCCGACCCAACCCGTTTTCAGTCCGACCGAGCCGGTGAATTCACCGATGGGCGTTGCCTTCGGTGTCAAACCGGGCCGCGTGGCCTGGGTGCACGACCCCAAAGCCGCCTCGTGGGACGGCACCAACAACATGCCCGGTTGGTGGGACGACAGCAACACCCATCCGCAAGCCGTTGCCGCGATGCTCTCGGGTGTGCTCCGCTCGGTGGGCGATGCTCCTTCCGATAAAGACGCCTGGAACAAGATCTTTACCGACTTCAACAAGCGCACCGGCAAAGGGGCGGTGGGCTACAAGAAAGGCGAGAAGATCGCCATCAAGCTGAACCTGAATCAGTGCCACACTCACGGTGACGGCGCCATTGCTTCTTACATTGCGCCACAACTCGTCGAGGCGCTTCTGAGGCAGTTGGTGACCGAGGCGGGTGTCGCGCCGGCCGACATCACCTTCTACGATGCCGTACGGAATGTGCCGTCCACGATCTTCGACCGGTGCACCAAGCATTTCCCCGGCGTGCACTTCGTCGATTCCGTTGGTGGCGACGGCCGCGAGAAGGCTGTGCGCGCCGAGGCAAACGCTCTCCATTTGGCAACGGGCGGCGGCTTGATCTATTTCCCCACCTGTGTCACCGAAGCCGAGTACCTGATCAACGTGGCGGGACTCAAAGGCCACACGATGGCCGGAATTACGGCCTGCGCCAAGAACCATCTGGGATCGATCTTTACACCGGAAGGCACGGCGGCTGCCCGCAGCTTGCATGGCACGTTGGCAGTCAAAGCCAGCCGCGGCGGAGGGACCGGGCAACAGATGGGCGCCTACAACAGCCTCGTGGATCTGAACGGCCACAAGGAACTGGGCGGCAAAACGGTGCTGTACCTCATCGACGGCCTGTATGCCTCCAAGCACAACGAATATCGGCTCGATCCGACGTGCCAATGGGAGAGCGCACCGTTCAACGGCCACTGGACCTCGATGCTTCTGGGCTCGCAGGACGGCATCGCCATCGACTCGGTGGCGCTGGATTTCATGCGGAGTGAACCCACGCTAAGCGCGATCGTCACCGGCGCGGTCGACAACTACCTGCACGAGGCGTCCCAGGCGAACAAGCCGCCGTCCAAGACGGTGTACGATCCCGAGAAAGACGGCAAACCGTTGGCCAGCCAGGGCGTCCACGAACACTGGAACAATGCCGCCGACAAGAAATACAGCCGCAACCTCGGCACCGGCACCGGCATCGAGATTGTCAGCGTACCTTCAGCGACCACGGTGGCAAGCACAGAATGATTGGCTGTTGATCCGTAGAGCAGCGATGGTTGTCCCATCACAGTCGTCGCTGGACAAAGCCCTCAGAATTCCCTACCCTTCTGGCCATTCGGATTCGGCCTACGTCACCAAAACGGATGAAACAGTTGGACGGATTTGCAGATCATTCACCTATGAACGCCAAACGAAGACTCACGCCTTATTTCACCTCTCTCATTCTCCTCGGCGCGCTGGCGGCTTTGTCGGCCCGCGCCGCGGATATGTATGTCTATTTCGGCACGCATCGGTCGGGACCCGGTATCGGGTTTTCTATTGCGCATTTCGACACTGACACGGGCGCCCTGACGAAGCCGGAGTTCATCATGGAAGCTGTGGAACCGGCGTTCTTCGTCGTTCCTCCCGACGGCAAACATCTTTACACCTGCAACTCAGGCCGACCCGGCGCGATCAGCGCGTATGCCATCGACCCGAAGTCGGGCCACCTCACATTTCTCAACCAACAACCATCCGGCGGCGACGATCCCAGTTACGTCTGTCTGGATAAAACCGGCCGCTACGCCCTCACTGCCAACTATCTAAGCGGGACCATCGCGGCCCTCGCGATCAAACCCGACGGCAGCCTCGGCGATCGCACCGCCTTCTTCCAGCACACCGGCAGCAGCGTGAACCCACAGCGTCAGATGCATCCGTTCGCCCATTCCATCATCGTGGATCCGAGCAATCGATTCGTCCTCGTTGCTGATCTCGGCGTGGACAAGGTGTTCGTGTACCGATTCGACGAAAAGACCGGGTCGCTCACACCGAACGATCCGCCGTTCGTCACCATCAAGCCCGGTTCCGGGCCGCGCCACGTCAAGTTTCATCCGAACGGGAAATGGGTTTATGTGATCAGCGAGATCGGCAGCACCGTGACCGGATTCAACTGGGATGGCGCCCAGGGCGCGTTGACCGAGTTTCAAACTGTTTCCACGTTGCCCGAGGGGTTCACCAACACCAGCACCTGCGCCGAACTGGAGATTCATCCCAACGGCAGGTTCCTGTACGGCTCAAACCGCGGCCACGACAGCCTTGCGGTGTTCGGCATCGATGAAACCACCGGACGTCTCACGCCCATCCAGCATGTCTCCACGCAAGGCAAAACACCGCGCAATTTCGCGTTCGATCCGACGGCTAAATGGATCCTCTGCACCAATCACGGCAGCAACAACGCCGTCGTTTTCCGCGTCGATGAAACCACCGGCAGGCTGACGCCGGTCGGCCAGCCCGTCGAGGTCCCCTACCCTTTCTGTGAGCGGTTCCTGCCGGTGAAGTGAGGACGTGAACCATATCAGACCTCATCTCACAAACGGTGGGACAGGCCTCGCGCCGTCGCCAAAGCGCTATGGCGCGTCGGCGACCGTGCCTGTCCGAATTCCCACGCACAGGCAGAGACGCCTGTGCCACCGGAAATTGATGAAAATAGTTCAAGTCAAACCGTACAACTCGGAGGATTCTAACCCGACTTTGACCTTCGCGAATTCGTCCGCTGGATCACCCATAAATTCGAGCCTTCGGTCCGGCTGCCGGGCGGAGCCGGACAGTATGCGCGATCACTGCTGTCCAAAATAATCTGATTTTGGACAGATGGTGGTTGTTTTTCGGCCTGTTTTCACTGGCTTGTGTCTCATCTCAGGTTGAGGTTGTCGGTTGCGCTGGCTGGATGCTGTCCAACATCAGCCAGGTTTGGACCGCCACTTCGGAGCCCGCCGGCGTGTCGAACGGTGCGTCGATCCATCGCCACAGATCGCGGTAGGTGAAGAGATTCCAGCGTAGCAGCGCTACCAGGTTGCTCAACGCCCACGCGATCTTGGCGCGCAACTGTAGGTACTTGACCAACAGCATGGCAATCAATGCTGTCCAAATCTGGATGTGCACGGCATTGGCGCTGGTCCCCACAAAGCTCTTGATCTTGAGGTATTGTTTTAGCGCCTTGAAGAACAACTCGATCTGCCATCGCTCTTTGTAGATCGCAGCGATGGTCTGGGCGCTCCACTGCAACTGGTTAGTCACCAGCACCAGCGTTTCCTTCTTGTCGGGCAACCACACTTCGATTCGTCGCAACGCTGCCTTACACACCCGACCCGCCGCCAGCGGTGTCAAGTCAATGAGTTCGTCTTTGCGGATGAGGCTCTTGTTGGGCACCTGCCGCTTCTGGAAAGCCCAGTAGTTGGCTTTGCGCTTCAGCCGAGTGACAAAGTAAATGCCCCGATCGGTCCAGTTCTGAAACAATCGATAATCCACATACGCACGGTCCATCGCCACCACGCTGCCGCGCGGCAAACACAAGCCCCGCGCCAGTTTCATCTCATGCTGGCGGCCTTCGCTGAGGTGGGCAAACACTGGCAGATACCCGTCGTGATCGAGCAGCAGATGTAGTTTGATCGCGCCCTTGGTGCGGCGAAACCGCGCCCAGTCAAACATCGTCACGCACAACTCAATCACCGTGGCATCCAGCAACAGCAGCTTGTTCTTAAACCGAAACTTGGTGCGAGGCGGAGCGGCCTGGCGGCACTGCTCCAGCAACTGATAGAACACCGCCTCGAACAGCTTCCACGGACGATGGGCATTGGCGTAGGACAACGTGGAGCGTTTCGGTGCGGCGCGTACGCCCAGATGTTGCAGCTTGCCTTCGCAGCAGAGCAGTCCTTGGACAATCTCGCGCAGGCTCTTGGCTTGCGCCAGTTGGCAAAACAGCATCGCTACAAACTGGTCCCAACAACTGAACCCTTTGGCGCCCTTCTCGGCTTGAAACCTTTTGGCGGCAGTGGCGAACTCATGACGATGAATCAAGGATAAGACTTGGCTGAACAGACTGGCGCAGCGTAGCATGTGGCCGGCCTCCGTGACTGGGTGTTGATGGTTCGATCATTTCCATCAACCGTTATCACCCGAAACGGAGGCCTTTTTCTATCGTTTTCGAAAACCTATTTTGGACAGGTGTGATGCGCGATGTTTACAGTGCCGAAGGCCGGAAGAAAATATTCACCGGCAGGCTTGCCGTCCACTCCGTGGCAGCCGCCATCAGCATCGCCGCTGAGTCGCAGCGGTTTTTGGGGTCGAAAGAGGCCATCACCGTCTGGCCGTTGAGGCTCGTTGGGGAGCGCCGCCCGTTTATCTGAGATCGAGGTCGGGCAACTCTTCGGGCTGCCTGCCCTGCATTAAGGAGACTAATTGCCTTGGAACCAGGTTGGAATTCTTGAGGGGAGAGCGGTCTGAGCGTCGATCTGCTGGAGGATGCTGTACGGTACATTCTCCACATGGAAATCCCCAAACAATACATTAAACGTATTCCCATGCCGATCTCGAATATTCTTGGTGTTGTTCACCAATTTGCCCGCGGATAGAGTTCCCCCATTTTCGGTGTCCATGAGAATCAAGTATTCGGAGGGCTTGGGCAACCCCCTTAGATTAATATAGGTCCCGGCGGAATTAGCTTTGGGCTGCTGCCACCCGATGGCGCCCTGGAAGGTATAAGGCAAGGACAGCGAGTAGTTGTGAGGCCCCGTGGTAAGGAGTTGGCCGGGGGTCATATTGGCGACGACTGCCGGGCAAGCCCTCATCCGGAGCATCTTGTCCGTGGGTGATCTCTTGTCGCCACCGAAATATTCGACGTAGGGATTTGATTCCTTCCCATTGTTGATCGTCGGATCGTCCCAGGTATTCGTCCCTGAATCCTGATAGAAAAGCACTCCGTTGTTATCAGCCGAATACATCTCGAAGGCCATTCCCCATTGCTTTTCGATATTGGCACACGCCGCAGTCCGGGCTTTGATGCGTGCGCCGTTTAGCAGGGGTAACAACATAGTTGCCAGCAAGGCAATAATTCCAACCACGACCAGCAACTCGATGGCCGTAAATGCATTGTCCTTGGTCTGATTGCGTTGCATCGTCTTACCTTGGCAAAACATTGGAGCTTGGGAAAACCACTGAAATCCCTCTCCGGTACATATAATCAGTTTACGATCTAGCCGCCAAACTGTCAATTGGATTTCACAAAAGGTTGATCGACGGCTTGTTATCTCCGCAGGTAAGCACCTCGGCGGCGCCACAAAATGGGCCTTCAGCGCCTGTTCGTCGCTGCTGGAGCGTTGGATCTCAGCCTCCTGTGTACCGCCAATCCATCGAGAACTGGTGAATTCCGAATCACCAATCCGTCGACGCCGTCGAACCGGGCCGCAGGCACACCCTTGACAACCTCCGCGTTGAGATGGTCGATCTCGATCCCATCCACGTCCATGCAAACAATCGCGGGACGTAGGTCATCCTTTTCGAACTCGAATCGGATGTCGGCCAGTTCCAAATCGCGGACGTGACGCGCAAACAGTCCATACGCTGGCATGACGCCCCAGCGCGACGGCTCGGGATATCCCCGCTCCAGTTCGGGCGGAACTCTGGCAGCGTCCTGTTTCGTGCCGCCTCCCTTGAACTGGAGCCGGATGTTTTGGAGGCGAACGCCTTCCACCGGATGACCGGGAATGCCCATGATCTGAATGCCACTCATGGGTTCGATCCCGGTGGCGATGACGTTCGAGATAAAAACGTTCCGCAACGCCTGGACCTTCGTGCCTTCAGGACCGCGGTTGCGACTGCCGAGCCGGATATAGATCGGATACTGTGCCACGTCCATCATCGTGATGTCCGAAATGTTGATGTTCTCCAGAATGCCGCCGTCCACTTCTTCCAACGCAAGACCGCGGCAGTTTCGGAACGTGCAATTGGCAACCGTCACGTTGCGAAATCCGCCGCTTGATTCCGTGCCGAATTTGATGCGACCGGTTTTTCCCCGGCTCGGCAACATCCGCCCGTCGAGAAGCGTACCTTCCTCGAAACCCGACACCTGGCAGTTGACGATGGTGAGGTTCTCCGTGATCCGCGCTTCGCCCAGCCCGTAGGAACTCTTCGGACACAAAGCGTCGTCAGCGGGCGAATTGATCCGGCAATTGGACACCGTGGTGTTCCGGCAACAATCAAGGTCGATGCCGTCCCGGTTGGTGTCGATCTTCAGATTGTCGACGGTAAAATTGTCCACCCCGGTCGCGAGGACGGCGAAATGGCCGCCGTGGAAGATGGTGAAGTCGCGCAGGGTGACGTTGCGGCAGTTCTTCAGCGCAATGGCTTTGTTGCCAATCCCGGCCGCCAGCGAATCGCGCGGATTCGGGTAACCGAAAGGCCGGTCCGGAGTTCCCGCGATCTCGTTGGTGTACATGCCACCCAGCCCGCCCCCGGCGCCGCGTCCGCCCCGGCGCATCGCATTGGTAGACACCAACTCGCCGGGCGGCGGAGCGATTCGCCCCTGGCCGCGGCTCAGTCCCTTGCCGAAAATCCGGCCCGGACCGAGAATGGACACGTTTTCCAGTCCTTCACCCCAGATCAGGCTGTTGTGCCAGTGCGTGTGGCCGAAATCCTGGTATTTGTCCCATGCGTTCGGCTCCGGAGCATCGTAACCGCCCTCCACTCCTGCTGCGGGGGGATCGGCGGCGAGAATGGTGGCGCCATAATCGAGGTAGAGCGCCACATTGCTCTTGAGGTGGATCGAGTAACTGGCATAGGTGCCGGCTGGAAAATAAACCGTGCCGCCACCCGCCCGCGCACACGCTTCGATCGCTTTGTTGATGGCAGGACTGTCCAAAGTCTTCTCGTCGCCAGTGGCGCCAAAAGCGCGCACGTTGTAGAACGATTTGTCAGCGGACGGTGCGGCGTCGACCGCAGCGCTGGCATTGGTTGTTTCGGCCGACGACGGTGCGCAGGGGCACACCGCCCAAAACAAAACGAGAATGAGGAAAGTTGATTTCAGTGATTGCCGGAATCTGAAGAAGGTTGGATCCATCATGAGATTAAGTGAAGGCAGATTATCCACATCGCAACGACGGAACAAGGCTTTTTTTAGAGCAAGAACGATGGCCAAATGAACAATCAACGCCTGATGCCGAGCGGCTGGCGGTCGCGGTTGAAAAACCCTCCTACGGGGGCAAACAGATCGGATTCGGCTTTTTTTCTTTCCGTTTGCCGGGTTTGTCGCTACGAGAAGCAGGGTAAAAGAAAGGCAGAAACGATCCCTGTGAGCAAAGTCCCTTATCTCGATCTGAAATCGCAGTACCACAGCCTTCGCGCCGAAGTCCGGGCAGCGCTCGAATCAGTGTGCGAATCCACCGCCTTTGCCCAGGGCCCGCCCACAGCGATCTTCGAAAAGGAATTCGCGGCCTACTGCGGCGTGCGCCATTGCGTCAGCGTCAATAGCGGCACCAGCGCGCTGCACCTCGCCATGCGTTGCCTCGACATCGGTCCCGGCGACGAAGTCATCACCACCCCGTTCACGTTCATTGCCACCGCGTGGGCGATCAGTTACGTCGGCGCCAAACCGGTATTCGTCGACGTCGAACCAGTCCGCCGCGCGCTCGACCCAAACAAACTCGAAGCCGCCATCACGCCGCGAACCAAAGCCATCCTGCCCGTTCACTTGTACGGCATGCCGGCCGACATGGACGCCATCGGCGCCATCGCGGCGCGCCACCATATTCCCGTTGTCGAAGACGCCGCGCAAGCCCACGGGGCGCGGTTCAAGGGCAAACGCGCCGGCCAGTGGGGACGGATTGCCTGCTTCAGTTTTTATCCGACCAAGAATCTCGGCGCTTACGGCGAGGGCGGGGCGTTGGTGACCGATGATGAATCGATTGCAGCCCGGGCCCGGCGATTGCGCGTACACGCCCAATCGAAGCAGTATCATCATGAGGAAATCGGATACAACTATCGCATGGAAAGTTTCCAGGCGGCGGTCCTCAGCATCAAACTCAGGCACCTCGACATCTGGAACTCCCGGCGCGCTGCCATTGCCAAACTTTATAACGAACTTTTGGCGGGCTCGTCCTACGGCCTGCCCGTTGTTCCTGCCGATTCCGAACCGGTGTGGCACTGTTACACAATCGAGTCGGACAACCGGGATGCTGTCCGACGAAAACTCGCCGAGGCCGGAATAGACACTGGTATCTATTATCCCTTGCCGCTGCACCTGCAACCCGTGTACGCCTCACTCGGGTACCGACGGGGCGATTTTCCGGTCACGGAACGATTGGCCGAGCGATCTTTCTCGCTGCCGATCTATCCGGAACTGACTGACGAACAGGTGCGCACGGTTGTCTTCGCCCTTCGTTCGGCGCTGTAGCCACGCCGCTCAGCTGGTATACGGGCGGTTGATTGGCGCATCTGGAGCCGGCGCCTCCAGGAATCTGCCACGTTGACTGTTTCACTGCCCTACCGGCTTGCGTTCGCTGGAGACGGTTCGAATTCCAGCCTCAGGCAGTCGTACATCACGTTCTTTTGATTGCTGCCACCGGCGCGTTGCTGGAGAGAGATCGTGTTCCGTGCCGGCTTCAAGAGCGCGGCATCGAACCGAACATCCCGTTCCGAATATTGTCCGTGGATCCCCGCCCGGATCATGGCGTTGTCGGTGCCTACTCCAAAATCAGCCACGTCCTTGTCGTTGACAACAACGCGAAGGTTCGCCTTGTGGGCGGCCGCGAAGGCGATGCGCAGCGTCGCCGTGCCCGGCGGGAGCTGCCTGGGGAGGTCAAAAAGGATGTTCCATTTGGTGCCGACCCATTCACCGTTCTTCAGTACCGTGACCTGGGCATAGTTCCAGTCCGTCCGTTCCCGGCTCTTTCCGATGACGAAGTTCACGTCGTTGGAAAATTCCTGCGGGTAGTTCAGCCACAGGCCCCACTGGCGATAGTCGTCTCCGTGGCGGAACTCCTTCGACGTGCGGTCAGGCGTCCCGATCTGCCAGAGTTGGTTGCCGTACCGAACCGGTTTCCAATTGAGTGTCCCCAGGTCCGCCGTTTTGCTTTTCGCCACGGTCACGCCGTCGTGTCGAAACTCGCCCATCACGCCGTCCACAAACGCATAGAGCGTGTAATCACCGGGACGAATTTTCGGAATGGCGAAACTGCCGTCCTTCGCCGCACGAACCCAAAACTGGTAGCCGAGGGACTGCTGCTGCCAGTCGGGCTTCGGCGCAGCCAACCCAACCCAGGCGGTACCAGATGAGGCGGATGGATCCTGCGGATCGGTGATCTCCAGCCGACCGCGGACGGTCCCGCGGTCGCCCGACAGGGGATAGAGCGGATGATTCATCCATGCATACGGCCAAGCGGCACGCTCGGTAGCGGCTTTCCTTTTCGCGTCGTCCCACAGCGCGTCCGTATCGCCGCCGCCGTTTACGTAGATCATCCACGGCCCGTAAATCTTCGACCACGCCTCCGCGTCAACGTTGACGCCCGCGGCGCCATAGTGGCCACAGGTGAGAATCTTCAGGAGAATCCGCCCAAAATGCGCCGTGTTGTGCTGTTTGGTCGGACCACCATTCTGATCTTCGGTACTGCCGTACAGGATCCAACAGCCAATTTTCGTTTTGGCGCCGCTCCAGCCGTGGACAAAGTGTTCACCCGCGTCAGCAAAATTGTGATACTTGTCCTCGATGACGCCCTTGAACGGCCCCGCCGTGACTTGCATGGATTCCTTTGGGCCGAGTTCTTTCACCGGTGTGTCCGTGGGCGGCATCGACCGCCGACGCTGATCGTCGATGTTGATGAAATCGAAGAGATCGTCTCGCAGCCGCAGGACCATCCGCGACTGCGCCATCTCCGCGGCTGGGTAGCCCTGGGGATGGCTGAAGACAACATACGTGTAAACGCCACTGTCGCCTCGGCGGAGAATATGGTGAAGCTCGACATCAAACGCTGCGCCGTTGCCGGACCATTTCTGCGCGATGCAGACCTCAGCCATCTCGCCGCCGTTTGTCGACGGATCGGTGCGGAGACTGAATTGGCCGGCGCGGATATGATTGTTCCCGCCCGCGACCCAGTCGAGAGAGGCGGGTGCGGCCATCAGCGACAGCCCGCGGTAATGGAGCACGAGGATGTCGCCGCTTCTCTTGGCGATCTCGGCCGAGACGATGCCATTATCGAGAACCACGCTGCCCGTCCTGTCCGTGAAGCTGACATTCTGGGCAAAACTCGCGGTAAGAGCCGCCAACAAAGCCAGCCCGGTTGTAGCCGCACCCTTTACGGGTGAGCCTCTGCCGCGCATGCCAGGCCGGGTCCGCGAGACGCGATCAGCAGAAGGCCACCGTGCAGCTACGGTTCTATTCGCTCCAAACCCGAAGGCACAGCCAGCGATGGGTATTGTCATTTCGTACTCCGATTTGGCTTCGGCGTGACCTGCCACACCTTGAAATTGTCATAAGCGATTTTCGTGACACCGGCCATCGAACGCAGCCCGATGCGCCCGGCGCCATGCGGCGTGTCCGTGTCATCCCATTGAAGGACCACATTTCTGTTGATTTCGACCTCGATGTGCGCGCCGCACTTCAAGATGCGGACATGATACACCTTCTCCCCTGACTCCCCCGTCAGGCTCTGGCCCGCGGCGACCTCATTGAACCCGGGATTCTTCCGGAGACGGTTGGACGTGCGTTCCATCTCGTTGTTCCGGCTCCAATACGCGTCCGTGTAATTCGCAATCGCGCCGCTGTGGTAGCTCCCGTAATCCGCGCGCCGCGGCGGCAGCGACAGGTCGAAAAGATCCTCCCCGTTCTTTCCCGTGGCGCAGAACAGGACAATCGCCAGTCCGTTGGTCGACCCGCACGGGTCCATGTCGAATTCCATGAGGAAATCGGACGGGAACACCTGCCGGTTCCACACGACCATGTGCGAGCGATGGGAGAATTCCACAGGCTTGGGCTGACCGTTCTCGTCGAGGGCCGGAGGTGCCACCCACAGTTTTCCGTCGCGAATGATACAGCCGCCCCACCCTTCCGCAATCCACTCGGCATCCGGCGCGGGCCGTCCATTGCGGCGCCATTCACCGTTCGGCATCCGTTCGATAAAATCCTCTTCGCGAGTGATCTTCTGCGGCTGGCTGAAATCGTTTTCGTAGACGGGCTTCAGATCGTACTTCGAGAGGTCGATGGCGTGATTGCGCGGAGGTTGAAGCGTGTCGTGGGGAGTGGCACCCAGACTCAGGATCGTGGCGCTTATCCAAATCGTTCTGAGATTGATGAAATGGCTCCTGGTCATTTGATGAATTCAATCTGGCTCGCTCTTGCAGTCCTGAAATCGCCGAACGCATCTTACGCCGCGCGAAGGAAATCACAAGGCCGCAATGGCGCGGAGCTAGCGCTCCAATGCGGATCTTGGGGAGGGCGAGCCTCTCCGCCAGCGCGGACGACCCAGGCTGCGCCGAGGCGAGAGCCGCTCTCGCCGCGCCGTCGCGCCGTCGCAGCGGGTCGGCGCGGCGAAGCCCACCCGCGGATGTGACTACGGCGAAGACTACTTAGCGAAGAGCCCGTCGTGGCTGTCAGGGCTTGGGCTGTGTAACGTCTTCCAAGGCTACCCAGTCCATGCCGACGCCATTGGAGGGCCCAGAGTTTGATCCGTGCTTAAGCCAGACAGTAATCACATTCACACCTGGCGGCAGAGTGATGTTGCCAATCACCTTTCCAGGACCATCCTTGTCCGTCGAGCGCTCAGTCCATTCCCACCAACTCGCGGTCGCTTTATCGTACTTGGCAAATTGACCTGCTTGCGGGCCCTGGCTACCATCAGGCAGTGCAGCGACGCCGGCAAGCTGATCGGTCGTCAAATCAGCCCCAGTGGGACCATTGTGAGCGGCATGGGCCGAAAACCACCAGTCTTCATCGGGTGGCTTGCTCTTGAGCGTATTCACCCTCACAGACACCTTGTAGGTACGTCCGGGCGTCAATCCGAAGAATTTGCGCCATATGCCTCCTTGGAAACCGGCTCCGGTACCCTTGATCATTTGGAAGAAATACTTCTCCTCGGGGTGATCCGGAGACTCTTTTGGGTTCCATCTAACCTCTTCTGTCTTCCTTCCCTCCACCAATTGCGTCCGACCTTCACCTGTGTCTCTCGACCATGCCAACCAGTTGGGCATCACATTATCTGTGTAAGGGGAATCGATCAGCTCCTCCTGATAGCCCGGCCTGATTCGCATTTCGACAGCGTTCGAAGGTACAGGATTAACCCTCCCTTTTAATCCAATCAAACGAATGTCGAACTCAGAATCAGCCTGGAGGATGATGTTCGTTAAGACAATACTCGTCGAGTTACCGGGGAGCCTTCTAAGGCCATGGGTACCGATGTAAATCCAATCATACCCACCTGGAGGATTGATCCAATGTGCGTGGATCTGGGAACGAGTTGCGTCATAGACAGCCGTAAAGGAATTCGGCGGCTGCGGAATTCCCAGCCCGGTTTCCGTCCCGGCAAAAGTAAAATAAACAGGACCGTCGAACACGCCTAGCGCAAGGCCTGACGGGGACGAGGCCATAGTCAATGGAAAGCTTGAGAACGCTTCGCCCGTGGCTTTGACCGCTTCCAAGAGGCGCCGCGTCACGGAATCCGCCGATTCCCCCGGCTGAGTCTGGATTGACACGTACTGATTTCGGGGATTGAAGCCGTGGCTAAGCGTTAAAATTCCTCCGTTGGCCGGCTTGCTAAATTGGATCAGAAAATCCGGAGATCTCTGTGCGTTTCCCTCAAGTGAAATGATAAGTGCCGAGAAGATCAGTATCCCATTCAACAGCTTACGCATTTAGCATTCCTCCACACTTGCGCAGTTGGGAGTGGAACTCATTCTGAACCACTGCTGTCCAAAATAATTTGATTTTGGACAGCAGTGGTGCCCGGAGAGGCAATGGATACGGTCACGGTTTCACAGCGTCGGAAGATTTGAACCGAGGGAAACGAGCGGATTCGGATACGCATCACACCTGCCGGCTCCCCCCTTAACCCCCCCTGATCGGCCCCTGTCTCTCCTAACCTCCAAAAGCAATTTCCTATCAGTCACGCCGACGACGGGCTATTGTTTTTGCAGGGTAAAGGTGACCGTCGTGGCACCACCGGTACATCCCGGCTGGGTACAGGTCACGGTATAGGTCACCGTGAACGTGTCCTCGGCAAACGGTGAGTAGCTCACGTTCTGAGAGCAGCCAGATGTGGTAGCAGCCGCCACCGCGGTATTGAAAGCCTGCACCAGTATCTTCGAGAAGGTCTTCAGGTTCGTCATCGGGAACGTGCCCAAGGACGTGGTACCGACGCTGGACCCGGGAGTAGTGTCACACACTTGTGGATCGCCGCTGCAACACTGGATGCTGCCGATACTGTACGAGTAGGTCATCTCATAATTGCCCTTTGTAAGATTCGTCGGGAACCCGTCGGGCAGTCCCGACGTCGATGTAGACGTCTTCCCGCCGTAGTTGTAAAGCTCCCGGCTACAGCACTCGACCGCGCAGCCGCAACCTTTTATACTGACGTCAGCACCGCCCTGGGCCGGTCCCATTGTGATGACAATTTTCCCTGTCGTGTAGTCCGGGGTGTAGCTTGCGATCACTCCCGAAGCCGACGCCGGCGGCGTGCAGGTAACAGTCCAGTCCGTGCCGCATGACGCAGGAATGGCATACGCCATGGTAACCAGCGCGCCGGCTTTGAGGAACCCCGCGCTATTATTCGGCGTAACCTCCTCCAAAAGCGGCCTTCCCGCAAGATTCGCGAATTTCTGCAACGATTTGGCGGCACTACTGAGTTTGCTCACAGCCGATTTCTCGCTCAGGCTTTCGAGTTGGCTATCCAAGCCGGCGAGTTTTTTATTTGTCGCGTCGATCCCCTTCCCTAACTTACTCACAAGTTTGGTACTGAAACCAGAAGTTGGGAGAGCCTCCTTAGCCTGATTCAGCAAGTCCTCCGCGTCATTGAGCGCGGTGAGCGCACTCGCCGAGTCGTCACCTCCGGCGGCAACAGCGGCTTGAACGAGTTGGTCGACGCTGGCCCACATGGCATCGGAAACAGCATTGGTCGCAGCCGGCGCGGGCGAAGCCAGCATCATCGCTGCCACCACCGCCCCGAAAATTAGAAATACGCGTTTCCACTCGAGTTTTCTTCCCGGTTGTGTGGATTCCACATTCATTCTCATTCCCGTATCCTTTCTCCAGTGTAGGTTTTCACGCGGTTTTAACCTACATTCCCCATATGACTCATGCTGCGCGATTATTGCGGACCGAGCGCCCAGCCTATCCGGAAACTGACTTCTTGTCAAAACATGAAGTGCGTTGCGGCAATTTAAAGCCGTTCATTCTGAGCATCGGTCTGTGTTCGGGTTTGTGTTGAACTAACCCCGGTTTTGCGGTAGGAAGAAGCACCCATTATGAGCACACAAGTCGCAGTGCCAGCAGCCAAACCGCAACGGATCAACCTGCGTCGGCCGGACATCATGGAAGCCGTCCGCGAGCAGGTGGAACAACATTACCGCAGCCAGATCGTCGAAAAGCTGCGGCAGCGCGGCGGCGTGCTCGAAGCGGGCGGGCTGAAAATCCGTCTGGCGAAGGAATTCGGCTTCTGTTACGGGGTCGAACGGGCGATCGACCTCGCCTACGCGGCTCGCAAGGTGTTCAAGGACCAGCCGATCTACATCCTCGGCGAGATCATTCACAACCCCGAGGTGAACGACCAACTGCTGGCCATGGACATCAAGTTCCTCTCCGGCCCGAACAAGAGCGCGGACATCGACGACCTTGCGGCGAACGACGTGGTGATCATTCCCGCCTTTGGCGCACAGATGGCCACGATGGAAATACTCAATGCCAAAGGCTGCCAGTTGGTCGATACGACCTGTGGCGACGTGATGACGGTCTGGAAACGCGTCACGCAAAACGCCAAGGAAAAATTTTCTTCCATCATCCACGGCAAGGCCAAACACGAGGAAACACTGGCGACCAGTTCGCGGGCGACCGCCAGCCAGGCGGGCCATTACGTGGTTGTCCTGAATCTCCAGGAGACTGATTACGTCTGCAATTACATCCGCAACGGCGGCAGCAAGGAAGAGTTCCTGGAGAAATTCCACGGTGCACACTCGCCGGAGTTCGATCCCGATCGCGATCTGGTGTCCATCGGCGTGGCGAACCAGACGACCATGCTGCGCAGCGAGACGGAAGAAATCCAGCGGCGACTGCGTCAGGCAATGATCGACCGGCACGGCGCTGCGGAGATCGACCAACACTTCCGCATGTTCGACACGATCTGCGGGGCAACCCAGGAACGGCAGGACGCGTTGATTCATCTGCTCGAGGAACCGCTCGACCTGATGATCGTGGTCGGCGGCTACAATTCCAGCAACACAACGCATCTGGCCGAAATGAGCGAGCAACGCGTACCGTGCTATTTCATCAAGAACGCCGGCAAAATCGTTTCCGACAAGGCGATTCTGCATTTCAATCTGCACCGGCAGGAAGAAGGGCTCACCGAGAACTGGCTGCCCACGGGCAAGGTGTACGTAGGGATCACTGCCGGCGCGTCCTGTCCGAACAACCTGATTGACGACACGGTGCGCCGCCTGTTCGCCCTGCGGACAATCGACGCGGACGAATTTATCGCCGCCACCGAACCAGCGGACGGTCCGTCCGATCAAGGAAGTCACTCCTGATCTGCGACATGGACCGGGCCAATCACCTTTCTCCGCCGGAGAACTGACCATGGAGAAACCGCTGCTCAGATTCCACTCCGCGCCGCTGGCTGACATCGTGTTGCCGCCGGAAGTTTCGCGCCTGAGCGAGCTGGCGTACAACCTCTGGTGGACCTGGAACCCGCAGGCGCGTCGCATGTTCAGCCACATCCAGCCGGGCCTGTGGGCGATCTACCGCAATCCCGTCGAACTGCTCATCAACATCGAACAGCACCACTGGGACGGCCTGCTCGATGACGACGTGTTTCTCACCATGTACAACTCGATCCTGCGCGAGTTCGACACGTACATGAAATCGCTGTCGACAAGCTGGTTCGCCAAAAATCATCCCGATTACCAGGGCGGCCCGTTCGTTTATTTTTCGTCGGAGTTCGGGTTCCACGAATCCCTTCGCGTGTACTCGGGCGGTCTCGGCGTGCTCTCGGGCGACCACTGCAAATCGGCCAGCGATCTCGGCCTGCCGTTCATTGGGATCGGCCCCCTCTACAAGCACGGGTACTTCGAGCAGGAAATCGAACCGGACGGACGCCAGCAACATTTCTATCCCGCCTACGACTTTGCGCGTCTGCCGATTGCGCCCCTGCTGGGCGATGATGGACGGCAACTCATCGTCAGCCTGAAATTGCCCGAAAGAAAGATTTACATCCGGGTGTGGCTGGCCCAGGTGGGACGGGTACCGGTGCTGCTGTTGGACACCGACACGACAAAAAACGAGCCGGCAGACCGCCCCATCACGGGACAACTGTATGTGAGCGGCCGCGAGATGCGGATCTGCCAGGAAATCGTCATCGGCATGGGCGGCGTGCGCGTACTGCAAGTGCTGGGGATCGAGCCTTCCTGTTGGCACATGAACGAAGGGCACTGCGCCTTCCTGACCTTTGAGCGGATCCGATCGTGCCTGAAAGGGGGGATGAGTTTCGCCGACGCCTGCAAGGAAATCGCCAAGAATTCGGTGTTCACCACCCACACCCCGGTGCCGGCCGGCAACGAGGCATTCGAGGTCGGCCTGGTGAAGAAATACTTCGAGGATTACTGCGAGGAAGTCGGCGTGGAAATGGACAAGGTGATCGACCTTGGTCTTTCCAATCCAGGCCGGCAGGACCAGCCGTTCAGCCTGACAGTGCTGGCTCTGCACACGTCGAGTTACAGCAACGGCGTGAGCCAGTTGCACGGGGCCGTCAGCAACGACATGTGGCGCAGCGTGCTCAAGAATCTCAAGCCGTCGCGCGAACATGCGATCAAGGCCATCACCAACGGCGTCCACACGGAGACCTGGCTCGGGTTTCAAATGGCGGATGTGCTGGACAAATACCTGACCCCCGCCTGGCGTGAGAATTTGATGGATGAACTGTTTTGGAAACGCGGAGTGCCCCATATCCCCGACCGGGAACTGTGGGACGTTCACCAACTGCAAAAGGAGAGCCTGATCCGGTTTGCGCGCGGACGCGTTCGCGCGCAACTCGCCCGACACGGTTGCTCGCCCGATGAACTGCGCGAAGTGGACGAACTGTTGGATCCCGAGATCCTGACCATCGGGTTCGCTCGCCGGTTCGCCACCTACAAACGGGCCGACCTGCTGTTCCGCGATTTCGACCGGCTCCGTTCGATCCTCAAGGATCCGGATCAGCCCGTCCAGATTCTGTTCGCAGGCAAAGCCCATCCGGCCGACAAACCGGGGCAGGATTTGATCCGCCGCATTTTCGAGATCTCGCGCCACAGCGATCTCCGCGGACATATCGTGTTCGTGGAAAACTACAATATGCGCGTGGCTCGCATGTTGGTGCAGGGCGTGGACGTCTGGATGAACACGCCGAGGCGACCCCACGAAGCCAGCGGCACCAGCGGGATGAAAGCCCCCATCAACGGCGGGATCAATTTCTCCATCGCCGATGGTTGGTGGTGCGAAGTCCAGAATCCAGATGCCGGCTGGACGATCGGCAACGGACAACAGATCGACAATCCGGACGCGCAAGACCATGAGGACAGCGAATCGCTCTACGAGATTCTGGAGGACAAGATTGTTCCTCAATACTACGAGCGCGACGCGAACGGGTTGCCGACCGGGTGGATCAAAATGATGAAAGCCTCGATGGCCACGGTCACCCCGCGGTTCTCGACCGCTCGGATGGTGCGCGAGTACGCCGAACAGGCGTATTTGCCCGCCGCCAAACGCGCCGGCGCCATCACCACCCGGGCCGAACAAACCTGGTAATCGCCCGCCCCCTCCGCCCCGCCCCGGAAACCAGAAATGTCTTGTGTCTCAACCACAGGACTGTTATCTATGAATTTCCCGTTCGTGATTGCCAGCAAGGGCCGGTATGGCCCGGGCAGCAAGAGCATTCGTTTTCATAATCCGAAGTTTCCCTTGCTCCCATTCGGAAAGGATAAACCATGAAGCTGAATACCAAAATACATGTGGCAATCGCGATGGGGATCATCTTCCTCGTCACGGCCGGGGCAAACGCACAGCGGCAAATGGAAAACCTGGGCCGGGGAGTGGTCGCCATCAATCAGGGTGACGGCAAAGTGTTCGTCAGTTGGCGAATGCTCGGCACCGATCCGGACAACATTGCCTTCAACGTGTACCGCGCCACCGGTAACGGCGCTCCCGTCAAACTCAACCGGGAGCCGATTACCAAAGCCACCAGTTGCCAGGACACGGGCGTCGACCTGAAGCGCGACAACGCCTGGTTTGTGAAGTCGGTGCTTAACGGCCGGGAACAAGAAGCCAGCAAACCGTTTCTGAACAAGATCGCCGCCAACGCTCCGGTTCGATCCTATTTTTCCATTCCGCTCAAGACTCCTCAGGGCTACAGCCCGAACGACGCCTCGGTTGGCGATCTGGATGGCGACGGAGAATATGAGATCGTCGTGCACATGACGGGACGCGGACACGACAACGCACAGGCGGGGATGACGGATGAACCGATCCTCCAGGCATACAAAATGGATGGCACGTATCTGTGGTCGATCAACCTGGGAAAGAACATTCGCGAAGGCGCCCATTACACCCAGTTCATGGTCTATGACCTCGATGGCGACGGCAAAGCGGAGATCGTCTGCAAGACAGCCGACGGCACCGTCGATGGGACGGGCAAAGTGATCGGTGATCCCAAGGCGGATTACCGCAGTCCGGAAGGCGCCACGGTCGCTGCACCGAACGGCCGAACCCACGGCGTGACCGGGTACGTGCTGAACGGACCGGAGTACTTGACGGTGTTTGAAGGCGCCACCGGCAAGGCATTGGCGACGACGAATTATGTCCCGCCGCGGGGCGATGTTGGCGCCTGGGGTGACACCTGGGGCAACCGCGTGGACCGGTTCCTGGCGTGCGTCGCCTACCTCGATGGGGTACACCCGAGCGTTGTGATGTGCCGCGGCTATTACACCCGCACCGTGCTGGCCGCGTGGAATTGGAGAGACGGGAAACTGACGAAAGCGTGGACGTTTGACAGTGACGACGGGACGCCCGGCAACGAGAAGTACCGGGGTCAGGGCGATCATCAACTCAGCGTTGGCGATGTGGATGGCGACGGCAAAGACGAGATCGTCTACGGGGCCTGCGTGATCGACCACGATGGCAAAGGCCTCTACTCGACCGGCCGCGGCCATGGTGATGCCATGCACCTCACCGATCTGGATCCGGATCGTCCCGGTCTGGAAGTATGGCAGATCCATGAACGGCCCTCGGCCTATTCCGGCGGCGATTTCCGCGATGCCAAGACCGGCGAGTTGCTCTGGGCATTGGCCTCGAGCAAGGACGCGGGACGAGGCATGGCCGCCAATATCGATCCCCGCTACAAAGGCTACCAGTGCTGGTCGGCTCCCAGCGACGGACTGTATTCGTGCAAAGGGGTGAAGATCTCCGACAAGAAACCGCGCTCCTGCAATTTCGCCGTTTGGTGGGACGGCGACCTGCTGCGCGAACTTCTTGATCGTAACGCGATCAACAAGTGGATCTGGCAGGACGGCACGGAGAGCAACCTGCTGACCGCCGTGGATTGCACCTCCAACAACGGCACCAAGGCCACACCGGCGCTGAGCGCCGACCTCTTCGGTGACTGGCGCGAGGAAGTGATCTGGCGGACAACCGACAACAAAGAACTGCGGATCTACACCACCACCATCCCGACCGAGCATCGGTTGTACACCTTGATGCATGATCCGCAGTATCGATTGGCAATCGCCTGGCAGAACGTTGCCTACAATCAGCCGCCCCACCCCGGATTCTATCTGGGGGAAGGAATGGCCCCGCCGCCGCGTCCCAACATCACGTTGGTCGGAGCCAAGGCCACTCGGTAGAGTGCGACGGCAACTGATTCCGTGGTTGTAGGGCGCGAACGCCCCGCGTCGTATCGGGGTTTCGCGCCCTGCTCCGGTATCAGATTCGGGCTCGCACATCGCGATTGATTTCCGCTCGGCGACCGATTATGAAAACCCCCATGAAAGCTTCCCGCTCCATCATTCTTCGTTCCCTTGTCGTCTCGGCGTTGCTGGTTCCATCCGCGTGGGCGGTTGAAACCAACTCCGCGGTGGTACCCGCGCCCCGCCCGGGAGCATGGATTCAGCGCCACGAAGGTTTTGTCGAAATCGCCAAAAAAGGCGGCGTGGAGGTGTTGTTCCTCGGCGATTCCATCACCGACTTTTGGCGCAACACCGGGAAGCCAGTCTGGGAGCAGAATTTTGCGGCGAGGCATGCGGCCAACTTCGGGATCAGCGCCGATCGCACCCAGCATGTTCTTTGGCGAATGGATCACGGTGAGTTGGATGGCATCAAACCGAAAGTCGTCATCCTCATGATCGGCACCAACAACTGCGGTTTCGAGCGGGATGGCAAGACTCCCCGCAATGCAACTCCCGAAGTCATCGAGGGCGTGACCGCAGTTGTGAAAGAAATTCGCGCCCAATTGCCAAAATCGAAGATCCTATTGCTGGGAATCTTTCCTCGCGCCGAGAAGGGCGCTCCGATTCGGGATCAGATCAAAGAAGTCAATGCCGCCATCGCCAAACTGGACGACGGCAAATACGTCCGGTTCCTGGACATCGGCCCGAAGTTCCTGGAGCCGGATGGCACACTCTCCAGGGAAATCATGCCCGATCTGCTGCACCCGAGCGCCAAAGGCTACCAGATCTGGGCCGATGCGATCAAAGAACCTCTGGCCGAGTTGCTCAAGTAAAGGCGTGGTTCGTTGCGGATCTTGAGTTCAACGGAAGCCTCCCTCGGAGGGTCGCGCACACGTGAAAACGTGGCAAGCTTCCGCGCGACTGTGTTGGCTGTGACGCTGCTCATCGGTCGGCTGCTGCTTCTGCAATCAATCTGCGCCGCACCGTCTCAACCCATTCCGGTGCAGAAGCAGGACAACGGGTTGACTGTAGTTGTCGGCGATACCCAACTCAAACTGGAGGTCGTTGCCGATGACGTAATCCACGTCATGGCCGCAAAGGACGAATCCTTTTTCTCGCGCAAGAGTATCATTGTGGTGCCGAAGACCACTACTCCGTCCCAGTCCGTTTGGAGGGCGAGCCTCCCGGCGAGCCGTGGTTGGGTGCGCAACGAAGCGGCTCGCCGGGAGGCTCGCCCTCCAGCGAACCCGGCCGATCATTCCACCAGCGAGCAAGCGGAGTGGAATCTCATCTCCAACCGACGAGAGGCGACGCTCACCACCACAAGGCTCAAGGTGCGCGTGGACCTGACGACCGGCGCGATCACCTTCCTCGATTCCAACGGCAAGCCGATTCTGGCTGAACGCACCGACGGCCGAAAGATCACCCCGGCAGAGGTCCAGGGCGAGCCCACCTTCCATGTCCGACAACAATGGGAAGCCGAGCCCGACGAGTCGCTCTACGGACTCGGCCAGCGGCAACTGGGAATTGTCGACATCAAAGGCTACGACCTCGATCTCTGGCAGCACAACACGCACGTCGTGGTCCCGTTTCTGGTTTCCAGCCGAGGCTACGGCGTGCTCTGGGACAACACGTCGCTCACCCGGTTCGGCGATCTTCGCCCTTTCGAGCCGATTCCCGTCGCGTGCCTTCGCGATATCGATGAAAAACCTGGAGGGCTGACCATGGGAACATTCGCAACGGATGGTGGGACTGGCCTCCGTGCCAGTCCAAGTCGGCCAGCACAGGCAGGGACGCCTGTGCCACCGGGAATCTCTGTATCCAATTCTGGTGTCGCGACGAACATCGTTCTGGAGAGCCGCAGAGGCGGTGCCCGCACGTCCACACGCTGGATCGGCGAGATCGTTCCCACGACAACCGGTGATTATCAATTCCAGACGTATTCCAACGGCGGAATCAAGCTCTGGATCGATCATCGTCTGGTCATCGATCACTGGCGCCAAAACTGGCTGGCCGACTCCGACCAGGTCAAGATTCACCTGAAAGCCAGGCAACGATACCCGATTAGAATCGAATCGGGTGGCGATCAGACCACGACCGCGCAACTCCTCTGGAAGACGCCGCCGCCGGAAGCGGAGGCCAGGAGCCTTTCGCTCTGGTCGGAGGTCGGCGACGGGATTGACTACTACTTTGTTTACGGGCCGGAACTGGACAAGGTGGTTGCAGGCTATCGCCGCATCACGGGTCAGGCAGCAATGATGCCCGTGTGGGCCTTCGGCCTGTGGCAATCGCGCCAACGCTACGAAACGGCCCAACAGAGCCTCGATGTGGTGAACGGTTTCCGTAGTCGGAACATCCCGTTCGACAACATCGTGCAGGACTGGCAGTACTGGCCCCGGGACGCGTGGGGGTCGCACCAATTCGACCCGCAACGGTTTCCCGACCCGGACGGTTGGATCAAAGCCATCCACGACAGGCACGCGCGCCTGATGATTTCGGTCTGGGGAAAGTTTTATCCCGGCACGGCCAATTTTGAAGCGATGCAGAAGGCCGGTTTCCTCTATCAGCCGAACCTGACCGAAGGTCTCCGTGACTGGATCGGGTTCCCTTACACGTTCTACGATGCGTTCCATCCGGAGGCACGCAAGCTCTTCTGGTCGCAGATCAATACCGCCCTGTTCAGCAAAGGCGTGGATGCGTGGTGGATGGACGCGACCGAGCCGGATCTGACGCCGTCGCCGCCAACGCTCGAAGGCCAGCGCACCCACATGCAGCCGACCGCGATGGGCTCGGCTTCGCGAATGTTGAACGGCTACGGGCTCTTGAACAGCGAGGGCGTTTACGAAGGCCAACGCAGCGTCGCGCCCGACCAACGTGTGTTCATTCTCACCCGATCCGGGTTTGCCGGCCAGCAGCGGTACGCCACCGCGACGTGGTCGGGCGACATCACCTCGACGTGGACCGCGATGGCGAAACAGATCCCGGCAGGACTTGGATTCAGCATTTCCGGTGTGCCGTACTGGACGACGGACATTGGCGGATACACGATGCCATCGAAGTTCTCGACCCGAAATCCGAAGCTCGAAGACGTGGAGGAATGGCGCGAACTCAACGCCCGGTGGTTCCAGTTCGGAACGTTCTGTCCCCTGCTCCGCGTCCATGGCGAACTGTTGCCCCGTGAGATGTGGACGCTGGGTGGCGAATCGCATCCCGCCTACCAAACCGAACTCAAATTCGACCGCCTCCGCTATCAACTACTGCCCTACATCTACTCGCTGGCGGGCGATGTCACGCGCAACGACGGCACGATGATGCGGCCGCTAGTCATGGATTTTCCCAGGGACACAACAGCCCGCGAGATCACCGACGAATACATGTTCGGCCCGGCGTTTCTCGTCGCGCCGGTCACGAAGTTCAAGGCGCGGAGCCGGCCCGTTTATCTACCCCGAACGGGAGTGCCGGGTTGGTACGATTTCTGGTCGGGCGTTCACCTGGCCGGCGGACGAACCATCAACGCGCCCGCGCCGTACGATGCGATGCCGCTGTACATCAGGGCCGGCTCGATCATTCCTTTCGGACCCGAGTTGCAGTACACCACCGAGAAGCCGGCCGACCCCATCACGGTCTGCGTGTACACCGGGGCCGACGCCGCATTCACGTTGTACGAGGACGACGGTCTGACCTACGGATACGAGCGCGGCCAGTTCACCCGAATTCCGATGCGATGGAACGAGGCAACAAGAACCCTGACGATTGGCAAACGCGAAGGTTCGTTTCCCGGAATGTTGACCGAGCGAACATTCAACATCGCGTTCGTGACGCCGCATCGCCCTTCCTCTTTTCCCCCAGCGCCCGACCGTACGGTGCGTTATCACAGCAATGCCGTAGAGGTCCGGTTGGAGAAGCCTTGACGAAGGAAAGCGAGATGACCGCCGGCGCGTGAACTTCTTAGTGGCACGGGCGTCTCGCCCGTGTCTTGCGGCATTCCCAAAAAGCAGCGGACGAGACCCCGTTTGCCCATTCCCTCTTGTGGGAGACTCATTTGCTTTGGTCCGTGCTTCCGCTGCTCGCTGCTGCGCATCTACGGCAGCCTGTTTTCGGCGGGCGAGCGCCTTCGGCGATTTGCGCTTCGATGTCGTCCAGTTCCGCGTAGCGGACGCCCACAACACGGAGGTAACGCCGCTCGAAGGTGTGCAGCTCGGCTTGGGCGGTCGCCAGTTCCAGTTCGCGTTGTGATAACTCAGCTTCGAGGGCGCTGAGTTCGGACTTCTTTTTCTCAAGCTCCAGTTCTTCCGGCGTTTGCTTTCGTGCAATGCCCGTGGTCATCGTGCGCCTCTTTGCTGGGCGGTGTAGGAGGGGAAAGATTCCTCGGCAATCCTTCTTTTCACTCAGGACTTCGGCTCACCGGAATGACAAATTAGAGCGAAGACTGAAAACCGGGAGTCCTGACGGTCAAACGTGCGGCGAGGTCAGTAGAATTTCGCCGAACAAGAGAAAGATCGCGATGGGGCGCATGACTTCGGATGACTTCGATGTTGGCTTCGTTCCGGTCTTGCGCTAGATTTCCGTGTTGATGACACCGCAAGCGGCACTTGAAGCGCAAATCGAACGCTACCGCCAGATGACGGGGGAACAGCGGCTCGCGTTGGCGCTGGAACTGCACGAGCTTTCCTGTGACGTCTCTCGCGAGGGCATCCGCCAACAACACCCCGGTATTGATGATGCCGAGATTGAAAGGCTGCTGCGCCAGCGCCTGGAATTGGTCACCCGCCCGTGACGGAGCGCGATCTGTTGGTGGATTGTCTGCGGCGGCTGAACCGAGCCGACATCAGCTACATGCTCACCGGCTCGATGGTCAGCAATTACTGGGGTATTCCCCGCACCACCCATGATCTGGATTTTGTGATCCAACTACCGCCCTCCGACACATCGAAAATGATCGAGGCTTTCCGCAACGATTTCTATCTGGATGAAGGCGCGATCCGGGCCGCCTACCAACCCCCATTTCAGTTCAATGCAATCGACACGCGATCACCCCTGAAAGTGGATTTCTGGCTGCTCAAACCCGAACCATTTGAACGGGAGATGTTCACACGTCGCGTACGCACCACCCTGTTCGGAGAGGCCGCATGGATCGCCACTGCCGAGGACGTGATCCTGCACAAGCTCTACTGGAATCGCCTGACACCTTCGCAACGCCAACTTGGCGATGCCGCCGGCGTCGTCTCGGTACAGAAAGACCATCTCGATATCGAATATCTTCGGCGCTGGGCTCGCGATCTGAAGCTCAGCGACAAACTCGACGATTTGTTTGCGGGACGAATCCAACCCAAGACAACTTGATCAGGAGACTTTCAGCGCGGCAGGCCACCGAGTCCTGCCAGCGGCGAGATTCCTCGACACGATCGGAATGAATTAGCACCGCCAACAAAACTGTAGCCGCAGGCTTCAGCCTGCGCGGGAGAGACGCACCCGTAAAGGGTGCGGCTACAGGGGAGTCGGTCTTGTTAGGAGCTCTTAAGACTGAAGACTGAGAACCTTCCCTATCTCCCCAACGCCATCATCCTCTCAATCGGCACGAGGGCGCGGCGGCGGATGTCTTCGGGGAGGATGATTTCGGGAGACAGATTTTCCAGCGCGGCGATGGCTTTCTCCAGCGTGTTCTTCTTCATGAAACTGCACTCGTTGCAGTGACAGGTATCGGTCGGACCGGGGATGAACACCTTTTCGGGCAATTCCCGTTTTAGCCGGTGCAGCATGCCGGCTTCGGTGACGATGATGAACTCGCGGGTAGGTGAGTTCCTGCAGTAACTCACCATCTTCTCGGTCGAACAGACTTCGTCGGACATCATCCGCACCGCGGGAACACATTCGGGATGGGCGACGATTTTGGCGTCGGGATGCTGTTGCTTGAGATTGAAAATTGCCTTGTGGGTGAACAACACGTGCGTCGAACACGCGCCGGGCCAAAGGATCATTTGTCGGCCCGTTTGCGCCATCACCCACTGGCCAAGGTTCTGGTCGGGCACGAACAGGATCTTTTTTTCGGCCGGAATGGAGTTGACGACCTTCACAGCGTTGCCCGACGTGCAGATGATATCGGTAATCGCCTTGACGGCGGCGGTGCAATTGATGTAGGCGACAACGACGACATCGGGATGATCCTGTTTCCAGCGGGCCAGCGCCTTCGCGTCGCAGGAGTCCGCCAGGGAGCAACCCGCTTCAAGGTCGGGCAGCAGGACCTTCTTGCCCGGGTTGACGATCTTGGCTGTCTCGGCCATGAAATGGACGCCGCAGAACAGAATCACATCGGCGTTGGTTTCCTTCGCCTTGAACGACAGGCCGAGCGAGTCGCCCACGAAATCCGCGACGTCCTGCAGTTCCGGCACCTGATAGTTGTGGGCGAGGATGACGGCGTTGCGCAATCGCTTGAGTTCAGCAATGCGTTCCTGCAACGATTGTTTTTCAGTTTCGACCAGCATGGTGTCTCTTGTAGGCCGCTTCTGCGAAGCGGCGCAAACACAGCGCCAACTCGCAGAGTCGGCCTACACCAGCCTATCGGAAACGAGACGTTTGTCAACGCGCAGGCTGTCTGCTACGTTGGCACGTGTTTGACTGGTTTGGGTATTGAATTGAACGCAGGCAAATCAAGAACGTCGTTGGCTCATTTTATGAAAAAGTATTCGAGTATGATAGCCGTTCTCATTTCAATCGTCGCTGTTACCGGATGGATGGCACCATTGGCGTTGGCGAAAGAGTCGGCACCGGTCGCGGATGGAGACCTCGAACTGGCACATCGGCTTCAGAATGCATTTATGAAGGTCGCCGACCAGGCCAGCGAATCGGTCGTCGTCATCACCTCGAAGCGGCGGCTGACCGGCAAGGAGGCGGCCGAAGAAGACAGCAGCGATGAGCAACTCAGGCAATTTGAAGGCACACCGTTCGAGTTCTTCTTCCGGAACCGTCAATTGCCGCCGCAGCATCCGCGAGACGTTGAAACCGAAGGATCGGGCATCATTTATCGCCGCAACGGCTACATCGTGACCAACCACCACGTGGTGGACGGCGCCGACAAGATCCGGGTCCGTCTGAAGGACGGCGGTGAGTACGACGCCAAGCTCGTCGGCGCCGACGAACGGACCGATATTGCCGTGATCAAGATCGACGCCAAGGATTTATCCGCCGCCCAACTGGGCGATAGCGACTCGGTACACGTTGGCCAGTGGGCGATTGCGATCGGTTCGCCGTACGAACTCGATTACAGCGTCACGGTCGGCTTCGTCAGCGCCAAGGAACGTTCGGCGACCTCGCGGATCAGCACGGTCTACGAAGACTACCTTCAGACCGATGCGGCCATCAATCCGGGCAACTCGGGCGGTCCGCTGTGCGACATCGACGGACGCGTCATCGGCATGAACACTCTCATTCGCGGCCTCAACCGCGGAATCGGATTCGCCATCCCGGCCAACACGGTGCGTGAAATCAGCGACCAACTTATTGCCCATGGACGCATCGTCCGTCCCTGGCTCGGCATCGGCATCGAGGCGCTTTCGGAGAACAAAGAGCTGGTTGACGAGGCGCACGGATTGAAGGACGGCGTCGTGGTTCGCGAGATCCAACCGGACACGCCTGCCTCGCGGAGCAATCTCAAACAGGCGGATATCATCGTCAAAGTGGACGGCGTATCGGTAAAGAACCCAAAGGAACTTCAGCTTCAGGTGTTGCACAAGAAAATCGGCCAGACCTTGACGCTCGACGTGGTTCGCGGCGGCAATCCGGTCAAGGTTTCGATCCAAACCGCCGAGATGGAGGGCGAATTGCGAACGGCCTCGAACCGCGACTCGGGCAAGGCGAAGTCGGAGACGGCGTTCGGGTTAACGGTGCAGACGTTGACGAAGGACCTCGCCAAACAGTTCGGCGTGGGCGAGGGCGAAGGCGTCGTTGTGACCGATGTTGCCGAGGATAGCCTCGCCGCAGGAGAGGAATTGCAGCACGGCGACGTGATCACCGAGGTGAATCGCGCCCCCGTGCGCAACGCCGAGGAGTTCAAGACGGCGATGGGCAAGGCGGACGCGAAGAAGGGCGTGCTCATCTTTTTCAAGCGGGATGGCACATCGGCTTTCGTGGTGCTGAAGGACAACCAGTAGCCGGGCGATGCTCTGGATTTGGAGCGCCTAACAAAACCGGCTTCCCCGTAACCGCACCCTTCATGGGTGCGCCTTTCCCACGCAGGCTAAAGCCTGCGGCTACAGTTCTGTTTGTGCTCTTAATCGGCTGATGGAGGGCGAGGCTCCCGCCGAGCCGTGGTCGAAAACGCAACGAAGCGGCTCGGCGGGAGCCTCGCCCTCCAAGTGAATGGGAACATCTTCACCGACGGTCGCGCTTACCAAAAGCGGCTACAGCAACCCGCGCAACACTCTCAGGTTTTCCACGTCCTCGTGCAGATCGTCGCTCTTGGGCGTTTCCAGAACCATCGGCAGCTCCTTCCAGCGCGGATCGCGGAGCACGTTGCGGAATGCAGCGAGTCCAAGCTGCCCTTTCCCAATGTGCTCGTGCCGGTCGATACGCGAGCCGAGCGGTTTTTTTGAATCGTTGAGGTGGAAGGCGACGACCTGCCTGCCTCCGATGGTTCGATCCAGTTGACGCATGGCCGTGTGATACCCTTTCGCGGTGCGGATGTCGTAGCCGGCAGCGAAAAGATGGCACGTATCGACACACACAGCCAGGCGCCCCGGAGAATCCGACAACTGGAAAATCTCGGCGAGATGTTCCCATCGGTAGCCGAGGTTGGAGCCCTGGCCTGCGGTGGTTTCCAACGCGATTCGGACTTTGCTGGAGCTGGTTGCCCGGAAAACTTCATCCAGGCTTCGCGCCACCGTCCTCAAGCCGGCGGGCTCGCCCGCACCCATGTGTGAGCCGGGATGCATCACGATGAACGGCACCCCGAGACAATCGGCACGGTTGATTTCGTCGATCAGCGCGAGGATGGAGCGGCGCAGAAAGAGGGGGTTGGTGGAGCCGAGGTTGATCAGGTAGCTGCTGTGCGCGAAAACGGGAGCGATCCGCGCGCTCTGGCGCAGGGCGCCGAACCGCTTCACTTCGTCAGCGCGGAACTTTCTGCCGCGCCATTGCATATTGTTCTTCAGGAAAATCTGGATCGTATCGCAGCGGATCGATGCCCCGCGATCGAGGGCCTGATCGACCCCACCGGCGATGGACATGTGAGCGCCCAGTTTCATTGGTGAACTCCGCAAGCTTTCCGCGTTGATTGTGCGGAACAGACCGGGTAAAAGCAAACCATGAAGAAGTTGCTCAGGTGGCTGGCGATCGGGTCGCTAGTCCTGCTCGTCGGGCTGGTGCTGGCGCTGAACGTGATCGCGCGCAAGTCGGTGGAAATTGGCGTGAAAAAGGTCACGGGCTTTCCGCTGGAAATCGGCTCGCTCGATTTCCGTTTGTTCTCCAGCAAGATCGACGTTCGCGATATCAAGCTCAAGAATCCGTCCGGCTACGACGATCCGCTGTTCGCCGAACTGCCGGAACTGTACATCGATTACCGCCTTCCTTCCCTCCTCATGGGCAAGAACCACATCGACGAACTGCGGGTCGAACTCAAGGAAATCGTTGTCGTGAAGAAAGCCGGTGGCGACTCCAACGTGGCCAGGCTCCAACAAGCGATGTCCTCCGGCAAGAGTTCCACCAAATATCAGATCGACCTGCTGCGTGTCACATTCGCCGGCGACGTCGTGATCAAGGACTACAGCCGCGCCAAATCCAGCGAACGCCGCATCACACTCCATGTCAGCAGGGAATACAGAAACCTCACCGATTCCACCGACGTCACGCGATTGGTTCTGATGAGCATTTTGCCATATCTGCCCGACATCGGCATCAAACCCGACGACCTGACAAAGAACCTTGGGGAAAACGTGAAAGGTTTGGGTGGGTCCCTCGACAAGACGGGGAAAACCCTCGGCGACACGCTCAAGCAATTCGTTCCCAATGCGAACAGCAAGTAACCGTCAAAATCCCTTCACCTGCCGCATGGCTTCGTAGAGCACGACGGCGACGGCGGTGGCCAGATTCAGACTGCGCGCCTCGGGATGGAACATCGGGATGGTGATGGTCTTGTCGGCATTCGCCGTCAGCAGCTCCGCTGGCAACCCGGCCGTTTCCCGCCCGAACACCAGGTAGTCGCCCCCCCGATAGTGGGGCTGCGTATATGGCCGTTTCGACTTCGTCGTCACATAGTAGAAGCGGGGTTGTTGTTCATTCGTCATCCGTCCGCCCTCCTCCTTTCGTGCCGCGTCGAGCAGCGCGTCCAGCGACTCCCAGCACTTCCAGGTGACATGTTCCCAATAATCCATTCCTGCGCGTTTCAGTTCGCGATCGCCGAGACGAAATCCGAGCGGGCCGACCAGATGCAGTGTCGCCCCGGTCGCGGCGCAGAGGCGCGCGATGTTGCCCGTGTTGGGCGGGATTTCCGGTTCGACGAGGACGACGTTCACAACCCGGATCCTTACCACGAATGAACGCGAATGGACACGAAGGAAAAACTCAGGGCGCGATCCACTCGCACCCTGACCGGTCGCGACAAGAATGTCGCTCCCACAAACCGAGAACGATGATGCCAGGAATTTTGGCTGGCCTATTTCGCCTTGGCAAACCGGGCGGCGACTTCGTCCCAGTTGACGGTGTTCCACCACGCGTCGAGGTAGTTTTTCCGCAGGTTCTGGTACTTGAGATAGTACGCGTGCTCCCAAACGTCCACACCCAGGACCGGCACTTCGCCTTCCATCAGCGGGCTGTCCTGGTTCGCCGTCGAATAGGCTTTCAGTTTCTTGTCTTTGCCGACGACCAGCCACGACCAGCCGCTGCCGAACCGGGTCATGCCGTTGGTGGTGATCGTCTCCTTGAGTTTGTCAAAGCTGCTGAAAGTAGCGTTGATTGCAGCCGCCAGATCGCCGCCGGGGTTGCCGCCGCCGCCTTTCTTCATGATCGTCCAGAACAGGCTGTGATTGTGATGCCCGCCGCCGTTGTTGCGAACGGGCCCACGAATATCTTCGGGGACGGAATTGATTCCCCGGAGCAAATCTTCGAGGCTTTTCTTATGCAGGTCGGGGTGCTTATCGAGCGCCGCGTTGAGATTCTTCACGTAAGCCTGGTGATGTTTCGTGTAGTGAATCTCCATCGTGCGCGCGTCGATGTGCGGTTCCAACGCGTCGTAAGCGTAGGGCAACTTCGGTAATTCGTGTGCCATAAGTCAGGCTCCTTTTGTGTGTTCGTGTTGAGACGGCTGCGACAGTCCATCGCCATCCGCGCCCACCGTAGCGCGCCTCATCGGCGCTGTCAAATTGCTTCCGCCACGATTGAGTTTGAAAACCGGGCAATCACGGTTAAGGTCTCGGCCAATCATGAAATGGGTCGTCCACCATGCCAAGCGCGTCCTGCGAATCACGGGCGGGATCGCCGTCGTGATCGTCGGGGTCATCCTGAGCATTCCCGGTGTGCCGGGCCCTGGATTGCTGGTGATTTTTGCGGGACTGAGCATCCTCGCCATTGATTTTGTGTGGGCGCACCGGCTCAAGACCAGAATCCAGAACCAGGCCGGCAAGATGGTCGATAAAGTGCGGGGGAAGAACAAATCGTAAGGCGTGGAGCGTGCGGTGGGGAGCGTAACCTCCGATTGGCGCTCCACGCTTCACGCCTCACGCTCGACGGCCGTCACCGCGCCGCCTTGTCGTACCAGTGTTCGCAGTATTCCTTGCTGCGGATTTTCCTTTGAAGGCCAAAGCCGAAGCCGACCAGTTTCGCAATCATTTCCCACAGCGGCGTCTGATCGAGCTTGCGCGTCGACGTGATGATCCAGCCTTTCTTGATCAGCTCGAACTTCTGGCCGCGCGGTTGGCCGACCTTTCGAAGGTCGTAGGCGAGTTGAAGGTCCTCGGCGGCGTAGATCGTCTCGTCGAATCCGCCGAAGGATTCGAAGTCCGCCCTGCGGCAATGCATCATCCCGACGCCGACCCGGCTGCACGTGACGTAGAGGTGCCAGAGGAAATAGAAAAAACGGATTTTGGCGTTCTTGCGCGACGGTTCGATCCAGGTGCCGCCGCCGACAATCTTCCCGTCTTCGAGATGGTCGTGAATGAGGACCAGCAGATTCTCCGTGACCTGATTGTCGGCGTCACAGAACGCGATGTATTTGCCGCGGGCCACCCTTGCGCCCGCGTTGCGTGCCTTGCCGATGTTGTTGACCGGTTCGAAGACGACCTGCGCGTCGTGCTCGCGGGCGACCGCGCCGGTGCGGTCGTGGCTGTTGTTGTCGACAACAATGATCTCGGCAGTACAACCGCGTTCCCGTGCGTAGACCGCCGCGGCGTGCTTGAGCGACCCGATCGTGCTACCGACGTATTTCTCCTCGTTCCAAGCGGGAATGATGATGGAAAGAGTGGGCAAACTCATAACTCACGAACATCGAACATTCAACGCTCAACGTCGAACGTTGAACGGAGAGCAAGAAGGTCGCAAAACCATAAACCAATCCACCGTCCAAACCTTCGAAGTTGGATGTTCGACGTTCAACGTTTGATGTTCAGGTGTTTGCTTTCCCCGGCTTTTCCGCTTCGTCAATCAGCATGACCGGGATGCCGTCGCGAATCGGGTAGCGCAACCCACAGGCTGGATTGGTGCAGACCAGCCTGTCGTTCTCCAACCGCACATCCGTTTTGCATTTCGGACACACGAGAACTTCCAATAGTTCCTTGTCAATCATAACGGTTCTTCCTTTTGTAGCGACGGTCTATGACCGCCGTCTCGCCATCCATCCTTCGGCGTTCACAGAGCGCCGGCACGATGTTGCGCCTCTTCGTAAACCTCCCGGACGACAACCCCGGCCTTCGCCGCCGCCCGTTTGCACGATTCGAATTCGGGCGAGCGTGACACGATCTTGCCGCGGAGCCGGCCGATTTTCACTTCGATCTCCCCGAACTTCGTTTTCACTTTCACGATCTTACGAGCGAGTTTGTGCCGTTGCGCCTCGTGCACGCGCACGCCGAAGCTCGTCGTGTGGATGAGCAAGAGTTTCGCCATGCGTTTCGCTGCACCCGGCTCACAAAGCACGGTGAGCATCGTACCGGGCCGGTTCTTTTTCATCTGCACCGGCGTCAGGAACACGTCGAGTGCGTCCGCTTCCAGCAGCCGTTCCATCACCTCGCCGAACCATTGCGGATTCATGTCGTCAACGTTCGTCTCCAACACCGCGACCGTGTCTGTCTCCTCCCCATCCTTCCTACTCCTACTCTTGCTCGTGCTCTTACTCTGAATCTCCCTCCCACTCCCGCTCCCGCCCTCACTCTCGTTCACCGCTTCTCCCACCACCGCGCGCAGCACATTCGGTGTCTTGTCCAGGTCGCGGGAGCCGGCGCCGTACCCGATCTTCTCCACTCTCATCGCCGGCATGGGCCCGAACTGCGTACAGAATTCCGCGAGAATCGCCGCACCGGTCGGCGTCACCAATTCGACCGGTTCATTCGACGATTGTGTGGGCACGCCTTTCAGCAGTTCCAATGTGGCCGGCGCGGGAACCGGGAACCGTCCGTGCGCTGTTTCTACAAAACCGGACCCCAATCGTGGTGGCGACGCCTGGATTTCGTCCACGCCGAGCATCTCCACGGCAACACAGGCGCCGACGATGTCCACGATCGAGTCCAGCGCGCCGACTTCGTGAAAATGCACCTTCTCCAGGTCGATGCCATGAATCTTCGCCTCGGCTTCCCCAATCCTACGGAAGAGGCTCAACGCCCGCTGCTTGGTCTTCTTCGCCAAAGTGCTCTTCTCGATCATGGCAACGATCTCGGCATAGCCACGGTGTTCGTGGTGATAATTCGGTGTAGCGGCGCTTCTATGAAGCGCTGGGTCCTCGGCCACCATCACATCGAACTTCGTCGCCGAAATGTTCTGTTTGATCACGCGCCGGGTCGAAATGGAATAGCCGGCCAATTCGAGCTTCGACAATTCCTTCCGCAGGCTATCTTCCGACACGCCGAGATCGAGCAGCGCGCCAAGAAACATGTCGCCGCTGATGCCCGCAAAACAATCGAGGTAGAGAAGTTTCATGAGAAAATGGCTGCCACCCTGAGCGCAGTGAAGGGCCTCTGAAAAATATCAGGACGGGCTTGCAGCCGGTGCAGAGTTTCTTCGCTTCGCTCAGAATGACACATGGTTGGCTTCATCTCGCTCTGTGACCGTGTCGCATGTTAGCAGACCCGACTGGCTCGCCGCAACATCGTTTGGCGCCGGTCGGCGACCCCATCCTGTCAAGGCTGTCAGAGCGAATCCAGGAACCGCTGTACATCATCGTGATTTCCAAGCAGGTGAAGCATTACCATGTCTTTCTCCGGTTGCGTGAACACGATGCGGCATTGACGGCCGAGTCGAAACTCAAACACCCCTCGTGGATGAATCTTGCGCACTCCCAGCCCGGCATGGCGATGGGGTTGGCCAAGCGCACGCGGGAGTTCCTTGACAGCCTCCGCCAATTGCTGACGAAGATCTTGCGGGGCGTGTTCGAGTTGTCGTTGGATGCGGCGCGACAGCGCGATTCTCATGCGCGTCGGCGGGGTTTGGTGATCGAATCGGCAAACGACGCGGGCGACTCATGCACCTGGGCAACACCGGTCTCCAATTCCGCACGGGCTTCGTGCGTGAGATAGTCAGCCGCTGCGTTGCTCACGCGCAGCGCAGGCGATCCGTCCGCCTCCACCGGCACAATGGCCGCCGCCGGCTTCGAGCCGCGCATAATCACGACCCGTTCGCCCCGCAGGGCGGCGTCAACCAACGCCCCGAGCCGCGTCTTCGCCTGTGCAATCGTCGCTTTCGTCATGGCGGGAGTTTAGTCGAAAGCGCCCAATGCGTCAAACTTGGATCGTCGTCGCTGATCCCGGCAAAACAGCCGAGATAAAGGAGCTTCATTTCACGCCAGTGTCTTGCTCTACTCTGAGTTTGTCAATTTCCTCTATCCCTCGAAACACGCTGCGCGAAAAGTCGGTCACTTTTCGCCCTGAAGCAGGTTCGGACAAATCTTCCAGAGTGATCCGACTCGACCTCGTGACAACAAGGGAAAGTCTGAGGTCCTCAGACGAGATCTCAAGTCTGTCATTTCCCTTGCGCTCAATGTCGAGGAGCAAGTGACGGTCGTCTGTTCGCTGTTGACGCTTCTTTCGCCAGACGCTTTCAAAGCTTTCAACACCGGTGACTGTTAGACAGGAATCGATCCACGGATACCGGATGATGGGAATAAAGAATAGGGCTTTGACGATTTCTCGCTTCTCATAGCAGATGCGCTCCAGTTTGAGTGAGAATCGCTTTGTGTCGGAATGCATCTTGATGTCGCTTGTCGAAAAGGATGCGTCGTGCAGATAACCGCAGAGTAGGGCCACATCGTCCAGTGTCGCCCGAAGCATACTCATCTCAAACTCGCCAACTGGTTGATCAGGCTCGCCGCGTAGCCGGCACCGAAACCGTTGTTGATGTTGACGACCGTGATGCCGCTGGCGCAGGAGTTGAGCATCGCCAGGAGCGCGGCAATGCCGCCAAAGCTCGCGCCATAGCCGACGCTGGTGGGTACGGCGATGACGGGCTTGTCCACGAGGCCGGCAACAACGCTTGGCAGGGCGCCTTCCATCCCGGCCACGACGATCAACACGCTGGCATCGAGCAGTTCTTCGTTGAGCGCCAGCAGCCGATGGATGCCCGCCACGCCGACGTCGTAAAATCGTTTCACGCGGTTACCCATGATGTCGGCGGTGATGACCGCTTCTTCCGCCACGGAAATGTCGGTGGTCCCCGCACAGAGAACGGCGATAGTCCCGCCGCGTTTCGGCAATGCCTTGCGGGTGACGGTGATGGCCCGGGCCGGTTCGTGGTAGCGCGCTTTCGGAAAGGCGCGTTTCACGGCGCGGAAGGTCTCCTTCGTCGCGCGTGTGGCCAGCAGATTGTCGTTGTGACGCAGGATGCTGCTGGCGATCTTGACGACCTGGGTCGGCGTCTTGCCCTCGCAATAAATGACCTCTGGAAACCCCTTACGCAGCGCCCGGTGGCCGTCCACTCGCGCGAAATTCAGATCATGGGTCGCGAGCGATTTCAATTGTTTCAGGGCGGTGTGTACCGACCGTTTGCCAGTCTTCACATCATCGAGCAACCCCGCCAGTTTCGTCTCGTTCATGGTTTCTATGGTAGCAGAGGCCATCTGAAATCGCCAATCCCGTTTCGCTGGCCCCCAACCGGGCGCGGTAATCTCAGCCGCAAAGAGGCGCAAGAGGCTCAGAACAGCTCTTGTTTTTGTGCCGAGGGTCTCCCGACCCAGCACAGCCATTGACCGCAGGTTTCCAGCTTTGGAACAGGATAGGGAGACCTGACGGTCGGTCCAACCGTCGAGTCCTGACACGGCGTGATTCGGCGACTGTCACTTCTTCAGGTTTGCCTTTGCCTTATCAACCCAGGGCTGCAAATCTTGTTTCAGATCGGCGTCTTGCTGCATAGCCTTCTCCCAAGCGGAGACCGCCGCTTCGTAGTCGCCATGGATGAAATCCAGCATTCCCTGATCGAAGTGAGCCTCTGGGGAGCCGGCTTCCTTAAGTCGCACGGCCAGGGCGCAGTCACCGACCGCACCAGCCAAGTCGCCCTTGCCATACCGGGCCCAACCCCGCGTGCCGTGGCTGGGTCCATCTTTGGGATCGAACTGGATTGCTTGTGTGGCATCCGCGATGGCGCCGTCGAAATCGCCCTTCTTGTATTTCGCCCAACCGCGGCCGTTGTACTCCCGGGCGGATTTGGGATTGAGCTCGATAGCTCTGCTATAATCAGAAATGGCACCGTCGTAGTCATCCTTCCTGATTCGCAGAAGGGCCCGGTTGCGATATGCCATCGCGAAATTGGGATCAAGCTCTATGGCTTTACTGAAATCGGCATTGGCACCGTCGTAGTCGCCCTTCTTCCATCTCGCACCGCCCCGGCTGCAATAGGCCACTGCGAACTTTGGATCGAGTTCGACCGCGTTGCTGCAGTCCACGATCGCCTCGTCATAATCGCCTTTTTTGTATTTTGCCGCACCCCTCCAACTGAATGCTGACGCGAACTTGGGATTGAGTTGGATCAGCTTGGTGCAATCCGCAATCACGCCATCGTAATCAGACTTCTTTTCTCTGGCGGCTGCGCGGTTCGAGTAGGCGGCGATATAATTGGGATCAAGGCCTATCGCTTTCCCATAGTCGGCGATGGCACCATCGTAATCGCCCTTGTTGTATTTCGCCGAGCCGCGGTTGTTGTAGGCCAGAGCGTCCCGGGGATTGAGGGCGATCGCTCCACTGCAGTCGGCAATGGCCCCGCCGAAATCACCCTTCTTCAATCTGGCAGCACCCCGATCGCTGTATGCCGCCGCGAACTGGGGGTCGAGCGCGACCGCCTTGTTGCAGTCGGCAATGCCGCCGTCGTAGTCCCCCTTGAAAATCTTTGCAGAACCTCGGTCGTGGTAGATCTTCGCATTCTGCGGATCGAGATTGATGGCTATGCCATCGTCGGCTATGGCTCCGTCGTAATCCTTCACATAAAACCGGGCAGAGCCCCGGTCGTGGTAGGCCTCGGCGTACTTGGGATCGAGTTCGACCGCGTTGCTGAAGTCCGCGATCGCCTCGCCGTAATCGCCTTTCCTGAACCTCGTCGACCCGCGGCCGTAGTAGACCCGTGGATTTTTCGGATCGAGTTCGATGGACTTGCTGCAATCGGCGATGGCGCTGTCGTAATCGCCCTTGTAAAACTTCGCGGCACCACGATTGAAGTATGCCGTCGCATTGTGCGGATCCAACTCGATGATCTTGGTGTAATCGGCGATGGCGCCATCGTAATTAGCCTTGTCATATTTGAGGGTGGCGCTCTTCAGATAGCGCTCAACCATGTCGGTCTTGCTACAGCCCTGCAGCGCGACAATCACCGAGACAAGAATAAGGCTGAGCCTGCTTCTCACGTCGCGTAAGATAAAAGGCCTTCCCTCGAAAAACAAGCTCGGAAGGAATACGAGGGCGCACGGCGCAATGGGCAAAATGCAGGTTTTACAATTCCAGACGAGTCATTACCGTTCCACACACCGCTGGGCAATGGGGACGAAGCGACCGATGCCGAGGGACGGGCCGGAGATCAACACAACACGGAAAACCCTTCGCGCTCTGCGACGGCCGTCAATCTGTCATCGAGTGAGACGAATGGGAGCGACGGCGGGCGCTGTTCCGCTGCGACGAGGGCAGCGGCAAGCTGGAGAGCGTCGGCTGCGCGAATCGGATGAACTCGCAAGAGCCGTATGGCGCTGTGCCGGATCATCTCCGAAGGCTGAACCTGAATCCAAGATTCACTGAATTCCTGCAGCCGCTGGTAAGTGCGCGTCAGAATGCCCGGATCTTGTTCTTGCTCGCGTTCGAGTCGGGCAATGGCAGAGGCGCATTCCACTTCTGTGCCCCACCATGTCATGATTTCAGGGTCTTCCCTCAGCCATGATAGCACCCGGTTTGTCGCCTCTTCGTTCAACAGCAACGGGACGATCGCGGATGCGTCCCAGTACCTCATCGTCCGTCCTCGCGTTCGGCCAGCAGTGCCTTGAGGATACTCCCTCCTCCTTTCAGCTTCGGAGGTTTCGATTTGACAAGGGAGGCGGAAAGCCGTTTGCGAGGGCGCCGAATAATTCCTTTACGCTCAAGCGCAACCAAGCGGCCATCGGCTTCTTCGCCTGAGACAGAGAGAACGGGTTCGAGGCGCGCGACGGGACGGTTTCTGTCCAAAATGAGCACGGTTTCACCTTGACGCACCAATTCCAGAAGCGCGCTGAGGCTGTTTTTTGTTTCGGACACGGAGGCCTTTTTCATATGGCTATAATAGCCAGATCGGAAAGGTTTGTCAATCACCGCTCCACGTATCGTTGCGCAATCGGCACCCGCCTTCCGATCCCGAATGCCTTCGTCGTCACGCGCAGGCAGGGCGGAGCCTGTTTCCGCTTGTATTCGTTGAAGTCAATCCTGCGGACGATGTCGCGCACGAGTTTTTCGTCGAGCTTCAACTCGGCAATGATCTCCGTGGCAGATTTCGATTCCTCGACGTACTTCTTGAGAATCGCGTCGAGCGTTTCGTAGGGCGGCAAGGTGTCCTGGTCGGTCTGGTTCGGGCGCAGCTCGGCGGACGGCGGCTTGGTCAGCGACGCTCCGGGAATCGGAAAACCTTCTTCTTCCGCTCTCCGCTCTCCGCTTTCCGCTTTCCGCTTCCCTTCTTCGTTGATGTACCGGGCCAGTTGATAAATCATCGTCTTCGGCACGTCGGCGATCACGGCCAGGCCGCCCGCCATGTCGCCGTAGAGCGTGCAGTAGCCGACGGCCAGTTCCGATTTGTTGCCCGTGGTCAGCAGCATGTGGCCGAATTTGTTGGAGAGCGCCATCAGGATCGTCCCGCGAATGCGCGCCTGGATGTTTTCCTCGGTGGTATCTTCGGGCAATCTCTGGAACACTTCCTTGAACGCCGCCTTGTACACCTGGAACACCTCCTGAATGGGAATCACTTCCCAGCGGATGCCGAGGTTCCCGGCCAGTTCGCGCGCGTCGTCGATGCTGCCCTTTGACGAAAACTGCGACGGCATCGACACGCCCATGACGTTCTCCGGCCCGAGCGCCTCGGTGGCAATGCAGGCCGTGACAGCCGAATCGATTCCGCCACTCAAACCGAGCACCACGGATTTGAATCCGCATTTGCTCGTGTAATCGCGCAGCCCCAGGACGAGGGCGGAGTGGAGACTGGGGATCAGGGATTGGGGGCTGGGGGCTGGGGATTGGGGATGAAAAAGTGGGAGGGGCCTTGGTGCCCCGACCGTCGCGACGCTCCCACATTCAATATCCACCACCACCAAATCTTCGCGGAAGGCGGCGCCTTTTGCGATGAGTTCGCCCTCGGCATCGAAGGCCATGCTGTTGCCGTCAAAAACCAGTTCGTCGTTGCCGCCGACCAGATTGCAGTACGCCAGCGGGATATGGTATTTCCTGGCTTCCGCCTGCAGCATCTGGAAACGGACATTCTCTTTGCCGAGATGATAAGGTGACGCGGAAATGTTGCAGAGGATCCGAACCCCGCCTCTCACCAGGGATTCCACGGGATTTCCCTGATACAGGCGCGACGGGAGGTAATCTTGCGTCCAAATGTCTTCACAGATGGTCAGGCCGACGCGCTGGCCGTCCAGAAGAACCGGCTCGTTGGATTCGGCCGGCTGGAAATAGCGGTCTTCGTCGAAAACGTCATACGTCGGCAGCAGGGTCTTGAAACGTCTGGCGACGATCTTCCCGTTGCGGATCAGGGCCGCGGCATTGAAGTATTCCCGGCCCGGCCGTTGTGGATTCAATTCAACATAGCCGACCAGCAATGCCGTATTGCCAATCTGGCGAGCCAGTTCCTCCAGCGCCTCCAGATTGTCGTCCACGAAGCGGCGTTTGGCCAACAGATCGCGCGGCGGATAACCCGTAATCGCCATCTCCGGGGTCAACACCAGGGTTACCCCCGCTTCGGCGGCGCGGTGGTAAACCTCCAGAATCTTCGCGCAGTTCCCGCGCAGATCGCCCACCGTGGTATTCATTTGAGCGAGAGCCAGTTTCATGGCAGTGCCAATCTAAACTTTGCCGGCCATCGCTGCAATTCAAAAGCCGTCTGCTGAATGCCAGGAACGGGAATCCAACAAGATTCTGAGACGCCATTTGACAAGCCGCAGCCTTGCGTTTTGGATCAAACGAGTCTATCCTTTCTAGTTCAAGACGAGAAACCAATGGTGAAGACCGTGAGTCACATGGCAAAGAGTTTTGCCTATTTAACCCTGCCGACATCCGCGTCGCACAGCGCCTGGACGCCCAACACGGACGTGTACGAGACGCCGGAAGACCTGATCGTAAAAATGGAGATGGCAGGCGTCGAACGGAACGATCTGGAGATCACCTTGAATGACCGTCTTCTGATGGTGCGCGGCCATCGCAAGGACACGTGCCGGCCTCGTCAACATCGCTGCACATTTCGTCAAATGGAAATCGATTACGGATATTTCGAGCGGCGTATCGTCATTCCTCGTTCGGTTGATGGCAGCCGCATTCGAGCGCAGTTCAGCAACGGGTTCCTGCGCATCGAACTACCCAAGGCCCAAGAGTCCGAACACACAACGGTCACCGTCATCATCGAGCAGGCAAGCTAGGGCGGCGTGGTGCTTGAACCTCGACGGTGGTATCGTCGTCCAAGAAGGGTGCGCCCTCGCACAAACAGGATGTGTGAGTGATTCGGAAAATCATGACTGAGATCACACAACAGAAGACATCGGACGCAGCCGTGGGCAAGGGTCCGCTCACCGGGCAAAGCATTCCCGCGCAACTGCCCATTCTGCCGTTGAGCGACGTGGTGGTGTTTCCCCACATGGTCGCGCCGTTGCTGGCCTCCAGTACGAGTTCGATCCGCCTCATCGACGATGCGGTCGCCGGCGACCGGTTGATCGGCGTTTCGCTCCAGAAGGACCCCGACCTGGAGCACCCCCGCCTGGAACATTTGCACGAGTTCGGCTGCGTCGCCCGCATCAATCGGATGCTGAAGTTTCCCGATGATAGCGTGCGGGTCCTGATTCAGGGGGTGAAACGCATCCGGATCGGTCATCTCCAGAGCGACAATCCGTACCTGATCGCCCAGGTGGATTCTCTCGACGACCAACTGTCGCCCAGCGTCGAACTGGCCGCACTCGCTCGCAACGCGCTGAACCAATTCCAGGAAATCGTCAGCCTCTCCCCGTCCCTGCCGGAAGAGCTCAAGGCCGCCACGCTCAACATGGAAGATCCCGGCAAACTGGCCGACGTCATCGCCTCCTACCTCAACCTGGCACTGGATCAAAAACAGCAACTGCTGGAAATGGTGGATGTCCGGGCGCGCCTCCGCACCCTGGGCACGTTGCTGAATCAGGAACTGGAAGTATTGCATCTGGGCAGCGAGATCCAGACCAAAGTCAGCAAGGCGCTCAGCAAAAGCCAGCGCGAATACTTCCTGCGGGAACAACTCAAGGCCATTCAAAAGGAACTCGGCGAAAGCGGCGAGCACGGCGAGGAAACCAGGGAACTGCGGGATCGGATCGAAAAGGCCAAGATGCCGGCCGAGGCCAAAAAGCTGGCCCTCCTGGAGGTCGAACGCCTGGAAGTGATGCCGGCCGGCGCCGCTGAGTATACCGTTGTCCGCACCTATCTCGATTGGCTGGTCGCCATGCCCTGGTCGAAGTCGACCGAAGACAAACTGGATATCACGCGGGCCAGACGGATCCTCGATGAAGACCATTATGACTTGCAGCAGGTCAAGAAGCGCATCCTCGAACATCTCAGTACGATCAAGCTCCGCAGCGCCAACAGCGTGAACGTCCTTGGCAAATCACCCATCCTCTGCTTTGTCGGCCCGCCTGGCGTCGGCAAGACGTCGCTCGGCATGAGCATCGCGCGTTCCCTCGGACGGAAATTCGTCCGCATTTCGCTCGGCGGCGTTCGCGACGAGGCGGAGATCCGCGGCCACCGCCGCACCTACATCGGCGCCCTGCCGGGCCGGATCGTTCAGTCATTGCGGCGGGTGGAAGTCAACAACCCCGTGTTTATGCTCGACGAAATCGACAAGGTCGGCGCCGATTTCCGCGGCGATCCGAGCGCGGCCCTGCTCGAGGTCCTCGATCCGCAGCAGAACAACAGCTTTTCCGATCATTACCTGGAAGTGCCCTTCGACCTGTCGCAGGTGATGTTCATCACGACAGCCAATCAGCTTGAGCCTGTGCCGCCGGCGCTCCGCGATCGCATGGAAGTCATCACGCTCCCCGGCTACACGGAGGAGGAGAAGCTCCACATCGCGACCCGGTACCTGGTTCCCCGACAACTGGGCGAGCATGGATTGAAGAAGGAGCAACTCAGGATCAGTCAGCAGGGGCTGGCCTTGATCATTCGCGATTACACGCGCGAAGCCGGCGTGCGCAACCTGGAACGGCAGATCGCCACGCTCTGCCGCCGTACCGCCCGCCGGATCGTCGAAGGCCGGGCAAAATCCGTCGCTGTCACCGGGAAGAATCTGAAAACGTTGCTCGGTCCGAGCGAGTTCTTCCACGACATGGTGGAGCGCGCCACCGAGCCGGGTGTGGCCACCGGTCTGGCATGGACCGCAGCGGGAGGCGAGATCCTGTTTATCGAGGCGACCCAGATGCCCGGGAGAGGTACCTTGATTCTCACCGGTTCGCTGGGCGATGTGATGAGGGAAAGCGCGCACGCCGCCCTGAGTTATGTGCGTTCGCACGCGGAGCAACTGGGGATTGAATCCAAGAGTTTCGAGAAAACCGATGTCCACATTCACGTGCCGGCAGGGGCGATCCCAAAGGATGGACCCTCGGCTGGTGTAACCATGGCCGTCGCGCTGGCCTCCATGCTGATGCATAGACGGGTCAAACCAGCCACCGCCATGACGGGTGAAATCACGTTGCGCGGGAAGATCCTGCCTGTCGGCGGGGTCAAAGAGAAAGTGCTGACGGCCGCCCGGTCCCGAATCAAGACGGTCATTCTGCCCGAACAGAACCGCAGAGACCTGAAGGATGTGCCCCCCGAGATCCGCAAGAAGATGAAGTTTAGATTCGTGAAGACGATTGCGGACGCCCTGCACGCGGCGATGTAGCGGAGAGTCTTCCGCCTCCCTTGAAGCACCCAACCAGACCGACGTTTATAGCCACCCCTCTCGGTGCCGATTCGCAAACACTGTCGCGTCTTTCGGTAAACTCCCGGATTTTTGCGATCCTGCTCGCGGTGATCACCATCCTGATGAGATTTGTAGGGCAAGCGCCCCGCTTGCCGTCGTCATCGGATCGGCAACCGGAGCGGTTGCCCTACAATCGATCGTAAAGATTGAGGTGCTAAAATGGGTCGCAAGGAAACGGCTCGACATAGCTCCTAGACTCGTATTATACGTGCCTCCTTGGAGAACTCGCTGTCAGTGAAAAGGATTCAATGGCCGACGCGATGGGTCCTCCTGTTCGTAGGGCTTTCTGTCCTCTATGCGAGCTATCGCGCCTTCCATTTGGCGATAACGAACGACGAGGTGGAGGCACTGACTTGCGCTCATCAAACGGGTTACGCGCAACTGTTTTTGGGTGGTGATTGGAACTCACAAGCCCATTTCCTGAATGCGTTGTTGGCCAAGCCGTGTGTGCAACTGTTGCCTGTGGATGAGATTCAAGCCAGTCGTTTGCCCAGCCTTCTCGGTCTGGCCTTGTTTTTGTGGGGTGTTTGGAGGATTGGGGTGGGGTTTCCCTCCGGGCCGACGCGGGTGCTGATCACATTGGCGCTTCTCTCCAATGCCTTCCTGCTGGATTTCTTCAGTCTTTCGCGCGGTTACGGCCTGGCTTTGGGCTTTACCGTGCTGGCCCTATCTTTTCTCCTGCAAGCCAGCCTAGAGAAATCGCTGGGCGACCAGACCGCACGACGATGGGTCACGGTTTCTCTCTGGCTGGCGTTCGGGGCCGCCCTCTCCAATATGGCCTTCGTCTACTTCTATGCTCCAGTTTTGGCCGTAACCGTGTGGCTGAGCTGGCGCAATCGATTGAAAGTTTGCTGGTGGATCAACGCACTCGTGCTGGGCGTTTTCTATCTTCCGCGTATGCTGGTGGCGCGTCGCCAGGACGCGCTCTACTTTGGTGGCGATGTTGGGTTTGTCCGAAACACCGTCGGTTCCCTGGTGCGTTGCTGTTATTACGATTGCCGCGTGTCGGCGGGATTGGTGGAACTTGTGTCTGTCCTCCTGGTGCTGCTGGTAGGCTTCCTGGCGTACTGGACCTATCGCGAGCGGATCTCCTCCGGATTCATTCTGTCGATGCTGAGCATTCTGGCGGCCATCCTGTGCATCGCCGCCCACGCGCTGCTGCATGTGAAGTTCTTGGAGGAGCGCGCCGCGCTATTTTTTGTACCCGTGGCAATGCTGAACATCGGCGTCGTCGCGGCCAGGTCGCCTCTCCGCTTGCTGCGCCTGTTCCTTTGGGGCGTGCTATTGACGCTCGCTTGGATCGGACTGCAAGGTGGGAATCTCAGCCATACGCTTTCGTGGCGCGAGAATGCAGACATTCCATCGGCATTACTCGCATTGCAGGGAGTCCACCAACGTACGGGCGAGCATGTCATGGTCGCCCATAGCAGCAGCAAGTGGACGATCTGGTACTACGCCGAGCACTTGCTCAGGCTGCATCGAAAGTCTTCCGGGGCGGACCAGCCCTATCAGCGAACCTACGACTGGTTCACCGTATACGAGTGGAAAGCCTGCCAACCCTACTATGGATTCCCCGCCGATCACCCCTTCATCCCCGGCACAACTCATCTCCTGCTCGACCGCGCCGATACGCATTTGCTTGCTGCTCAACTTGCAGCAGGGCATATGCAATTGAATTCGTATCCAGATTCTGAGATGACGCTCTACACGGTGACCGCGCCGGAACACGAGGGCACGATGACCTTTCCGAGCGGAGAGAAGTATGTTGGCCAGCTTGAGGATGGCCAACCGAACGGCTTCGGCACGGCCACGTTTCCAGATGGGCGGAAGTATGTGGGCAGGTTCAGGGACGGTGAGCCAAACGGCCATGGCACCGTTACCGTTCCGGACGAGCGGAAGTATGTGGGCGAGTTCAAGGACGGCGTGCCCAATGGCCGGGGCACGGCTACGCTTCCAAACGGACAAGTCTACGTGGGGCAGTTCCAGAGCGGGATGATGGAGGGAGTTGGCAAGATGACCTTGCCGGATGGCACGGTACAAGATGGCCTGTGGAAACAGAACCAGTTTGTTGGACCCGTGCAGTGAGGGAAATCGGCTCTTGCCTGCCACTGGTTGCGGTCGGGAAGCTCACAAATCAGCGCAGGCGAGCGAAGTATTCCTTTATGGGTGAAATTAACTCCCCGCATTGAACGATTTGCGAACTATCCGATTCAACCTTTCTACCGTCACCCTCCGAGCCAAAGTTCTGAATCCACATTGAAAGCAGCGGAAAGGACAACAGGGACGGGAAACCCGCCCCAGTTTTCCTTGAACCTTTCCCCCATCCGAGAAGCTTGGCACAGATGGATCGTCCTGCCTCCCCACCCCGGGACTCCGCTCAACCCTGTTGCCCCACCGCTGCGCCCCGCGCATTCCATCCATGCCAACCAACTGAGCGACTAGCTAACACAACGCCTAAATAGATCCGTCCTCACGGGGAGCCGTCAGTGGCAGCCACTACTTGCGCCTGATAATTTCATGTTGCTGACGAAGCTTCACAATGCTGTCCGCGGGACAAACACCCCGCCAAAGCACGTTGGGATACAGGATCGCGCCGCGTCCAATGATCGACCCGGGGCTGAGGACGCAGTTGCAGCCGATGTCGGCTCCATCGCCGATCACCGCTCCGAACTTGCGCAGACCCGTGTCAATTGTCCCCTCGTTTTTCGCTCCACGCTCCACGCTCCTCGTCTCCTGCACGACCACGTTCCCCTTGATGGATTTCACGTTCGACAGAATCACGCCGGCGCCGAGGTGAGCCTTGTGTCCGAGAATCGAATCTCCCACATAACTGAAATGCGGGACCTGAACGTTGTTGAACAACACCGCGTTCTTGAATTCGCACGCGTTGCCGAGCACGCAGCCGTCGCCAACGATCACGCCTCCCCGGAGGTAGGCGCTGGAGCGGATCTCGCAGTCTTTCCCGATGATGGCCGGCCCCTTGATGACCGCTCCGTGCTCGATGACCGTCCCCTCCCCGATCATCACGTCGGAAGCGATGTACGGGCTTCCCACCACCTTGCCGCGCTGCGCAGGTTTGAGGTGTTTCTGAACAAACTCAGACAGTTTCTTCAGCGCGTCCCAGACGTTCTCGCAGCCATCGAACAATTCGGGAAACGCAGTCTGCTTCAGATCGAGGTAATCTTCCGCGCGAAACATGCCGCGCATCTTAACCAGGGCTCGTTTCCGACACAAGGGACTTCTCGAACTGCGCCAAATCCGTCGTCGGCAACTGGCAGGCGTAGTTGACGCAGACATAGGCCGTCGCTTTGCCCTCCATGGACTTGTAGGCGCCTGGAAACTTCAACACCTGGGCACTCCCCGCGTCAGCCAGAACCAGGATCTTGTTGGGAAGATAACGCTGATAAACCGCCGACAGCATCGAGCGGGTGTCGGCAGCGTCGGACTTCCCCGCGATGATGATTTCCCTCGGTTTGCCCAGCACGAAATCAAGGGCGCACAACATCTGTGGCACGGCGTATGGCGCCCTGTGCAAATGCTCGCCGAACAGAGCCAAAGTTTTCTCCGCCGATTGCCGATACCGGTCGCTGTCGGTAAACCGTGCCAGCCGCAACAGGAGAAGGGTTGCCATCGAGTTGCCGCTCGGTTCGGCCCCGTCGTAATCCTCTTTCACGCGAACGATCACACTCGAATCGCGTCCGTCCGTCTGGAAAAACCCACCCTCCTTCGTGTCCCAGAACAAATCCAGCATCTGGTCGGTCAACTCGACCGCGGCCCGGAGCCATTGCAGATCGAAATCGGTCTCATAGAGATCGAGCAACCCGGTCGCCAAACAGGCGTAATCGTCCAACACCGCCGGCACTGCCCGGGTTCGGTACAACCGTCCATCCCGATGGTGATGCGCGAGGAGGTAGCACGCCACGCGCTGGGCGGCCGTGAGATAGTCCGTTGTGGGAGCCCCGCTTGGAACGATGCGACCGGCTTGTCCGTATGTCGTGGGAATCGAAACAGGAATGTCGCTCCGACCAATACCGGGTGATTGCAGCACTTGCGCGGCGCGAGCCAACGCCGAGATCATCAGACCATTCCAACTGGTCAGGATCTTGTCGTCCCGGTGGGGTCGGACCCGTTGCGAGCGCGCGGTGAACAGCTTGCCGCGGCCTTCCTCGAGGACCACTCGCACTTCCGTCTCCGACTTGTGAAAGAGTTTGGCCGTCTCTTCGATGGTCAACGCAACGTGCAGCACGTTGTTGCCATGTTCCCAGTTCCCATCCTGTTCGATGCCGTAGTAGCGGCAGAAGAGGCCGATCGCTTCCTGGTTTCTGGAGGGCAAGGCTCCAGCCGAGCCGCTGGCATCGTCCCCCGCAGCGGCCACAACGGAGCGTGGCCCTCCGAGAATCTGCTCCACCTCAGCCCTTGTCCAGACGTAGAACCTGCCCTCGACGCCTTCGCTGTCGGCGTCCTCGGCGGAATAGAATCCGCCTTGCGGATCGCTCATGTCGCGCAGCACGTAATCACAAGTGCGACGGGCGACGTCAGCGTAGAACGGATCGTGGGTAATCTGATACGCGTCGACATAACTGGAGACCAGTTGTGCCTGGTCGTACAGCATCTTTTCGAAATGGGACACCAGCCACCGCTCGTCCACGCTGTAGCGGTGGAATCCGCCGCCAAGTTGATCGAACAATCCTCCTTCGCCCATCGCCCGCAACGTATGCAACGCCATGTCACGAGACTTTGTTGCCTCGGGTGGCACAGAAGTCCCTGCCTGCGTCCGCGCGAAATAACGGAACAGAAAATTCAGAACCACCGGACGGGGAAACTTCGGGGCCCCGCCAAAACCGCCGTGAACTTCGTCATAGGAACCCTGCAGTTGTTCGAACCCGAGACGAAACGGCGCGTCGTCCAGCGGGCGACCCGACGAGTCGGTTCCACCGAGAGATGTCTGCTGCGCAAGCGACTCGGCAATCTGGCCCGCCTGGGCGACCACCGCGTCGTGGTTCGTTTCCCATACGTCTTGGATTCGATCCAGGATCTGCTGGAATCCCGGCCGGCCCCATTTTGATTCGGGCGGGAAATAGGTGCCACAGTAAAACGGTTTCAAGTCGGGGGTCAGCCACACGCTCATCGGCCAGCCGCCCGATCCTGTCGTTGCCTGTACCGCCGTCATGTAAATCTTGTCGATGTCGGGTCGTTCTTCCCGATCCACCTTGATGCAGACGAAATCCTTGTTCATCAGCGCCGCGATCACGTCGTTTTCGAACGACTCGCGCTCCATCACGTGGCACCAGTGGCAGGTCGAGTAACCGACCGACAGGAAAATGGGCTTGTTCTCCTTGCGCGCTCGGGCAAACGCTTCTGCGCCCCAGGGAAACCAGTCGACCGGATTGTAGGCGTGCTGGAGCAGGTACGGGCTCTTCTCGTGGATAAGGCGATTGGGTTTGCGGGTTTCGGCAGGTGAAGTCATGGTGCTTGTATTCTCAGTTTGCCCGGCGGCACGCCCTCCGCATGCAGCGCCCAAACATAGCACAGCCCCCACACCGGCAAACAGGAAACGGGCGAACCCTTCGCATGCGGAACCGTAACACGATCCTGGTGAGATTTGTAGGGCAAGCGCCCCCGCTTGCCGCCGTTATGGGATCGGCAACCGGAGCGGTTGCCCTGCTATGGGGATTGTCAAGTGCGTTCGAGAGGCTGCTGTCTGGCTCCTTTCTGTTTTCCTTTCTTCTAAGCGCCTTTGTTGTTTTCTTTCTCTTGCTT
>Ga0182027_10000334_pt1 | contig 81557 bp, 59 predicted proteins | sample 712E1DmetaG_FD_121300 | JGI IMG/M metagenome (GOLD analysis project Ga0182027, IMG submission 121300) | Permafrost microbial communities from Stordalen Mire, Sweden - 712E1D metaG (Illumina Assembly) | ecosystem: Environmental > Terrestrial > Soil > Wetlands > Permafrost | place: Sweden... | reverse complement strand
TGCTAAGGCAGTCTGCGAAGGAATCGAAGGAGTGGCGTTTGGTGATCTGTTCCTCGAAGATGTACGCGCCTACCGGGAACGGCAAATGAAAGGCACGGGACTTGAGCCGATCTTCCCCTTGTGGGGGCTGCCAACGCGGGATCTGGCCCAGGAGATGATCGCGTCCGGAGTACGAGCGAAGTTGACTTGTATCGACACAAAGAAGCTCGATCAATCCTTCGCCGGCCGCGAGTTCGATCAGACGTTTCTTTCGGCGCTACCCGATGAAGTGGATCCCTGCGGTGAACTCGGGGAGTTCCACTCCTTTGTATACGCAGGGCCCATGCTGAATGCCGCCCTCTCGGTTTCAGTGGGCAAGACTGTGGTTCGCGAGCAGTTTGCCTTTGCCGATCTGATTTCTGACTGAGTGTGTTCTTCTAAAACTTCCTCGCGGCGGCCACTTCTTCTCCTCCATCATCTGCTCTCCCGCCATCCGTTGTTAGGCTGGCAGACTGCAGAAAAGCTCGATTCGAATTACAATCCCTTGCCGAGGGGGGATTCATGGCAAACCTAGCGGGACTCGCATCATTTGTATCGGAGTTAAGGGCAGAGAGAACGAATCTGGTGAATGAGCTTCGTCATGTTGATGCGGCTCTTTCGGTTCTTGGCAAGTTGCACGGCGGGAGATCCTACACAAAACCGAGGCACACTGTGTCGGCATCGGCTCACAGGCGGATGAGCCTCGCGCAAAAAGCGCGATGGGCAAAGAGAATCAACATCCGAGCAGCGACCGCGAGACCCAAGCGCACAATATCAGCAGCAGGCAGGAAGCGAATCGCAGCCGCTCAGCGAGCGAGATGGGCGAAGGTGAAGGCGCAGCAGAAGGAGGGAAAGTAGCAGGTTTAAGAAGCGTGTGGAGGACGTGCACGCACGTCCGCAGACGTCAATCACGATCTTGACGGCTTGTTTCAGGACCTGTGCGGTGCGCGTGATCGGCGGCGCAAGGGCATCGTGCCTTCTGAGAGGACTGTTCTACTCGTGGCGCGCACAGATACCAATCCTATTCACCCCGCTGAACAGAGGGATGTGCATGAGCACGGATTGCAAGCCGATCAACAATTGCTAAGACGCCTGTTTGACGAACTGTTTCCACCCCACTGACCCAAGCGTCGTTCGAAGACCAAGGCGGTGTGTGCGATGCCAGAGGGCCGAACATCGAGAGGGGATGTTGCGCTGTGGTGTTTGGCCGCTGTCACGGCTCTCGTACTCTTTCAATTGGCTCCGCAGTTAAGCGCTGATAACACGGGCAGGGTGGTCACTGTAGTGATATCGGTGGCTATCTTTGCAGGTAGCATCCATCCGACGCTGCATTCACCTTGGCTGCACAGCAATATCAGTCGCAGAGTTGTTCTGTGTTTCGTTGCAGGTGGAATAGCAGCATTCGGGTGGATACTCTGGCCCTATTCGTTGAATGTCAGTCCGACCAACGTCAGATTTGCAGATAGAGGTGCTGCTGGTCAGACTTACAGTTTTCGGCTTACTAATCGATCTGACAAACACCTTTATGCTTCTCAACTGAAGTTACGTATCCATAGTCGGACGCTGTCTGGCAAGGATTTCCTGATATATATCCCGACAGCAAGTCGTAAAGCACACGACGCGGGTGTTGTCGGGGCGCAACGTTTTGCCGACGTTCAGGGTCTTCTTTGCCACGACAGTTATCAGCGTCCCGTGTTTTCGATATTTGTGTTTCACTTGGCTCCTCATGAGTCACGAGAGATCACGATTACTAACGGCAGAGCGGGAAGCGCAAAAGTGGGGGCAACCACAGGCCTTTTTTCGACTACCCCCCAGCCGCTTAGTGTAAATGGAAACGTTGATTCAACTCCGTTTCGCAGCGACGAAGCCCTTAGTGATTGCCAGTCTCTCGGGTTCTTTGGTCTGATTGTTGGGCCACCGCCACTCGCCCACTGACAGTCGGTCAAGGCATCAGGCCCACGGCTCCTGTTGAATCGAAACTTTCTGAAACGGGTCACTCGCCGCGCCCATACTCTGACGCCTGTCGAGATTCTGTACATCGATCCATTCTTCGGACATCTCGCTCGCTCAACGCCATCGCCTTTTCATGAACTTGAGACGGTGCTGCGCTTGCAATCCTTATTCTGCGCTAGAGATGTTTCCCGGCTGGCACCCTCCCCCAGAGTGCCGAGCCGGCCGAAGACGAACCAAAGATTCCACGAAAGTGACCCCAGAATCCAGATCAGAGAGCCAGAGTACTAAAGGAGAAGCATGAAATCTGCAATACGATCCCTGTTCGGCATCGCCGCGGCGCTCGCGCTGATGAGCAGCTTGTTGTGTACCGCACAAACCGTTCCAGCCAACCAGCCTTCGCCACAGAATCCTATTCTCCCCCGTCACGTACAGCCCAGTTATGGAAAGCTTTCTCTAGCCTTCGAGGCAAACCAGGGACAAACCGACCCGCAGGTAAAATTCCTCGCCCACGGCAGCGGGTACACCATCTTCCTAACGGCTGGCCAGATGGTGCTTGATCTCCGGCCTTCAGCAGTGCTGTCCAACGCAGCAAAGAGCTCGGCTGCGCCTGCCGCGAGCCCGAAGACCACCAGCGCTGTCATCCAGATCAATATGGTCGGCGCCAACCCGAATCCCAAAGTGGCCGGAGAAGATCTTCAGGCCGGAAAGGTCAATTACTTCATTGGCAAGGATCCGAAAAAGTGGCAGACCAACGTTGCCATATACAAGCAAGTTCGCTACAAGGATGTCTATCCCGGAATTGATCTTGTCTACTACGGCAACCAGTCGCGCGTGGAGCATGATTTCGTCATCGCCCCCGGCGCCGATCCCGGCCAGGTTCAGCTTGATGTCAAGGGCGTCGATCGTCTCAGCATCGCGGCAAACGGCGACCTCAGCCTGCACAAGGGAACGGACGAAGTCCGCCTGCAGGCCCCCGTCATCTATCAGGAATTTCACGGCCTGCGCGTTCCCGTCACCGGCCAGTACATGGTGAAGAATTCCACCCACGTCTCTTTTGCTCTCGGCCCCTATGATAAGACCATGCCGCTGGTGATCGATCCGGTGCTCGTCTATGGCACCTTCCTCGGCGGTCTCGCGAACGACGAGGCGGTCGGCATCACCGTCGACAGCAATGGCAGCGCCTATGTTACCGGCTGGACCCAGTCCACCAACTTCCCCTTGGCCGGGCAGAATGGTCCGCCTCCGGGTGGTCAAAGCGCTTTCGTCGCCAAACTCGACGTAAGCGGCTCCAGCCTCGTCTACGCCGACTACATCGGTGGTAGTTCCGCGAACTATTCCACCGCCATGGCGATGGACAGCTCCAACCACGTCTTCATCACGGGGTACACCTATGCCAGCGACTTCCCGGTAGTAAATCCTTACCAGGCGAATCCGGCAGGAGGACTCGAAGGTTTTGTCACCGAAGTCGCTGCCGACGGCGCCTCACTCCTCTACTCCACATACCTGGGCGGCAACAGCGACGACTATCCCTACGGTATCGTCCTCGACGGCACCGACAATATCTACATCGCTGGCATGACCTACTCGCAGAACTTTCCGGTTGTGAACGCATACCAGTTAGCCGCTTCGCCCAATCAACAAGGGTATTGGGGCGGGTACGGGTTCCTGACTAAGATCGCCCCCGATGGCTCGGCGCCTGTGTTTTCCACCTACTTCGCAGGCAGTGCGAACGTGGCCGAGAATTGCTACTACGGCCCTTGCTGGCCCTCACCCCAAAGCGCGATCACTGGAGTTGCCGTTGACGGCAGCGGCAATGCCTATGTCGCCGGCAAAACCAACACTTACGATTTCCCAGTAACTCAGGGAGCCTATCAAACCTCGAACGCCACGACCTCCGACGAACAGGTCGGTTTTGTTGGCAAATTCACCTCCTCAGGGAATCTCGCCTACTCCACCTACTTCGCTGCCGTTCAGAACAGTTACGATTTCAACCTGAACGCGGTTGCCGTTGACTCCAACGGCTCCGCATATATCGTGGGATATAGCTATCCGGGGTACAATTCCATCCCGCTCACGACGCCGAATCTCTGCGACCCGACTCAGTCAAGTTGCAGTTGGGGCTTCATCACCAAATTTGATCCCACCGGATCCACTCTGGTCTACTCCACCTATCTTGCCGCTAACGTGGACGTCTGGCCGCAGTCACTCCTGGTGGATGCCGCCGGTGACGCCTACGTGTACGGCTACTCCGGAGGGGGCGATCAGTCTTTCCTGGTCAACCCCATCGAGACCTACACCGGCGAGCAGGATCTCTTCTTGCAGGAGCTCGATCCTACCGGTGCGACGCAGTTGTTCAGCACATTCCTCGGCGGCTATGGAAGCGATTCCCCCGGCGGAATTGCCCTCGACTCCGCCGGCGCCATCTACCTAACCGGAAATACGAACTCTACCGACTATCCCGTAACCGCGGCGGCTCTCCAAAACACGATCGGCGGGAACTATGACGCCTTCGTGACCAAGATCGGTACTGCGGCAGCTCCTGCCGTGGCAATCAGCCCGTCCCTGATTCAATTCTCGATTCGTCCCGTGGGGTCGGTGAGTCAGTCCAACACCTCGCTGCTGCGCAACATGGGCAGCGCGCCGCTCACGGTCTCGAACGTCACCACCACCGGAGACTTCTCCGCCGCCAACACCTGCGGCGCCACCGTGCCAGCCGCCGGCACCTGTACATTTTCGGTGAGCTTCACGCCAACCCTGCCCGGACCCCGCTTCGGCTCCATCATGATCGAGGACGACGGCGCCGGCTCGCCTCACTTCATCAACCTGGTCGGCAGCGGCGCGACCGCGGTTGCGGACCTCACGCCTGCCAGCCTCACTTTCCCAAGTCTCCAGATCAACCAGACCAGCTCCTCACAGAGCGCAACCCTCACCAACAACGGCAATGCGACGTTGGTCATCAACAGCATCCAGGCGACCGGCGACTATGCCCAGACCGACAACTGCCCATCTTCGCTTGGTATCGGCTCAAGCTGCCAATTCCAGGTCACTTTCACTCCAACCGCGGGTGGTGCGCGTAACGGTACGTTGAGCATTGCGGATAACGCACCCGGCAGCCCACACACTGTCTCGCTGTCAGGCAGCGGATACGTGACCACCGCCACCGTGACACCGTCCTCGCTTTCGTTCAGCACCCAGACGGTTGGTGCGACTAGTGCCGCTCAGTCGGTCACCGTTACCAACACCGGCGCCAATCCTATTACCGTTTCGGCCGTAACCCCAACCGGGGATTTCGCCGAGACTGACAATTGCACCGCCGCACCGGTCCCGTTATCGGGGTCATGCACGATTAGCGTTACCTTTTCTCCGATCGCGGGAGGAAGCCGGAGCGGCGCGCTGACCATTAGCGACAATGCTCAGGGCAATCCGCACATTGTCGCTCTCAGCGGCACCGCCCTTGCCGCCACTGCCCAGCTCAGCGTGTCCAGTCTCAACTTCACCGCGCTCACGGTTGGTACGACGAGCAGCGCCCAGACCATCACCGTGACCAATTCGGGCAACGGCGCTCTGACCATGGCCGGTGTCCAGGCGGCCGGTGATTTCGCGCAGACTAACAACTGCACATCGATCGCCGCGAATGGCGGAACCTGTGCCATGCAGGTGACCTTCAAGCCCACGTCATCGGGAACTCGTTCCGGAACCATCACCCTCACCGATTCGGCTGCCAATAGTCCGCAACTGGTCTCGCTGGCCGGCTCGGGCATTGACTTCAGCATGCCATCGTCCGGCGGTTCAGACACTATCAAAGCCGGCGCCACCGCGACCTATCCCATTTCGATCAGTCCGGTCGGCGGAACCTTCTCCAGCCAGGTGACTCTCGTTTGCGCCGGCGTTCCGGCGTTCTCGACCTGCACCATCAACCCAACTTCCGTGACTCCTGGCGCGAACCCGTCCGCTGTCACCGTCACCATCAAGACCACCGGGACCACCGGGACTACCGCGCAACTCTCCGTTCCTCGAGCTGCGCAGCGCCCCGTATTCGCCTTCTGGACGTTTACCACGGGCTTCGGACTATTCGGCATGTTCGTGTTCGGCGTCGGACAAAGACGAAAGCGCGCAACTCTTGTCCTCCTCTTGACCATTCTGCTTGCGGGCATGGTCCTCTGGGTCGGGTGCGGCACCAGCGGTCACACAACCCAGCCGATTCAGCCAGGAAACTCCACTCCTACAGGTACCTACACCGTCCTGGTAATCGGCGCCTCCGGCAGTGTGCAACACTTCACCTCGCTCACGTTGATTGTCCAGTAAGCTGGTGTGTAACACTAACTCGGGGCGCTTCGAAAGAAGCGCCCCTTTTTTCGGTGTGCCGAACATGTTCGACAGCTTGGGTGTGGAAGTCTCCTGCCCAACCTGGCAGGTGAGGGGCTAGAAAAGCGCAAGGGCGTCGCCGCGAGGCGGGTTGCGTCCGGTCAAATCCCCTGAGTTGCAACAAAGCGAACGCCACTACCGAACGGTAGTGGCGTTCATGGTCACTTCTGTTTGTCCTTTTCGTTTGACGGTTGCTTCTTGGGCGGAGGTGGCGGAGTCTTCGGTTTAGCCTCCGGCGCCGGACGGACTGCCTGCCTTTGAGCCTGCGGCGTAGCTGGCCTGGCTTGCTGTTGCTGCGGAGCGGGCCTGGTCTGTGGTTGCTGTTGCTGCGGAGCGGGCCTGGCCTGCGGCTGCTGCGGAGTGGTCTTGGCCTGCGGTTGCCGCGGAGCGGGCCTGGTCTGCTGTTGCTGCGGAGCGGGCTTGGCCTGCTGTTGCTGCGGAGCGGGCTTGGCCTGCTGTTGCTGCGGAGCGGGCTTGGTCTGCGGCTGCTGTGGAACGGGCCTGGCCTGCGGTTGCCGCGGAGCGGGCTTGGCCTGCGGTTGCTGCGGAGCAGGCTTGGCCTGCTGTTGCTGCGGAGCGGGCTTGGCCTGCGGTTGCTGCGGAACGGGCTTGGCCTGCGGTTGCTGCGGAGCAGGCCGCGTTTGAACCTGTGGTTTAGGCTGTGTCACAGGCGTCTGCGGTTGCGAACGATTCGGCTGCGCCGGTCGCGCGACTGGAGCAGGACGTGCAGGAATCACCGGAGCGATCGGTTTGCCCTCGGGGATGGGCTTCGTCTCTGCAAGAACAGCGGGACGCCCTCGATTGACAGAGGCAAACTGCTGACGGTTCTGTGCTGCTGCCTGCCGCTGCTGTAACTGCGTGGTCATCGGAGGAATGCGCTGCTCACGGGTTGCGGCGACTTCCGTCGGCAACGGCCGGCGAGTGATGCCTCCGGGCCCGTTGTAGCTGGAACGGTTATTCGTGATGTTGACGGTGGTGTTGTTGACGATGACCGTATTCGTTACCGTGCGGTTATAGACTTGAACGTTGGTGATGTTCACATTGTTGACGGAACGGTTATAGTCGAAACGATTTCCGTCCCAGTATCCGCCTTGATAGCCGACTCCGACATAGCCGTATCCATAGTTAATGCCGCCGTAGTAGCCGATGTGTCGGCCCCAATAGCCATGGTTATAGCGGTACCTGCCGCCGACAAATCCCCAATATCCCGGGGTCCACAGGAAGCCCACTTGAGGCGGCCGCGCCCAGGCGCCGGGCACCCAGTAGTAACCCTGAGGAGCATAGCTCCAATATCCGGGCGTCCACAGATAGCCATCGCCGGGGCAGTCAGGCTGCGAATATTCCGGCAGCGGTGGCGGGGGTTGTGTGGCCTCCATCACTGGCTGGCCGTAACTCTGATCCTCGTCTTCAGTATCGTAATCGTTATTGGAATAGTTTTGGTCTGGCGAATGCTGATAGTTCCGCTGCGGCGCCTGGTTTGCTGGCTGCTGCTGATCGTTGGTACCGCTCGCCTGCGTCGTGTCGGCAGCAGGTGACAGGTTAGCCGCAGCTGCTGGATCCTGCGACTGATCGGGCTGCGCTGGTTGATTCTGACCGCTCGTGTCCTGCGTGGCGTTTTTCTGGCATCCTACAACTCCAAACATCAGTGCGATGGACACGATTCCCAGAACCACAAAAAAATGTGCTTTGTTGATCTTCCTCATAAAGGTTGTTCTCCGCGAGATTAGGATACAGGATTTTCAGTACGCTTACCTCCCATGAAGAGTGCCGCCGCATCCCGCGAAAAAGTCCAGTCAACCCTTTTGTCTGCACTTGAGATGGCGTCTAGTTCTTCTTCAACTTCCCCCTTGCTTCGTCCTTGTCCGACGCATCGCCTAGGAAGTGCTGTACCTTGGCAACGACCGTGAACTGTTTGCCAGCGCGCTCAATGGTCAGCTTGCGTTCCTGGCCGGGGAAGCCTTCGAGCAGAGACCACACTTGTCCTAGGGTAGAGTCGGGGACGGGGATGTCATCCACGGCAACGAGATCATCGCTGGCTTGAACGCCGGGGACCGATGTTTTTCCGTCGAAATCGGCGACGGCGATAATAGTGAAGCCGGTGTCGAGTCCTGGACGAAGGATGAGGCCGACGACGTCGAAGTCGGGGAACCTGGTGGTTCTACCGATGTCGAAATAGACAGTCGAGTGGGTGTAATCGAGGCCAACGCGGTAGTTCATCAGAGCCTCCGAACTGAGCACGCCCGCGGCGGGGATGCTGGCGCGCTCTTCGACGAGAGTTCTTCGATCCAGGGGAAGGTCAGCCACAGCTACATCGGTCAAGAAGAGAGGTCCGAATTGCACGCGATCTACGCGCATCAGCTTCCATCTGGGTTCATCGCCAAATTCTCCCGTGTTGAACGGGCCGACCGCTCCAGTCATGTGCGGCCAGTTAGGGTGGGTATTGGAGAGCTTCTCGAATAATTCTTGCGAAAGAAAGCTGATGGAAGAGCCAACGTCGAGCCCAACGTCATAGTTCTTGTTGTCAATCTTGCTGGGCATCTGGATGAGGCCGTTGTTTGCATTGACCAGCATCTTGCTCTTCACGCCGTTGAATCTCAGGCTGCCGGGCTGGCCGATGGTGAACTTGCGATCGGGGAAATCGATGAGCACATCATAGTTGCGCAGAGCGGTCGAGGGGATGTTGATCTCAGCGCTCATCCCGGGTGCGATCGCTGGCGCGCTAACGGGAATTTTTATTTGTTTCATTGGCGGCAGAAGGATCTTCATTCCGCCAATCCCAACTTCGAGCGAAACACCCGGCGATTTCGGCGTGCCTGAACAGATTTGACCGTTGCAATTGACACCGAGTCTCATTAAACCAGCAACGCGCCGGTTCATAGCGAGATCGGGATTGCCGTTGTCGACCCAGCCGCGGACGCTCTCGGTCGTGCCGTCGGAAAGCGGGATGGCCACGTCGATCACAACGCGGCCTTGGTCGATCGTGATGGGAACGGTGACGGACTTGGGCTGGGACGAGGGCGCGTTTTGTGACAGGACGGCTGTATTAATGATAAGGACGACAAGAACGACAAGGGCGGCCGTGAATCGCATAAGGAGATTGTAGCGGGTCGATTGCAGCGGGTCGCAGGGGCACCCTTCTCCAGTCACCACGCCATGCGCATCCTGACAGGATTCCGGCCTTCTGACCAGGGCGCCCGATCACGTGCCCTCATACGGAATAGGCTCGTTTACCGCAAATTTTCGGCTGGCTCGCGCAAAAGGCCGCCTGTAGGCGGCCTTCGCGCGAGCTCCCCAATTGTGTTCTCCCGGCGCGCGTCTTCCGACGCATGCCACTACTTCAGACCGATCACACCAAACGTCCCCGCCAGATTGTTGGCCGGACCAGCGGTAAAAAAGAGCTGGTTGGTCCGGCCGTTGCTTGCCGAGCCTCCGCCAAACTCAATCCCCCAGAGTTGGTCGATCGCGATATTCTTGCCGTTCGTGTCCCTGACCGTGCCCACGAACTGGCCGGTTTCGAGATTAAAGCCGTTGATGGTACCGTTGTTTGTGTTGTTCGAGACCAGCAGAGTGTTGCTTAGTGGCCCAAAATTCTTGGGTGCCACGGCGAAGCCCCAAGGCTGGTTCAGGGGAGCGCCCGCCGCGAGCGTTTTTACGAACGTTCCGTCTTCCCGGAAGATGTCGATGTAGCCGCCCGGCGCTTCGTTTGTCTGGGCAAACGCTACGTAGACCAAACCACCGATGTCCTGGATGCCGAACGGCGCGTAACCCGCCGGCAGCGTGCTGTCGGTAAACGAATTGACGAGGTTAAAGCCGCCGTCGTATACCTCGACCACGTTCTTGGCAAGGTTGGCGGCATAAAGAAGATTTCCCGAGGCCCGGTTGGTAACCGCGAGACCGGTGTAGCTCGCGCCAGCCGCCCAGTTATTCACCACGATGATCGCATCGTTGCGGTTGGTCTGCGGAGCCCAGCCGCTGATGGTCCCGTCCAAAGTCGCGAACAGGAAGAACGTGGGCCATCCGCCGATCTGAAAATCTGCCGATCCATTGGCCACAATTCCGGTCGGTTGACCCGGGCCCGCGCCGTCAAACGAGGGAACTGAAACCACCAAGCCCTCTTTGACTCCTGCGCCAGTGTAGATTGTCGACCAGCCGGAGCCTTGATCGCTGACCCAGAAGGGGCTGCCCGCGCTCCGAGCAAGGCCCCAGCCGTTCACTTGCAGCGGGTCTGCGAACTTGGCCGCCTTTATCTGATTCGAAACCAGATTCTTGAGTTGATACTGCGCCAGGGCTGCGTTCGAAACGAACAATACCGCGAGTCCGAGGCAAAGGGTGAGAGCCATCTTGTGTCGCTGCATAACAGAATCCTCCTTGGATTTGTGCGAGCCGGAGTAGAGTCGCGGAGTGGCACTGTGCTCGAGACCGCAATTTCTCCGTCCTGCTGCCCATCGAATGCTAGTTCCGCGGCTCCTGGCAGGTTGTCAACGCAGTGTCATCTGTTTGTACAATTCTTGTCGGCTAAGCGCAGCATTGGCCGCGCTCCGTTGTCGGCGCGAACGATCGTGCTGGCGTAAACAATCCCCATAAGCAGCTTGTTTTCAGTGGGTGCCCTCTCTTAAACGCGAGCAGGAACATGTCCTAAAGTATTGGCCGAGGATGCCGATGAGATAGACAAGCGGGAGTAGCCCATGGTCCCGCGCAGGTAAACCATGACAACCGGTTCGATTTCGGCCGCAGACCTCAGTCAGTACATTCTCGCGTCCAGCGACTCCACTCAACTGCAGCAAGCACTGCAGACGCTGCAGAACAGTCTTGTGTCGGCTGACCTGAATGGCGCCAACTCGGCATTCCAGACCGTGCAGAAAATAAGCGGACTCTCGGCGACAGCCAATGGAACCAGCCTGTCGAGCGACTCTCAACTCTCTGCCGATCTGACAGCGCTCGGCAGCGCGTTGAGTTCGGGCGATCTATCCACCGCCCAGTCTGCCTTTGCTCCGGTTCAGAGGGACCTGAACAGCGCTGCTTCGCCATCGCGGACACTCGAAACCAACGTTGCATCCCAATCCGAGCAGTTGGTCCAGGAACTGCTCAGCACAGTGAATTCGAGCAGTTCTTCTTCCAGCACGTCGGACAGCGCGAATTCCGTCCTGGAGATGGTATACGGAAGCGGGAGCAGCCTGAACGTCTATGGATAGAGCCCAGCACTTCGATCCAGCGCCACTTCCGTGACCTCTGACCAAAAAACCCCAGCGCCAAACATTTTGTGAAACGATTCCCGGCCTTTCTGCACTATCCCAATAAGTGGAAGACATCGCGCAGTGCGGCGGTGAGCCACAGTTTAGGATCCCAATCTGGAAACTCCCGATTGGGATCCAGTAAAGTGCCGGAGCCGACGGGGAAGCGGCTCCGGTGCTTTGTGTACAAGTCTTCTCCAGGGGGAGCAGATCGGCTCCTCTGCCCTAAGAAGTCACAGGAGGTCATTCTTCCCAGTGCGCGCCGCCCGCTTCATCCCGCCGACCGGACGCCATCGCAGCCATCACACGGCTCTGAAGCGCACGTCACCGTCACTGTCCCTCGCATTAGTCCCGGAAAATACTCACGACTCGCCACCCCAAGTGCTACACTGTCTGCCACTTCCGACTCCCCGGGGCAAGCTTTTGCAATTCCACTCCTTTGACGAAGCCTACGTCGAGCGTCTGCGGGCAGGAGACTCCCGCACGCAAGAGCATTTTGGCGCGTATTTTAGCGCGCTGATCCAGGTGAAACTACGCTCCCGATTGCAGTCGCGGGAGGCCATCGAGGATGTGCGTCAGGAAACCTTTGCCCGGTTTTATGCAGCTCTGCGCGACGGGAAAATCCTGCACCCGGAGCGCCTGGGATCGTTTGTGAACTCAGTTTGCAACAACGTGTTGCTGGAGCACTATCGCGCGAACTCGCGCCATAGTTCGCTCGACGATGACGAACAGAGGGACCTACTACCCGCCCATGCGATGGATCTGCTGGGCATCCTTGTCGCCAAAGAGACGGAAAAGAAAGTCCGTGAGATTCTGGAGCAGCTTCCAGAACGCGACCGGCGCTTGCTGCGCGAGGTTTTCCTGGAGGAGCGGGACAAGGACGAAGTATGCCGCGGCTTCGGTGTCGACCGGGAGTATCTGCGGGTGTTGCTGCACCGTGCGAAGCAATCGTTTAAGTCGTTGTATAAGAAAAACACCGGAAATGATTCGCCGGAGTTTACTCCGGCCTGAGACTGTACAACGCCGGGTCGCGCCGGCTGGCTATTGTACGAGATGATACGAGGGGGCAAAAATGGACCACGATATGGTGGTTCGTCAAAAAATGACGGAAAGTTACCTGCTCGGCGAACTCGATCCCGAGACCCGGGACGAATTTGAAGCGCATTTTTTCGAGTGCCCAGAATGCGCGCTCGACGTTCACGCCGGCGCTATGTTCGTAGAGCAAAGCAAGGTTGTGCTGGCGGAAAAATCCGAGCCGATTTCTGCCGCCTTGCCGGCGCCCATCCCGATCCCAACCAAGCCGGGATGGCTCGCATGGCTGCGTCCAGTCCTGCGTCCGATGTACGCCTTGCCCGTGATGGCCTTGTTGCTGGCGGTGATCGGGTATCAGAATCTCGTGACGTATCCGCAAATGCGGCAAGCATTGAACCGCCCGCAAGTGTTGCCGTGGGCGTCGGTGAATGTCGGCACCTGGGGATCGAGCGGCCCGGTGATTACGACGCGTCCGGGGGAAGGTTTTCTGCTCTTTGCGAGGATTCCGCCCGATGGCAGTTACTCGCATTACACGGCAGAGTTATATAATCCAGCCGGAAAGTTGGAATGGTCGCTCACGATTCCAGCGGCATCCGCGCAAGATCAGTGGCCGGTGCAAGTGCCGGGAGCGAGTCGGCAATCGGGCAGTTACACTTTGGCGGTGCGTGGAGTCACTGCTGCGGGCGAGGCTCAGGAAGTCGGTCGGGCATCATTTGAATTACAAATTCAGAAGTGAGCTGAACCGGAGGAGCGAACCATATGGCGACAATGCCGAAACCATTCGTCACCCACGAGACATCGCATGAGTACCACGCCGAAGCCAACGTTCTCCATGGGCATTTGAAGCTTCCGTTGAACCAGGAGATTCACCAGCAAGTGCCGGTGCTCTTGAAGGATCGCCGGGGCGGCCATTTTTTTCAGCGCGCCGAACACTATAGCCTGGAGGGACTCATTTCCTTCGAGTCGGGCTACACCCGCGTGTCGGGCAATCGGAGCCTCAAGAATCACGGATGGGTCACGCTGGCAACGTCCGTGCTCGAAGGGCTGAATGTTCTCGACGTGATCACAGCCGATCGCATGGTCGCGCAAGTTTCGACCGAGCATCCGCTGGAGAACGGCCATGTGCCCCATGTGACATTTCTGGGTACGCACTTCGAGAATTTGCGCGTCGGCGGCTATCCGGTCGAGGTGGAGCTTGACCTCGGGATTTGCGGCGAGAAGCCCAAGGGCGACACGCCTTACACGGAAGATCTCGGCTTTCTTGATCGTATTGAACGGCAATGTGCCAGTATTGCCAGTGCCCCGGGCCTTCCCACCGCGCTCCGGGCTGAGTACGATGAGGAACTCAAGCAGATTGCCGAGATCAGAAATGGCAACGGATCCGGGAAAGGGGAAGGCAAGCCGCCCAAGCTGGGATGCACACTGGTCAAGAGCATATCACCGATTCCCATCGCAAAGTCGTACGGCAATGTCCTGGAGATTCCGGGGTTCGGGGCAGTGTTGCTGGCGGCAGTCGAGGTGGGCTCGCTGGCGAAGGCCGGAGCCAGTGCTCAGGCGGGAGACAAGGCAGGCAACTACTTCAACCTGACGATGCTCCAGATGCGAATGGGCTGCATCGGGGACGGGAAAGTCAGCGCCGGAAACGCCAGCACCAACGGCGGCACCAGGCCATAACCCTGGGCCTTTGCTTTCTAGTCTGCGTCTGCGGGCTCGCTTGTAGTCGTCGCGATAGCCCGCAGGCCGCCTTTGAACGTGCGCAGCACACCTTTGTGCATGGCGATCTTCGAGAAAGCCAGGAAGAATCTGAAAGAGGCTATCAGCGATTTCGAACTTCCGACGTGGAGTCGGCCTGGAAATTCAAGACCCTGGAAGCTGAGACCCTCTTGTGGCGCGGGGACTATCCAGAGGTGTTGAAGCAGTTGGCTGCTCCATTACCTCCCACTGCCCCGCCAGACGCGCTGATCCAAGTGCTGACCCTAAAGGCAATCGCTCATGCTCGCCAGTTCGATGGCGATCAGGCGGAGAAGGAGTTTACCGAGGCTGAGCGGCTTTGCGCCATAACCCCGCACCCAAGTTGCGGAAAACTCTTCCAAGGGCGCGGGCTTGTCGCTTTGGGCCACAACGAATTCCCTCCAGCTCGGCAGTTTCTTCGGCGCAGCTTGTCCTTTGCGCGTGCGAATGGCGACAAATTTCTGGAAGCGACCTCCCTGCTGAATCTGGGCGCCGCGTCGCTAAAGGAGGAGCATTTCGACGAGGCTATCGACTGGTCCCATGATGCCTATGACGTTGCCACCGCGCTGACCGCCAGGGACATTGCCTTGGTCGCGGTGCTTAACATCGGATGGGCTTACTATCGGCTGGGCGATTCCGAAAGAGCCCTGGAAATGTCCCTTGAGGCCGAGAACCGCGCCGACGAACTCGGCGACTCCTTCAATCGAGAAAATGCCATCACCAATGCCGGCTATGTCTTCATGGATAGGCGCGATTTCTCGCGGGCAGAGAAATCATTTCGCCAGGCCCTCGATCTTGCCGAAGCCGAGCACAGTAAGGAGCACAGCTTTAACGCTCTGCGAGTGCTCGCACTGGCATCGGTGCGATCCGGCAATGTGGAGGATGCCCGCAAATATGCCGACCAGGCGATCTCCATCGCACGCTCCGGTGACAACCATCTCGACGAACTCTACCCCCTGCTGGTGAAGGGCCTCGCGGCTGCCCAATCGCGGGATGACGCCGAAGCCGAACGCATCTTCCACGAAGTCGGACAGGATAAGCTTTGTCCTGTTTTTCTCCAGTGGGAGGTTGAGCACTCCCTCGCCCGCCTGTACGAAGACGAAGGCCGCGCAGATGCGGCGGATCGTGAATATCGGGCGGCGCTGGCCACCTTCGAAGCCGCCCGATCCCCCCTGCGGCGTAACGACTCGAAGCTGCCGTTTTCGAACAACGCTTCGCGCATCTACGACGACTACGTTCATTTTCTGGTGGCGCATGGAAAGGCGGACGACGCCCTGCGCTGGGCCGACTACAGCCGCGCTCGCACCCTGTCCGAAGGATTGGGTCTGCTGGCAAAGGGAGCTTCGAGTGGCCCTCCGCCACTCAACCCTCAGCAGGTCGCACGGCGAGCCGATGGCACAGTTCTTTTTTATTGGCTGGGCGAGAAGCAGTCGTACCTGTGGGCGATCTCGCCGAAGAAGACAAACTTGTTCACACTTCCTCCCGGCGCGGAGGTCGATGCGGCGGTGCAGCGGTATCGCAAGGCTCTCGTCGGACCGCAAGACGTTCTCGAATCGGCCGACCAGGATGGCCGCTGGCTCTACCGCACGCTGATCGCGCCCGCGCAGGCGTTGCTGAATAACGACGCGAAGGTTTTCGTCATCCCGGATGGCAGCCTGAACAACCTGAATTTTGAAACTCTACTCGTCTCCGAGCCGAAACCGTCCGAAACCAAGCCGTCCGAAGCCGGGCTGCACTATTGGATTGAAGACGCGACGATCGCGAACGCCAGTTCACTGCGGGTGCTCGGCGCGACGCGCGCGGACAGAGACTTAGACAGAGAGAAACGTAACCGCAGCCTGCTTCTCGTCGGCAACAGCGTTGCGCCGAACGACAAGTACCCCGAGCTGCCGAAAGCCGCAGCGCAGATGGAAAGCGTTGCCCGGCACTTTCCCGCAGCCACGCAGCGGATACTTGCGCGCGAGCAGGCGACGCCGACAGCGTATCTGGCCAGCAGCCCAGAGCAGTTCTCCACCATCCATTTCGTTGCGCACGGAACGGCCAGCCGGTTGAGTCCGCTCGACTCGGCCATTGTGCTGTCGAGGATCGCATTATCGAAGATCGCTTTATCGAAGGCCACTCCATCACCGACTGGGCCCTTCGAAGCCGGAGTCGAAAGCGACTCTTTCAAGCTCTACGCCCGCGACATCATTCGCCATCCCCTGCGGGCCGATCTGGTTACGATTTCAGCATGCTACGGCGCGGGCGAACGCGCGTACTCGGGTGAGGGACTGGTCGGTCTCTCCTGGGCTTTCCTCAGAGCCGGCGCCCACAACGTGGTCGCCGCTTTGTGGGAAGCGACGGACGCCTCCACCGAGCAACTGATGGACAAGTTTTACGACGAGTTAGACAAGGGAGCAGGTCCGGACGCCGCTCTGCGCACCGCCAAACTGTCATTGCTTCGGGGCGGGGCATTCCATAATCCGTTTTACTGGGCGCCCTTTCAGATCTATTCAGGGTCGTGATATCTCGCAAAGTAAACGCTTGTCACTTATTGGCCGGCGCATAGAAATAGTAGTCTGCGGAATACGCGCTCCGCGACTCTTTGCCATTCGCCGACACACTACAGTCACTCGCTTTCGGTGGCAGGCCGCCCTCGGTGTGGATCCTTTGAATGGCCGTAACGCGGGCCAGGATTCCTTCTCCCGTGTGACTCGCTGCCGACAGCAGCAGCCACGGGATCGCGTCCGGCTTCGGCGCATCCTGTTTGGCGACCACCTCGCCTGTTACTTTGCTTCCATCGACGTGCTTCCACGCCGGTCCCGCAGAGTGATGAACGATCTTCTTGCCAGTTTCGTCGGTCAACTCCGCTTCTGGCGCCTTCAGCACCCAAGCCGACTCGTGCCCGCTCTCCGCTTGGCACACATAGATTTGCACGCCCGTAGCGTGCGCCGCCAGAATCACTTCCTCGCCCACCGGCACTTTCAAACTGTCCGGCACTTCCGGTCGCGCTGGTCCCGCGCCTACTAGGACGAACAACGCAGCGATTGCGCCAATTACCTGAATGAGGCTTTTCATTTTTGCACTCTCCCTCGACGACAGGGTCCTATGCTCTGTTAGACATTTAATATAACGACTTCTAGAAGCCCGGCTGCGCGGTGATCCCTTTTCCTTCCACGCACTCATAGGCTCGGCCGGCCGCGAGGTTCTTGTATTCTTCCGTTCTTCCGCTGGGCCATTCGATCACCAGACGATCAACCTTGTCTCGCTTTCCCAGCCCGAAGGTCACGGGCAGTTCCGATTGCGACAGATAACTGGATCCGCCCTTGACCAGCCGTGATTGGCTCGGGGTTCCGTAAGACGCCCAAATTTTCACCACCGCTCCGATGGCGTCGCGATTAGACTTCGTCCCGACCAGTCGAATCCGTATGCTTCGGTGCCCGGCAGTCTGGTCGGTGCGGTAGAGATAGGCAGGGCCGTTGTTGGTGGTCATCAGCAGATCGAGATCGCCATCCCGATCGAAATCGCCGTAGGCAAGCCCTCGTCCGACTCTTGGCTGAACGAAGCCGCCGCCGACTTCAGCGGCCACGTCGAGAAACGTTCCCTTTCCACTGTTCAGGAAAAGCTGCGGCGGCTGCGCGTAACCCACGCCGCTGACATTGCGCACCGTGTCGTCGATGTGTCCGTTCACCACCGCCAGATCGAGTGCGCCATCAAGGTTGACATCGAGAAACACGCAGCCGAATCCCAGTCGATCTTTCGACGCCAGACCCACCCCGCTCTGCATGGCCACGTCAACATAATTCCCGCCATCGGAAAGCCGATAGAGTCCGGTCATCTCGTTATCGAAATTCGTGATGGCGATGCCCGCGTTTCCTGAATTGTCGAAGTCGGCCACGTCCACGCCCATCCCGGCGCGAGCCCTGCCTTCCGCGGAAAAGGCGATGCCCGCATCCACCGCTCCGTCCTTAAACGTGCCGTTGCGCTGATTCCGATAAAGTTTATTGGGCTGCGTGTCATTGGTCACCAGCAGGTCAGGCCAGCCATCGTGATCGTAGTCGAGCATGGCGATACCCAGGGACTTTGAGCTGCTGTCGAAAATTCCACTGCTGGCCGTGACATCCTCAAAAGTTCCATTGCCGCGGTTGTGAAACAGCCAGCAGGTTTCTCCGCGATAGGCTTCGGGCGTGCAATACGACTTGTACCTGCCATCGACGCTGCAAAACACATCGTGCTCGGGAGACCACTTGACGTAGTTGCAGACAAACAGGTCCAGCAGTCCGTCCCGGTCGAAGTCGAACCACAGAGCCGACGCGCTCAGGGCCTGTCGTCCGAACAGGCCGCTCGACTTAGTAACATCGACGAACGTCCCTTTGCCCGTGTTCTTGAACAGCCGGTTCTGTCCGACGCAAGTAATCAGGATGTCGGGATAGCCGTCGTTGTCATAGTCTCCGACGGCAACTCCCATGCCATATATCTCGACGTCGAGTCCGGCGCTGTGGGTCACGTCGGAAAACGTGCCGTTACGGTTGTTGCGATAGAGCTTCAGCGTGCTGGGCTCCGACTTAGGCCCCCGTTTGTGTCCGGGCCAATCCGTGCCGTTCACCAGAAGAATGTCCTGCCATCCGTCGCCGTCATAGTCGAGAAATGCGCAACCGGCGCCGAGCGTTTCCGGCAGCAACTTCCCGCCGTAGGCGCCGTTGCTGTGGCGGAACCGAAGTCCAGACGAGGCAGTCACATCCACCAGGCGGAAACCGGGATCGGGCGAGGGAGAAGCTGCGAAGGCGTCCCATCGCAAGCTTGCTGACGAAGCCAAGCCTGCCATGGCCCAGAGAAACGACCGGCGATTCATGGCAAATCAACCAGCCCGTTGCGAATCGCGTAAACGACCAGCTCGGCGGTCTTGTGGGCTCCCAAAGCGTCCATCATGTTAGCTCGATGGACGGCGATAGTATTCGCGCTGAGGTCGAGTACGGCGGCAATCTCTTTGTTGGACTTGCCATCCACAATCATCTGCAGGACTTCTAGTTCGCGCGGGGTAAGCGCCGCGTGACGCTTACCCCTGAGCGTTTCCGGGCGTTTGAGTTGGGAATCGAGTACGGTTTCGCCTTTCGCGACGCGCCGGATGGCAGCGCCCAACTCCAGGTCCACGGCATTTTTCAGGACGTAGCCGCGCGCGCCAGCCTCCAGCGCCTGCCGCACCAGAGTTTCCTCCGGATGCATGCTGAGCATGAGCACCAAAGCCTCCGGATGCTTGCCCAGAATCTTCCGCGTGGCTTCCAATCCGTTCATCCCGGGCATGGCGCAATCCATGACAATCACTTTCGGATGAAGTTCACCCGCCAGTTTGATCGCTTCCAGTCCGTCACCCGCCTCGCCCGTGACTTTGATGTCCGGCTCATCCTCCAGAATGCGCCGGAAACCTCGCCGCACCAGGGTATGGTCGTCAACCAGCAAAACCGAAATCTTATCCGGCATGTGAATCAACCTTCTCCCTTGGAACTCTCAATCGAACCACCGTCCCTCTTCCGTCCGCACCTTGCGCGGGCCGCACAAATTCAACGATGCCGCCCAGCAATTCCGCGCGTTCGCGCATCGCCACCAGTCCAATTCCCTGCTTGGCGGCCCGCGCGTCAAAACCCTTGCCGTGATCTTCCACCTCGACTTCCAAGGCGCGCGGAAGAAATCGCAGACGTACCCAGGCTTCTTTTGCTCCCGAATGCCGGGTCAGGTTATTCAGAGCTTCCTGGACCACGCGATACACATGAATGGCGGCGTTTCCATCCACGGGAAAGGAGTCGCCCGATTTCTCATAGAATACGTGAACGCCAGCCTGCCTTTCCACCACCGGCAAATACCAGTCGAGCGTGCTCTCCAGTCCGGTCTCTTCGAGCATCACCGGATGCAATGCCTGCGACAGGCTGCGCACTTTGTCCAGCGTGCTTTGCGTAATCTCACAGACTTCACGCAGTTCGGCGCGCAGCTCCGAGCCCTCGGGAGCCTGATTTCCCGCGCGCGTCAGCATCATCCCGACCGCCGTCAGAATCTGCCCGAACTCATCGTGCAGTTCGCGCGAGATGTGACGCAGGGTGGATTCCTGGGTGGCAATCAGCTTCTGGGCAAGTTCGCTGCGCTGCGCGGAAAGCGCCGCGAGTTGCGCGAACAATCGCCGATTCGAGCGGATCATATAAAGGCTGGTAAAGAGGATGGCGATCAAAGTCGCCGTCAGGAACAGATACACCTGCCGCTGCACGCGGTCGTAAATCTGCGCAATTCGCAGCGCCGCTTGCTCCTCACTCTCGTTGTTCTGCACCAGTAACCGGGACACGACCGTGCTCAACGCTTCCTGCCGGGCTCGCAGCGAGATTTGAATCTGCGTCCTGGCCTCCGCCTGATTGGGGCCCTGCGCCAGCGCAAAGGTCCGATCCGCGGCATCCCAGAATTGCGCCACCGAATTCTCCAGGTATTGTTCCTGTTCCGGAGTGCGATTTACCGGGGCAACCTTCTGCTCGCGGCGCAGCGCGTCGTCCAGGTCCGTCCGCACCCGCTGGAACTGCGCCGACCATGCCGTCAGCGGATAGGGCTCATCGTTGTCCAGCATGTCGCGCATCGCCAGCGCCAGCGAGTTCAAATCGTTCTGGATGCGGAGCAACTGCAGAGAGTCTTTCCGGTTGCGGTCCACCAGATTGTTCTGTAGTTCGCGCAGGCCGGAGATCTGCCGCGTGATGTATCCCGAGTAAGCCACCACGGCCGCCAGGATGATGATCAGTCCTAAGAATAATTTTGGAGTTGGAGACCGATGGGGTACAGGCGAACGCGGCACGCCCCGAGAATACAACACCACCGGCTTAATTTACCAACCTCCCCAGCGCCGTGCGCAATTCGTCCGACTTAAAGCCGAACGGGCCCGGTTTGGCCTTGTAGGCAATATGCCCCGTGGCATCGATCAGGTAAAGGCGGTCGGGCCATCCCGTGTAGGCTTGTTCGGTCGAGTTGCCGAATTGATCGATCACCGCGGGAATATGTATGCCGAGTTTCCGCACGCACGCTCCCGCCACCATTGCCCGCTCCTCTTCATCCTTCGGACTGGCAAAAACAACCTTATCTTTAATATTGCTCTCCATCTGCCAGACGTCGCTCGGATGCGCTTCCGTGATATACACCACCAGAAAATCGACCTTATTTTGGTACTGCTCGTAGAGCTTGTTGAGGGCAGGAACCTCCCGCCGGAACGGCGGTCAAGTGTAACTGCCAAAGATCAGCACCACCGGATGCCCTTGCGCCGTCAAAGCAGAGAGCTGCACCGAGGCGGTCTTGTCGAGCCTCATCAGCGAGAAGTCGGGTGCCAGATCGCCGACGCGCAAGCTCCCGGCGCGCGCCTGCATCCACAAGGTTTCAAAGGGAAAGAGGAGGAATGGAACCGGCCCTGGCAACTTGGCCATGAAGTGCCCAAATTGTTCCGGCGGCTGCCGCATGATCCGGTAGAGCGCACCGCAGCCCAGCACCCACACCAGAGCGATCACAACCAATGCTCTGATCAATGCGCGCTTCGGGAACTTGCGCCACATGCTCAAGTTCCAGCCCCACTTTGTCATCAAAAATCTTTCGCTAACCGAAGTGCCGTGATTATAGGGCGGCAAACATATAGGTCAATAATGTGAAAGTGGTATTGCCATCCGCCCGAGTGCGAAGGCGAGTGGAATCCGAAAGCGCAGCGCCATCCAGGTTCGCCTGGCAGCCCGCGGAAAAACACCGGTTTCGCATCAGGGTATCGCTTTAGCGATACCGGCAGTCCTTCGAAATCAGGCGCCCCTTTAGGGGCTGGGTATCGAATAGCGACTTTTCCCGCAGCCTCCTCCTACCGCCACGCAACTCGCGCACCGATGTGCCCTGGTCACAGGCCCTTATGACCCACATCACAGACCCAGTGGTCATGCGACGGCAGAATCGAAATGATCACTAAGCAACCAAGGAGCAAGGCTATGGCCTCCACTGCCACCCCTGTCAAGCCGGAACTGTTGCGCACGCTTCCTTCCGACGCCGCACGTCAGATTCAATGGCGATTCGCCGACCGCTACGACCTGCAGATGTTGGTGCAGTCGGCACGATCTGTGGCCCGCGGTCCGGTAGCGCGGCTGGTGGCGAGCGGTGGCCGTAATTCGCATGATTGGACGCCGGCCAAGGCCGAATTGCTGGAGGCATTTGACTCGTCCGGCATCACGGCCGTCTTCATGGAGCCGGAGCAGGGTGGATTCATCGCGGGCCCGAAGAACCTGGCGTTGGCGTTGGTGGCGTTTGAACTAGCCTGGGTGGACGGCGGGGCCGCAACCGCCAGCTTGGCGGGCTGTCTGGCCTTGGCGCCGATTCACGAGCGCGGCACTCCCCAGCAGCAAAACAAGTACATGCACTTGGCCGCGCCGCCTCAGCCGGGTGAGGACCGCAAACCCTGGCGGGGAGCATTCTGCCTGACCGAACCCATTCCTTACGTCGGCGTCGATACCGGCATGCTCAACGGAAAAATCCGCATCGCCGAGTGGAAAGAAGGAGAAGATCCGACGTTCCAAGTGGAAAAGCGCGGCCGCTTCATCACCAATATTGGATTTGCGAATTTCGTCACGGCAGCGGTGGATTCCGGCGACGAGCGCATCAAGGGCAGCTGCATGGTGATCCTGGAAGAAGGCGATCCCGGCACCTTCGATCGCGGCACGCCCACGAAAAAGCTCGTGCATCAGCTTTCTTCGACCGGCGATCCGATTTTCAGTCTGCGTATTCCCGCCAACCGGATTGTCGGCGGTTACGACGTGAAGGATGGCGTCATCATCCCGCGCTACAACCACAGCGAGGTCATAGAAGCCGTGTTTCGCCGTACACGCGTGACCGTGGGCATCATGACCGCCGCGAAATTGCTCTCCGCGGTCGAGCCCGTCATCCGTTATCAGCGCAGCCGGTTCCGTGGCGCGGAGACCGCGACTCCAGGATCGGTGCGCTACGAACTTGGACTGCAGGCTCGCGAAGACGCGCTGCATCGGCTGGTGGACGTCTGGGCGACCGGCGAGGCTGGCGCGTCGCTTGGATTTGCAGCGGCGCGAGCCTTCGATGAACTCGATCCGCTGGAACGCGAAGCCGACAAAATGCTGGCGGCGCAGGGAGTCACCAGCGCCAGAGCCCGAGCCAAGTTGCAACGCGAGGCGTCGGAACGCGCGGCAGATCTAGTCCGCTTGCCAGCCAACGATCCCAAGCGAGCGCAACTGGAATCCGATCCGCTTCTGCGTTTCGTTCTCTTGGACTCGCTGGCCGACGTCCTTTGCCCCGCCACCAAGCTATGGAACACCGGCTGGGGCGCGCAGATGATGCGCGAAGCGGTCAGCCTGATGGGCGGCTACGGCATCACCGAAGACTGCCCCGGCTTCCTCGGCAACAAGTGGATGGATGCGCAACTCGAAGCGACTTACGAGGGCCCCGAAGCTGTGCAACGGCGTCAACTTTCCATCACCATGACCAACCCGCTCTTCCGCGCGCAGTTCCAGGCGTGGATCAAGGAGATGCGCGGCATCGCGTCCGACCGTCCCGGCACTGGTGCATGTGCGCTGGCAACGGCCATGGGAATGTGGCTGTGGACGCTGGAGCGTCTGCAGCACTCGACCGATGCCGACGGCGGCCGTCTCTACCAGAGCGCGCGTCAGGGCGTGACGTTCCCCTTGGCCGACGCGCTCTGCTGGTTGCTCGCGGCGCGCTGCCAGATTCTCGATGCCATCGAATTGGAGCAGCGTGGAGCCAGCGATCCAGCGGTTTCTGAAGGGCTGGCCGGCTTGGTGAATTTCATGACCGACCTGTGCCACGTGCAGTCGGCGCGGGCCAGTGGGGAAGTGGCGCGCATCTGCGCGGAGTTGGTGTTCGGATACAACCGTCACCCCGCGTGGGACGAAGCGGGATACCGTGGCTGCTACCAACAGGACGAATTGGATTCTCTTGAAGGCGTCATTCCGGGCATAGGTTCTTACGGCTTGGATGTCATCGGAAACGATGGCTCGCACCCGAAAAAAGCCGGCCCGTGCGCGAAGTGCCATGGAGCCGACCAATTTCTCTCGTTGCAGACGAAGCTCTCCACTTGCCTCACCGGCTGTCGCTTATCGAAAGACCGAGCCGCCGAAGCGATTTCGAAACTCATGATTCCCGAGGCGCTGGACTACCCGGCATGAGCGCCGATTCCCAAGAACAGGCCGCGATCGATCTGCGAGAGATCGAGCAACAAAAGATCGACCGGCAGCAGATGTCCGTCGACATCGCCTGCGTGGGTTTCGGTCCCGCCATGGGCGGCTTCCTGACGACGCTAAGCCGCAGCTTGCTGAATCCGGATGGCTCCGTTCGACTGGAGAGCGCAACAACCCCCGGCATGCCTCTGCAAATAATCTGCTACGAGCGCGCCGACGGGCTAGGCTTCGGAGTCTCCGGCGCGGTCACGCGAGCCCGTGGGATACGCGGCAGTTTTCCCGGTGTCGATCTCACGCGGATTCCGATGTCGGCGGCAGTAAAAAACGAGAAACTCATATATCTGCTCGATCCCGCGCGGGCGAGCCGTCGCTCTTTTGCATTCAAGATTGCCGACCGCGTGTTGCGCTTGTTCGGCCTGAAGCACGATGCCTTCGAGCTGCCATACACCCCGCCGTTCATGCGGAAACACGATGGTCTCGTGCTCTCGCTTGGTCAGTTCAACCAATGGGTAAGCGATCAAGTAGCAGCGTCCGGCATGGTGCAGATCTGGCCGGGCATGCCTGTCGCCGAACCCCTGATTGAAGGAGACGCCGTTACCGGAGTAAGGCTCGCCGATCAGGGCACCGATCTTCAAGGCCGTCCCGACGCTGGTTTCACGTCGGGCATGGATCTGCGCGCTGCGCTGACCGTGGTGGGTGACGGCCCAGTCGGAGCCGTCGGACGCAAGATCGATGCGCAAATCGGAATGCCCCGAGGCCATCAGTCCCGCGAATGGGCGCTCGGCATGAAGATGGTGATCGAACTCCGTGAAGATAGCGGGTTGCAGCCCGGCACTGTCCTACACACCATCGGATTCCCCGAGCCGGAGATTTTCGGATTTCTCTATGTTCATCCCGAGAGACTGGCTTCAGTTGGGATCTTCGTTCCGTCCTGGTTCCGCACTCCGGTGCGTACGGCCTATCGCTACCTGCAGCATTTCATGCTTCATCCTTATTTATGGCGTTATCTAGAGGGTGGAACCCTGAAGTCGTGGGGAGCCAAGTCGCTGCAGGAATCGGGCCGCCACGGCGAGCCATTTCTAGCGGGAAACGGCTATGCGCGCATCGGCGAGGGATCGGGAAGCACGAACGTGCTTGCCGGGTCTGGCGTGGATGAAGCCTGGACCACCGGCGTGCAATTGGCGGAAGCGGTCATCGAATTGGCGGAGCAAAAGCGTGCGTTCACGCAAGAAAATCTCGAAGCAACCTACGTGCGCCGCCGCCGCGAGAGCTGGGTCGATCACGAATCGAAGATCGCGGCCGACTCGCGCAACGGATTCCAGCAGGGCGTTGTCACCGGAATGATCGGCATGGCCGTAGCCGGCTTGACCGGAGGCCGAGTCACGCCAGCCCTGCGTCCAGCGCCACGTCTGCTGCCCTCGCTTGAGGACGCTTACGGATCGCGGATTCCGCCAGCCGAACTCAAGCAGATGCAGGAGGAATGCGCCGCTCAAGGCACTTCTCTGCACGACCGGATCATGGACCGCTGTGGTTGGCCTCAGATTCCAATGGATGGCAAGCTGTTCATCTCGCACCAGGACGCTCTGCTCATGGGCGGAGGCGTGCAGGCGCCGGCAGGCTATGCCAATCACGTGATCTTTCGTCGTCCGGAACTCTGCCGATCTTGTGAAACCAAGTTGTGCGTGGAAATGTGCTCGGGGCAGGCGATCACGCGCGGCGAAGAAGGAGTGCCTGCCTTTGATCGCGAGAAGTGCGTCTACTGTGGCGCGTGCCTGTGGAATTGCCAGGCCGACGGTGCCGATGCGCAAGGAAACATAGAATTCAAGGCCGGAGCGGGAGGACTGCACTCGACCCTGAACTGATGGCCAGTGGAGAGCCGGGCGTCCCGCCCGGCCGCCGAGCCGCTAGGAGTCGTTAGTGGCTAGTCGTTAGGATTCGCGGGTTTGCCAGCGACTAGCGACCAACGACTAACGACCAACAGTAGCGAAAGAACGTGAATCACTAACTTGACAGGACCCGAATGACAAACGGATATCACATAGTAGTCTGTGGCAGCATCGTTCCCGATCCCCTTCAAACTTTGGAGCCGGTCGAGACTCCAACCGGCCCGGCCCTAAAGAACGAATCAATGCTTCCCGCCGTACTCGATCCCTGGGCGGCTCATGCTTTGTATGAAGCCGCCAACCTGGCCGCCACAACCACAGGCAGCAAGATCTGGCTGGTAAGCGTGGGTCCCAAAGCAAAGCTCCAGCAAGTGATGATGACGATTGCGCAGAGAGTGAGCTTTGAACTGGTTCCGGTCGATTCCAGCGCCAGCGGCTTTGCCGACGCGCATTCGACCGCCGCGCTGCTCGCGGACACAATTCAAAATATCGCCGGTCTCGATCGCTCGCACTTGCTCGTATTCGGCGGCTGGGAATCGGCTTCGCGAGGCGCAGGCGCCACCATGCAGTTGGTCGGAGAGCGGCTTCAGATCCTCGACCAGTTTCAAGGCGTCGACCAACTCAGAGTTCTAGACGACGCCCAAGCCGACGGTTCCTTCGAAGTGCTGGAACGCATCGAAGGTGGCCGTCATCAGGTTTCGGTGTGCCAAGGGCCTCCGGCTCTATTCGGATGGGCGACCGGCAATCTGCCCGAGCCGCGCAACAATCCTCAGATCGGAATGGCGAACATGCGCACCGTGATGCCCGCGTTGCAAAAAGCGAAGTCCGTGCCGCTGCCCGCCGGTGGATTGCACTTCCTGAGCGCAACCCCGCCGAAACAACAGCGCCAGACGCGCGTAGTCAAAGATCTGTCGCCCGACCAGATCGCGCAAGAGATTGCAGAATGGATGGGCAAGTAGCGCCGCGACCGCTTGCTGGTGGAGAGCCGGGCGTCCCCGCCCGTCGCTCCACCGTGTGAATTATTGCTAATAGAGGAGATCAAGACCCTGATGTCAAAAAGCATTTTATTTCTGGCCCACGTTTCGGAAACTGGCAACGCGCTCCCCAAAGTGTCGTATGAAGTCCTGGGCGCTGCCGTGAAGTTGACGAAGCAACTCAGCGCAAGCCTGACCATTGGTCTAATTGGCGAGGACGTGTCTGCCGCGGCGGAGACAATTGCCGCCGCCGGAGCCGATCGAATTCTTGCGGTCTCAGGCCCCGACTTCGCGACCGCCCGCTACGCCAGCGATGCGGTGGCAGCGGAAGCAATCTGCCGGTCAGCGGCAGCCGACCTGATTCTCGCGCCCGCAACTTCACGATTCGCGCGCGTTCTGCCCGGAGTGGCGCATCGTCTGAATGGATGCGTCGACACGCATGTCACCGCGCTCGAAGCCGTTGATAGCGAACTGCGCGCAACGCGCTGGTGCTATCGGCAGCGCATCGAAGCCGTCATTCGCCGCGACATCCGCCCTTGGATCGTATTGCTCGAGTCCGGCTGCGAAGCGGCCTGGGCAGGAGAATCGGGCGCGGTCAAGCTCGAACCGATCACGGTCATGCTCCCGCCAGCCGCCACAAGAACGTCCGTCACCGGCGTTCGCGCTCCGAAGAGCGACGCGCAAACCATCCGTCCCGACGCCGACTTGCTCTTTGTCACGGGCGCAGGCTGGACCAAGAAGCAGTCCGACGGCAAGACCCATGTCGCCGAAGCGGAGACGCTAATTCTCGATTTCCTTAGTGCCTCGGGCGCATCGCTAGGCGGCAGCAAGTCGCTGGTCGATCAATCCGGAGAGAGTCAGGCGGTGCTCGGCTTCATGACCCATCTGAACCAGGTCGGCCAAACCGGGTCGACGCCGCGCCATCCCAAGGGCTTGTCCACGTGTTGCCACGGCGAGGAGCCCCATGTCGTGGGCTGGCGCTTCATCAACGAGCGTCGCGCCGTGAATCTCGACCCGAACTGCGGATGGGCACGAGGAAAAGCGGACGTGCTATACGTAGCCGATGCGTTTGCGGTGCTGGCAAAATTGAACGCTCTCCTTGCGCAGAAAAACCGAACCAGCCCTGAGGCCGTGGCTCGGGAATCCTGACCCATCCAAGAGATCCACATGCCTTAGGGAACCTCCGATTAAATCGTTTCAGGGAGAGTTTTGAAAGGGCATGGCTTCAGCCATGCCGTCAGAGCCCGCTACACAAGCGGGCTTTAGCCGCTGAGGGGGCGCACCTTTTGCGTATCGCGTCTCGCCAGCGAAGACTTAATCGGCGTTTCCTTAGTGTGCAGCCGCGTTCCCCGCGGGAGCCTTGATCGCCATCGCGGGATCTCCAAACAGAATATAGGTGGCGCGCACCGCGCGGTCGGCAACCTGCGATTTCGCGCGCAGGATGGCAACTCCCAAACCCGGTCGAGTTGAGCTGAAAGCGTTTTGCACAACCAGTTTGTCGAGCGTCACCTGAGGACGGGGCTGGTTCAGCCCTGAAGACGCGAGGACGGCCACTGCCCCGCCGTTGGGCGCGAGTTCCAGCGTCACCGCCAGCGGTTGCTCGTAGACGTCCTGGAAGAATCCGTTCAAACAGTTCAGGATCAGGAACACCGGCAATTCGGAACCGTTGGTGAGCGTCGCCACCGTCGTGTTATCGAACAGATCGTCTCCCGACCACTGGTCCTCGGAGCCGTGTCCCATATAGTTGACCAGCAGTTGCCCGGAGTCGATGTCCGCCACAATGTCTTGCTTGGCCGCGACGCCGCCGAGCGTGCTGGCGAAGACGTCGGTCGCCTGAAGCGCGGAAGGTAACTGCGCCTGAACCAGTTGGCTATCCTGGGTAAAGTTCTCCGTATCGTTGAAGTCGGCCACCAGCAAGGCTTGCGAGGTCCACGGGCCGTTCGTGGATTGGCCTTCGTAGGTGGCAATCTTATCGATCACGGTCTTGGCCTCATCCGCCGTAGCCACCGGCAACCGGCCAGTCGCGATCGTTGGCATGCCGCTGTCGTTGTAGTCGGAGAACCAATCGTCCGAAGCAGTCATCAGACCAGTGGTGGGCACAATCCTCGTCGGCACAAAGTCAAGGTGGCCAAAGCCCAGATAGTCTCGCGGGTCCAGCGAGGCGCGCCCGTTGAGCAGCAGGTATTTCGGCGCCGCATGCCAAGCCGTGCTTGCCGTTTGCAGAAAGTCGCGGATGGCATAGGGGCTGTGCTCGCCAAAGTTGAACTCGTCATACAAATCATTCACAGGCACCACGGCAGACGACTTTCCTTCCGCCTGATGGGCACGAACGATCGGAGGCAGCGCGCTTGCGAAATCCTCATGCGTAACCATCACGATCTCGCTGCCCGATTGCGCGCTGTGCCAGTGCGAGGGATGGTTCGCGTGAATTCCAGCGGGTGACGCCACCCGGTCGTCAGCCAGCGCCAGCAACGTGTGCCGAATTGGAGCTGTTGCGTTGGTCGTCGTCCATGGAACCTGAATTCCTAGCGTGTACTTGCCGTTGGACGAAGCCTGGTTGGACGAAGCTTGGTTGCTCAAAATTTGCGGCGTGAGTGCCACCGGCTGATCCGGATTCGTGATATCAAGCACCGCCGCAGGGGGATTTTCGAAGCCCGCGATCTTTAACTCAGCTCCGGCCCGTCCGGTGAACTTCAACTTATCGGAATCGGCGACGTAGCTGTGCGGATAATCGATGCGAACGTAGTCCACGAGGCTGGTGTCGTAGGGTCCACCCTGCGCGGTAAGGGTAAGGGTGTTGGTCCCGTCGAGCAGCAGGCCCGGTGGCAGATTCACACTCAGCCGGCCTTTTTTCTGGCCGGTGAATACGAGATTGCCAACCGAGGTGCCGTTGAGTGCGATAGCGACGTCGTGAGGCAACCCGAGGAAAATGCCTTGTAAAACGACTTCGAGTTTTGCCGCCGCAGTCGATGTCTGGTCGAGGTGAGGCGTCCGCATTTCTTGATCCAGCGGCGTCTCGGAAACCAGCGGCCCAAAGAAATTGTCGCTGTTCTGCGTGATCAACGCGGCAAAATAAGTGGTGCGCGGCTTCCACTCCACCGTGAACGGGAAGCTGGCCGGCGGCTGATTCGAGCCGGAAGACGGTTGCAATTGTTGAATGCGCGCGCCCGGCGTGTCGCCCGCGACCAGCCAGTAAACCCTGGTGCCAGAGTAGGGCGTGTCGATTCCTGTGCCGTAGAAGTTGATTGCGGCCTGCGGACTAAACCCTCCACGGCCCGCGGACGCGCCCGTGATTTCGATCGCTTGCTCGTTGGCCTCGGCATAAAGATGGAGCAATGCCGGGTCGACATTCGGATTCAATCCAGCCTTGACGAGATCCGGTTGCGCGATGCTGTACCACCCCTCGTGCGTGACCATGATCTTCACGGCGGGATGCGCCGCCAGATCGAACTGTTTCCGCTGCTGCGCCGAAGTTGGATTGACGGCGCGGGCGACGCTCTCCAGTGGATGGCTCAAATCGCCGGAGACCCCAGGGATTGCCTGGCTCAACTGACCGAGCATCAACGTGGAAGCGGAAGCCGAATCGCTGGTTGCCGGCGCGCTCGCCGCCAGTTCCCCTGCGGACACCTCCGCCGAAACCGGCCCATGCATGGTGCGTGTGCCATTGACATCTACATCCTCGAGCCAATACGGGCTGCTGCCCGCGCCAGCCGACAAATCGATCCATGTGTACGCCTTGCCCGAATGCTTGGGCAGCGCTCCCCGCATCAGCAGAGCGGAACCGGCAATCAACGACGGATTCAACCGCGTGCGCGCGCCATTCTGTTCGCTATACACGTTGAATCCGAGGTTGTTCGCTTCGCCGCCCGTTTTCCAGAGCAGCACTACCTGATCCGAGCCAGACTTGTCCTTCCTCCGCTGCGCCGCAAAAGACGCTAGCCCGATCTTTGTCGGGGACGTGATCGTTTCAACTTGCGTCGAAGAGTTATTGGCGGAATTGGGATCAGTTTGGTCCGCGGTAACATTCGCCGTGTTCGACGCCATGCCCGGCGCGCCCGCAAGCGTGACGATCGTAATCGTGGCCGTCCCGGTGTTCACCATCGTTCCCAGCAAACAGCTTACAGTTCCGTCCGCTTCCGAACATGTGCCCGCCGTGGTGCTCACCGAGAGGTACGTTACATTCGCGGGCAATGCGTCCGTAACTGTGACGTTGGTCGCGCTCGCGGGACCGTTGTTAGTTACGGCGAGGCTATAAGTCAGGATGTCGCCGTCCGCCACGGTGGGGCTTGGCGTCGCCGTCTTCACGATGGCCATATCGGCGCTGTTGGCGTTCGCGACAATCACTGCAGCGGTCGCACTATTGTTGGTGAGGTTCGGAACAATGTTAGTCGCCGTGGCCATCGCGGTTTCGGCAATGTTTGTCCCGGATGTCGTGCCCGCATTCACTTGCAGCACCAAGGTGAAGTTCGCCGGAGTATTGAGGGCGAGATTACTGCTATCGGTGCAAGTGATCGTGCCTGCCGCTTCGACTGCCGGCGTTGTGCAAGTCCAGCCCGCCGGAGCCGTGATGGACTGGAAGTTGGTATTCGGAGGCGTGGTTTGCGTAAAGGTAGCCCCAGTCGCCACCGCCGGCCCGATGTTCGTGACGCTCTGCGTATAAGTGACGTTGCTGCCCGCCGCGACCGAAGTTGGCGCAGCGGTGTTGGTCGTAACCAGATCGGCTTGCGTCGCGAGAGCGACCACGTCCGCCGCGGTCGCGCTGTTGTTCGCTGGGTTGGGATCGCTGATCGCGGAGCTCACCGTCGCCGTATCGTTGATCGCCGTCCCCGCCGCAGTTCCCGCAGTCACCGTTACGATCACCGTGAAGCTGGCGGTTCCAGCCGCGAAGCTGGGGTTGGAGCAGGTGATGGTTCCGGTGCCCCCAACCGCCGGCGTGGTGCACGACCATCCCGCGGCAGCGGCGACGGATTGAAAAGTCGTGTTCGGCGGCGTGACCTCGCTGAGACTTACAGTGGTCGCCGTGCTCGGCCCGGCGTTAGTTACAACCTGAGTGTAAGTGATGGTGCCGCCCGCGATCACCGGCACGGGGTTGGGCTTATTGGTTACGGATAGGTCTGCCGACGCCCCCACAGTTACACTGGCTGTCGCGTTATTGTTGTTGGGATTGGGATCACCTGTGGCAGAGGCGACCGAGTCCGTTTGCGTGATCGTCGAACCAGAGGCCGCAGTCGTGCTTACCGTCACCACAAAAGTGAAGGTCGCGGTGGCGTTGGCCGCCAGGGTGGCGATGGTGCAAGTATAAAGAGCTACGGTAGTGCAGGTCCAACCCGCCGTCCCAGTCAGCGACACGAACGTCGTGTTCGCCGGAAGCGTCTCTGTCAGAGTAAGCGTGGCCGCGGCGGCGGGCCCACCGTTAGTCACGGTCTGTGTGTAAGTAATGTTGTTCCCGGCTGTCACCGGGTTTGGGCTGGCTGAGTTAGTAACACGCAGATCGGCTTGCGTCGCTCCCGCCACCCCGATCGTGACTGTGGCCGAGTTGTTGTTCGGATTCGTGTCGTGAGTGGTCGATCCGACGTTTGCGGTATCGGTGATGATAGTTCCTTGGGGCGTGATCGCGGGCACAGTTACCACCACCGGGAATGTGCTGGTCGAACCCGGCGCCACGCTGGGATTCGTGCAACTGATGGATCCGGTCGTTGTACAAGTCCATCCCGCAGGCACGGGTGTGAGCGACGTGAATGTGGTGTTGTTTGGAAACGACTCCGTGAAGGTCGCCCCGGAGCAGTTGCTGGGCCCGCTGTTGGTCACAACTTGCGTGTAAGTGATCGTGCCGCCCGCCGCTACTGGACTCGGAGTGCCGCTGTTCGTTACCGCCAGGTCGCAATCCGTGGTGACCGGTGTCACGATGGTCGTGCTGTTGTTGGCCGAGTTGGGATCGCCGGTCGTGGCAGTTACCGACGAAGTTGCCGTGATCGTTCCCGCGGCGACGGTTGAAGCAACATTCACCACAATAATGATGTTGGCCGATGCGCCCGATGCCAGAGTCGGGTCGGTGCAGGTCACGGAAGTCGTCGTCGTGCACGTCCAGCCCGCCGGAGCTGACACCGAGACAAATGTAGTGTTGGCGGGAATCGCCTCAGTGAAGCTGACCGCGGTGGCGGCGGCAGGACCATTGTTGGTCACCGTCTGCGTATAGGTGATGTCATTGCCGGCATACACCGAAAGAGGCGTGCCTGCGGTACTCAGTGCCAGGTCAGCTTGCGTGGCGCTGGCCACTACATCGGTAGCCGTAGCGGCGTTGGCGCCAAAAGCCTGGTTCGCTGCGTTGGCTGTGGCTGTATCGGTGATGATCGTTCCGCTGGGCGTGGCCCCAGCCACGGTGTAGACAGCAGTAAAGGTCCCCTTCGAGCCCGCGGCTACGCTAGGGTTCGTGCAACTCACCGGCGTAGGCGGCACCGTGCAGGTCCAGCCCGCCGGTGGGGTGATGGAAACCAGCGTTGTATTTGTGGGCGTCGCTTCGATGAACGTTGCGGTGGTGGCCGCAACCGATCCTGTATTCGTGACCACCTGCGTATAAGTAATGTTGTTGCCGGCAATCACCGGATTGGGCGCGGCCACGTTCGTCACCGACAGCTCGGCCTGGGCAGTCGTCCCGACAATCGTCGATGCGGAGGCGCTATTGTTCGCCGAGTTCGGATCGCTGACCGACGAATTCACCGTGGCCGTATCCGTAACCACCGTGCCGTTCGCGGTGCCGGTATTCACCTTCACGATCATCGAGAAGGTGGCCGCGGTACTTCCGGCCATGCTCAGGTTCGTGCATACCACGTTGCCCGTGCCGCCGATGGCCGGAGTAACGCAAGTCCAGCCCGCGGGGGCCGCGAGAGAAACGAACGTCGTATTCGCCGGAACCGCCTCCACCAGTGTGGTGTTGTCGGCCGCGCTCGGACCATTATTGGTGACCACTTGTGCGTAAGTGATGTTACTGCCTGCGGCTACCGGATTTGGCGACGCCGCGTTGGTCACGCTCAGGTCGGCGGTTGAAAACACGTTCGCTATGTCGATAGCGGTGTCGTTCGCCAGGTTGGTCTCGCCTCCGCCACCCACCGTCGCAATGTTGGTCACGATGGAAGGAGCGGTCTGCGCCACATTGGCGTTGATGGTAATCGATGGATAGAAGGCGCTGGGCGCCAGAACTCCTGCTTCGACGCAGCTCACTGTCTGCGATGCAATGGAGCAGGACCATCCAGTGCCGCTGGCACTCGTCGGAATCAAGCCGAAGGGCAGCGTGTCGTTCACCGTCACCAAGCCGCTGGACGGCCCGTACGGACTTACATTTGAAACCGGAACCGTGTAACTCGCCGCCGAACCGCGCACAAAATTCCCCACGTGGCTCTTGAGCAACGTCATGTCGGGGGTGCATTGCGCACCTGACTGCGTGCCCGAAGTCTGGGCGATCGACGCGTTGGTCACGCTCGTGCCCGCCGCGCCGGAGGTCGCGCCATAGGCCACGCTGGGAGTATTCAATGTAGTTCCATTCGCGCCGCCGCCGACGCTGATGCTGGCCGGAGTACCTGAAACCAGCACCACGCCACCTCCGCCGCCGCCGCCCGGTCCGTGGCGATTCCCGAGACTATACGGTTGGGCAGAATAGGCATTGCCACCGGTACCGCCCGTTGCTTGCAGGGTTAGTCCGCTCTCCCCGCCGTTGTCGGAAAGAACGACGATCGTGCCGCCGGCTCCGCCACCTCCGCCAGCATCGTTGGTGGTGACGTTATATGCTGCAGCGCCATTGGCCGTCAGGGTCGCAGTTCCGCTCAAAGCATAGGCACGGATGATAATGATCCCGCCGCCGGTTGCGCCGCCACTGGCCTGATTGTTACCATCGGAGTTGTTGCGCGTGCCCGCGCCGCCGCCGCCTCCCATCGCAATACGATTAATCGTCGCCGGAAACGCAGCCCCGCCCTCGCCCCCGACGCTAAGATTCGAATTCCAGGCGTCTCCGCCAAATCCTCCCGCACCACCGTTGCCGCCGCCGCCGCCACCGGAATTCTGGTCGTTAGCCGCCGGGTCTCCGTCCGTGCCACCGCCCCCTGCATTGCCCGGCGCGCCGCGGGCCATGCTGCCATCGGTTCCCGCAGTTCCGCTAGGATAGTCGCTATTCGCCGCCAGGAAACTTACGCCGGATTCGACCCAGAAAGGGGTCCCGGCGATTCCTTCACCCTTCGGGGCATCATAGCCAGCCACTCCTCCCGCCGCTCCCGTGTAAGTGGCTGGGGCGGGTTGCCGGTAGTCCGTGGAGGCCCCAGCCCCCCCTATTAGTTGCATGCCCGCGCCGCCGCGAAAGCCGAGACCATTCACGGATACAGTGGCGCCGTTTAGTGTGAGCGTGTTCGAGGTATCCAAGGCGAGCACTCCGCCCGTGGAGCCATTCCAGGCGAGCGCCGTCGGTGGCGTGGCTGCACTGAACGAGGCAGTGGTGTACTGCGGCACCAGGATGACTTGGTAGGTGCTCTGTCCCGCCGTGGCAGAGGCCGCGGCGGAATGATAGGCGAAGACCAATCCTCCGCCCAGCCCTGCTCCCGTGATAGGAACGGCGCCGGCGGCCACCGCTCCGGTCGCGGTCACAAACTCGTAGTTGCCAGCGCTGTTCAGTGCCGTAAAACCTTGGCCCGTGTAGCCGTTGCCGTAAGCGACGGTATTCGTATCGTTGATGCTGGCGTCCTGCATCTGGATCACGAGCAGAAGATTCCCCGCCGCAATCGCAGTCCCGGCGCCCGTGGCCGCACCCACCGGAATCGACTTGGCTCCAGCCGCCACACTCGCCGTTCCCGGATAGTACGTATTCAGCACCCCGGTCAGGTTATTTCCCGGCGCTGCCTGGGAAACCGTGGCGCAAGCAGCCGACTGCACCGTTGCGACCGCAGTGAAAGTATTGTTGCCCGTGTTTGGATCGGGCGGCGTGCCGGAATCGCTGACCGTCGCCACGTTGGGATATGCGCCGGAGGCGCCCGCGGTTTCCACTACTGTGACCGTTGCCTGCGCTCCGCTGGCGAGAGTTCCCACGGTACAGGTGATTGGGTTGGCAGTGGTGACACACGTGACTCCGGCGCTCGGAGTCACCGAGTTCAGCGTCATTCCTGTAGCCAGCAAGTCGGAGAGTGCGACCGCGTTGGCTGGGGACGTTCCATTATTGAAGATGGTGATGGTGTAAGTAGTGCTTTGCCCCAGAAGAACCGCGCCGCTAACGCTGGTCGTGACGCCAATATCGGCTGCGGTGGGATTGATGGACACCGCTCCGAGCGACCAGTTGGAGGTGCCGCTGAACGTCTCCGAAATCGGCACACTGGGCGCGCCCGCGCGGCTGCTACCGGTGCCCCTGACGCCGGGATTCGCGTTTGCAGCGCTATTCAGGTTCCACTGCGAGACTTGGGGGCCGGGCACTGTGACCGTCTGGGTTCCATCCGTCGCTAACGTGTCGAGCACCATGCCGTTGACCACGCTGGGCACGTCCAACTGCGAATTTGCTCCCGCGGCGCCATCCGCTGAAAGGAAACCTCCCAACGGGACAGTCTGGTCGACACCCGTGAATGTGGTCGTGCCCGCAGTCACTCCCTCGGTGAAGCCCCCCGGAATGGTCACCGATACAACAACTGGCAGGTTAGTTCCGGCTGCCGGGTTGAGCAGAGACCACAGCTCCACCCGACGCGTGAGTCCCGCATCGTTGTGAGCCCCGACTAAGGTTAGCGCCGCCCCGTTATACGTCACGCCCGAAACCGTGGTCGTGGGAGCTCTGGTAATGTTGATGGACACCCCGACGAGCAGCAACCGATTTGCGCCGGCGGTGGTGTGGGTGAACGCAAGATTCCCCGTACCTGCCCGAGTTATCGCGGCAGATGTTGTGGCATCAACCGCGACCTGCGCGCGCAAATATGGCGCCGCCAGCACAACGAACAGTAGCCCGAAGGTGCCGAGCACATTCCGCGCCCCGTTGCGCATGGGGCGTGACGAGGCCACGCGCGATGACCGCCGCAATCCCGCCACACTCAAGAACTTGCTCACTGCCGCCTTGCCCCGCGCCGTCCAGCTCAACAACATCCCGCCAACGCCCTTCAATTTTGTCCGCACGATGTTCCTTCCTACCCGCACCTCTTTGGCCACGGCAATTCCCAGAATCTGGTCGCCGCGCACTGCCGGATCGTCTTGCAGCCCGCAGTCCCCGCGCGTGATGAACACATCCCGTCCCGCATCGGCAGCTACCAGCCGATGCATGCGGAATCCGTGGTCGCCCTTCACCAGAACAATGTCTCCCCGGCGCAAACTCGCCACCGATGCGGGCTTTACGTAAACCATCTCTCCATTGTGAATGGTGGGAAACATACTGGCTCCGCGCGCTTGAAAGCGAACCCCGAGCCCGGCCCGCAGGCATTCTAGGGCTACGGATTCAAACTGCTTCGATTGCGGACGGTCGCTGGCACCAGCCTCATAAAAAGGATGGGTAAGGCCGCGCCTTCCGAACCGGCCGCTCTCATTCAATGAGGCTGAAGGCATCAGTTCCCGATGAAGCTCCATATCCACTCCCGAAACGCCGACTTCGATGAGACCGTTCTAGTCACGGAAATTCAGAACCTTCTCCACGGCGCGTTCATCCGGCTCGAAAGAGTAGCGATAACAGGGAACAGAGCCGGCGACCCGATGCAGGAATGCAAGCGCGGAATCGACATACTCGTGCCGGTGAAACGGAACAAAGCTGCGCGCGAAAAGCTCCGCGACCGCCTGGCCTTGGGAAAGGCGCGTAAGCACGTTGCCCCGCCCATGCTCCAGAACGAAGATCCGTTGCAGCGGAGCGCGCCCTGGCAAAGCGAAAGCAGCCTCGCCATGCCACGGCGTTCCGTACATGAAAATCCGATTCGCATCCTCGCGCGCCTCATCTTCACGCACCTTATCTTCACGAATGATGATCCGGTCGTCGCTCAAAATCTCTACTTCGTGGAGCGTCGTCCACAGCCGCGCCGTCGTGCTCTTGCCCGCGCCGGAATGCCCGACAAACAGATTGCTCGCGCCCTCCGGTCCCACGATGCCGACCCCATGCAACTCAATCGCCTTCTCCTGCGTCAGCCGGTGCATGATCAGCAACTCATCCAGCGGATATTCCAGGGGCTCCGCCGCTCGCGGAAAACCCGCAAAAGCCCCTTCGCTCATTTGGAGGGTTGCCTGACTGAAGTGACGGTCCACTACCAGCTTCTTATAGGGCCGTGCTCCGAGGACCGGAGCGCTGAAGTCGAACCGAAATCCTGCTTCATCCTCATGCAACCGCCAGACCGATCCGGAATCGAAAAGCCGAGGTCCCGACGCGGGGGAAAGCTCGGCAACCCATTGCACTTGGATAGTAATATCGGGAACCCAGTTCTCGACGCGAAAGGGCACAAGGGATGGAACCAAAGTAACGTCGTCGTGGCGGGCGCCCTCAAGTTGGACGCAAACTCCGCCGACGCGGAACGCATCCGCGCAGGGCGACGCGCCCGGATCGTCGGAGTATAGATCGTCGGACACGTGCAGAACAACGCCTCCAAGACTACTTCCCATGTCCCGCTCCGCCGGTGCCGCCGTGTGCCGGTTCATGAGCCTACAGAGGAACACATCAGCGCTTGGCAGCTCATCCCAACCGGTCCGCCCGTGCCCGCGACCTTGCAATGTCCCAGAACCGCTTCCTCCGGCCGCAGGCTGATCGTCGTCACTTGCGGCGGCTGGTAGGGCTTCTTACCGTCTGCCGGTTTCGATTCGTGATCCATACCACCCTCGCCTTTTGGTCGTGCGCTCATCGTGGCTCGCTCACTGATGTCCGCTCAATGGCGTCCGCTCAATGACGTCCGCAGCTCTCGCAACCACCCGCCGCATGGGAATTACTCAGGATGGGCAGAATCGGCTGCGGTCCCACCCAACTCTCCACATCGATCTCTTTGCTCGTAATCCGCCGAGCGGACTCCACTACCTCCCCGTGCCGGCTCCCACCCGCGCAGAACTCGCACTCCCCATGCGCCGGGGGCTCAACTCCAATCATCGCCGCCCGCAGGTGCGCCACCTGACAAAGAAACTCGACTGGACTTTCACGATCCCCGCTCTCCAATTCCCCATTCGCAGGACACATCCCGCACAGCGACTGAATGCGGCACTGCACACACTTAGTCACCCGCGTACGCTTGCGATTCCGCAATTGCAACAGGGACTCTTCCCACACCGCGCTGACTCCAACCTCCCGAATACTGAAAGTCTCCTGTTGCGAGATCACACAAATCCCTATCTCTCCGTAAGCGTTAATGGCAAATCCATTCATTCCCCCGCCGCAGAAATAAACCGTGTCGGACTGCGCCAGGTTGGGCGGACTCGCCAAATCGCGCTGCGCCAGCCGGCGATACTCGCTCATGCCTTTCGGAGCATTCATGTCGATCGCCACCACTTCTTCCGGCGCCAGCCGCACCGCCAGCGGACTCTGCGAACAGTCGATGCGCGGGTTGATCTGCCCATCCATCTTGAACTCGACGCCCAGTTCTTCTTCCGCGAACTGCCGCATCGCCAGCACTTCATGCTTGTTGATGCTGGTGGCGACAGTTTTCAATTTGAGCGGAAGCCCTCGCTCGCGCAGCAATTTGATCCCGCGCAGGCAACGGTCATAGGAGCCTGGAATCGCCGTCAGCGCCTCGTAGGTCTCCCTCGTCCTGCCGTACAGCGTGATCTCGATCGCGAACGGCGGCCACTGGGCCAGATAGTCCGCAATCGCTTCCGTGAGAAGCGTGCCGTTGGTGAACAGCGTAATCAGAAAGCCCTTTTGCTTGGCGTAGGTGTAGATTTCTAGAAAGTCTTTGCGGGCGAAAATTTCGCCTCCGGTATAGAGGAGCCAGAAGCAGCCCATTTCCACGAGCTCATCGAGCACGCGGAAATGTTCTTCCTTGCTCAATTCCCGGTGCCGGGCGTCCAGATCGCCCATGGGCAGATTGTTGTAGCAGTGCAGGCATTCCAGCGGACAACGCCGCGTCACCTCAATGGAAACCTGCAGCGGTGCGCGCTGGCCCGACTGACGCTCATGCAATGCGGCGCTGAACGCGCCGTAAGTCAGTTCCTTCATACCTCACCCATCTTGCAGAACAGGATGTATCCCACGATTACATCCAGCCTGCCACTGTCCGCTGCTCGCGCCCTGCCGGCTCGGCCGCAGCCGCCGGCCAAACCTCGGCCAGTCCCGCGGAGAGCATATCCCCCAAGAACCGCTCCACGTCCTGCCTCGCCGTTTCGCTGTCCACGTCGTATTCCCGCTCGACCACGGCCAGCAAATCGGTGATGTTCTTGGGGATCTCCAGTAATTTCCAGAGCAAAGAGCCAATTTCGTTGAAGCTGTAAATCGATGCCAGATCGCCGACATTCCCCCGCACTGGAACGATCAGCGTTTCGCCCCCGATGTGCCGCGAGACAACCGATTGCGAGCGCACAAAAACCTGCCCCGGCTGGTCCACGAATTCGATGCCGTTGCTCTCCGGTTCGCACAACCCACGTTCGCCCATCGGGACCCCTGAAACACAGTGCTACTCCTTCGATTACCGCAGAACTCCGGCCATAAATCAATCGACTTCGCGAGGAGGTATCGCGTTGGCTATCACCCGTTTCAGCGTCGACCGGCAGCCCGCAACCGTCCGGCAGACGCCGGTTTCCTGCACTTTCCCTATGGCGGCGTGAGAGGCCGCCCAAGCCCCGTCTCTACGGGAAATCAGATTCCCCTTCAGAGTCCATGCAGCGAGAATCGATTTTCCCCACAGGCTGCTACACTTGGCAGTTCCAAGTCTCCCGATGAGAGCGAAACTAGTTCCTGGAGGTCGTCGTAATATGCGAAACAAAAACGCCTTCTTTCTTCGCGCCTTCCTTTCAGTGGTTTTCGTGTTCGGGCTTGTGTCCAGTGCGATCGCGCAATGGGCGCCAATGAACCCCGTGGTTGCAATCCAGCCGCAAACCGATGGTGTGATCTTCACCATGAAGTCTGGAGCTCTTCGCCTGCAGGTCTGCTCGGACTCGATTGTCCACGTGCTCTTCTCTCCGACTTCTTCTTTCCCTCCGAGCCGTCCCGATCCCGTCGTCATCAAGACAAGTTGGCCTGCCACGAAGTTCATCATGCAGACGAGCGACAACGAGGTGACCTTGGCCACCTCGCAGTTAAAGATCGTGGTCACCCGCAAGGACGGCGCGATTACATATCGCGACCTCGCGGGTAAGCAACTGGTGCAGGAAGCAACCCGCAAGCTGACGCCGGCGAAGGTGAACGGCGAGGACACCTATCGCGCCGAATCCTTTGTGAACATCTACGGCTCCCACGAAGCCCTGTACGGACTCGGCCAGCACCAGGCCGGCGTGTGGAACTATCGCGGCGAATCGGTCGACATCTCGCAGGACAACTCCAACATCGCCGTGCCTTTTCTTGTGTCGAGCAACGGCTACGGGATTTTCTGGAACAACGATTCGCGCAGCCGTTTCAACAACCGCTTCGCCAACTATCTCTACATCAGCTCCGAAGTCGCCGACGTCGTCGACTACTATTTTTTCTACGGCCCTGATCTCGATAAGGTCATCGCCGGTTATCGCGAACTCACCGGGCAGGCGCCACTGTTTGGCAAGTGGGCCTACGGCTTCTGGCAGTGCAAGAATCGCTACAAATCGCAGGCGGAGATTCTGGGCGTCGCCCGCAAATATCGCGAACTCCACATCCCCGCCGACAATATTGTGCAGGACTGGTTCTGGTGGAACCGCAAAGGCGAATTCGTCTTCAACAAGAACTATCCCGATCCCAAGGGGATGGTCGACGAACTGCATCGCGAGAATTTCCATCTCATGATTTCCATCTGGCCCTTCTTCGAGCCGGGATCGGCCAACTACGACTTCATGGACAAGAAAGGCTGGTTCATCGATAAGTTCAAGTTCGCCAAACCGCCGTATCACACCGATGCCATGGCGGCGTACGACGCGACCAGCGCGGATGCCCGTAAATTCTATTGGGATCAGGTGGACAAAGGACTGTTCAACATCGGACTTGATGCCTGGTGGATGGATACGACCGAGCCGGAAACCGAAGGCCAGGAAGAAAACGTTCAGCTAGGTCACAAGCTAGCCATCGGCAGTGGCGATCGATACGTGAACGCTTATCCGTTGCTCGACACCGGAGCGGTGTATGACGGCCAACGCTCCGCGTCCGACCAGAAGCGCGTATACATTCTTTCGCGCTCCGCCTTCGCCGGTTCGCAGCGCAACGCCGTCACTGCCTGGTCGGGCGATATCAATTCAGACTGGTTCAGCTACCGTCGCCAGATTCCCGCCGGACTGAACTTCGCTCTCTCCGGAATTCCTTACTGGACCACCGACATCGGCGGCTTCGTCTTCGGCAGTCCCACCGATCCCGCCTTCCGCGAACTATTCATACGCTGGTTCCAGTTCGGAACGTTCAATCCAATTTTGCGGGTGCACGGCACGCGCGACCCCGACGAAAACGAACTCTGGTCGTACGGACCTGACGCGCAGAAGATTCTCGTCAACTTCGATCGCCTGCGCTATCGCCTGCTGCCTTACACCTATTCGCTGGCCTGGAAGACGACGAACGACAGCTATACTCCCATGCGTCCGCTGGTAATGGATTTCCGCAGCGATGTGCGCGCCGAGAACACATGGGACGAATTTATGTACGGCCCAGCGTTCCTGGTGAATCCGGTAACGGAGCCAGCAGCCACCAGCCGCCGCGTCTATCTTCCCAATGCAAATGCAAGTGCCGATGCAAAGTGGTACGACTTCTGGAGCGGAGCACCAACCCATAACGCGCGCGAGATTACCGCGGATGCTCCGCTCGATCGGCTGCCGCTTTATGTTCGCGCCGGATCGATCGTTCCCCTGGGACCCGACGCCGAGTGGTCGACCGAAAAGCCCGCCGATCCGATTGAGTTGCGCGTCTATCGTGGCGCGGATGGCGAATTCACGCTCTACGAAGACGAGAACGACAACTACAACTACGAAAAGGGTGTCCACGCGACAATTCCTTTTCGTTGGGACGACGCAAAACAAGTGCTCACCATCGCCGATCGTCAGGGCCAGTTTCCCGGAATGCTCGCCAGCCGGACGTTCCGCGTCGTTTTCGTGGGCGAGAACCACGGCGTTGGTATCGCGCCTTGCGACTCTGCGGACAAAATCGTACAGTACTCCGGAAAGCAGATCGTCGTAACGCCATAGCAAGTTCCGAGCGGTGGTCGATTCGCACCTTTTATGAATTGTCATCCCGAGCGCAGCGAGGGATCTGCAGTTCGCCGCAACACGCCGACGCCTCGCTCCGCCCGGGAAGGCACAACAAAACAAATTCAGGAGCCGTCCATGTCTTCTTCATTTCTCCTCCGTACCGTCTCGTGTCTTGTTCTAATTCTCTCCCGGGCAGCTTTCGCGCAATCTCCCGCGCTGCCTCCCACGCCCATCCCCACGCAAATCCCGGGACAGAACGCCATCCTGATGGGCACCGATTGGTATCCAGAGCAATGGCCAGAGTCCCGCTGGGAAGAAGACTTGCGCTTGATGGAAGCCGCCGACCTGAAAGTCGTCCGCCTCGCCGAATTTGCCTGGAGCCGTATGGAGCCTTCCGAAGGCAAGTATGATTTCGACTGGCTGGAACGCGCCATTAACCTCGCCGCCAAGCATCACATCGTCTCCGTCGTCGGCACACCGACCGCCGGTCCTCCCGCCTGGCTGACTCAGAAGTATCCCGACATCCTGCGGGTCGAAGAGAACGGACGTCGAGCGACGCATGGCAACCGCGCGCAAGGGGCGGCTTCCTCTCCGCACTATCGGGAATTCTGCCGCCGCATCGCCGAGCAGATGGCGATGCGCTTCGGGCACAATCCCAACGTCGTGGGCTGGCAGATCGACAACGAATATTCCGAGATGTCCTACGACGAGGTCACGCGCCAGGAGTTTCAGGATTGGCTGAAAGCGAAATACAAAACGCTCGACAACCTCAATACCCACTGGACGACCTCTTACTGGAGCCAGACCTACGACAACTGGGGACAAATCCCGATTCCGATTGGCGAGCACAACCCCGGACTGATGCTCGAGTGGAGGCGGTTCTTCACACATGTCTGGGTCTCCTACCAGCAGAACCAGATTGACGCAATCCGCAAACACGCCGAACCGCGCCAGTTCATCACCACGAACTTCATGGGGTTCTTCGACGGATTCGATCATTACGCTGTAAACGAGTCGCTCACCTTCGCGTCCTGGGACGACTACGTTGGCTCCGGCCACGTTGACGCCGCACAGAACGGTCTTACCCATGACCTGACGCGCGGCTTCAAGCGCCAGAATTTCTGGGTGATCGAGACCCAGCCCGGCGCGGTGAATTGGTCCCCCCTCAACAACTTCCTGAATCGCGGCGAAGCTCGTGCCATGGCTTGGCAAGCCATCGGCCACGGCGCCGATGACGTTAGCTATTGGCAGTGGCGCAGCGCGCTCAACGGACAGGAAGAAATTCACGGTGTCCTCGTTGGCCCCGACGGCACTCCCGTGCCCTTCCTCGACGAGGTCAGTCAGACGGCGCACGAGTTCGCAAAAGTCGAAAGCAGTTTCCGCGATACGCAGCCGCTCTCGCAAGTGGCGCTGCTCGGCTCCTACGACAGCCACTGGGCCCTTCAGTTTCAAAAACACACCGAGAAGTATGACGACATCGGGCTGCTGAAGAGCTACTACAGTGCCCTGCGGCAGATTTCCCAATCGGTCGATGTAGTCAGCGCCTACGCTCCCCTCGATGGCTACAAGCTCGTGGCGGCGCCCAACCTGAACGTGCTGCCGAAGGATCTCGCGGATCACTTGCTGGCTTATGTGCGCGACGGCGGCCATCTGGTTCTCGGTCCGCGCTCCGGCCTGAAAGATGAATTCAACGCCCTCCTGCCGCAACGGCAGCCGGGATTCCTCGTCGACGCCCTGGGTGCGCGCGTCGAGCAGTACTACGCTCTCGAAAAAGACGTCCCCGTCTCTGGCGCCTGGGGCAACGGACAAGTCAGCGTCTGGGCTGAGCAACTGAAGAGTCAAGCTCCCGGCGACGAAGTTCTTCTGAAGTATGGCAAGAGCAACGGATGGCTCGACGACCAGCCTGCCGTCATCACTCGAGCCTATGGCAAAGGCCGCATCACCTATGTCGGCGCGGTGCTGGACGACAAGCTGATGGCAACCGCCGCCGCATGGATGACGCAAAAATCCGATGTGACGCCTGTGTTCGGCCCGGTGCCTGATGGAGTAGAGGTCAGCCGCCGTGTCGGCCCGGGCAAAGAAGTCTTCGTTCTCATCAACTACTCACAGGAAAATCGCCGAGTTAAGCTGCCCCATTCCATGAAGCTCGTGCTCGACGGCAAACAGGGAGACGCGGTCGACCTGCCTCCGTATGGAGTCGCCGTGGCTCTCGATAACCACTGATCTTCGACAACCGTTCGTTGACGCCGTTCGTTGACAAATGTCCGTCACTCTCATGATCGTCGCGCGACGGTCGTCCGCGAACAACGACACTGTGAGGATCGATGAACTCGGGCCGATGACTCATCGGCGTCCTTCTGGTGGCTGTGTGCTCCCCAGTCGTGTCACCGCGAATGCCGAGAGCGGAAAATTTTCGAATCCAGGCATTATTTCTAATAATCCAAGTCTTCAAATACGGGTCCTTAACATCCATAATTCTCTCCGCGAAACGCTCCGCGGCTGCACGCGATAAGAGGTGACCGAGTATGACAGAGAAGGCAGATTCCAAAGGAATCGAAGACGTGCCGAGAGCTGTCTCCAGGCGCAACTTCATTAAAGGCGTCATCACCAGCGGCGTGGCAGTCTCATCCGCGAGCTATCTGTTTCGCGCCTCCTCGCTCCTGCAGGGCCAGCAGTTGGCTGCCGGCGTAGGCGAACGGCTGATCACTCTCAACGTCAACGGTCAGCAACGCCGCGTTGACGTCATGAAACAAGAGACCCTGGCGTCGACGCTGCGTTACAAGCTGGGCCTCACCGGCACGAAGCTCGGATGCGACCGCGCCGAATGCGGATCTTGCACTGTCCTCATCGACGATATTCCGCACTATTCCTGTTCGGTACTCACCCACACGGTGCGCGGCCGGAAAATTCTGACCATCGAAGGCCTGGCCAGCGACGACGGAACCTTGCATCCGGTGCAGCAGGGCGTCATTGACGAGCAAGGATTTCAGTGCGCGTTCTGTATGTCCGGATTCATTATGACCACTGTGGGATACCTGAAGACGAATCCCAATCCCACTCGCAAGGAGTTGGCGCAGGGCATCTCGGGATGCCTGTGCCGCTGCCAGGACTACGACAAGATTCTTACCTCGTTGATGCGCGGCGCCGAGAATATGCGGAGGTCGATCCTTGGATAACACATTGGACAAGACGAAGCCGGTTGAGACCAAAGCGCAAACTGCCGAGCGCGAGTATGGCATTGGCCACAAGCTGATCGGCAAGAACTACCAGACCGCCGACCTCTATGCAAAGGTCACGGGCAACGCCAAGTACGCCGAGGATTTTCGCGCGGAAGGCATGCTGTTCTGTAAGCTGCTGCTCAGCCCAATGCCGCATGCGCGCGTGAGGCGCATCGATGCGAAAGCAGCGCTCGCCATGCCCGGCGTCAAAGCCATTCTCACCGCGGACGATCTTCCCGCCCCGGCCGATACCCTTACCGATAATGGCACGGTAATCAAAGCCAGCAAGTGGGGCGAACGCGGTCTCACCATGGAGCCGCTGTATCAAGGCGAACCAGTTCTTGCCGTGGCCGCAGTCGATGAACTCACCGCCGCGGAAGCCATCGAGAGAATTCATATCGATTTTGAGCCACTGCCCTTCGTGGTCGATCCGCTCGACACGTTGCGACCGGGTGGTCCTAACCCCCGAACCGATGGCAATGTCTGGTCCCGTCCTGCGTCGCCACAAGGTCCGGGAGCGCCCGTGGTCACAGAGCTCAAGTGGACCAAAGCCGATTTCGAGGAGCTCAAGCATGGCCGTCTTCCGCTGGGCAAGACTCCCGATGAATGGTCGTATGGCGATCTCGATGCCGGCTTCAAGAACGCGGCGCTCGTTCTCGACGAGACATTCGTTACGCCTGACACCAGCCATCAGACCCTTGAAACCCGCAGCGCAATGGCTTACTGGCAGAACGGCAAGGTCTACATTCACACCGGCACGCAAAGCACCGCACAAACCCTGCCCGCCATCGCCCGCTGGTTGAACATCGATGCCGACAAGGTTGTGTTCATCAGCGAATACACCGGCGGCGGTTTCGGCAGCAAGATCACCGGCGGCGTGACCATGATCATCCCTGCGCTTCTGTCCAAGAAAACGAATGCTCCAGTGATGATGCGCATCAGCCGCGAAGAGGAGACCTTCATCGGACGCGCGCGTCCTGGCTTTCAGGGACGGATGAAAGTCGGTTTCTCCAAAGAAGGGCGGATTGCAGCTCTCGACATGTTCGTGATTTGCGACAACGGTCCCTACGACGCAGTAGGCGATGCTCCGTCATCGGGCCGCATCGTCTCCCTGTTGTACCAGCCGGAAGCCATGCGCTGGCGCGGCGTGACGGTAATGACGAACACGCCGCCCCGCAGTGCGCAGAGTTCTCCGGGCGGACTGCAAGGGATCGTTCTTATCGAGCCCGTCATCGCGAAAGCTGCGCGCAGGCTCGGAGTTGACCAGGTGGCGATCCGCCGCATTAACTGCCCCGAGGGCAAGGCGCCATTCGGCCCGGCAGTACAAGGGAAACGGCAGTACGCCACCAGCGCATTCATCAAAGAAGCACTCGACAGCGGTGCGGAGCAGTTCAAATGGAGCGAGCGGGTCGCCCGCACTCCAAAAAGAATAGGCACGAAAGTTCGCGGCGTCGGCGTGTCGCTGAGTTGTTACGTTGGCGGCACCATCGGATTCGACGGGCTTCTCGTCATCAAGCCCGATGGCCGGATTACCTTCCAGTCCGGAATCGGCAACCTGGGAACCGAGTCGGTGATCGACGTTCATCGCGCGGGCGCGGAAGTTCTCGGCGTGCCGTGGGAGAAATGTGACGTGGTGTGGGGTAACACCACAAAAAATCTTCCTTTCACCTGCGTGTCCGGCGGCAGCCAAACCACCCACGCGATGACGCGGGCGGCCTATGCGACCGCGATGGACGCCAAGAAGAAACTTCAGGAAATCGCGGCCGGGAAACTCGGCGGCAAACCAGAGCAATACGAGGTTGCCAATGAGCGCGTCTTTCGCAAGGGCGGTGGCGCCGGCATGACTCTGGCGCAGGCGGCGAAACATGCGATTGAACTGGGTGGCGTCTACGATGGTCACGAGGCGCCCGCCGATGTCCACAAACTGACGAAGGCGTCGGTCGCGGCATTGGCCGGTCAGGGCCTGGTGGCGGCAGCCAAGGACAACTACCCACGCGACGGCTCGACGTTTTCCTACGTTGCCAGCTTCGCCGAAGTTGAAGTCGATGTCGAGACCGGCAAGTACTACATCGTGGATTTCCTCGCCTCCGGCGATGTTGGGACCGTGATTCATCCCCGCGCACTAGGTGGCCAAATGCTCGGCCGTTCAACGCTCGGCATGGGCCATGCAATCGGTCAGAAATGGGTATTCGATCCGCACTACGGTGAGATGCTTTCCAAGCGCTTCCACCACAGCAAGCCGCCGACGATTCTAGATGTGCCCGTCGACATGCAATGGACAGCGCTGGATATTCCGGACCCGGAGACGCCGGTAGGTGCTCGCGGTGTCGGCGAGCCTCCGGTTGCCGGCGGATGTGGCTCCGTCTTGAACGCGCTCTCGGATGCGCTCGGCGACGAAATTTTCCAGCGCGCGCCGGTGAACGCCGACACGATTCTGACGTCGCTCGAAGCGGGCCGGCCCATGCAGCATCCCCTGATGGCCCATATTTGACGGCGCACATCTGATTGATGAAGGTTTGAAGGAGAGTTATGGCTGTCATACGAGACGTAATGGCCGCGTTCGAACTGTATCAGCCGACTTCCGTAGCCGATGCGCAGAAGCTTCTCGAACAGCATGGACCCGATGCCTGGGTGCTGGCCGGAGGCCTCGATAGCTTCGACTGGCTCAAAGATCGAATCAGGAAGCCCAAGGCAGTGGTCGATCTGAGCGGAATCGAGGAACTGCGCGGAGTCCGCGCCACGAATGACGGTAGCGGGGGCATCGAAATCGGGGCCATGACCACGCTCACCGAAATCGTGAATCATCCCATCATCAAGCAGAAGTATGGTCTGCTGGCGCAGGCCGCGGAAGTCGTGGCGTCGCCGCAAATCCGCAATCAGGGAACCATCGGCGGCAATGTTTCGCAGGACACGCGCTGCTGGTATTACCGCGGAGGCTGGCCGTGCTACCGTGCCGGCGGCAACATCTGCTATGCCGATACGCCGGAGGGCCGCAACCGCGAGCATGCGATTCTGTACGCCGAGCGCTGTGTGGCCGTGAATCCCTCCGACTCAGCCCCGGCCCTCATCGCGCTCGACGCCAAGTTCGTTATACGCACACCGAAAGGTGAGCGCGTGGTGGATGCGGAGGATTACTTCATCGGCCCCGACATCGACATCACGCGCCTGCACATCCTTCAGCCTGGAGACCTGCTGACGGCCATTCGTATTCCATCCACGTGGGGGGGCGCCCAATTCTATTTTGAAAAAGTGCGCGACCGGAACGTTTGGGATTTTCCGCTCCTGAATGTAGCCTCAGCCACGGTGACATCGGGCGACAACATTGAGCGCATCCGAATCGCTGTGAACGGCGCCGCCGCGCGCCCATTGCGCTTAAAGGCAGTCGAAGATGCGGTTCGCGGCAAGCCGCGCAGCGCGGCGACGGGTGAAATAGCGGGAAGACTGGCCGTGCAAGGCGCGGTCCCGTTGCAGTTCAACGCCTACAAAATCCCGTTGATGCGAAATCTGGTGAAGCGCGCCGTCGTTGGAGTTGGAATAGGAGTCGAGGAGGCGACATGGGCTTCGTAACCTGGGCCACGAATCCGTGGGGGCAGAGTGTCCCGATCCATATTGCCTGGTTCTTGATTTGGGTATCGGTGATCGTAGGCCTGCTCTTTCTGATCGTCCATGCCATTTGGCTGAGGTATTTTGCCAAGCCAAAAGAATTTGTTAGCGACGCTTCTCCCGCAGCGGTTGCGCGGATCCCCAAGCACGTTCCCCGGCATTCGCTCGTGGCGCGGATGTTTCACTGGGTCATGGCGGCATCCATGCTCACCCTGCTGTTTACCGCCTTCCTTCCGAAGGTCGGCGTCCAGTTTCAGTGGGTGACTTATCATTGGATCGCCGGCGCCGTCCTAACTATTTCAATTCTTTTCCACGTCATTCACGCTTCTTTCTGGCTGGACTTTTGGTCGATCTGGCCCGACGGAACGGATGTGGAGGACGCACGCAGAAGGGTTCTCCGGTTTTTCGGACAGTCCGCGCCCCCGCCGCGAAAGTTTGCCAAGTACCCGTTGGAGAACAAACTCTTTCACGGCGTCATCATCTTGTGCGGCCTGTCGGTGATCGTTACCGGCGTCTTCATGATGTTTCGCGTTCGCACCATCTTCTTCCCCCGGAATCCCTATCTATTTGGCGACATGACCTGGGGCCTGATGTACGTGCTGCACGGATTGGCGGGCGTGGGACTGATTGCGCTAGTAATGATGCACGTCTATTTCGGACTCCGGCCGGAGAAACTCCCGATCACGAAATCGATGATCTTCGGTTGGATGGATCGCGACTTTTATCTGCAAGAGCATGATCCCCAGCGCTGGGTAGTCGAGACACCTTCTTCGTCACCGCCTCCGGTATCGACAGCTACCCGGATCGAAGGCCGAGGACTAACCGATGCTGGCTGAGATTTCGAATCGCTGCAATGCTGTCGAAGAGTGCTACGAGTTTATGCTGGCCTACGCCGCCCAGGGTCTTCCCAGTGACCAGGGCAGCAAGTCGGGTGGACAAGTCCGTGAGTTCCTGCAGCGCGCGGTAAAAGCCTTAACGGATCTTGCCGAGACTTGCGCACTGGCAGTCAAAGAGGAAGGCCTCGAGCCATCCGACAAATACCTGGCCTTCTTTGCCGTGCTCGACCGCGACGCTCGCGATTCTCTAGCCGCTATAGAGCTGGTTCTAGCCCAACCCGTCATCAGCTCCCAGTTGATCGACAATCTGAACGCCTCCATCCATCTTCGAGCACTGCTCACCGATTTGTTTTTGGTGGATGAGATCGTGAAGGCGCTACCTAACAGGGCAGCGCAGGTTATCATCAGCGACGGCCACTAAAGCGCCGCGGGCAACTCAGTCGAGCGCTTTATGAAAGCGAAGGACGGCGACCGTAAGCAGGCTGACTCCCAGGGCAGCCATGGCGGCCATCTGCGGCCACAGAATCTCCATGCCCACACCTTTCAGATAAGTGCCCCGCAGCACGACGAGAAAATAGCGCAGCGGGCTGAGATAGGTGACATATTGCAGCCACTGCGGCATGGTGCTGATGGGGAATCCAAACCCGGAGAAAGTTATGGCGGGCATAATAAAGAAGAAGGCGGTCACCATCGCTTGTTGCTGGGTGGAGGAGACGGTCGAGATCAACAGGCCCACGCCCAACATGCACAGCAGAAAGAGAGTCGCGCCCGCGAACAACACCAGAATCTGACCGCGAAACGGAACCTGGAACCACAACGTTCCTACCGTCGCAATCAGAGAAACATCAAACAGACCAATCAGAAAAAACGGCAGCGTCTTGCCGAGGATGAACTCTGCCGGGCGGATGGGTGTCACCATGATCTGCTCGAGCGTGCCGATCTCACGTTCGCGAACTACCGCAAAGGCAGTCAGAACAACCACGAGCACGAGAGTAAGACTGCCGACGATTCCGGGTATGAAAAACCAGCGACTCCTGAGGTCGGGGTTATACCACGGCCGCGGTTCGAGCTGCACAGATGGCATTTGCTCCAACATTTGCGGCGAGATGCGATAAATGCGGTCCTTCTGGTAGTCCTGGGCGAAGCCGAGTGCGATCTGCGTGATGTAACCGGAGGCAATCAGGGCGGTGTTCGAATTGGTTGCGTCGACGATCACTTGCAGCGGCGCGGTCTGCCCCTTGCGCAGTTTCTGGGCGAATCCGGCATCGATATCGAGACCGACGGTAGCCTTTCCTCGATCGATGAGATCGCCGATCTGGCGGTAGTCCGTTAGTTGGCGCTGCACATCGAAATAAGGGCTGGAGGAAAAACGGGAAATCAGATCGCGACTCTCCTGGCTGTGGTCGAGATCGAGCACAACCGTCGGCACGTGATGAATCTCGAAGGTGGCTGCGTATCCAAAGATCAGCATCTGAATGATCGGCGGCCCGAACAGCACGAAACGCGTGCGCTTGTCGCGGAAGACCTGGATAAACTCTTTGATCAACATCTGCTTAAGACGCGCCAGCATAGCTTCTCCTCTCCTTTACGCCAGCCGCTTGTGGAACGAATGGGTGGCGAGCATTGCCAGCACAAGTGTGAACACCGCCAGAGGAACCAGGTCGGCATAGAGCAAAGCCGTAGGCGATCCCTTGAGAAAGATTTTCTTCAGCACCGAGACGTAGTAACGCGCCGGCAGGATGCGAGTGATCCACTGGAGCACTACCGGCATCTGCTCAATCGAATACAAAAACCCGGACAGCAGGAACGCTGGAAGGAAGGTGATGAGCAGCGCGATTTGACTCGCAGCGAGCTGACTTCCGCCGATTACGGAGATGAAGAATCCGAGCGACAGCACCACCACCATGAACATGGCGGAACTAACCAGCAAAGTTATGAAAGAACCGCGGAAGGGAACTTGGAACCAGTAGATGGCGATCAAGGCGCAGACAATGACGTCGAACATGCCGATGACGAAATAGGGCGCCAGTTTGCCCAGCATGATCTCCAGCGGAGTGACCGGAGTTGAGATCAAGTGCTCCATGGTGCCCCGTTCCCATTCACGCGCGATGGTAAGCGAAGTGAGGAACGCCCCGATCACGGACATCACCAGCGCCAGCACCCCGGGAACGATGAATGCGCTGCTCTCGAGATCCTCGTTATACCAGGTGCGAGTTTCAACACTGACCGAAGCAGGCTGGGCGACTTGGCCGCGGTTGCGCAGCCAGTCGAGTTGGATGTCCGATGAATAGCCCTGAACCACGGCTTGGGCATAGCCGATGGCAACATTAGCCGTGTTGTCATCCGAGCCGTCGACGAGCGCCTGCACCTGGGTTGGAAGGCCGTTGCGCACGCGTTCGGAGAAATCCCATGGGATAACAATCCCCATCTTCGCGTGGCCGTCGTCGAGCGACCGGGTGAGCGCGGGATAGTCGTTCACAACCCGCACAACGTCGAAGTATGCGCTGGCTTGAAAGCGCTTCAATAGATCCTGACTCTGCTGGCTGCCGTCGCGGTCATACACATAAACCGGCAACCCCTTGAGATCGAGATTGACGCCGTAGCCAAACAGAAGCACCAGAACGACCGGCATGATCAAGACGATGATCAGACTGCGCGAGTCGCGCAGGATCTGGACAACCTCTTTTCGAGCCACGGCTAGGAAGCGAGTGAAGCTCATGCTGTCCGTTCCTTTTCCGAATCGTGCGCAGTCGTAAGAGAGACGAAAACATCTTCAAGACTGGGACGTATCTTCTCGATATGGCCAACCTTGATGCTGTGATCCGACAGGTACTTCTGAACCTGCGGGATCGCAGCGGCAGCATCACGCACCACCAGGTGCAGAGCGTTCCCGAAAACCGCGGCATCAATCACATCCGGAGCGGATTGCAGAACTTCCACTGCACTGCCCAGCGGTTCGCATTCCACCAGCAGCAGTTCGCCTTTCATCGATTTTTGCTTTAGTTCTGAAGGCGTGCCCAGCGCGACGATCTTTCCGCGAAAGATCAGCGCCAGTTGGTTGCAGTATTCCGCTTCTTCCATGTAATGCGTGGTCACGAAGACGGTCACGCCCTCTTCCGCCATCTGGTGAATCAGGTCCCAGAACTGGCGCCGCGAGATGGGATCGACACCAGAAGTGGGTTCATCCAGAAAAATAACGGGCGGCTTGTGCAACACAGCGCAGCCCAGAGCGAGGCGTTGCTTCCACCCTCCCGGAAGCGTGCCGGTAATCAGATTCTCCTGCCCTTTGAGGTTCGCCATCTCCAGCGCCCATTCGATTTGCTCGCTGAGCTTGTCAGCAGGCACGCTATAGAGGCCAGCGAACAGGCGTATGTTTTCGATCACCTTGAGATCGTTGTAGAGCGAAAACTTCTGCGACATGTAGCCGATGTTCTGGCGTACGGATTCCGGCTCACGGCCAACGTCATATCCCGCAACCCGCGCACGGCCCGATGTAGGCCTCAGCAGACCGCAGAGCATGCGGATGGTGGTGGACTTGCCCGCGCCGTTCGGTCCGAGAAAGCCAAACACTTCGCCCTTGCGGATATCGAGATTGATGCGATCGACGGCCACAAAATCGCCAAACCGCTTGACCAGATCCTCGATCACCACCGAATTGTTGTCCTCAGGCATGCGATGGCGCTCCACCGCTGACCGCATCGACGAAGAGATCCTCAATGGTGGGCGTGACTTGCTGAATCGCGTCGAACGGGACGTGCGCGCTGTTCAGCCGGGCCTCGAACTCTGGGATGCGGCGAGCCGCATCGTCCACCACGACATGCAGCCCGTCACCGGTCAGCACCAGGCTGGAGATCCCAGCCGCGTGTTCGAGTTGTTCACGCGATCTGCGCGGATCGGATGAGGTGACCGACAAAACTCCTTTGCCTAGCTTGGCCTTGAGATTCGTAGGCGTGTCGCAGAAGAGCAGTTTCCCCTGATGCAGTAAGGCGACGCGATGACAGCGCTCCGCTTCGTCGAGGTAGGCGGTGGAAGTGAGGATCGCCACCCCTTCCGCGGCGAGTTCATAGAGGATGCGCCAGAAGTCGCGGCGCGAAACGGGATCGACGCCCGTAGTCGGCTCATCCAGCAGGATCACCTTGGGACGATGTGTAAGCGCACAGACCAAGCCCAGCTTCTGCTTCATGCCGCCGGAAAGTTTCCCGGCGAGCCGCTTGCGGAACTCGCTCATGCCGGCTGCCTGCAACAGTTGCGTGGAGCGCTCTTCGCGCTCGGCCTTTTTCACTCCGAACAGGTCACCGTAGAAGCGAATGTTTTCGTCGACGGTCAGGTCTTCATAAAGTCCGAAGCGCTGCGGCATGTAGCTGAGGTGATGCTTAGCGCCTTCAGGATCGTGAACCACGTCGAAGCCGGCGACACTGCCTGTCCCTTCATCGGGTGGCATGATGCCCGCGAGCATTCGCAGTGTCGTCGTTTTCCCGGCGCCATCAGGGCCGACCAAGCCAAAGATTTCTCCGGCGCGTACGTCAAAGCTCAAGTGGTCGACAGCGCGCACGCCCGGGAAGCTCTTTGTAAGTCCCTCGGCGACGATCGCGGATTGAGACTGCTCCGTCATTACTTCTCCGGCGTCGTTCCTGGCTGGCGTGTGTTGGCCACGGCGAGATCGATGTGGGCGTCAGCGGGCATGCCGGGTTTAAGTTCGTGATTGGAGTTGTCGATGTCGATCTTGATGCGATAAACGAGGGTGACGCGCTCTTTGTATGTTTGCACACTCTTGGGAGTGAACTCGGCACTCGACGAGATGAATGACACACGTCCGTGGTACTGCTTACCAGGATAAGTATCCGTAGTGACGGTTGCTTCCTGGCCCCAGCGTATGCGGCCCAGATCGGTTTCGGCGATATACGCGCGCAACCAGATGTGATCGAGGTCGGCGAGCGTGACCACCGGCGTGCCGGGAGCGACCACCTCGCCGAGTTCAGTTTGGCGCACTGTGATCACACCGGCAGAAGGTGCGCGAAGCGTGGTGTAGTCCAACGTGACTCGCGATAGCCCCAAACTAGCGTGGGCTTCCTTGAGATTGGCGCGAGCGATCGCGATGTCTTCTTTGCGGCTGCCTTCGACAGCTTCGTTATAACGCTGTTGCACTGCACGGAAATTTGCCTCGGCACGCTTCAAAGCAGTCTCAGCGAGGTCGCGGTCCTGCGCGGAAACTTCATCCTTACTGAAGAGGCGCTGGGCGCGCTCGTAGTCGAGTTTTTTCTCCTGCAGATCGGCTTGCGCATCGAGCGTGGTTTGGTGCGATGCCTTCACTTCCTGCTCGCGGGTCCCAGCGAGTGTGAGCGCGAGATTCGATTCGCGCACGTGGACCGTGGCCTCGTCGATCCGCACCTTCTGTCTGTAATCGGCGTCATCCAGGCGCGCGAGCAACGCGCCGTGCTCAACCGACTGGCCTTCCTCGACCGGCAGATCGACCACGCGCCCCTGCACCTTAAAACTCACCAGGCTCTCGTGCGCTTCGATATTGCCCGAGAGCGTGATCTGATTTTCAGGCTCCGATTTTTTGGTCAGACGCGGATAAAAATACACGCCGGCAGCGATCACCGCCCCCAGCAGGATCAGAATCGGTATAAGTCGCTTCATAGGTTCAACCCTCGCGGACGGAAAAATAATTCACCGCCCGCCCGACAAATCGCCTACGGATTTCCCATATACTTTCCAAAGTTGTTTTCCGTATCCCCCAAGGCCCGAGCCAGCGCAAACTTCGCGTCCGCGTGGCTGGAGACGGCAAGAATGTAGTTCTCCTGTGCGCGCGCAAGCTCGTCCTGAGCAGTGACCACTTCCACGTTATTGGTCGTGCCCGCTTGAAAGCGATCCCGCGAGAGTTCAAGCTCCCGCTGCGCCAGATCCTGCCCTTCCTTGGCAACAGCGACCTGTTCGGCTGCGGACTCGAGATTCAGCAGCGCCTCTTGGATGTCCTCTTCAATGCCGCGGCGCAAATCCGCAATTTGATCGTCGATGCGCTTAACCCTGCTGGCAAGCTCCTGCGCCTCGCCGCTGCGATCGCGATCAAACACCGTAAAGTCGATCTGGCCTTGAATCAGGCCTGTGCCCTGCACGCCTCCAATGCTGCGGCCAATCCCACCATAATTCCCGTTGACGCTGACTTTCGGATAATAGCGGGCGCGGCTGGCGCGTTGCTGCTCGACCAATCCCTGACGCTGCATGGCCAGCGACAAATAATCGGGGCGCGTGAGGACTGCCGAAGGCACAAGGCTTTCGGCCTGAGGCTGGATCAAGGGCTGGTATTGGAATGGCTCGGCAAGTTCCAACGGCGTGCTCGGCCTCATGCCCAGGTTGCGCGCGAGGGAGAGCATCGACTGTTTGTAAGAATTCTGCGCGACCAGAAGAGCTTGCTTGTCATTCGCGAACTGCACCTGCGACCGCAACACATCCACGCCCGTTGCGGTCCCCGCGTCATGCCTGTCTTTTGCCAGCTTGTACAAAGCATCCGAGTCGGTCACCCGGGATTGGGCGGCGTCCACGCGCGCCGCGGCCGACTGGGCATTGAGATAGAGGCTGGCAACCGCACGTATGATCAGATCGCGCGCATCCTGGTAATCCATTTTGCCGGCATCAAGGGCGCGTTCGCTGGCTTTCCACCCGCGATAACTCTGAAGATCGACGATGTTCTGCTCCGCATAAACGCGAAAATCGTAATTGGAAAACGGCCCAACCACGGCGGGAACGCCAGGAAGCGAGATTCCGAAAGCGGCGAGGGAGCGGTTCTGGTAGTTGGCGTAGCTCTGCGCGCGTACCTGCGGAAGCAGTGCCGCCGACAAGCGGCGCACGCGAGTGCCCTCGGCTTCCTCGACCCGTGTGTCGGCAACGAGCACGTTGAGGTTGGCCTGCAGCGCCTTCTGAATCGCATCGCGTAACGTGAGGCGGTAAGGCGCTGGTTCCTGGGCTGCGCCGATCGCGCCGCAGATCAGGCCTGCCAGCCCGAGGATGACGACACTACGAAAATTCCATTTCATCGCTTTTGCTCGTTAAGGGTATCTATGATCGGGTTTGTTCTTGGATAGCCTTGGGTAGGGCACGGCTTTACAGGCTGCGGAAAAACTCTGATTCGCGCGGTGTTTTGGGAAGGGCACGACTTTAGTCGTGCCGTAGGTCGTTGAAAATGTGTCGCGCTTCAGCGCCTGAGGTGAGCTTTTTGCGGCCTTGTCGATTTTTTCCGCAGCCTGTTCAGCCGTGTCACTAGACCCCGCCAAATACGCGGCTTTAGCCGCTGAGGGCCGACGAACCAAAGCAACCCAACTCGCCATCGCACACATAATCAGACCTTCCCTAGCCTTTATTCTCAGCTGCCGTTCGTGGCCGGATGGCAATTGCCCTCCAAAAGTGCTGAAAGCTTTCTTCGATCCAGGTTGCGAGCGCAGGCTGGCCCTGCAGCGACCAGAGCAGAACTGTTCCCATAAACGCCTGCTGGAGCTGCAGCGCAACCTTCTCTTTTTTCAAGCGAGGATCGATCTCTCCGCGCTTTTGCCCCGCCGCCACAATCTGGGCGATCATCTTGCGCCCTTCGGAAAAGTTGCAGTCGATGAGGCCACGAACCGCTTTGCTCGCGAGAAACGCCGAGATCAGCGCCCGCGCGAGATCGGGACTGCGTCCGGGTTCCTCCGCAACGCGAAGGGACATACGATGCAACACCGAGTAAATAGTCTGCTTCCCAGCTTCGGCTAGCGTAACCGCTTCTCTCACCTTGCCCAGCTGAATCTCCGCCATCACACTCAGCACGTGATCTTTGCTCTCGAAATAATTGAAGAAGGTGCCCTTGCCGACGTCCGCTGCTTCGGTGATGTCTTCCACCGTGACATTGGGAAAGCCGCGCTCGGCAAAAAGCTGTAGCGCGCACCGGAACAGACGCAGACGAGTCTCGGCGGCGCGCCGCTGGCGCCGTCCCATGCCTTGCAAGTGTGGCAGGTCCTCGGAGGGGCCAGCTTCAACGGAAGCGGGGGAGTGAGATGTATGACTGATATTCATTTGCGACCATCACTCATATACGACCAACAGCCATATTATCGGACGGAGACTCCGATTTGTCAAGTTCGGATCGCACGGAGTCGGATCGCACCGAGTCGGACTGCACGGAGCCGATTGCGCTGAGAACGAACGGCTGAGAACTGCCCTGGCGCACCCCGTGATGCAAGTGTGATTTGTATCAGGGTATGCCTTTAGGCATACCGCAAGTTGCGTGTTGTGAATGCGCCTTTAGGCGCTGGTTGGCTGTGCTGGTCTTTCCACCGCGGGCTGTTACGCCCGCGCTTTGTCGATTACCGCATCCCAGATGCCCTTGGATTTGAGCACGAGTTCGACCGCTTCGCGGACCGCGCCGTGGCCGGCGAGGGCTCTCGTAGTGTAGTGTGCGACGTTTTTTACCTCGGGGACGGCATCGCCCACGGCAACGGCGAGGCCGGCGCGCCGCATCAAGGGAATATCCGGAAGATCGTCGCCGATATAGGCGACTGCGGAATCGGAGACGCCCGCTTTTTGCAGGATTTCTTCATAGGCCGGCATTTTTAAGGGCTGTTTCATGTAGACAAATTCCATCTTCATTTCCTGGGCTCGGCGAACGAGCGCAGCACTTTCGCGGCCGGTAATAAAGCCCGTACGCAGGCCGGCGGTTCGCGCAAGGGTCAGGCCCTGGCCGTCGTGCGCGTCAAACGTTTTGATTTCCAGGGTGGTGCCGTCGGTTTGCGAGAGCAGAGTAACACTGCCGTCCGTCATCGTTCCGTCCACGTCCATCAGGAGCAGTTCGATTTGCGCGGCGCGTTTCTTAAGTGCGGGAGAGATTTTGAGCACACCAGCCAAAGCAGCCTCCAGGAAAACAGGTGAAGAGAGAGTCTAAGTCAAAGCCCGGTCCTGCGGCCAGAGGGTCCGCCTTGCCGGTCAGAAAAGTGTTCAATTTTGAACAGACAGGCACCCTTCGTTTGCTAGAACTTTGTGATCATACCCGCGACCTTCAAAGGGCGATTTGAACCCAGATGAGGCGTTAGGGTGTGACGGGGTTGTTGTTCCCTGCGTGTTATGCGCGTCGGTCTAGGGCGAGCCAAACCAACTTGTAACTATCTAGAGGAGATGTGGCCATGGACTCCCCCACAGTGTTGTGCATCGACGATCTTCCTCAAGTATTGCAGCTTCGCAAGGCGACTCTCGAATCTCATGGTTATTGCGTGAAGGTCGCGTCGAGCGGCCGCACCGCGCTGAAGATGTTGGAAGAAACGCCGGTGGCCGCGGTTCTATTGGAGTACAAACTGGAAGGCATGGACGCCGAGGCCATCGCCTGCCATATCAAGAAGCGGTTTCCCAGCCTGCCGATCATCCTGCTTTCAGCGTTCTCCGACATGCTAGAGCGCATCCTATGGTTGGTGGATGAATACGTGTTGAAAAGCGAACTGTCGGAGCGCCTGGTGCCGATCATCGAACGAGCGGCGCCCCCGCGCAGGCTCGCACCGCGGTCTAACGAACCGTGCCAGCGTAGCGCAGCGGCAGCGTGAAGACACCCCCGCTGCCTGGTCATGGCACTGGGTTGCGTAGGATTTTGCAGAGGAGGTTCAAGAACATGAACATTTTCGAAACTGCCGCAGCGCTCTTATCGCTTCGATTGGGCAAGCAGAGTTTGGTTTCCCTGTTATTTTTTGCTCTGTTGTTCGCGGCGTGCCCTCAGAACTTGCTGGCTGCACAAGATGCGCAGGCCCCGGCCCAGGATGCGCCAGCTCCGGAGCAGCAGGCGCCGCCATACGCGCAACAGACTCCCGAGCAGTTGCAGCGCCTGGTGGCGCCGATCGCGCTCTATCCGGATTCGCTGGTGGCGCAGATCCTGGCGGCGTCCACCTTTCCCGAGCAAGTCGTCGAGGCCGACCGATGGGTGCAAGAGCATCCTGATCTGAAGGGCGACGCTCTGGGTCAAGCGGTGGACCAGCAACCCTGGGACCCGAGCGTCAAGGCGCTCGCTGCATTCCCTGCCGTTCTTGGAAATATGGACAAGAACCTCTCCTGGACGTCGTCTCTGGGCGACGCCTACTACAACCAGCAACCGGACGTGATGGATGCGGTACAGGTGATGCGCCACAAAGCCGAAGCGGCCGGTGCTCTTAAGAGCACGCCGCAGGAAGTCGTAAAGACGGACGGCCCAGACGTTGACATTGAGCCTGCGAGTCCCGACACGGTTTATGTGCCGGCCTATGATCCGTGGCTGGTTTATGGATACCCCATCGCAGCGTGGCCGGGATGGTACCCGTATCCCGGAATCTGGTTTGGCGGCCCGTACCTGCAGTTCGGACTCGGCTTCGGAATCGGTTGGTACGGAGGTTTCGGATGGGGATGGGGTCATTGGGGATTCGATTGGCATAACCGGTACGCAATGTACAACCATGGCAGGTATTACTCCGGGAGCAGAACGTTTTATAACCGGGGCAATTTCTCCCGAGGAGGCGCGCGCGGCGGATTTAACGGTAGCCGTGGCGGAATCAACGGCGCCCGCGGCGGATTTAATGATAGCCGCGGCGGAGTCAACGGCGCACGCGGCGCAACTGCCAGGCCCTTCGACGGAAACAGGCAGGCGGCGCGAGGCTACGCCGCACCCCGCGGTCAGAGCGGCGTCCGCTCGGGCGCCTACAGCGGCTACGACCATGGCGGACAGACCAAGACATATTCGTCACGCGGCAGCGCCAGCGTGGGTGGCGGAGCCCGCGGTGGCGGTGGCGGAGCGCGTGGCGGCGGAGGATCTCGCGGCGGCGGTGGCGGGCGTCATTAGTTAGATTGAAGCCCGGTTATGTTCCTGGTGGTTTGAAAATTTGGAAATGGAGAGAAGCCATATGCGGCGAACCAAGCTGAACTTCGACAAATTTCATTGGGCCAGTCTTCCTGCCTTAGCCGCGGTCGCTATCCTGTTTGCGGTGTGTTTTCCCATCGGTTCCATGGCGCAGCAACCGGGCCAAAAGACGTTTTCATCGCCAGAAGACGCCAGCAACGCGCTGGTCACGGCAACGCAGAATAACGACGAAAAAGCGATGCTCGAAATACTCGGACCCGACGGAAAGCAAATCGTTTCGTCGGGAGACGAAGCCGAGGACGCCGAGAGCCGCGCGAATTTCGTAAAGCGATATCAGGAAATGCACCGTCTGGTGCAAGAAGCGGATCGAACCACTGTCTTGTACATTGGCGCAAAGAATTGGCCCACGCCCATACCGCTCGTCAACAAAGGCAATTCTTGGTATTTCGACACCGAGGCGGGCAAGAAGGAAATTTTGTACCGGCGAATTGGCCGGAATGAAATATCGGCCATCCGGGTTTGCCAGGAACTCGTGGCGGCGCAAAAGGAATTCTATTCCGCTCAGCACAACGAGTATGCGCAGAAGATCTTCAGCGATGAAGGCCAGCACAATGGCCTTTATTGGAAAGCTGCCGATGGCGAGCCTCAGAGCCCCATCGGGCCGCTAGTGGCATCGGCCGTTGCCAAGGGCTATGCCAAGAGTCCAGACGGCGCTCCCACTCCTTACCGCGGCTACTATTACCTCATCTTGACGCGTCAGGGGAAAAATGGCCCAGGCGGCGCGAAGAGTTACATCGTAAAGGGCAAAATGACAGAGGGTTTCGCCTTCGTGGCCTATCCGGCAGAATACAGGTCCTCCGGCGTGATGACATTCATCGTTAGCCAGGATGGAGTCGTGTATGAGAAGGATCTCGGCAAGAAGACCGACGTTCTCGCCAAAGCCATGACGGAATACAACCCCAATGCCAGTTGGCAAAAGTCTGAAGACCAGCAGGAGGAGGCTGCCAGCGAGCAGCAACCCAAGTAAAGGCATTCTGCGTGGCTCCTGCCAGGTTGCGGAAAACTCGCGTTTCGTATCAGGGCATCGCTTTAGCGATGCGGCAAGTCCCACGAAATCCGATGCCCTTTAGGGCCTGGGCACGGAAATCCGACTTTTTCCAAGGCTAAAAGATTTCTCAACTGCACGGCGCTGCAACCGCGGTCGCTAAGAACTAATACTCGACCTATACTAGGAAATCCGTCGGCCAGGAAGGTGGAACCATGCCCAGTACCTCAGAAAACCAAATCACCATCTCGCCCCTCGCTGGCAAACCGGCGCCAAAGGAAATGCTGATCGACGTCGCTCGTCTGGAGAAGGAATATTTCGAGCGCCATCCCGACCTGCATGATCCCAATCAGTTGGTCAGCTTCGGCACCAGTGGACACCGCGGTTCGCCTCTGCAAGGCACGTTCACCGAAGCGCACATCCTCGCAATTACGCAGGCGATCTGCGACTACCGGCGAGAGCAGGGAACCGGCGGCCCACTCTACATGGGGAAAGACACCCACGCGCTTTCGGCGCCCGTGCAGCGCACTGCACTCGAGGTGCTGGCGGCGAACAACGTCGAGACAATCATCCAGGAAAACGACGGTGTAACTCCGACTCCCGTAATCTCGCGAGCCATTCTCGTTTACAACAGAGGTCGCAGAGACAAAGACAAAGACCACCTCGCCGACGGCATTGTCGTCACGCCATCGCACAACCCGCCCGAGGATGGAGGCTTCAAGTACAACCCAACCAACGGCGGCCCCGCCGATACCGACGTGACAGGCTGGGTTCAGGATCGTGCCAACGACTTACTGCGAGCGAGGAATGCAGGAGTCAAGCGAGTTCCATTCGCCAAAGCCATCCAAGCCGCGTCTACGCACCAGGAAGACTTCATCCTACCCTACGTGCGCGATCTCAAAAACGTAGTTGATATGGACGCCATTCGCGGCGCCCACCTCAAACTCGCCGTGGACCCTTTGGGCGGAGCCGCGCGGCCCTATTGGGAGCCGATCAACACCACTTACGGACTCGACATCGTCGTCGTCAATCCAATCATTGACCCGACGTTTTCGTTCATGACGGTCGATCACGACGGTAAGATCCGCATGGATTGTTCCAGCCCGTATGCCATGGCCAGGCTTGTCGGACTGAAAGATCAATACCAGGTGGCGTTCGCGAACGATCCCGACGCCGACCGGCACGGGATTGTAACTCCCGTTGCCGGCGTGATGAATCCAAACCACTATCTCGCAGTAGCCATCCAATACTTACTAACCCACCGCCCACAGTGGCGTCATGAAATCGCGGTTGGAAAGACCCTGGTGAGCAGCAGCATGATCGACAGGGTCGTCAAGAAGCTAGGCCGCGAACTGCGCGAAGTGCCGGTGGGCTTCAAGTGGTTCGTCTCCGGCCTCTTCGATGGTTCGTACTGCTTCGGCGGGGAAGAAAGCGCTGGCGCAAGTTTCCTTCGCCGCGATGGCACCGTGTGGACGACCGACAAGGATGGTCCCATCATGGCCCTGCTGGCGGCCGAGATTACCGCCTGCACCGGCAAGGACCCCGGCGAGCACTATGTCGAGCTAACGGCGGAGTTCGGCACCCCTTACTACACCCGCATCGACGCGCCCGCCACGCCCGAGCAGAAATCAAAATTACAAAAGCTCTCCCCCGACGCCGTAAAAGAATCGGATCTGGCGGGCGAACCGATCACCGCCAAGCTAACCAATGCGCCGGGCAATCATGCTCCCATCGGAGGCCTGAAAGTCGTGGCAGCTAGCGGCTGGTTTGCGGCCCGGCCCTCCGGCACGGAGGACATCTACAAGATCTACGCCGAGAGCTTCAAGAGCCAGATCCATCTGAACGCGATCGTCAGCGAAGCTCAGGAGATGGTGAACAACGCGCTGAGTTAGCGGCCACCGTCCTGCAACAACTTGTCGAACGCGTCCGAACCCAGAAGGTCAAGGGATTGCACCACTATATCGGCGCGCAGATCCTTGCCGTTGTGACTTACCCCGATGCTCTTCATTCCTGCATTGCGTGCTCCCTCGATGCCGGCGACGGCGTCTTCTACAACGATGCACCTGCCGGGGGCTGCGCCGACTCGCGAAGCCGCAGTTAGATACACTTCAGGGTCAGGCTTGCCTCTGTGTACATCTTCACTGGAGACGATGCCCTGAAAGAAGTGGGCAGCCGACAAAGCCTCCAGAACTACTTCGATGTTCGCGCGCGGCGCCGCCGAGGCGATTGCCTGAAGCCATCCCTGCCCGTTGAGACGTTGCACCCAACCCGCAACCCCGGGCAGCGGCGAAATTCCATTCTTGCGAACCAGATCGCGATACGACGCCTCTTTAGCATTCGCAATTCTCTCGATCCGCTCCGGAGTCGCAGCGGCGCCCAGCCATTGCGGAAGGATGGAGTCGTTGCGCTGACCGAACGAGGAAAGAAACTGTTCGCGAGTGATGGCAATGCCCTCATTTGCCATGGTTTCCCGCCATGAAGCCCAGTGGAGTTCCTCGGAGTCAATCAGCGTTCCATCCATGTCCCAAAGTACTGCCCGAGGCACGCCCATCTGTAACCCTGCTTTCTCGACCAAAGAAAAACCACCACTCCCGCTCGGCACCATGCCCCCTCCGCAACAAAAGTCAAACATGATAAGTCTAGCCCCACAGGCCGATTTCATTGCCCAAAGGGCTCGAATCCGTCGCCTTTCCAGTCAATGCGGCTATCGGAACACGTCCATCTGGTCAGATAGTCACTTTGTTAGTGACCATGAAACCAGGTCATTTGCGGTTGAACGTCTTTCCCAAAATGGTTCTTTCCCGCGCCTCACATTTTTTTCGCGTTTTCCACAGCCCCTCCTGTGAAGCACGCAAGGAACAAGCCGATGGGGACAAAAGAGGCGAGAGGAGTCGGCGCGATGAGTGAAATTTTGGAACAGGCAATTGAGACGAATGGTCACGGGACAGCGACGCCAGTGGCGGGCATGAAGCGGATGGCCGCGCAAAAAACAGCCAGTCCGGTGCAGGAACAACATAGCGTTGCAGCCGCCGACAATGGCGCGAGTCGTCTGCAGAGCAAGAAGATCGCCGAAGACAAGACGCGCGCCCGCACTCTGGCCCGCGCTCAGGCCGTTGCCGAAAAACTTTCGACCGCGACTGAAGAGGTGGCCACCGCCATCAATCAAGCGACCGCTACGGTTGAGCAACTCGGGAAGTCGATGCAGACCATCGCTTCCGGCGCCGAAGAGGCTGGGGCAGCGGCAGAGGAATCCCGCGCCGCCATCAACCAGATCGAAAAGGCATCGGACGAGGCGAATACGCAAGCGGCAGGATCGCTAACCCTGGTGGATAACCTCTCCCTTCAGCGCTCCGCAGCAATGGCGTCAGATTGATCTTCCACTCGCCCCGTGCCCGCTTTATAACGCAGGAACTGCGGCTGGTTCCCGTTCCCGCAACAATCGCGTGAGAGTTCATTCTCGCGCATTCTAGTGGAACCAGTTGCTCGACAATCCAGCCCCGGAGGGGCGACCGAGCTTAGCCCAGCGCTTCAGCGCTGGGGAAAGTGGAAGAGATGATTAAGTCCCGGAGGGACGACCGAGCTCTTACGCGCACTTTTTAGCCCTTGAGAGATTGCCGATGGTATCAAATCGCGATCGCCCCCGACGGCGCAGAGTTCCGAGCGGGGATCCATTTAACATAGGAATGTGACGACGCCGAAACGAATCGGTCTTGGCGCGAGCGCTTTCCAAACTGGGTTATTGCTCGCGCTCGCAGGCGGCTGTTTTGATTCGCGCTGGACGTGTCACGCGGAATGGCCGCCCCACGCGGGATCCGGAGATTCCCGTGCACCTGCCGCAAGACCGAATTGAGGTCGACGGCGCGCCGCTCGGCAAAGCGCCGCCGATTTACCTCATTATGAATAAACCGTGCGGCGTGGTAACGACCGCGTCCGACGAGAAAGGCCGCGCGACCGTTTACGATCTGCTCGAGCCGGGCTTGCCGTGGGTAGGTCCCGTAGGACGATTGGACAAAGCAAGCGAAGGACTGCTGCTACTGACCAATGATTCGGAGTGGGCGTCAAAGATCACCGACCCGGCGAGTCATCTGGACAAGAAATATCACGTGCAAATCGACTGCGTTGCCGACGCCGATCTCCTAGCCAGAATCACCCGAGGATGCCCGGTTGAGGGCGACTCGATGAAGAGTGGCCCAATGGATAGCGGCCCAGGCGAACATTTACGCGCGAAGAGCGCGCGTCTTCTAAGGCACGGCGATAAGCATAGCTGGCTGGAGATTACCCTGGACGAAGGCAAGAACCGCCAAATTCGGCGCTTGCTAGAAGTGCTGCAGGTTCGCGTTTTGCGTCTGGTGCGAGTGTCGATAGGCCCGCTCGCTCTAGGCGATCTAAAAAAAGGCTCGGCGCGAATTCTGACGCCAGAGGAAAAAAAGGCCATCGATCAAGAGCTGCGATCGCGGAGAATCTCCTAACAGGCTACCGAAAAACTCCGATTCACGCCGGTTCTGGGAACAAGGGTTCTGGGAACAAGGGTTTTGGGAACAAGGGTTTTGGGAAGGGCACGACTTTAGTCGTGCCGTATGTCGTTGAAAATGTGTCCGCGATTCAGCGCCTGAGGGGAGCCTCTTGCGGCCTTGCTGAGTTTTTCCGCAGCCTCCTAAGCAGAGAGCCCTTGCTTCTCCACGTAATCCTCCGCCTGGCGAAGCACCTTCCGCTCGTTGCTGTACGCCAGCTGTTTGCGCGCGTCGGCGAGCGGTACCCAGAGAGCTTGCCTGACTTCAATCCGCATGTCAGGAGTCAGGTTGTCGATTTCTCCCGACACATAGCGCATCAGATAGAAGCTCACGATTTTGAAAACTCGTTTGCCATCGCCCCATGTCCGCACGTAGACATACTTGTTATCCGATAGTTTGGCAATCGCTTCAGCCACGATGCCGGTCTCTTCTCGCACTTCCCGCACCGCGGCAGCCTGCGGTTTTTCGCCCGGATCTACCAGCCCTTTGGGGAGCGCCAACACGGCACGGCTCCGCTTGCGCGGCGTCTTCGCGATTGCAGGTTTGGGACCTTCCTTCTCCGGCTCGTTTTTCTGCGGCTCAATCAAAGCGACGTGCCAGACTCCAGAAATCTGCCGAAGCACAACTCCGCCCGCTGAAATTTCCCGCGCCATGGCCCTCACCTTAGCCGACACGGTATCAGGAATTCCCCAGCTTTCCAGTCTCTTCCTGGATTCGCTGCCATGCGCGCTCCACATGCCGAGCCTGCGTGTTGGTCTGGCCGACGCAGAGTCGGAGCGTGAGTTTGCCATCGAGCTTGGTGTGCGTGAGAAAGAGGTCCCCGCTGCCGTTCAGCCGCTCCATCAGGAGTTGGTTGGCGTGATCTCCCGCGAGCAACCGGAAGCAGACGAGGTTGAGCAGCGCAGGCGCGGCGAGCTCGAAGCGCGAGTCACCGCGTACCCAACCGGCGAACTCCTGCGCCAGTCGCACGTGCTCGCGAACGTGGTGTTGCAGCCCTTCGATCCCATAATGCCGGATCACAAACCAAAGCTTAAGCGAGCGAAAGCGGCGCCCGAGTTGAATGTGCCAGTCGCGATAATCAATAACCGCGCCGGATTCGCTAGCCCGGTTGCGCAGATACTCGGGCAAGACAGAAAGCGTCTGGATCAAGTGCTTGCGGTCGGCAATGTAGAAGCAACTGCAATCGAAGTTGGTGAACATCCATTTGTGCGGATTGAAGCAGTAACTGTCGGCCAATTCCACACCATCATTAATAAAGCGAAATTCCGGGCAGAGCGCAGCCGTGCCGCTCAGGGCGGAGTCCACATGGAGCCAGAGATTATGCTCGCGGCAGATTCCAGCAATTTCGCGGACGGGGTCGATTGCATCCGAGGATGTGGTTCCCACAGTCGCGCACACGAAGCACGGAATCAGGCCGGCCTCGATGTCGCGCTCGATCTGGCGTGCCAGCGCTTCGGGACGCATAGCGAAATTCTTGTCCACTTCGATCTGGCGCAGGTTGTCCGAGCCCAGGCCGGCTATCTTTATTGCTTTCTCAACAGAGGAATGCGTTTGGGTGGAGCAATAAGCAATCAGGTGTCCATCGCAGCCCTTGCGATTGCTCGCAAACTGCGTTGCACGCTCGCGGGCGGCGAGCAGAGCACAGAGCGCGGCGCTGGACGCCGTATCCTGAATCACTCCGCCTCCACTGCCGCTGGAAAGAAATTTCTCCGGCAGCCCCAACATCGGCACCAGCCAATCGAGCACATGTGTTTCCAGTTCCGTGCATGCCGGACTAGTCGACCAGAGCATGCCCTGCACGCCCAGTCCGGAGGAAACGAGATCGCCAAGAATGGCCGGCCCCGAGGCGTTTGCCGGAAAGTAAGCGTAGAAGTTAGGCGACTGCCAATGCGTGATGCCCGGAAGAATGACGCGCTCGATATCGCCAAGAATCTGGTCGAAGGCTTCACCGTGCTCCGGTGCACTTGCCGGCAGCTTCGAGCGAATTTCTCCCGGCTGCACCCGCGACAGAACCGGGAAGCTTTCAATGCGGGATTGATAGTCGGCGATCCAGTCCACGACAGCGTGGCCCTGGCGGCGGAACTCCTCGGGAGACATGTGAAACGATTTCGGTTCAGACATAAGAATTTGTAATTTCTGATCGACTCTGTTCTTGCTTTTAGGTGGCGCAGCGGTTTACCGCTGCGATGATTGCCTTGTTTTCAGCGACGGCTTTAGCCGCTGAGGGTCGGACGACTCGCTCGGAGAACCATTTATGCGACGAATTCAAACCCCAAAATATTACAAATGTCCGTAAAACACCCTCGTATCGTATTCGAATTCCACCTTGCCATCTTTAGCGTGGTCGCGGAAGATGCGCTGCAGTTCCTGCATCATCGGAGCGTGGCTGGGATGACCTTCAAGCGGCGCATACGAAGAAGACAGCAGTCGCCCCGCAGCACCGTCGTAGTCAAACCGCTGGCACAGGCTGAAGACGCGCTCCTGATACAACGCGGGCGCAAAAAAGTCGTGAATCGTGGCGGTCGTGCGTTCGTGGCGCACTTCCTTGTAGTCGGTGCCGTAGGTCAGCAGGAGTTGCTCGTAATCGCGCAGGAAAGGCGTGCTCGCAGTGCGCCGCTCGTTCCAAATCAACACGCACCATCCCTCCGGCCTCAGAATGCGGGCGAATTCGGCGCGGGCGCGAGGCAGGTCGAACCAGTGCGCTGCCTGTGCGGCAGTAACGAAGTCGACAGAAGCGGAGCGCAGCGTAGTCGCCTCCGCGGTTCCGTCAACCGACACAAACCGGTCATTGGGTTGGAGCGGGGATTGGAGGGACTCGATGGATTCCAACTGCTGGACACCCATAGCGCGCATTTCCGGGTTGGGTTCGACCGCAAAGACGGAGTTCCCGTTCTCCAAAAGAAGTCGGGTGAACACGCCTGTCCCAGAAGCGATGTCAGCGACGATGTGACGCGGCAGCAATCCGCATTCGACACGAAGCAGGTCGAGTACTTCTAGCGGATATCCCGGGCGATAGCGAACGTAGTTCTCCACCCGATCGGAAAAACGAGCCGTTGGCGACTTACTCATCGCTCTTTAGTGTAACCCGTTCAAGCGGCGACTCACTCCACACGATACAATCTTCGTTTCTGAATTAGTGTCTCCGAGGGCTTCATGAAACTTCTCTCCGGTGCAGTGCTGTTCTTCGCGCTGATTGGTTCGAGCCTGCTGGCGTTTGATCAGGCCGGCAAGAAAAATGACAATGACAACAAAAAAGCCGAGCCGGAGAACTGGTCCATCAGCGGCTTCCGCGATGTCGCCGGCGAGCGCGAGATCGAAAAGAAATTCCTGGCCGTGCCCGATCCCAAGCTCGCGGAAGAGCATCTCCGCATTCTGACCGAAGCCCCGCACATCGCCGGATCTCCCGAGGACAAAGCCACCGCCGAATACGTGGCAAAAAAGTTTCGCGAGGCTGGCTTGGACACCGAGATTGTCGAATACAAAGTGTGGCTCAACTATCCCGCCGAGATTCGTGTGGATATGACCGCACCGCCCGGAGTCGAGATGCACGGCCCGCGCCGCGAGCATGTCGACGACGATCCCTTTCAGGACGATCCGCGCGTCGTCATGCCTTACAACGGAATGTCGCCCTCGGGTGATGCCGAGGCCGAAGTTGTCTACGCGAACTATGGCTCGCCCGCCGACTTTGACAAGCTGAAGCAGATGAACGTCGACGTGCGCGGCAAGATCGTCATCGTCCGTTACGGTGAGAATTTCCGCGGCGTGAAGGCATTCGTAGCCCAGGAACGCGGCGCAGCCGCAGTCATCATTTATTCCGACCCGAAAGACGATGGCTACTATCGCGGCGACGCCTATCCGGCAGGCCCGTGGCGCCCGGCCAGTGGCGCGCAGCGCGGATCGGTAGGTTTCATGTTCCAGTTTCCCGGAGACCCCACCACTCCGGGCGTAGCATCCGTTCCTACGCTGCCGGCTGCGAAGCGCATTTCTCCCGCCGACTCCGATCAGTTGCCGAAGATTCCCGTGACTCCGCTTTCTTACGCCGATGCCGCGCCGATTCTAGAGCACCTCGGCGGTCCGCCTTCCCCCCGCGAGTGGCAAGGAGCTCTGCCCTTTACCTACCACGTCGGTCCGGGCCCCGCGAAAGTGAAGATGCACCTTAAGCAGGACTACCAACTCCGCACCATTTGGGATGCAATGGGCAAAGTTCGGGGAACGTCCTCGCCCGATGAGTGGGTCGTGGCGGGCAATCATCGCGATGCCTGGGTGTACGGAGCAGTGGATCCCAACAGCGGCACGGCCTCGATGCTGGAGGCGGTACACGGTCTGGGTGAGCTGCTGAAGTCCGGCTGGAAGCCCAAGCGCACCATCGTGTTCGGAAGCTGGGACGCGGAAGAGGAAGGACTGATTGGTTCCACCGAGTGGGGCGAGGATCATGCGCAGGAACTCGCGAACGCGGCCGCCTATTTCAACATGGATGTGGCCGTATCCGGCAAGAAGTTCGGAGCGTCCGGCGTGCCCACGCTGAAAGAGTTTATCCGCGAGATCGCGAAGGCCGTGCCTTCTCCGCAAGGCGGAACCGTGTACGATACGTGGAAAAAGACGAGCGAGTCCAATCCGGAGAGCAATCATCCGCAGGAGACCAGCACCTACCGCCCGCCGCCGGCGGCAATGCAGAGTGATGTGCCCGTGGGCGATCTCGGCAGCGGTTCCGACTACACCGTTTTCCTGCAGCACCTGGGAGTGCCTTCCACCGATGTCAGCTCAAGCGGCGATTACGGTGTGTATCACTCGGTCTTCGATAACTTCGCCTGGTTCAAGAAATTCGGCGATCCCGATTTCCGCTATGAGCAGGAGATGGCCCGCATTTACGGCTTGGAAGTCCTGCGTATGTCCAGCGCCGACGTGCTTCCCTACGATTACGAAAACTACGGGAAGGAGATTCTGGTTTACCTCGACGCCGCCAAGAGCAAGAGTAAAGAGCGCTTCGGGGACAAGACGCCAGACTTCTCGGCAGCGCTCGAAGGCGCGCGCCACCTGCAGGAAGTGGGCGCAAAAATGCTCCAAAAGCAGCGAAAAATGCCTGCAGCGCCGGACCGCATGAATGCTAAACTACGCGAAGCGGAGCGGGGGCTATTGATTCCAGAGGGGTTACCGAACCGTCCCTGGTTTCACCACGCTGTTTACGCTCCTGGACAGTACACAGGATATGCAGCAGTTGTTATTCCCGGGGTGAACGAGGCGATCGATCGCGGGGATCTTCGCCGGACTGAACAACAAATCGCAGCCCTGGCGGCCGCCTTGAACCGAGCCGTTCTGGTTCTAGAGCAATATCGCTAATCGCCGCGAGAAGTTTTGCAAAGCAACCAGGTTCGTAGCCGCGAAGCGGCAGAACAGGAAAGCCCGGCACGTGAGTGCCGGGAAAGCGGAACCGGGATAAACCAAGTCCCGCAAGGGACGGCCGAGGCCGATTCCCGCCTGAACCATGCGGCCGAGACGACGCGACTTATGGTACTGGCAAGAATCATCACGCGCTCCCACGCCTGCTCGCGAGAGCTGGCGCTGGATCTGCTTGCCCGCGGTTACGCCGTCGAAATCGTTTCGCCCGACTCCATCCCCGACAATATTGCGGACCTGGAGCTGCGGGTCGAAACCGATCCCGGGAATCAGTTGATCGCGAGCGTCGAAGCCCACGATGGCGACCACTCGGCGTCGCTTGAATTCCTGCATCATCTGAAAGCGCCGATGGTGGACTTCATTCGCCGCCCGCCGGACCCTCGCGAAGCCGCTTACCTTTCCAAAGAGCCTGTCGGCTTCAACGCCGAGCTGAGGCTCGCTGAGATAAGCGTTGAAGATGTGGAGCTCCCCGCGGAAGCTCCGCAACCGGCGGCCAAAGCGGTTTCCCGAGCAGCCGAAATTCCGCTCCATCCTGACCTCGATCCCCGCTCCAACATCGAAGAAAGCGCGCGTTCGACCACGCCGGTAGATTCATTGCCATCGCTACCGGCGAAGCCGCCGAGCCATTCTGCGCGACAGGCTGCAGAAATCGCCCCGCCGATTGCCCCGCCAATCCCCAAGCCAACCACTGCCCGGCCAACCATGCTCCGCCCGACCATTACGGCGCCGCCCATGATCCGGCCCGTAGCGGAACTGCGACGGCGCGATCGTTCCGCGGGATGGCTCTGGCGCGCTGCTCTGGGTTTTGCCACTGTGGCACTGCTCGCCCTGGTCCTGGGGTTCGGCCTGCGCCGGACCGGCAAAGCTCCCGCTCAGATTTCCGGAGCCGCGCCAGCGGAGAGAGTCGCAGCCCCGCCCGCCGACGTGGATTTGTTGAGCGCCGTAAATCCCGAGAAAGCTCCCGAAAGAACTCAAGGAGAAGCTCCAGCGCAAGTAGCCGCTTCCGCCGTGTCGTCGCCTGCCCTAAGATCCGAAGGAAGATCGGAAGGCTCCCAAGCGCCGGACGAATTGCCAGTCGCAAAGCCCGGAGCCGCAACCGCCAGAGCTGGAGTCCGCCCGTCAAGCCCACACCGTGACGACTTGATCGCACGCGACACCGTCACCTATTTGGATGAGCGCTACAGGCCTGTGCCGAAAGCCAAAGCGGCAAAGCGCTTTGCGCGTCGGCATCCGAGCTCGCGCCCGCATCGCGGCGACGTCATCGCCGCGAATAGTGTCGCCTATCTCGACAACAAGCCCACTCCGAAAGCCGCCAAGCCGACTCCCGGCACCAAGCGCCCCTCGAACCAGAATTAGAGCGGATTCACGTGTGGGGACGGGCGCCCTCGCGAGCCTGCCCTGAGAGAAGTCGAAGGGGCCAAGCCGAGCGCAGCTCGGCAGCCGCCTGTGGCTACAGCAACTTCTGGATTCGCTCTAGCCGCTCCCACCCGATGCTCAGTTCCAGACGCGATCCTGCAACGAGCGCCCAGCGAGGTATACTCGACTTCGCTACGATGAACGCGCACATGGCCATAGGGCATCTGCTGCACGACCTGCCCACCGCAGCGACGGCGACCTTCCTCGCGCTTTTTCCCATCGTCAACCCGCTCGGCGGTGTTCCCATGTTCTTCACCCTTACCGCCGACTACAAGCCCGAAGAGCGCCGCCGCACCGCCCTGAAGATCGCCGTCGATGTAATTGCGATCCTGGTCGTCTTCATGCTCTTTGGCCGCTTCGTCCTCAACTTTTTCGGAATTTCCCTGCCCGTACTGAAAATCGCGGGCGGATTGATCGTGGCCAATACCGCGTGGGGGATGGTGACCGGAACCAGCCGCATGACCATGGAAGAAAGCAGTGAAGCCCTGACCAAACAGGATATTTCGCTAACCCCCATGGCTATGCCGATGCTCTCCGGCCCCGGCTCGATCGGCGTCGTCATGGGACTCGCCGCCCACGCCGACCATTTTCTTTCCTACGCCGGCATGGTGATAGGAATCGTAGCCCTGGGCCTGGCCTGTTATCTATTCCTGTGTCTGGGAGGCCCATTCGTCAAGCGCCTGGGCCCGAGCGCCATGGGCGCGATCAACCGCATTTTCGGATTCCTGATCCTGGCGATCGCAGTACAGTTGGTCTGGAACGGCGCGGCGGACTTCCGAGGCTAAGCGAGCTCGCATCAACCAGTAGGTGGAGCGCCCGGGCGTCCTCGCCCGGCCATCGTCCCGCATCTCAAGAAGACGGCTCTGATTGTGGGTGGCGCAGCGGTTCACCGCTGCGAAAAGAAGCTTGTCTCCAGAGTCGGCTCTATAGTTTGCTGAAAAACTCCGGTTTTGTGTCAGGGTATCGTTTTAGCGATACCGTAAGTCCTTCGAAATTAGACGCCCCTTTAGGGGCTGGGCATCGGACGGAGACTTTTTTCCGCAACTCCCTACTGCAGCGGTCCCGCGTTCCTCGCCCCGGCAAGCGCCTCTTTCTCCATATACCGGCCGACGAGGGCGGCGCAGGACTCGATAAACTTCTGTTCTGGCGCCGTGAAAGTGTCCGCAAAGTAGCTCTCGATACACAACTCTGCCACCACCCGCTTCTTCACGAATATCGGCACCACAATATTGGATTTCACCAGGTCCGACCCCAGATACCGAGGATCGGCCGCAACATTGTTGACCGCCACGGTCTCCCCGGTAGTGGCCGCCGCTCCGCACAACCCGCTGTCCAGCGGAATGCGCAGAGTGGGCATAAAGCTGCCAACGTAGGGTCCCAGCACCAGCGTGTCGAAAGTGGGGACTTCCATGAAATAAAAGCCGACCCAGTTGTAGCGCGTCATCTCTTCGTGGAGGCGCTGGGAGACGTGCTGCATCAGAGACTTCACCCCAGCGGCGGAGCGGCCGTACACCTCAAATTCCTCCAGCAGTTCTGCATACTGTGACATCGGGACGGGAATCTCCTTTGTGCTCTCGCAGACAACCCGTCATTTTATGCTCATTTCGCGGCCCGTTACTGCCTCTCACCAAATGACGGTCTCGTAATAATTACAGTGTAATAACTACCCGCGAGTGGCGATTTAACCACACCCAACCGCGTAACATTATCAATAACTTAGAATCGGTCGCACGGGGCAGGAATCTATTGCATAGTCTATAATGCCGTCAATGTATGTACAGTTATGTACTAACATGTACGTACACTATCACCAGTACAACGTTTCGCGTGAAACATATCTCCATTTTGCAAAACCGGAGGGTGACCGCCTTATTTGATCGTGATCAGCTTCTCCACCAGCCCCGAGTAGTCTTTCTTCTCCAGCCCATGCACCTGCTTGTTATATTCGTCCACTTTGCTGGAGTAATTCATGGAGCAGAACTTAGGCCCGCACATGGAGCAGAAGGCCGCAGACTTATATTGTTCCTGCGGAAGGGTTTCGTCGTGCATGGAGCGCGCGGTCTCGGGATCGAGCGATAGCTCAAACTGTTTCTCCCAATCGAACTTGTACCGGGCATAACTCAGGGCGTCGTCGCGGTCCCGTGCTCCAGGACGCTGACGGGCTACATCGGCGGCGTGGGCGGCGATCTTGTAGGCGATGATCCCGTCTTTCACATCTTTTTCGTTAGGCAGGCCAAGATGTTCTTTCGGCGTGACATAGCAGAGCATCGACGCGCCATACCATCCAATCATGGCCGCTCCAATGGCGGACGTGATGTGGTCATAGCCCGGAGCGATGTCAGTGACCAGCGGCCCCAGCGTGTAGAAAGGAGCCTCGTCGCACCACTCGTTTTCTTTCTCCACCTGCTCCTTGATCTGGTGCATCGGAATGTGGCCCGGGCCTTCGATCATGACCTGCACGTCGTGTTTCCAGGCGATGCGAGTTAGCTCGCCCAGAGTTTTGAGTTCGGCGAATTGCGCTTCATCGCTGGCGTCCGCCAGGCACCCGGGCCGCAGACCGTCTCCGAGCGAGAAGCTTACGTCGTACTTCGCGAAAATCTTGCAGATGTCCTCGAAGCATTCGTAGAGGAAGTTCTGCTTGTGGTGATGAGTCATCCATTGCGCAAGGATCGCGCCACCTCGGCTCACGATGCCCGTGATGCGCTTCGAAACCATGGGCACATACTGAATGAGCACGCCGGCATGAATGGTCATGTAATCCACGCCCTGCTGCGCCTGCTCTTCGATCACCTCGAGCATCACGCTAGCGGTAAGATCTTCGACGCGCTTGATCCGCGAGATCGCTTCATAAATCGGCACCGTGCCGATGGGGACGGGCGAATGCCGGATGATCGCCTCGCGAATGGTATGAATGTCGCCGCCGGTGGAGAGGTCCATCACCGTGTCAGCGCCGTAGTGGACGGCGGTGTGGAGCTTCTTGAGCTCTTCTTCTACGTTCGACGTGACGGCCGAGTTGCCGATGTTGGCGTTGATCTTGCACAAGGACTCCACGCCGATCGCCATGGGCTCGAGTTCGGGATGGTTGATGTTCGCCGGGATGATCATGCGGCCGCGAGCGACTTCATCGCGCACCAATTCCGGCGTGATCTTCTCGCGGTGAGCGATGTATTGCATCTCGTCAGTGATCACACCGCGGCGCGCGTAGTGCATCTGCGAGAAGTTGCCGTCTGTATTCTCGGCCTTGCGCTTCGCCAGCCACTCTGCCCGCGGTTTCAGAACCGCATCCAAAACATTGCCGTTCGAGCCGTTTGTACCATTGTTTGCGGACATGTTTGCTTGTACCATCCTTCACGAAGTCTAGTTCCAAGATTATACCCGCATCTGGGAGGCAGCTTGTCTTCCCCGTGGTGGACGGCGAGTTGCCCCGCTTGCGGAAAAATGAATCCTGGCGGCAAGAAAGAGAATCGAAGTAAAATGTCGTTATAACGACAATTGCGGAACCATCGTAATTTAAGACAAATCCTGCAGGAGGAAGCAATGCTGAAGCGGCTGATGGGCACGAGCAACGACGTGAGCTTTACGATCTTGCGCGTGGTTCTGGGAGTGGTGTTCTTCGCGCATGGGGCGCAAAAAATGCTGGGCTGGTTTGGAGGCTATGGTTTTCACGGCACCATGGGATTCTTCACGCACATGGGGATGCCCGCTCCGGTCGCATTCCTGATCATTTGCACCGAATTCTTTGGCGGCCTGGGACTGATTGTCGGATTGCTGACTCGCATCGCCTCTCTCGGGATTGCCGGCCTGATGGTTGGGGCGATCTTCATGGTTCATTTGCAGAACGGCTTCTTCATGAATTGGATGGGCGCTCAGAAGGGTGAGGGGATCGAGTATCATCTGTTGGCGCTCGCCATGGCTGCGGCTTTGTTGTTGCGTGGAGCGGGGACGTTCTCGGTGGATCGGGCGCTCTCAAAGTAAATCGGTGCAGGCGCGGTGGAGGGACGGGCGTCTCGCCCGTCCAGTCGGGCGGGGACGCCCGGCTCTCCACTGGGACCCGCGCGTCAGTTCCTTAGCGTCTTACCCGTCTTGAGCGTGAACTGAATTCTCTCCTGCGTTTTCTTTTCGCCGCACAGGGACTTGAAGGCCTCCCGTTCCAGGTCGAGCAGGTACTGTTCGCTGACTGGCGTGCCGGGCGTGATGTTGCCGCCGCAGAGAACTTCGGCGATCTTCGTGGCCAGCTTCTGCTCGTGATCGCTGATGTACTCGCCTTGCCGCATCAGATGGACGCCCGCTTTGAGAGCGGCGAGGATGTTCTCGCCGGGAGCGGGGACGCCCGTGCGCATCACTGGTGGCTCATAGCCCGCTCGTGCCAGTTCCAGCGCGCGAGTTTTCGCGTCAAAGAGAACGCGCTCGCGGTTCATGGTGATCCGGTCGGAGCTCGACAGGAAACCTAGTCCGCGCGCTTCATCCGCCGAAGTCGCGACTTTTGCGGTGGCAATGGTTTCGAAAGTCTTCTTCATTGCCTCCAGCAATTCCACCGAATCGCCGCGGGCGTTGGAAGGAAGATCGGGGCGAATCGACGCCGCGCTGTCCACCGCGCGCAGCAGCATTTCCTTGCAGCCGCCGCCGCCGGGAAGCAGGCCGACTCCGACCTCGACCAGGCCCATGTAGAGCTCGGCGTGCGGTTGACGAGCGGCGGCGTGCAGAGAAATTTCGCAACCGCCGCCGAGCGTGAGTCCGAAGGGCGCGATCACCACGGGCTTGGGTGAAAATTTGATGGCCTGGGTCATGCCCTGAAACTGACGTATGGCGAGGTCAACGTCGTCCCACTCTTCTTCCTGGACGGACATGAGCAGCAGCATCAGGTTGGCGCCAACGGAAAAATTCTGCGCGTCGTTGGTGACGACGAACGCGTCGAACGCGTCGCCTGGGCCACCCGGCTTCAGCGACTGTAGGATCAGCGAGATGATGTCGGCGCCGAGCGCGTTCATTTTGGAGTGGAACTGGATGCAGCCCACGCCATCGCCCAAGTCAACCAGCGATGCGCCGGAATTTTTCTTGACTACTCCATTCGACTTCTTGGCGACTTCCACGGACCAGACCCCGTCGGGAACAGCTACCGGTTGCCAGTCGCCAGTTGCCAGATCCCAATACTTGCGGCCCGACGGTGTCTTCGAATCATCTTCGTACCAAAATTTCTTTCCTGATGCGAGCAGCTTTTCCACGTTGGCCGCCACCGGACGCCCCTCTTTTTTCATGCGCGCGACGGTTGCTTCCACGCCCGCCGCGTCCCAGAGCTCGAAGGGGCCGAGTTCCCAGTTGAAGCCGAGGCGCATGGCGCGATCGATCTCAACGATGGAGTCGGAAATTTCGGGAATGCGATTGGCGGAGTACGTCCACAAGTCGGAGAGCGCGGTCCACAGGAACGCGCCGGCCTTGTCGGCCTTCTGCGGCGCGCCGCCGACGAGACCGAGCAGCATTCGAATTCGCGCCCCCGTGTCTTCAATGTTCTTCGCCATATCGAGCGCCGCGAATTTCGGCTTCTGCCGCGGATGATATTCCAAAGTCTTCCAGTCAAGCGCCAGGCGCTCGTCTTCTTTGCCAGGTTCGGCGGGCGAGGGCGACCGCCCCACATTCTTCTTGTAGAAGCCGCCCTGGGTCTTGTCGCCGAGCCATTTGCGTTCCAGCATCTGGCGGAAGAAAGCGGGAATCTGTAATTCGCTGCGCTCGTCGCGCACGTTCTCGGTCATATTCGAGACCACGTGCCCGAGGATGTCGAGCCCCACCAGATCGATCGTGCGGAACGTAGCCGAGCGCGGCCAGCCCACGGCTTGGCCGGTGAGCGCGTCGATGTCTTCGACGCTCAGATCCATTTCCTGCATAAGCCGCATCACGTTGAGCACGGAAAATGTCCCAATGCGATTGCCGATGAAGTTGGGAGTATCTTTCGCCAGCACGACGCCCTTGCCTAGCTGCAGGTCGCAGAAGCGGGTGACGGCCTCGATCAGCGCGCGATCCGCTTCCGGGGTGGGGATCAGTTCCAGCAACCGCATATAACGCGGCGGATTAAAGAAGTGCGTTCCAAACCACGAGCGCCGGAAGTCGTCGGAAAAACCCTCCGCGATTTTCGCTACCGGAAGTCCGCTGGTGTTGGTGGTGACAATCGTGCCCGGCTTGCGGATCGCCTCAACCCTTTTTAACAATGCCCGCTTGATTTCGAGGTTCTCGACGATGGCCTCAATAATCCAATCCACCTCAGCCAACCCTTTCAGGTCGTCGTCGAAATTTCCCACGGTGACGAGCCGCGCGAGTGATGCTTCGAAAAAAGCCGCGGGCTTCGATTTCTTCGCTCCGTCGAGTCCGGCGACGGCGATTTTATTGCGCGCGGGGCCGTCCGCATCAGGCGGAACGATGTCTAGCAGCAACGAAGGCACTCCCGCGTTGGCGAAATGTGCGGCGATGCGGGCGCCCATCGTGCCGGCGCCGAGAATAGCAACCTTGTGGATGCGCTTCATAAATGCGAACTCCTGTGATAACTCCTAGGGAAGTTTATCCACCACCCAGTCGTTCTTGCCAGTCTCGACCAGGATTATTTCGGAAAACTTGCGCGTGACGTGGGATGATCCTCGAAGCGAGACCAGCACGACTGGGAAGCTGTAGCGTCCTTGATGTCCATGGCCGCGTGCGATCTCGAAGGCGCGGTTGGTCGCGTTCGAAAAGAACTCTTCCAGTTTGTCGGCGTTCTGCGAGTGTCGAACGCTATCGCTGAGCAGCACCATGCCGTTTTCGGCGTCTCCCGTTTGCCAATCGTGCAGGAAGTGGTTCGCGGCCGCCAGTGCAAACACGTAACCCGGGTCGGAGAGAACTGACGGCTTGGCAGGATGGGTGTTTGGTCGAGCCCAGACTGGGGTCGCCAGAAAGACCGTTAGAAGGGAAAGGAATGCTGCTAACCGGATCTTCACGCTGAGGCTGTTCCTCGTTCCTCGCCAGTGATGATGTAACTCCCTACTCTACTGGAAAACAAGCGGAACGGCAGTGGTGTGTGGCCAAGGTCGTGGGTGCTGTCAAT